>Ga0214919_10000063_pt1 | contig 163630 bp, 155 predicted proteins | sample LL1503_MetaG_FD_177994 | JGI IMG/M metagenome (GOLD analysis project Ga0214919, IMG submission 177994) | Freshwater microbial communities from Lake Lanier, Atlanta, Georgia, United States - LL-1503 | ecosystem: Environmental > Aquatic > Freshwater > Lake | place: USA: Georgia | collected...
CGAACCAAGGAACAAATGCGGTTGCTATTGGAAATGCTGCTGGCCAAACCAACCAAGGAACAAGTGCAATTGCTATTGGCAACGCGGCTGGCCAAACGAATCAAGGATCAAGTGCAATTGCTATTGGCAATGCTGCTGGCCAAAGTAATCAAGGATCAAGTGCAGTTGCTATTGGCTTGAATGCGGGCCAAGCTTCTCAACAACTAAATGCTGTTGCTATTGGTTTGAATGCGGGTCAAGGTTCTCAACAACTAAATGCTGTTGCTATTGGCAACGCGGCTGGCCAAACGAATCAAGGAACGAATGCCATTGCTATTGGTAATTCGGCAGGGAAAACCAATCAACCTGCGAATTCAATTATTCTAAACGCATCTAACGATGAATTGAACGCAACACAACTTGGTTTTTTTGTAAATCCCATTAGAAGTGATTCGGTCACAATAACAAACATGTTCTATAATGAAAATACAAAGGAAATAACATACTCTAAAACAGGTTCCGGAGTCACTACAGGAAGTAATTGGGGAGATTATTTATATTGGAATAATACAACTAGCGCATGGACTGTGGGTAGCGAAAATATTACTATTGGAATGACTGCTGGCCAAAGGAACCAAGGAAGGTATGCCGTTGCCATTGGCGCCGCGGCTGGGTATTCAAATCAAGAAGAATATTCTATTGCTATTGGAAATAGCGCTTGCATGGAATATCAAAAAGTAGGAGGAATCGCAATTGGTCGCGAGGCTGCCCGATTTGGCCAAGGTATCGGCGGAATTGCAATTGGCGATAGTGCTTGCAAAGATGGACAAAAAAAAAACTACGCGATTACTATTGGTTATCAAGCTGGTAATGTACAACAAGAGAACACGATTGCCATTGGCATGAGAGCCGGTGGTGCTCAACTAGCATACGCAATTGCCATCGGCTCTGAAGCTGGAAGAAATAATCAAAATACTAATGCAATTGCGATTGGCAATAATGCTGGACAAACCACTCAAGGCAATAGCGCAGTTGCAATTGGTTCTGGCGCCGGCCAAGATTCTCAAAAACTAAATGCTGTTGCTATCGGGTTTCAAGCAGGTCTAACGAATCAAGGAACAAATGCAATTGCTATCGGTAATTCGGCAGGGAAAACCAATCAACCTGCGAATTCAATTATTCTAAACGCATCTAACGATTTATTGAACGCAACGCAATCTGGTTTTTTTGTAAATCCCATTAGAAATGATTCGGTCACAATAACAAACATGTTCTATAATGAAAATACAAAGGAAATAACATACTCTAAAACAGGTTCCGGAGTCACTACAGGTAGTAATTGGGGAGATTATTTATATTGGGATAATACTAATACATCTTGGACTGTGAGTAGCGAAAATATTATTCTTGGAAAAAATGCAGGTAAAGATTCTCAAAAACAAAATGCTATTGCTATTGGCAGCGCAGCTGGGTCTTTAAATCAAGGAACGAATGCAATTGCTATTGGCAGTAATTGTGGAACTGAAAGGCAAAAAAAACATGCAATTGCCATTGGTGCCGGAGCTGGGCAATATGATCAAAAAGAAACATCTATTGCTATTGGAAATACTGCCGGCATGATAAATCAAGAACAATGTGCCGTTGCAATTGGTGCTCATGCTGGCGGTTTTAATCAACGCGATAGTGCAATTGCTATTGGAAATGATGCTGGCGGAGATAGTCAAAGTTCCGGCGCAATTGCTATTGGGTTTAAAGCAGGTCAAACGTGTCAAGGAACAAATGCAGTTGCCATTGGCTCTGAAGCTGGAAGAAATAATCAAAATACTAATGCAATTGCGATTGGCAATAATGCTGGACAAACCACTCAAGGCAATAGCGCGGTTGCAATTGGCTCTGGCGCCGGCCAAACGAATCAAGGAATAAAAGCCGTTTCTATTGGGAATTTTGCTGGCACAATTAGTCAAGAACAATATGCAGTTGCTATTGGACCTGGTGCTGGCCGAACGAATCAAGGAACAAAATCAATTTCCATTGGCTTTAATGCTGGCACAAATTCTCAACTAGAAAGTGCAATTTCTATTGGCGATTCTGCCGGCAAAAATACTCAAGGAGCAAATTCAATTGCTATTGGTGTTGAGGCTGGTTTAGGTGCTCAAGGAATAAATGCAATAGCTATTGGTTATGTTGCTGGCCAAGATAAGCAACAAGCAAGTGCGATTTCCATTGGTGACTCTGCTGGTTCAGAAAATCAAGGAACAAATTCAATTGCTATCGGCTTTTCCGCTGGCCAAGATAATCAACAAGTAAGTGCGATTTCCATTGGGGATTCTGCTGGCTCAGTAAATCAAGGAACAAATTCAATTGCGCTTGGCGTTCAGGCAGGCTCTAATAATCAAGGAACCTCCGTCACTTACGATAAAATAAACATTTCAACTAAAACAACAAACAGTTGGGCCAAAATCTCATCATCTTTAGATGGAGTAGTTTTGGCGGCAGTTCTTGACGGATTTGTGGAAGGAACTGACGGTGGAATTTGGGTGTCCCAAGATAGTGGAAATACATGGAGTAAAACTACCGAAGATGAATATAATTTGTATAATTTTCCTTCCATCGCCGTTAGTGGTGATGGAACTACAATTGTTTCTATTGCGAATAATGATAACAGTCCAACTCGCGGACGTCTTTTCATCTCGACAGATTATGGAAAAAGTTGGGTTATTAAAAACGCTAATGCCAACCCAACAGCTAATTTTTTAGATGTTGCAGTGTCTAATGATGGACAAGTTATTCTTGTGGCAAACGATCTGACTACAAATGACGCGATGTCTATAAGTATAGACGGCGGCAATACTTTTAAAATCCCCAAGCAAAACTGGATTAAGCCCAATAGTAATCAAGAGTACAGCAATAGAAATGACCAATATATAAATTCTATAGCTGTGTCGTCGGATGGATCATATTATATTTGTGCTTTTGATGCAGGACCAATTTATCTTTTTGATCCAACAAATAACGCTTTTAACAATTTAACAGAGCTTCCAGATTTTAATAATTGGTTTGGGTGTTCATGTTCTTCAGACGGTTTACATGCGGCTGTAGTATCCAATGGGCCTGATTTTGGCATTTTTGTTTCCAACGATACATTTGCCACCTGGTCAAACCCAATATCAGACGAAGACAGTTATACTGGAATAATGGTTTCACAGAATGGAAAAACTATGGTTGCTTGTGCGGAGAGCGGGAATGTTTATTTATCCACCAATTATGGAAAACAGTGGACAATAATAAATATAAGGCTAGATATTAACGACTCCCTTACAAGTGTTGCAATGTCATCTCAAGGTGACAATGTCGCGAATTCTTATATATATATTTCTTCCTGGACAAATCTTTTAAAGATGGCTATTGATACTGGTTTTGGTGCAATTGCTCTTGGTCAAGAATCTGGTAAAAACTATCAAGGTTTAAATTCAATAGCTATTGGCAATTCTGCTGGCCAAAATTATCAAGGAATAAAAACAATTGCTATTGGCAATTCTGCTGGCCAAGATAATCAACTAGAAAGTGCAATTGCTATTGGCAATTTTGCTGGCAAAAATACTCAAGGAGCAAATTCAATTGCTATTGGTGTTGAGGCTGGTTTAGGTGCTCAAGGAATAAATGCAATAGCTATTGGCTTTAATGCTGGCCAAAATAATCAACAAGCAAGAGTGATTGCCATTGGTGATTCTGCCGGCTCAAATAATCAACAAAAAGGTTCAGTTGCCATTGGCGCATATGCTGGCGAAGATAGTCAACAAGAAAGTGCGATTTCCATTGGCGCTCTAGCTGGCCAAAATTATCAACAACCATCCGCGGTTGCTATTGGCAATAACTCTGGCCAAAATTCTCAACAACTATCCGCGGTTGCTATTGGCAATAACTCTGGCCAAAATTATCAACAACCATCCGCGGTTGCTATTGGCAATAACTCTGGCCAAAATTATCAACAACCATCCGCGGTTGCTATTGGCTCCAATGCCGGTCTAGATAATCAACAAGCATTGGCGATTGCCATTGGCAGTGGTGCTGGCCAAAGTACTCAACAACAATATGCAGTTGCAATTGGAAATGGTGCTGGTTCAGAAAATCAAGGAAAAAATTCAATTGCTGTTGGCGTTGAGGCTGGTTTAAATTCTCAAGGCCAAAATGCAATTGCTATTGGAAATAAAGCAGGTTATATTAATCAAGGAACAACCATCACTTACAACAATATTTTAAGTAACGATGATGGAGAACACAAGTTTAACAAAATCTCGTCGTCTTTAGATGGATCAGTTGTGGCAACAGTTTCTAAAGCAACTGAAATTTGGGTATCCGAAGATAGTGGAAATAGCTGGCGGAATACGGTGGTTAATGAAGATTATAAATTTCCTTCCATCGCCGTTAGTGGCGATGGGACGACAATTGTTTCTATTGCGACTCCTAACACTGATCTTAATCCTGGATTATATTATATCTCCAGAGATTATGGACAAACCTGGACACATAAACCCCTTCCTATCTTCTATAATGACAAGCCTAATCTTATAGATATTGTAGTCTCTTATGATGGAAAAGTTATTCTTTTTGCGAACAAAATTAACGGGGACGATTATGGGCATTCTATGTATTTAAGTGTGGACAACTTTGAAACTTTTAGCTTTCCCGTGCAAAAAACTTGGGCTGAAACACAAACGCCCAAAAGAGAGGACCTATATATAAACTCTCTAGCCATGTCGTCTGATGGAAAATATTATATTTGTGCTTTTAATGGAGGACCAATTTATGTTTTTGATCCAACAAATGAAGCTTTTAACACTATAAAAGAAACACAACTTCCAGTTGATAATAATTGGGTTGGATGTTCATGTTCTTCAGACGGGTTACACGCGGCTGTAGTAACCAAAGGGCCTTCCGATTATGGTGTTTATGTTTCCAACGATACATTTACTACCTGGGAGAAAAAAGTAGAAGATGAAGCTGAATATACTGGAATAAGTGTTTCCGATGATGGAGCCACTATGGTTGCTTGTGCGAAGAGCGGGGATTTTTATTTATCCTTAAATTATGGCAAACAGTGGACAATTCTACATATTGACGAATTCCTTACAGGTGTTGCAATATCATTTAAAGATGGCAATCCCGGGAATTATTATATATATTTTTCTTCTAATAGTTATGTAGTATGTATGGCTATTTATACTGGTTTTACTGCGATTTCTATTGGCAATTATGCTGGTCAAAACTATCAAGGTTTAAATGCAATTGCTATCGGCAATTCTTCTGGCCAAAATAATCAACAAGAAGGCACAGTTGCAATTGGTAACGGTGCTGGATACTCTTTTCAAGGAACGAATGCAATTGCTATTGGCAATGCGGCAGGTTCAGTACAGCAAGGAACAAATTCAATTGCTATCGGGCGTCAAGCAGGTTCAGTAAATCAAGGAAAATATGCAATTGCTATTGGCTTTAATGCAGGCGTTGATTCTCAAAATCCTAACTCTATCATAATAAATGCGAGTGATTCTAAAATTAATTCTACTACAGATGGGTTTTTTGTAAATCCAATTAGAAATAAAATGACCGAAAACAACATGTTCTATAATCCCGAAACAAAGGAAATAACATATTCTAAACAAGTTGACGGTAATTTTGAAACTTTAAATCTTTCAAATTTTCTTGTTGTAGATGGAGCTATCAGTATTCTAAATAAGGTTGGTTTGAATGTTTCGCGAATAAACGGAGGACTCGAGCTAACCGACTATGTGACTTTAACGAATAAAGTAACCGGGATGGTATGGTCGGTAAATGAGAACGACCAGGATAGAATGCGTGTTTATCAAAATAGAAATGGCCAGTCTCCATTTTGGTATTGGAATAAAGTTGGAGTTGCTGGATTTACTAGTGATATAAGAATTAAAGAAGATATAATTTCTATGAGCGAGAATGATGATGTGAATTTAATTAAATCTTTAAAACCAGCATTTTTTTCTTATAAAGATTGTGGAACTAAAGCAATAGGATTTATAGCACAGGATATTGTTGAAAGCATTTTAAAATTAAAAACAGATAAAACAGAATATTATAAACAGATTATTAGCAATTTTGATGAATATAACAATGAACCAGATAATGAAAAAAAAGTTTTATTAGGAGTTTCAAAAGATGCTATTTTTCCAAGCTTGGTAAATGTTTCAAAAAATTTAATTTCAAGAGTGGAGCAATTAGAAAAGGAAAACAAAGAATTAAAAGCTGATATGCAAAAAATAAAAGACTTTCTTAATATATCGTAGAAGGGAATCATAGTATTATTATTATTATTGCAATTTTTGGTTAATGAAATAAAATTGATTATAAATGCTGTGCTATTAGTTAATGTAATTTATAATCAACTGATATGTCGTCATCGCTTTTCAAGACAACAAAATATGTTAATTTTCATAATAGTTCTGAACTGCCCATCATGGTTGACTCTTGGATAGATGGATCTAATTCATTGCGCTGTTTGCGCGTTGGTCCTCAAGAAAAACTGGTCATTCATAGTAGCGTCGGTGAATGGCATGTGAATTCTATGCTTGTCGACGAAGCCGATTACAAACCGTGGAGAGAAGGTGCATTGAAATGGTATGTCAATCTTGGAAAATTCAGGTCTGATCCTTGTGTAAGTGGCGACTATGCTTGGATGGAGTGGGAAGACATATTTGACTGCGTTTATAGTGAATGCGCCCCAACATTTGACCCTAGAACCAAGGAACCCATTGTGGGTCTTGTTACTTTTGTTTTCAAAGGACTACCTAAGCCCTCAAGTTAGGGTTCACGCAAATTTCTTGGCTAGGGAAAATATTACCAGACATGCATGTATCATTTTCTCCCACTTGGAGGCAACTGCGGTAACCCTGTTCTTGGCCTATGTAGCACCATCCGGACTTGCTAGATGATTTATTAGACTGAATCGCGCTAGTAGCATCATCTGCCGCAAAAGGTCCAGGCCCAGATTGTTGGCCTTGAGGTTTTGCGTTTTTTAAAGCGTCATTTAATGGATTGTTAGGAGTGGTATCTTGTGAACTAACCGGTGCATTTGAATTTGTTTTTTGACTTCCAGTTAAACTTGACGATGCTGTTGCTCCTGTAATAGCTCCAGCAGTTTGTTGAGTAACATCAACCGCCGTTGTCACTGTTCCTGCAGCTAAATCAACAGCTGCTTTGGTTCCCGTTGCCGCGGTGTTTGTAACTGACTTTGTAACACTTGCAGTGGCATTTCCGATTAAACCACCAAGGTATTTAATGTAAGGACCAAATGTATCTGAAAAGTATTTTGTTCCATATGCTAAATATGCAAAAATATTAAATCCTAAAATTGCGAGAACTAAAACAATAATTATCCATGTGGTTACTGACATGCCTAGAAATGTAGATCCTGTGCCAGTAGTAGTTCCGTAAGTTGTGGTCGGCGTATATGTTGGCGTTAAAGGACGCAATGGTGCTGAATATGTATTTGGTGAGTTATTCATTATAATAAAAATAAATATATTAAATTTTTATTATAAATTCATTTTTTCTTGTTTCTTGTTTTTTGTTTTTGTTTTTTGTTTTTGTTTTTTGTTTTTGTTTTTTTGTTTACTTGAAAGTCAATAAATACAAGAATTGGTTCACATTTGACAACATTTCGTCGCGAATATTATATAAATCGCTGTTTGACATGGATTTTAATGCCGAGTTATTGTCTAACCCAACTAAATAACTCTTAAATTTCTCAAGTTCTTTCTTAAATGCTTCGGGAGAAGAATAATCTTTGAGAGCGAGAGAATTTTTATTTGTCAAATTCACTCTGTCTCCTCGTTTTCCTAACAATACCTCAACAAATGAATCTACATTCTCGTGCAACTTGGCATTCAATTCATCGGTCGCCTTGTGTGTGGCATAACTATGCGTTTTCCAATGGTATAACTTGATTGCTGTTAAAACTTCTAAAAACTTGACAACAACTTCTCGTTCAAACTTTTGCAGAGAATTTGAACCGCTGTTTTTGCGCGTACCTTTCTTAGCCCTTGAAAACAATTTGCTTCTCGTTTTTGCCATTGTTTATTTATATATTAACGCAAGAATAAATAATTTAATAGTCAATATATAGATTATGTCATTTGGCACCACCTTTTTTAAAGGTGGTTATAGATAGCTATGTCCACTGATACCCCAAAATAAATTAGCGTAAAAATTATTAATATAAAATAATAAATTTCATTAGCAAAATAATAATGAGATTTATATTATTTCTATAAAAGTGTTTTCAGGAGGGGCAAGCGGGGAACCTGGGTTCCCTGCTAGTTATAGACGCGGAACAAAGGACTCGCCAAAATTATTCATCTTTTCCAGCTTGGCAATAGTTTTATCTAAATTACTCTTGTTCACATTTGCAAATAAATAATCTGTCTGCGGCGATTTCTCATTCTTCTTAATTTGTTTGTATATAGTATCAATTTTGCTTGTTACAGTATTGATAACATCTTTTTCTTTCAATAAATCTTCCTCTAAATTAATTGGTTCTGTAAGAAGCGCAACCGCATAATATAATATATAACGCCTCTTTCTGCTGCATCCGTTTGAATAACGCAGAGTAAACAAATTCAACAAACTTTTCATTATTTTTTGAACCAGTTTGTGATGTTTCTCCGACTCTTTTAAAAGCGCATCCCATACAATCCAGATAATATCAAGCTGGTCTTTATTATTAACAGGCATTTTCAATCTTCTCTCGCACTTGCAAACCTCTTTTTTTTTATTACACATGATTTCATACTCTGAAATCCATTCAATCCAATAACACGCATTTATGCTGTTCTTTCCGTCCTTGGATATATTATATGAAAACTCGTTTATCGCTATATACAACTCTTTGGGGTCTCCCGACAATATAACATCTGTTGCATATGCAGCATTTGGAGCCTTTAATCTATCTGCAATATGCAACATGTCAAAATCTTCTTTTTTAATTTTAACCTCATCAAAACTGTGTTTCCTTTTTGCATAACAAAGGATGCAAATTATTTCACAAAACAACTTTCTCATCTTGTCACTATTTCTCATCTTTATTTCGTGTCCGGCATAACCATTTGTTATAATTTCTTTAAAGTTCTGAATTCTTAAATCAAGATATATCGCAAGTTTAGGATTTCCTAAATGAATGTGCTTGCTGTAAAAATAAAGAATAATCTCCCATAAATCTGAATAATGACCGGCGCATATAAATTCTGCGCTCCAATAACACGCGGGTTCTATCTTTGATTTTGTTAAATTATTTAGTAATTCTTTTTTCGCATCTGTTTTTTTAAATTCAGAAAATGTAATTCCTTTAAAATCCTTTTGTTCTCTAACATCATTTATTTCTGAATCGGACATTTATAATTTATATGAAAACAAAAAAAATCACAACAATACATATAGAAGAAATGTCGTTGAAATTTATAACTAAACCATTACAATCTATTTCAACTATTTATAAAAAATCTTCCACTTGGGGTAAAGTGTTGTTTTTTGTTGTATTATTATTAATCGCAGTCGCTATATTCAAAACTAGTGGTAACAAATCCGGAAAAGAGGGGTTTGAGCAAACTGATAAATTCATGTTTAAAACGGGAACCGAGGTGTATGACGATTTTTACAGCGATATATATGATTCTCTCGTATTCAGCAACTTGAAGGATGATTATGAAGTCGGAGAAATCGTCAACGCAACAAAACCAACTCAAGAAAGCATTATATTAGATGTTGGTTCTGGAACTGGGCACCATGTTGGATTACTTAATAACAAGGGTTATAAAGCAGTTGGATTAGACAATTCTCATTCTATGATTGAAAAAGCTAAGGAAAATTATCCGGATTATGATTTCGTCCAAGGCGATGTTTTAAATGCAATGCAATTTCAGCCTCAAAGTTTTACACACATTTTGTGTCTCTACTTTACATTATATTACATAAAAGATAAGGAGCAATTTTTCAACAATTGCATGAACTGGTTAATGCCTGGAGGAAACTTGGTTGTTCACATTGTTAACAGAGATATGTTTGACCCGATTTTACCTCCAGCAAATCCATTAGTTATGCTTACACCTCAAAGATATGCAAAGAAACGCATTACAAATAGCAAAGTGACTTTCCAAGATTTCAAATACAGTGCTGATTTTGATTTGGATAACAGCAAAAACAAAGCCAAATTTATTGAGAAATTCCAAAACAAAGAAGATGGTAAAGTTTTTAGAAAACAGGAACATGAAATGTATATGGAATCTGAACAAGACATTTTAACCATTGCTAAAAATGCCGGATTTATTGTTAAGGGCAAAATTGACCTTATTAAAGTGGGTTACGAATACCAATACTTGTATATTTTCCAAAAGCCCGCGTAGTAGGGAACCCTTGGTTTTCAGGAGCCCGCGGTCTTCCAAAACCAAAATAAATAAGCGCAACAATTATTATTTTAAAATAATAAATTTCATTAGCATATGTGAAATGATATTTATAAGTTTGTTAAAAAGAAGGTTTTAAGGAGGAGCGTCATTTCAAATCGTTACTGAAATCTTACCATTGGAGATTTAAAATGTTCCATTTTAATTCTTCAATGGTTTAAATATTAAATGCAAGAATACAAATACCGCTTCCACCGGATCCTCCACTATAATTACCACTTGCACCACCTGCTCCTCCTGAGCCGGTATTTGCGGTTGCGTTTCCACCATTCCCTCCAGTAGGTTTTCCCGCTCCATTATAAACTTTATTACTTAATACATTAGCAGTATCAGTATAACTACCTATATATCCACCCCAGCCACCTGATGCATAGTAGTCACGTTGAAAAACTCCCCAGTTATACGCGCCGCCCGGTGTTCCTGGTCCGTAGTTACCTAGTGAAAGAAGAGGGCTGCCTAAAGCGCCACCACCACCACCGCCCTGCGTAGTCCCCCCATCCGATTTTCCTTTTCCTGCACCTCCCCAATATGTTAATGCTCCTGTTCCTTTAGTAGCTGAACCGCCCGTAGAAGTATATGGATATACACCATTTGCTCCTCCGCCACTTCCACCACTTGCGCCGTTTAAATTCACAGAATTTCCACCATATCCTCCGCCATATGCTCTTTCTGAAATATTCTCGCCGGATATTACACTGTCACCTCCATACCCATTCGGACCTCCTCCTGAACCAATAGAAATACTGTAGGTTTTATTAGTTAAAAAGGTTAATTCGCCGTCACCTAAACCACCAGCCCCCCCCCCTCCTCCTGGGCCTTGTGCTTGGCCATTGGTTGCGCCGCTGCCACCTCCTCCACCACCTGCTACTAATAAAGTTTTAACCTTGCCAATTGGGGGGAGGTTAAAAGTTATACTGCCACCTCCAGTAAAAGTTACTGCAGTATTATATGTAACGAAAGAAACTACAACATTATTACTAACTGAAGCAGGGCCAGTTGTAGTGAATTTATCCGCTGACCCTATTTGTGCAAATAGCGAACCTAAATCTGTTCCATCTGAATTTTTATATCCTGTAGTTGTTGGATTTAAAAGATAAGGAGTAAATATATTTCCTAAATCAGTATTTGCAGTATATCCGGGTGCAGATGTTTTGAACCCAGTTGTAATACTTCCAGGTCTACTTGTGTCAAATATTTTTATAAAATCCGTTTGAGTACCACTTATTAATTTATTGTATCCAGTGTTGCTCATTTATAATAATATTATTATATAAAATATTTTTGAAGGGAACTTATCAGCTATCTCTATTGGTCATCAGAATCATGTAGGGTTCCAGACCCCAAAAATCTCAATTTTAACGCATCACATCATGTTTTATTCCTAAAGTATGAACATCATTAGCATATTTTGAATGAGATTTATATTATTTCTATAAAAGTGTTTTCAGGATGGGATTCAGGTTTCTGAAAAGCCTGCGTAAACAACAATATATTTAAGTCGTGCAAAATATTATGTATCAATACATTCCATACATAATATTAATTGTAGTTGCCATTATTTTATGTGTGGTGGCTTACATCAAAATGCGCTTTAGATTCTGGACTTTGCAGCCAGTGTTTCATGTATATGATTTTCAATATTATTTATTTCCACCAGGAATTATTGATCATGATTTACCAGAAAAAAATAAGTATTGCAATTTTAACGCGATTGAAACTGTCAAATATGACGCCGTGAGCGAGTACAGTATTAATAAATTTGTCCGCTTTATTAAAGCAAACTATTTGCAAAATAAGGGAAACTGTTATGTTCCAAAGAAAAATAATATAATGGCGTATTTTGAAGGACACAGCGCCGCAAGTTTTTTCTCTTTTTATTATGAAGATGAACTTCTCGTTAGCTTAAAAAAAGGCACTAATGTGCCGTCCAAGAAGCTTATTGGAGTTATGACTACAAGACCACTTAGCGTAACAATAAATAGCGCGAATCATTCAAATAAAAAGGATGCGTCTTTTGATGTATATTATGTTGACCATTTATGTGTGGATAAAATGTATCGCAAAAAAGGCATAGCTCCCGAGATAATACAAACGCATCATTATAATCAACGACATCATAACCGACAAATTGCAGTTTCGCTTTTCAAGAGAGAAGATGAATTAACTGGGATAGTTCCACTGTGCGTTTATAATACTTATGGGTTTGATATGTTTGGGTGGAACAAGCCCTTAGATTTGATACCACAACTTACTCTTGTGGAATGCGGAAAGTCAAATATACATCATCTTTTTGATTTCATGGGAGAAAACTCGGGTTCAAAATTTGACATATGCATTCAATCTGAAATTTCAAATATTATGGAGCTCATACGGAGCAGGAATATTTATATTTATATGTTAATTAAAGACGGAGAAGTAAAAAGTGCATATTTCTACAGAAAAACATGCACATTTATTAGAGAAAAATGTGAAGCTCTATGTTGTTTTGCTTCTATGAATTGCTTTTCAAAAAAGGAAACAGATATTTTTATTCATGGCTACAAAGTGGCATTGTGGAAAATTTGTGAACAAGCTGGATTCAAATTTGCAGTTGTAGAAGAAATGTCCGACAACTATTTAATTGCAGATGCATTGAAGATGCGGACTAAACCTTTATTTGTAAGTCCTACAGCTTATTTCTTTTATAATTTTGCATATCATACTTTTCAACCGAATAAAACATTTATATTGCATTAACACCACTTTGCACAACAACTATTATTTACGGCCTTTTCTTGAAGAACGATGGTGGTTTCTTCAATAGTTTCTGATTTGGGACCAGTTACTCCAACTGGTCCAGCCCCTGAAGGCTGACCACTAAAAGACATTTGCGTATTTGAACTTAAAGAAGAATGGCCGATAGATGTCGCGTTATTCGGAAGCTGGCAAATAACGCTTCCGGCATTTGACCCAATAGATGTTGCATTATTTGGCATTTGACTAATAGAGCTCGCTGCATTAAGACCAATGACTACTTCTGATGGAGATGAAGATGAAGACATATTTATAATAGTAATACTTATTTTGCTTTTAAATCAGTATTACATAACAGTTTTTGATTAGCGGACATATTTTCCAACGCGTACGAATGAGTCAATTACGAAAATGATAAATATTCCTAAAAAGCAATATAAAACAACTTCCTCGGTTACATTTCCCGTTCTCTCGTCCTGTTGTTCTTCTAAAAGATGTATCATGTAATTCAATTTCTCAAGCAATAAACCGTTCTCGCTTTGAACACCATAGTTTTGACCTTGGTTTTGCAATTGATATTGCTGCTGCTGTTGCGTGTAATATGGCATATTAGCTGGCGAGTTCTTGTATAACTTTTCATAGTTTGGCATAAATCTCTTGTAATAATCTTCAGATGAATCTTGTTTTGTTTGTTGCTCTTCATTGTCGTCTCGGTTTTCCATATTTTCTCTCAATTTGGTCTGTTCAACGCCAACGGAAGTCGGAGGAGGCAATGGATGAAAATCAGCCAACTCGCTAGAGCTATCTGAATGATCTGGCGAATTATGAATGCTTTGTAAAACAGAATTCACTTTATCTGAATATGCATTTTCTTTAGGGATTCGCTTTTGGGTTCTATTATTTGACATTCTTTTTCTAGCTATTGGGCCGTCATTATCATTATCTTTATCTTTACTATTTACCCGACTATTTTCATTATCAAATGGTGCTGCATACATTGCTAAAGACATTCTCTTAATAAAAAATAAGATAATAATTTGTAAAACAGACTGAAATTAGAAAAACTTGGGCAGTGCAAAAAATAATATTCACAATATTTATAAGATGAATATTTTTAACAAGGTCAATAAGTTAATACCTAAACAATTATATAGTACAAGCAGACACAATGTGTTGGCTCTTGTATTTGTTCTGCTTGTTATTTTAGTTGTTCAATATCCTGCTATATTTAGCAAATCTGCTAATACTTCTTTTGGAAAAGCGATTATATTGCTAATTATTATACTCTTGACAAATTACAATACTCTTGTTGGATTAGCTGCCACTATTGTCGCCGTCGTTTTTTATGTGTATTTGTTTGACACTGGTTATGAAGGACTTGAAAATATGGACGCCCCTTCGGACAAACCACAAGAAAATACTCCTAAACCTGACGCTGCTTCTACTATCGCAATTAATGGCGTTAGTTCAACACCATCTGCGGTCGCTACATCTTCAAACTCTTTAATTGAAGCTTCTGCCCCACCAGCTATTGCCGCCCCAGCTGTTCCGATTCCGACTGCTACACCCGTGGCAAACCCTCAAGAAGTAAGTCAAAGTGAAAAAATGTATTCGGGTCAAATACCGATGACCCCGCAAGACTCAAACACCATTCCTTACACGCCTATGCAAAATCCTGATGTTCAGCCATCTGAATCTACTGGAAATGCAAAGTCAACTAGCGATGCTACTACATTAAAGCCTACAGCTGTGTAAAAAATATATTGCGTTATAGTAAGGAATAAGGAAATGAAGAAAGCCTTTCAAAATAGTGTATTATTTTTATTGGCAATTATTATTTTAGGAATTAGTGTCGGTATGATTGTAAATGGTTTCCAGAAAGAAGGGTTCACTTCGTCGCCAATTATTAACCAAGTTTATAACCCAATTGCAAGAAAAGTTAGAAATTATACTAATGATAAGATAGAAAGCTTTACTAATACCACGCGCGTTTTTCTTAAGAGATTTAGATTAATGTGACGCAACTAATAAAATAATCTTAAATCTATTTTTTATTTTACGATTATTTGGTTTTATTGTTGGTTTTATTGTTGGTTTTATTGTTGGTTTTTAAATTTGGCGATGATTATTATATTATTTAAATATATGGCAAAGAACCCCTCACCTAATACTAATAAACTTCCAAAACAAGGACAATGGCCTTCCAATATTTTTATGGATGCGATAAATTATCTTCACAACCATGTCTTGTATCTTAATAATAGCAAATTTTTTGCTGGTTGTATTATGATATTACTTAACGTTGGTTCAAAATTTATTACTATTCAATTTAGCAAGTCAACGGAAGAATATCTTAAAATGTCAGTCACAAAACAAATTCTTGTTTTTGCAATGGCATGGATGGGTACTCGCGACATATACGCCGCTTTAGGTTTAACTGCTGTATTTGTAATATTGTCTGACCATTTATTTAATGAAGAAAGCACATTTTGTGTTGTTCCAGAAAAGTACAGAGTATTAAGTAAATTAGAAGCATCTGTAGACACAAGCAAGGATGGTGTTATTTCTGATGATGAAATCAACTCAGCCATTGCCGTATTAGAAAAAGCAAAGAAAGAAAAGCAAAAACAACAGCAACAAAACTTGTATTCTAATTTCAAAGAAGTTGTTCAAAATTATTAATGGCTATGTCCACCGATAATAAGAAGCCTGTAGGCTTCCAGACCCAAAATAAATCAGTGTAACAATTATTAATATAAAATAATAAATTTCATTCGCAAAATAAGAATGAGATTTATAATTTTTCTAAAAAGAAAGTTTTAAGGAGGGGTTGCAATGGCGCAAGCAGTACCTGGGTTCCCTGCTAATTATTAAACTTTGCGCATTTTAATATTCTTAATGTATTATAAGTATGTCATTCCCTAACACATTAACAATATTTATTAACACAAGAATTAGAGGATACCCTAAAATAAAATATGAACCAGATATGTCAGTTCCTAAAATTAAAAGTGATACTGTTTATTTTAATCCTTTAATCAAACTAAATAGACGTGTATCTCTTAGAATACCTCCGGGTTACCCAGACACTGAAAGATTAACACAATTTTTTAATAAAAGTGATTTTAATGGCCTAGTCGGAAGAAATATTGCAGCTGGATTTCAAAGAAAATACACTTTAGAGGAAGCCACTAAAAATGGGATCGTTGATAATAATATTAATGTTACATTGGACATCCTATTTAAAAAATATAACAAGTTTTACATAAAAGGTAAACCCTATACAATTTTTTCACATGAGTGGATAAATGGCGATTGGCAAATAGATAAAAAGAGCTTTGAAAAACAAATTATGCAGCCAACATACGGTAGGGGGTTCAATCAACAAAATTTTTCACTTGAAAATCGGATGGCCGAGGATGAATTGCAGAGATTCAAAAGAGAACATGCGGATATTGTATCCGGTTTTGCTGCGTCTAGTGACATTAGTAAGTTTAAAGATGAATATGGTAGCGATATTGCGAGAGGAATAGTTCCCATGAAACCGGCATCTACTTTGTCCAGTGATCAACAGGCGGCTCGCAAATTGGCAGAAGAAGAAGCTAAAAAAACTACGCCTAGTTCTGCACTCGGCTTGATTGGTAAAAAAATAACACCTCAACAACAACCAACTATTAACTTAGAAGATGAAGCTAGTTTATCAAACGATCCGGTTTCTCTCAACATTATTTATTCAATTGATAGAAATTACTCAGAGGATATTAAATTGAACAAGAAAATATTAGAACCCGCTTATCAACAGTTGTTGCAAAGAGGCGATGATTATAGAGTAGCAAAGGATTTATACGACAAATCTATTGGAACTTATTTTGCTCTTATTAATGAAGCAAAACAAACAATGCCAGTTGCAACTCCTCTTGCAACTCCGGTTGTTGGTGGAGCAGCAAACAATGATGTTTTTAAAAATAAAACAAATTACGATGAAATCGTTGAAACTTTGAATGATAAAATTAATGAATTCAAAACTCGCGGATTAACAGCTCAGAGCATTAGCAATAATCCTTCTGTAAAAAATCAAATGAGAGAAATTATAAGTTCTCTTGAAAAATATAAAATTCAATTTTTAAATTCTTTTCTGGAGTCGCTTAAATTACTTATTAAAAAAACGCAAGCGTTAATTAACTATATTAGAGCTTTATATTGGTTTTATTCTAATTTGTATGTCTCAAAAGAAGCACAATTTAAATCTCAAAATTCTGATAAAGAGTATCAAAATATACTAATTTTAAACATTATTAAATTTGACATGCAATGTTATAAAAATATAATAAATGGCTTTGAATCGGCCGAACCAAACCCATTAGCAGACAATTTTAAATCACTTATAAAAGAGGTCTCTCTTGTAGAACAATTTATTAAAGTTAATTCCACTGTACCAAAAAATTATGTTGAACTTCTTGACCAATATTACAATCATCCGGGGTTACTATTGGTGAATAAATATAATTATGATGTTTATATGTTCTCTCTATTAAAATTTGATTTTATAATTGACCTTGGTGTATGGAAAAATTTATATAGACAAACGGATGTCTTTTTAAATTCAATAAAAGAAAATATAGTTGGCACTAATAAAGGGGGAGAAGTAATTGAAGGCAAATTATCTCTTGCTAAAGCGTTGCTTGACAAATATAATGAAACATATTCAGAAGCTCAAAGAAGTTCGTTTGAAAGAGATGTATCCCAATTAAACAAGCCTCTTCAAGCGCAAAACGCTCAAATGATTGATTTTGCTTTCCCAAAAACTGCCGCTTTAAAACAGCAACAGAACGATTATATTAAATTGCAAACTGCAATAACAATGTGTTACGACTTAATTACACTTTATTCAAGAATATCTGCAATAAAATATTCTAGAGAAATTTCACTCGTTACATCTAGACAAAACCTTTGCAGCGTTCTTAACAAAATATACACGAGAAAAATTAAGTCATATGAACAAATTCTTCGCGATACCGCAATGACACCATTTATTCCGAACTATTTATTTTGGGACAGTCAATCCTATGTTGACGCGGCAACCCTTGCAAATGTTATTGCGGTTACAACAAAAGCGAAACAGGACAATAAAACTAAACATTCCACTTATAAATTGCTAATGAAAAATTTAAATAAAAAATACCACAATGCGATTGATATCCTTATTCCAGAAATTTCAAAATTGGGCATACTTCAAAAATGTAAGGAAATTGTTGAAAATGTTGAAGAAGACTCTGATACAGATTCTATTTATGATGAAGATGAAAATGAAAATACTCCATTAACTCCAGGAGAAAAATTAAAGTTAGCCATTCAAACTAATATGGACAGATATTTTGACGGAGATTATACTGAAAGTTTGAGAGAACACCTGGCGGAATTATATGTTTCAGCAATGCGGGACAATTGTCTTATTAAACGATTGAACAATGATAATGTTCACGAAATTATTACCAATTGGAATGTTACGAATAATCCTGGAGGAGGCGATTGTTTTTTTTACGCAATTTCCGATTTATTTAATGCTGAACTTGTTAATAATGGCAAAAAATCAAATAATCCATTTGCAGAGCCGAGTGGATACTTTTCATATAAATCGTTAAGGCGAGCTATAGCTGATCCAAATTATGGTTTGCAAGTAAATGATACAGATGGTTGGAATAATGCAATAAGACCGCAAATTGAAAATGTTGATATAGATGACGATGGTGCGGACCCAAATGATAGACAAATGCGTCGCGAGTATGCTTTTTTATTTGATGACTCTGGGAATTGGATTGGTGATAATATAAATGAATTGCGAAATGTTATAAGAAGTGGAACTAGGTACTGGGGAGATGACGTAGCTATTAAAGTTGTTGAGAGAATTTTTAAAGTCAAGTTTATTGTGATTGACACTACTGAAATTCCTGCTGGAACTCCAATTCCGATTGGTGTTGATGTCGCGTTTTTAAATCATTCGCGTTCCAGAAGTTTTGGCGTTGTAAAAAGTTTTGTTCATGACCAACAAAATGATGAATATATTTATGAAATTGAGGATACGCATTATATGACGCATAAAAATGTGCGTGCCACGCAGAACAAAGTAACTCCATCACAACAAATGCCTTTTAGAATTGCATCATCCGCAAATGACCCGTCAACAGCAAACGAATTTTCTCAATTTGCTTTTTTGTTGTTAACAAATGAAGAAAGTTCTGGAGCAGCTCATTATGAAATTATGCACAGCAACATTGATAATAAATTTGTTTATACATTCCAAGAAATTCCAGACTATTTAAAGTATTTTATATTTAAAATGCAATGGAAGTTTTTTGCAGGGAGGGATGCAAGCTGGTTTGGAATAAACAATACTACTAATAACTATTTTAACTCGCTTCAACAAAAATATGAGCAAGTAAGAGATAATGCGCCACAAAGGCTCCAAAATATAGCAAATGGGGTTGATCCGGCAATTGCGAGTATTGCTATTGGACCTCGCAGGGGAGGAATGAATGGAGGACAAATTAGCAATAAAAACAGATATGTTAGCGTTTATAACGATAATGTTCCTAGAATAGATGATTCAAAATTGAGCTATTATGTTATAGTAGATCTTGAATTGTATCCAGGAGAATCAATTCCTCTTATTAAACAACCAGTAATTGCGTGCAATGTAAGATATGAAAAAATTAGACAATCATTTGCTGATATGTTTGGGCTCGCTTATCATCCGAATGAATTTTACAAACGCGACCATGTGGCTCCATCATCTGTAAAATATAGAAAAGAAGGAGAATCTCGCGAGAATGAATATAGACCTATAATCAATAATAATTATGGATATAGACCTCCCGTTGATACTAGGAGGTTCCACGTGTCTTACGGTGGTGGAAAAAAAACTAGAAAGCTTCGTTAGATAAATAAATCAGCGTAAAAATTATTAATACAAAACAATAAATTTCATTGGCATGTGTGTAACGAGATTTATAACTTTTCTAAAAGAACATTTTAAGGAGGGGTCGTAGCGAAGCAAAAGGGTCTGGAAATCCTTCGGATTTCTGAAGACCAAGGTTCCCTACTAATTAGAGGAATACCCATCTGAATTTACAAATTCATCCACAAGATTTTGCGGAATACAATTAAAGTCTATAATTTGCCGGTTCAATTCAAACTTTTCGTAAGCATTTTCCTTCTTCATTCTCTCATCAAAATAGGTTCTATCCTTAAAACACTTGAGGGCCGTCTTTGGACCGCACTTATTCAATACAGATTTAATGTTGTCGCTTGTATCACCCATAACAATCTTGCAGAACAAATCTGCCTCTGCGCTGCCTCCAAGTGTTTCCTCGGAAATTTCTTTATATCCAAGATTGAAAATCCTTACTCTAGGACCAGCCAATTGCAAATAATCCTTGTCGCTTGTAATGACCTTTACATTTGCGTCTGGATAGTTCTCAACAACATGTTTTACAAAGATGGCCACACAGTCGTCTGCTTCCAGCTTTGGATGTTTTAAAACAGCTCTTGCGCCGCCTTCTTGAAACATATTCTCTTCATAAACCATTTTAAAGAATGGTCCGCCCATAAACCCGTCATCATTCACTCTAGTTGCCTTATACTTATCGTAAAGTTCGTTTCGCCAAATATTTTGTCGCCTGCAATCCTTTCCGACAATAATAAACGGATTTTCGTTTTCAATGTTTAATTTCTTTTTCAGGTTTCTTACGGTGTCTACAAATGTCTTTTTAAATTTCTCAACAAACTGTTCATTTGCAAAAGGATCTGCTACTGGATTTTCCGGATAAGCGCTTTTCCACCAGCGCATAATAGAATGATAACGATAGAAACAGAAGTAACTTCCATCAATAAAGATGAACTCCTTAGGGTTCTCCGCGTTAATCTCCTTCAAGGTTGCTTGCATCCGATTTGCTTTAAGTTAATATTAATTGTTTATTAGCCGGTCAATTTTATTTGTATTTATATATAAATGCAATCATTATTTTCTAGAGCCCCATCAAGTAGTTCAATACATGCAACAGCAAGAGATAGAGAATTTATTGAAAGAGCTGTAGTTAGAAGACCACCAACACCACCGGCAAATGCAATTTCATTGGTTACTAGAAGGCGGCGTAGTCAACGACCTAGAAATAGTTGGATTACTAGAAGACGAATGGATAGAGTTGTACCGATGGCTGAAGATGATATTTTTAGCGCACAAGAAGTAGAACCCATTCCTGTGGCAATGCCGCGGCAAAACTCAACAGAATCAAACAAAAGTGTTCGCGAATATCCAGATGTGAATCCAGTTGATTTAAGTGGACTTCCTGAAACTGATCTGGTGTCAGAGATGCCATACAATGTCGCAGAAGTTGTAGGAATAGACGGCCGCGATTGTTGCATGCCGGGTAGATACGCACAAAATTGTCGCATTTGCCCTCAACAAATGCAACCTGTTAACAGACCAACATTAATGAGAACAAGAAACCCTTCAGTCGTTGAACCAGAGCAGAAAGATGTAGGTGGAAAAAGGCGAAAGAGACATAGGAAAACCCTTCGCAAAAATCAACTGAAAAAAAGGCACTACAGGAAAACCAGGAAACATTGAATTCGCAGGAAACCCAGGATTCCAGACCCAAAAATCGCAATTTTAACGCATCGTAAGATGATTTATTCATAAAGCATAAATCTCATTACCACATTTGGAATGAGATTTATATTATTTCTATAAAAGTGTTTTCAGGAGGGCTTAGCGGCTTTGCAATTGTTAAAGCCCCCTTTTCACACTATAGTCGTTTTATAAAAACGGTTTTATTTTCTACGGGATTTTCTAGATTTTTTTGATTTTCTACGAGGTTTTCTAGATTTTTTTGATTTTCTACGGTGTTTTCTAGATTTCCCGCCTATACGCTCAGGCGTAGTTTCAGGATTATATTCAGGATAATACTTAGAACATCTCGCTTCGGGCGTTTCTCCTAAATTGTGAATGTCTTGATTAAACACTTCTCCTGGTTCTAATGATCCAGTTTCGCAAAAATGTATTGATGGTTTAGAATTATAAGCCATTATACTCTATGTGTATAAAATTTCTAAATGTTTCAAAATTGAAGAAAAACGCACAAGCACAAGGACATAAAATTGTAGATCCTATGGAGCGTCACATTTTAAATCTTTGCTGAAGTAAAAATAGCTTAAACTGGGTTGGCCCAATTTCTTTAAATTGATTTAAAGATAATATCTATTTTGGGATTTTCTTCGAGTCCAAAAGTGTTTGTGAAAGTTAAAAATGGACAAAAAAAATGTCCAATTTTGGAAAACCCAGGGATTTTACTAAACTCGGATTTTCCCAAAAAGGGATTTTGCACCAGAATGCTGTCATTGCTAAATTTTTAATCCAAAAAGTGTTATCATAAAATTTTTAGTATTTTTTGAGAAAAGGGTTTAGGCATTTTTTCTGTTGTCAATATATGACAACGGATGACAACGATATTAAGGCAAAATTCTGCTCAAGATTTTACTGCAAATTTTGTGACTATGGAACATCTAAAAAAAGTAGCTTTGATACTCACAATGACAGCAAACGACACAAATACAACGCTTTGACAACAAATGACAACGATTTTAAGCCAAAAATATGCCTTAAGCATTCTTGTGAAAAATGTGATAAACAATACAACGATAGAGCTGGATTATGGAGACACAAGAAAAAATGTAATTATGAAAACGAACCACAAGCTAAAAACGAAATGATTTTTATTAATCCTCCGCCAGATGAACTAACTTTAAAAGAGATGTTTATAAAAGTCGTTGAACAAAACCAAGCTATTCTCTTAGAGAACCAAGAAATGCGAAAACTTTTACAAGAGACTATCCCCAAGATTGGAAATACTACCAATAACACTACAAACAACAACACAAACAACTTTAATTTGCAATTCTTTTTGAATGAACAATGCAAAGATGCACTCAATATCATGGATTTCATTAATCAACTTCAATTGAAAACATCTGATTTGGATATGGTCGGACGATTGGGCTACTCCGAAGGCATTTCAAAGCTTTTTATTAGAGGACTCAAAGAACTTGATATTTTTAAACGACCTATACATTGCAGCGACCTGAAAAGAGAAGTAATATACGTTAAAGATAAGGATTCTTGGGAGAAAGACAGCGATGAAAAGAAGAAAATGAAAAATGCCATCAAATACATAGCTGCTAAGAATTTCAAACAAATACACGAATGGCAAGAAGAAAACCCAGACTCAAATGATTATGATTCTAAAAAAAATACGGACTATAATCAAATTGTATTGCATTCTATGGGTGGTGCAACCCCAGAAGAAGATGAAAATAACTATAATAAAATCATAAGGAATGTTGCAAAAGAATCCGTTATTGACAAGTCAATCGCGAAATAACAATAATATTATACACACTACAATTTCTTATTTGGTGTTATATAATATTATTCAGAATCTTCAAATATCAAATCTGTGTGAAATAGCTCATTTAATACCTTGTTTGCAAATGGCATATAATCATTCTTACACAAGCATAAACTCACTCCCTGAGACATAGCCAACGCCATTTGAAATTTTACAAAGTCGTCCGATACATGCAAACCATGTTCTCTTAAATTGTTCCCATTTAAGTATTCATTAAATTTTTTGATAAAATCATACATTTTTACTTGGCTAGCGTCTTTTGCCTTATGAACAACATCGTCTAATATTTTTCCAGCTTCCACGTATAAATTTTCTCTATGTTCAACTTGAATGCTTTTAAATACTTCTTGCGGCTCAATAATATTGTCTAATATTAGCTGAGCCAATTCTTTTCCAGATTTTGAAAATAATCCCACTGCTGATTCTAAACACACTTTTGTAGTTTTTTCATTTATACGCGTAACAATGCCAAAATCTATTAATCCCAACTGATATACAGGATCTTCTGCGTTTTTAATAAAAATAATATTTCCGGCGTGCAAATCTCCGTGGGTTACACTATTATTTATGATTGAAACAAACCCGTATTTCATTACCAACTTTGCGTATTCATTGTAATCAGTGTCGTCTAACTTTGATATATGAACCCCGTTTATGTATTCCATCATAATAATATTAGGATATGATTCCGTAACTTCTTTATAAACTTTGGGTATTTTTATATACTTCAAATTCTTGCAATTCTCCGCCATTTCTAGAGTATTTTTTACTTCTTCTTGGAAATCTAATTGTTGTCTCAACAAAGCTATATTTTTTTTTATTACACTTGGAATGTCAAGCACATTAAACTGAGGAATAAGGGATATTGCCTCAATAAAAAACAACAACTTTTCAATTGCATCTTCTAGTTTCGCGTCAATATTTTTTCGCTTCATTTTTAATATTACATCTCCTCCATTCACATCTCTCAATTTATAAACGATAGATATCATGCCCGATTTCATTGGAATTGTGTCATTGCATGGAACTAGTGTATATATGTTTATCATGGCTTCAAATAAATCTATATCAATATCATCCTCAGTATACGGAGCAGAGTCTGTATATTTTAATAACTCACTATTCATAGTATCATCTATTAAATTGTTGTTCAATGATATTGCTTGAAACATCTTTACATATAAAATGTTCTTTTGAGCCAAATTTTTTGCGACATTCTGAATAAATCCGCGATAGTCCCTCTTTATAAAATATTTAACGCACTCGCAAGAAAGCATAACTGTAACATCAACCATAAACGCAAGATTTGACACCGTTTTCCTAATTGAATTAAGCATTTCAAACATATGCTATGTTGTATTGTTAATTGCAATTTTCTCTATAAATTGTTTTGTTCTTAAAAAGATTTTACTAATAACAGTTGTTGCTAATTTTTCAATAAACTCTGGCAATTGCATGCTTTTATGAAAAGAAGTTGCAGTTTTAATACTTGCTTTGTGGGGAGTAATTAAATCGCATGTTGCTGTTACGCTATTAATAGGAATAAGCTGCGCGTCTTTGTTTGGTATATTTACTTTTGGCGCAACATTATTAGTTGTCGTTTTAAAAATAATTTGTTTTTCTTTTTTTTCAATACTAATGTCAATGTGCGCATATTTTTGCGGAACTCCAAAATCATCAAAAAAATGTTTAAATAAAATATATACAGTAGCACTTTCAGAACCAGTCACATCTAAATAAAAATCGTCAAAGATGTCGTGCTTATTGAGTTCATAAATAAGTTTAATAAAGTCCAAATTAATAACTTTGTCCAATAAAATCTTATTATTTGTAATCTCATATTCAAATAAATAATTATATTTGTCTATCCTAGTCATTTTATAATCTTTTTTATCCATAATTACTTTGGTTTTATTGGATTCGTCTTTATCTGCGTCTTTGTCGTTGTCTTTATCTTCATGCAAATTCATTTATTATATATACAATCTAATTTAATAAATGAATTATAACTTAGCGTAAAAGAAAGATTAGTAAATGGCTCTAAACATTGCAAGAGCCTTTTCTTTTTGTTCTTCGTAATTACAAATTGGTTTGGGATATTTAATATCCTTTTTATATTTTTCCCATTCAGTATCCCAATTCAAAATGTCCTTTGCTGGAACATCTTTTAGTTCAGGAACCCACTTTTTAACATAATTGCAATCTGGGTCTACCTCTGCGCTTTGTCTCCATGGATTAAATATGCGAAAATACGGTTGTGAATCTGCCCCGCTAGATGAACAAAATTGCCAGTTCCCGTTATTACTCGCGGGATCATAGTCTGTTAACTTGGTGGCAAAATATTCTTCGCCTTCTCTCCAATCAATTAAAAGAGTCTTGGTTAAAAAAGATGCGACTATAAGACGAGCTCTATTATGCATGTATCCTGTGGCGTTAAGCTCCCTCATTCCAGCGTCAACAATTGGAAATCCTGTTTCTCCTTTGGTCCAAGCATCAAACCACCTTGAGTTCTTATGCCATCTAATCTTGGAGTAACTTGGTTTCATTGGTTTTCCAAGAACATATGGATAAGCGTAAAGAACATTCATGTAAAAATCCCTCCAGATTAATTGCCGTATTAGAGGATGATTGCTCCTAAAAGCTTTATACATTTCGCGAATACTGATGCATCCAAACTTGATATATGCGGATAATTGCGTTGTAGGTTTATCAACTTCATCGCGAGTAGTAGTATAATGTTTCTGCGTTTTTAACGCGGTTTTTAGGACCTTTACTGCGTTTGGTCTTCCACCGCGAACAAGGATATTTTTATTGTCTTTTGTGAACTTGGAAAACGCATCGGCGAGAGAAATGGCATTTGAAAGATGCTTGCTTGAATCTTTAAATTTAATTTTACGCGCTTTTGTTGGAGGTTGAACTTGTTTTTTGAGACACTCATGATAATAAGGTGTGAATTTTTTATAAGGAGTTCCACCACCACTGAAAATTGTTCCTGGTTCATGCAAGTAATAATCCTGTGTTAATTCACACTCTATTTTTTTCTTCTTGCAAATTTCAACTATATCATGGTCTCTTTTTAAAGCATATGGTGTATAGTCTTGATTAAAGCAAACATAATTAATATCAAATGCTTCAATGCACTCGGAAACAACTTTATTATTGGAACCATAAAAAAAGTATAGTTTGCCTCCATTTTTATGTATTTCTGCAGCCAAATCTTCTAAACTTTCAATCATAAACTGAACCGCATTGTTTGATTTGTATTGATTTCCGCTTCCGACTTGTTCCGGAGTAAAAATAAAAATAGTATATACATTTTTGCATTTGGAGTTAATAAGGTTGATTCCATTGTTGTCTACAATTCTGAAATCTCTGCGAAATATAAAGAGTCCATTTTCATACATATTATTTGACGTTTGCTACTATATACAGTTATTTATTTTTATAATTTTTCACGCCAAAATATGAACAGCGTTTTTAATGTCAATGCCAACACTTTGCATATGGAATCCATTGTCTTTCCGGAAATAGACGTGACTATTAATATTGCTCAAGTTCCATTCTGGGCTAGGATAATCATTTTGAAATATTTCGCTGAAAATTCTGCTTCCATGAGTGTCGCTGCCGACAACCGCCGCAATAGTTGTTTTGCTATACACATGTACAACAAAACAGCTAAGAATAACCAAGATAGATTGAATTCCGAACATCTTGACAAGTATTTTTTTGTTATTTGAATTCTGATATTCTAAAATATAATGTCAATTTTTTATGCACAATCTGCATCAACCATTTCTTTTACCAAGTCATCAAAAGAATAATTGCATTTCCATCCAAGCTCAGTTCGCGCCTTTGTAGAATCGCCCAACAGTTCGTCTACTTCAGCCGGTCTAAAATATTTTTCAGAAATGTAAATGAGTTCCCTCCCGGTATTCTCGTCGTAGCCGATTTCATTTACGCCTTCTCCCTTCCATTTAATATTGAATCCTTTTAGAGAGAAAGACTTTTCTATGAATTCCCTCACAGTATGATATTCATTTGTAGAGAGAACATAATCGTCGGGAGTGTCATTTTGAAGAATACGCCACATACCTTCCACATAATCCTTTGCGTGACCCCAATCGCGAAGTGAGTTAATATTGCCAAGAACAAGTTTATCGTCTAACCCCTTTAATATTTTATTTAATCCAATGGTAATCTTGCGCGTAACAAAATTGTGCCCGCGTCTGGGACTTTCGTGATTAAAAAGGATGCCAGAACAAGCGTGCATACCATAAGCCTCGCGGTAGTTCTTAACAATCCAATAACCATATAACTTGGCGACGCCATAGGGAGACCTAGGATAAAAGGGAGTAGTTTCTTTTTGAGGGACTTCAACAACTTTCCCGTACAATTCGGAAGTTGAAGCCTGATAAAAACGAATCTTTTCTAATGGGATTCCACAGTTGCGAGACGCTTCTAACAATCGCAAAACACCAATGGCATCTACATCACCAGTATATTCCGGCATATCAAAAGAAACCTTAACATGACTCATTGCACCCAAGTTATAAATTTCTAGACGGTTAATCTCCGTGTATTTGTTCTTTATTTCGTGTAATATATTCAATAAATTTACACCGTCAGACAAATCTCCGTATCGCAATACTAATTTATCAAATATGTGTTCAATTCGGTCTGTATTAATGTTTGATGAACGGCGAATAATTCCCCACACCTTGTATTGTTTTTCTAACAATAATTCTGCTAAATAAGATCCGTCTTGCCCAGAAATTCCAGTTATTAATGCCACATTTGCCATTGTTTTCTATTATTTTATTTTTATTTTTATATGATTATTTAAACATAATATAATTAATCATATTTTATAGCATGGTCCCCCACTAACTTAAATGTCTAAGCTCACAGTGTTTTTATCAGACTTCTGGCGTCTCTTGCTACGCTTGGGCATATTTCCATCAGACTGCAACTCCTTCAAGTCAGAAATGCTAATTGTGCTGCTATCATTAAATGAAGGTTGGGCTGCGGACTGTTGTTGAGGCGCCTCTTGAATATTAATTGTCTTGGTCTTTAATCCAGACAAGATGTCAGAGATGTCACTGGGACCCTTCATTTCGGCGCGAGGGCCTGGGCCAGGTCCACGTCTGCTACTTCTATCGCCATCTGATGGACTAGAAAAATTCTCCCTAATATTAATTCCGTCGGCCTGGCCCTGGTTGGGATTAAAGTTGTTGCGCCCCATGTTAAAGCTGTTATTGTTGCCAGGTCTGCTGGCAGGAGCATTCAAACCTTGAGTAGCCATAGGTGGAGGAGGAGGACCACTCATGGACACTTGGGGCTCAGGGTTCATCATATTATTCATGAACCCGGAGAATCCAGGACTCTGTTGGCTCATGGAATTTACTGCGGCAGTTTGAAATTGACGCATCAGATCCGGGTTTTGACGCAAAATGTCGTCCATTCCAGGCATAGCGGACTTGAACATGGTGTTTGTCATGTGAACCATCATAGCACTTCCACCAAGTTGGAAAAGCAACTTGAGCTCTGGGGCCATAGATGCCTTGCTCTTATACTTCTCATAAAGTTCGCCAAAAACATCATCATAATCAGTCATATTTTCGTTGATTTGTTCGCTCCAACCGTCCAACTTAATGTCAAATGGGTCAAAACGATTGTTTAAAAATTCAATGCCGTTGATGCAGGCCATGAGCATATTGCCTTGAAACTTCACCGAGTTTTGCTTGGTTTTCTCTTCCATAATCATTTCATATTCGCCTTGCATTTCGGCAAGAGGAGAGTCCATGCTGTATTTTTTTGTCAAATTGACTCCCTTGTTCTCAAGAGCCTCCAACTTTCTTAAATACTTGAATTTCTCTCTCAACAATTCTTCCTTGCTCATTTGAGGTTGGCTTGACATGGGCTTGTCGGGATTAATTGGAACATTATTGAATTTGGTGAAACCGTCCCAAGTCTTGCTTTCGGGCGATCCTTCAGCGGTTGCTTGACCAATACTGGGGGCGGAATCACTAAATCTTACACCAGATGGCCGGTCATCGTAGTTTAATGAAATTCCTTTGCTAAACATATCGGACTTGCCTTCAAATAGACTAGGTCCTGGATCAACATCGTCTACTAAATCATTCAACTCATTTTCTAAAGTGTTCAAATCGTCAATATTAATATCGCTAGATGGGCGACCACCAGATGATTTTTTATCGTTCATTAAAAGCTCAAGACCACCGCCAAAATTTGAAGATCTTCCACCACTTTCTCCTCCTAAATTTAATGAAGAAATGTCAATAATCTCACTGTCCATTATGAATTAATAAGAACATATAATTTTAAGTAATACGAATTATATATTATATATTAGTGGGGAACCAAGGTTCCCCTTTTGCTTCGCTAAGACCCCTCCTTAAAATCTTCTGTTTAACAAAATTATAAATCTCATTTCACATACGCTATGGGTAAAATAAAATTAATACTCTTTATCAACTTTGAAAAAGTTGAATTATACCATTCTGTTAATAATAAACCAGGTTCCTTGTAAAAAAGAGTCTGCTAAATCGTCTTTTTTCTTATGACTCTTAAAGAAGTCCTCCCATGATACATAATTTGCCGAACTTGAAATGGTTTCCAAACATTTTTGAATTCCCAACTTTTTTCTATCGCTATAACTTCCCGTCTTATTAGAAAATGGGTCGGCTTTGCTGTCTTTTAATTTATTAGCAGATGAAACAAAATCAATGGATGTGTTGCTGTTGCGCATAATAAAATACTGAGCAATCATGCCCTGTATTGTTTTCATCCGATTTGCTATCGGACTAATTTGATTTTCAATAACAACATGAGTTAATGTGCTTATATGTTCAGCCAAAATATTATCAAGTTTAGTTTTAATATTTCGTCCAATGGTTATCAAATCAACTTTTGACGCACTTGTTGCATCAATGGGTTCAAAACACTTTTCAAAAACATAAGTGTTAAATAGAGAGACTAAATCCGCTTTTTTAATAGGATCTTCATATTTTATGTTATATTTTTCAGCCAATTCATATAAGCTTTTGATTTTTTGCTTATTTAAAAAGGATGGTTTTAAATCAGATGTTGGGACTTGAAATGGTTGTTTTTTGCAATGTTTCAAGCAATAACATTTTCCATTCTTTGAAAACTTGGCTGGTTTATTGCAGTCTTTAAACTTTTCAATTTCGCAACATTTGGCCTCCGATTCACAGCCGATATTTACTACATCCCATTTTGCGATTTTGTATTCATTATCACCTTCGGGTTTTTCAAACAAACAAAAGGCCAAGTTTTTAATACCAACATCTATACTTAGAATCTTCATATTCTATTACACTAATAGAATATAAAAATAGCATTGTTTAAGTCTGTTTTATACAAACGCAATAGAAAACTTAAAATAAAACAAATGCTTTTATTGGTTTGTATTTATAGGCACAGTTAAAACAGGCGCAATCATTCTGGCCTGTAATTGTTCTCTAGACAAATAAGGTTGTTTTAAGTTGCTGTTGCAATATCCGAAACCAGGAGTATTGGTATCAAATGTAGACTTGAAAGTGTAAGGAACATTGGTGGAAGGAGTCGTGTTTGTTTGAAAGTGCGATGGTAATCCAAGTTCATTACACGCCTCATAACTGTTCATTTTCATGATTTCATTGGCATTGTTGGTTAAGTATTGTCTGTATTGCCAACTGGTAGTAATGTTTTCTTGTTGTCTAATGCGGTCGTTGACAACGGCTTCTGGTTGCCAAGATGCAAAATTTCTACCATCCGCCATGATAGGAGGAAAATTAAAATGAATATTATTAGATCCGCTATAACATGTTGCCCAGGACATAGTATATTATGATTGGAGAAAATTATTCTAGCTATGTTCGCCGATACCCCAAAATAAATCACAGTAACAATTATTAATATAAAATAATAAATTTCATTAGAAAAATAATAATGAGATTTATAATTTTTCTAAAAAGAATGGTCTAAGGAGGGGTCGCAGGGGAACCTGGGTTCCCTGCTAAATTATTCATAACCTAACAATTTAAGAATGGCGTTTTTTGTGGCTTTGGAGTTTTCTCCAATTAGACCCTTTGCAAGAGCTATTTCTTTAAGCCTATTTAAAGACATTTTCTTATAGTCAATAGTGTTTTTTTCTCCTGATTCTTCTAAATTAGAAATGTCAATTGTCTTAATAAATTCAAGCTCGGAGTTATTATTTTTATTTTCTTCTTGATTATCTTCTGACTCCCCAGAACCATTTTGTTCGGAGCTTACGCTATCATCATCTAATTCTTCAATTTCATCCAACTCGTCAAGGTCTTCAGAGTTGTTGTCCTCCAAGTCATTTGTGGATTGTAACATCTCAGCAAAATTAATTACTTTAACTCCACCACTTGGGTCGTGGCTTAATTCAATAATTTCGGATTCTAAAGCATTATGGTTGTCTTCGTCTTCGTCTTCGTCTTCGTCTTCGTCTTCGTCTTCGTCTTCGTCTTCGTCTTCTTCGTCATCCAAATCATCTTCTTGGTCTTCATCATCTGATTCATCGTCAGAATCATCGTCAGAAACAGGAATTAAATTTTCTTCTTCTAAATCTCCAAAAGATTGTTGTTGTTGAGCCATTGGGTTAGAAGACAAAGGTCCCTGATATGACATCATTTGCAAACGACCTCGCATAAAATTCATTTCTTCTGCCATAGTAGTAACTAAACCAAACATGGAAGTAATCTTATGATTTTGTTCTTGAAGTCTCTGCGCAAAGAAGAAGCCAACAACACCAACTAGCAATAAAGTAATGCCTAAAGATATAAGAAAGGGAACAGTTAATATGTCTGATAAAGCCATTATTAACAAAAGTTGATACAATAATATTTGTGGATGAACGAATATTGTTGTATATTAATTTGCAGTTAAAATGAGCCCGTTTATATTTAACCAGAGTTCATTGTATCATCTATAATTTCTTTGGGGTAATTCATGTCATGCAAAACCTTTAATCCTCCGCGAACACTGGATATTCCCTTTTCTAATAAATAAGTGTAATTAAAATCTTCGCCCACTGTTTTACTAGAACAAACGGTCTTCATATGATAGTTTTCTATTGATTCGTCCTTGTCCAACTTTTTGCATAAGTCAATAAAATGAGTTGTTAAAATGCAATTTACGGTTTTAAATCTTATCAAGTATTTCATAAATGCATGGGCGCTTAAAACAGCCTCCTCTGGATTTGTTCCTGAATATAATTCATCAAATACACAAAAATGCGTTTCCTTTTTATCGTTGCGTTGAATGATATCCAAGATTTCTTTGCAACGGCGAGCTTCTGCTTGGAATAAACTATCTCTCCCTGAAGTATCCGGAATATTCAAATAACAATGAATATGTTTATAAGGATTAATATCAGCACTTTCATAAAACCCACAGCCAAATTGCTGTGTTATAATTACATTTACCAGCGCCGTTTTTAAAGTGGTTGTTTTTCCTGAAGCATTCGGTCCAGTAATAATCATATTTTTTTTGAATTTAAAGGAATTTTTAATCGGTTTATTGTGAATAAGCGCCGGATAGTACGCCTTCTTTATAACATTTGATTTCTTCTTAGCATTAAACTTTGACATGTTTATATGTCTAGCTTTTACATTTTCCGAGAGACCTTCCATACACTCAATATAACCATTAAACCCAAAAGAATATAAAAATGCGTCATTATATTTTGGCTCATTGTATAACTCATAAAAACATTTTAAAACATGTCCCAATTCACCAACCTTTCTATAAGATAACTTGTAGGGTGAAATTATTTCCAATTCTTTTTTGTATTGAGAAAGAACCCCGAGTTTTTCTTTTAAAACCGAGTTAAACTTTTCATAACTAGAAAGATTTGCCGAGTTTAATAAAAACTTGTACATGGATTGTTCAGTTTCTTCTATATATTTTCTAATTTCTTCCAAGTGTGAGTGAATCTTTGTCATATTATCATTAAACCTCCAGCATGTTAAAATATTTTGATAAATTGAGAAGATATAAAATGCGGCAGATAAAAGAATATAAATTTTTTCGTCTAGTTTTACACTGTGGAATTTTGTGAATAGTTTTCCAATTGCGTGGTTTGCTGCAATCGTTTTCAAAATTTCAATATATTCATTTACGGTTACGCTAAGGCCCTTGGCTTTGATAACAAAGAATGGTATAATAAGTATTATAAATGGCACTAATAAAGAAACAACCGGCGCAGCCAAATTATATACACTCATAATCTGTAAAAAATAATCCGATTTATTCAAATACTCCCACATAGGCCAGTCAATATAGTGATAACGCTCTTTGAAACCAGAGTCGTTTTTAATTTCATCCCATATTTCCATCATTCCACTTTTGCCAACGGCACCCTCGGAGAAAAAAGTGGAGCAAAACCCATCTTTAGATTTTTCTCCACTTTTCTCTCCGAGGGTGCCGTTGGCAAAAGTGGATAAAGTGGATGATACAAGTTTTTGGGTATCTTTTAAAAAACCAATGTCATTCGTGTAATAATTTGGAATCTGTTCAATAACTTTTGCAGCGAACACGGATTTGGGTTGAAACGCGTAATGATATAAAGGATTGCATCCAGATGGGTCAACAGTTTTTATTAGTTCTAAATCTGTTGTAATATTTTTATTGAGTTCCATTCGCCGTTCATTATAAAAAATTGGCAATTTGAAATGGTCGTTTATTTTTTCTATATTGGATATTGACATGTATATTATATCAAATATAGAGTTATTTTCTTCTTCTTTTACGCGAATTACTTAGCCAAAGTGTCAAAGCTAGCCGGCATTTCCTTAATCTGCGTGGAATAGTACTGCTCAATCTCCTTGAGCTTTGACATATCCCGGCGAGTAATCATGTTGATTCCAACACCCTTGCGACCCCAACGACCGCTGCGACCAATCCTGTGCAAATATGTGTGCACATCCTTAGGAATATCAAAATTAATGACAACACTGACCTGCTGAATATCAATTCCACGAGCAGTCACATTTGAAGAAATTAGAACGCGATAAGTTCCGCTTCTAAAATCAGAAAAGGCTCTGTCTCTATCTGTCTTGTCCATTCCACTATGAATACGGCAAACTGGAAACCCATCTTCCATCATTGCATCATACAATGCGGAAACGCGCTTTACACTATTGGCATAAATAATGCACTGGGAAACAGACATGAAACTATACAAATCCTTAAGGGTCAAGTACTTTTGACGATCGTCCTCAACCGCCACATAATACTGCGAAATGCCCTCAAGAGTCAATTGCTCGGCGCGCACTTGAATTTTTACAGGGCTGCGCATAAACTTGCTAGTAATACCCTGAATGTGATCTGGCAGAGTGGCACTAAAGAGCGCAACTTGAATATTATTATTAAAGTGTTGAAAAATATTATAAACTTGCTCCTTAAATCCGCTGGACAACATTTCATCCGCTTCGTCAAGGACGACAAGCTTAATGTTCTTAGAAACAATGTGATTCCTGCGCATCATGTCGTAAACGCGACCAGGACACCCCGCAATAACATGAGGAACATTTTGCTTCAAATTGCCAATATCTTCATCAATAGAAGATCCTCCGACCAAAACCTGAACACGAAGGTTCTTCATCATAGAACCGATGCCACGCATAACGGTAGCAGTCTGGACGCTGAGCTCCCTTGTTGGGGAAAGACACAATACTTGAGTGGTATCATCTTCGGTATTAACATGCGAAAGGGCTCCAATTGTAAATGTTGCAGTTTTTCCTGTACCCGACTGAGCCTGTGCAATAATATCTTTCTTCTGAATAATGGGCTTTATGGCTTTTCTTTGAATAGGACTTGGCTTTTCAAATCCATACGCAAAAATTCCTCTCAATAAATTGGTATCTATTTCTAGATCTTCCCAATTATTGATTTCGTAAGAAGAGTCATATGTTTCCTCTTCGGTGTTATTGAGTGCGGGGGGGTGGTCTCTTTCTAGTGACATAATATATTATACCAGAGGTATGTTTAAGCGCATTTGCACATTATATTTATTATATTGAAAAAAATTGATATAAATGTAATCCGGTTAATAAATGCATAACCATGACGATGGCAATGAGATATACTCTGAAAGATTTTACAGACATTACTTTCAACGGGTTTGATATTAAACTACCCGAAGAAACCTTGGTTATAATAACAGAGTTGTCGCAGCAAGTCGGGTCTCCCACTTACGTTAAAACTCCGACATTTCATAAGAGAGAAAATGTTTTGAAAATGGGCGGAAATGATAGCATTGGTGGGAATGATTTTAAAAGAAAGAAGAAGAATAAGCCGAATGAGATTCTAAATGACGATGATTGGGAGACAATCAGAAGTTTCCAGGCCACCAAAATGGAACAAAAGGTGGGAATTGATGCGCAAATTGACCTTATGCGTTCTTGGCTTAATAAGATGTCGGATAAGATGTATGTTGAGCCGTTTGAAAAGATTATGGAAATTTTGAATCAACTTATTGCTGATGGAATCTCCGATTCTGACATGCTTAGGGTTGGAACTACGATATTTGACATTGCATCTAACAATAGGTTTTATTCAAAGTTGTACGCTGATTTGTACACAAAGCTCATTGAAAATTATCAAGTTATGAGGAATATTTTCAATGAAAATTTGGCATCATTTATGGAGCTGTTTAATTGTATAGAATATGTTGATTCTGAGAAAGATTATGACAAGTTTTGCAAGATTAATAAGGACAATGAGCGCAGAAAGGCACTCAGTTTGTTCTTTGTAAATTTGACTATAAATAAGATTATTAGTGAAGACAAGTTGAAGGAAATGGCTTCCAGTTTATTGAATAAGCTCTTGTCGTTTATTATGGAGGAAAACAGAAAGAATGAGGTGGATGAAATCACTGAAAATATTGCGCTTTTATATTCTTACAATAAGAAATTGTATGATACTTGTGAAGAAAAGTTTGATGGAGTATCGTTTGGAGAAATGATTGAAAAGTTGGCTCACTGCAAGGCAAAGACATATCCCAGCTTGTCAAATAAGTCAATCTTCAAGTTCATGGACTTGGTAGAAATGTAATAATCATATTAAAATAATGATATTAAAAGTATAATGTCATTATTATTAGAATGGCCGAAAACACTAATACTGAAAATATTACTTTTTTTTTAGATGAAGAACAAATAGACGATTGTTTAGATTTGAACGCATTAGAAACTCAATTAAATGAGATTGATATGTCTACAATGCAAGATGACGATATCTTTGTTGAGATGAAAAACTATGAGCTGAATTTTAATGTGAAACAATTGATGTTAATTTGTGAATATTATAATATGAAAGACATTCGGGTAAACAAGTTGAAAAAGCAAGACATTATTGAACAGATTATATTGTTTGAAACAAATCCGGAAAATATAGAGATAGTTACTAAGAGGAAAGAACTCTGGTATTATATTGATGAACTTAAAAATGACAAAATGATGAAACGATTTGTTATTTGGAGTTAAAAATCAATTAAAAAGTATTATTTATCTCTATAAAATATAAGATGGTATTATCAAAATTAGACAAAGGAACAAGTTATCCAGAACTAAAAAGTGTTGATTCAGATGATTTCAAAAAAGAAGCAAATTTATATGAAATAGAGATAAAGGACATTGATGTAATAATTGCTGTAGGCAGCTCTAAAAAGAATTATGAAGAGCGGAATATAACATATTTTCCTATTTATTTAGTAAAAACTAATAACAAAGTTGTGCAGATTGGTGTTTATGAATTGTTCACTACTGACTTATTGAATTATATGGACGAAGATGGAAATTTAGAGGTTGAAAAGTTGGACGACCCTCTTATCTATACTTTTGTAACTAAAAAAATGTTGGAAAACTTACGGTTGGTTCCAGAAAAGGATGAAGACGAAGATGCCGATGCGAGAGAATTAGTTGAGAAGGATGTTGAGATTTTGGAAGACTCTGATGCAGAATTGGAAGATAAAAAAGAGAAAATGGAAAAAATAGAAAAAAAGGGAAAAAATGAAAACATGTCATCGTCTGATGGGGATTTTGAGGGTCCAAAGATTCCAAAGATAAGAGAGGACATTTTTACAAAGGCGGAAAATTTTATTCTTAGTGTGGCTACATTAAACGAGGAATCTAAACAAGACGCCGATTCATTGAGAGATAAATACAAAGATTCTGCCGCAAATACATGGATAGAGATATTTATGAAAAACAATAAATACGGAATAATAGACAATGAAGGTGGTGGAGATTGTTTGTTTGCAACAATTAGAGACGCATTTGCTCAGTTAGGTCATAATACAACGGTTCAAAAACTTCGGAAAAAATTGTCAGAAGAAGCAACTCAAGATATTTTTATGAATTATAAGGAGCATTACGATATGTATAGCACTGCAGTTGTTGCTGCCACTAAAGACGCAAAAGAGTTGGAAATTGAATATGAGAAATATAAAAAGATGTATGGCGAAACTCTTGATAGAAATTTGAAAAAACAGTTTACAGATGCTGCAAAAAAAATTAAAGATCAGAGGGACAGAATTATAAATCAAAAGAAAGTGTCTCAAAGTATGTTAGATGAGTTTAAATACATGAAGGATGTTGATACGCTAGAAAAGTTCAAACAAAAGATTAAAACCTGCGAATTTTGGGCTGAAACTTGGGCTCTCAGTACTCTTGAGCGGATTTTGAATATTAAATTTATTTTATTGTCAAGCGAAGCTTACAAGGGAAAGGATATGGCAAATGTTTTGAATTGCGGGCAATTGAATGATTCAATCTTGGAATCTCGTGGCGAATTTACTCCAGACGTTTATATCATGGTTGATTATCTTGGATGGCATTATAAATTGATCACTTATAAGAAAAAAACTATTTTTACTTTTGCAGAGCTGCCATATGATGTTAAGAAGAAAATTGTAGATAAATGCATGGAGAAGAATAGTGGAGCATTTGCATTGATACCCGATTTTATTAGATTTAAAGAACACCTGATTTCAAAGTCTGGAGTTTCGCCGGTTTGCAAATTTGATGAACTCTCTGATGCGAAAATTAGAGGATTGTATGATGAAGCTGTAGCATTTCAATTCTACGATAAATCATCAGACGGCAAGTTACCAGGAAAAGGTTCCGGTGAAACGATACCCAAGGAGGCAATATTAGAGTTTTCCAATTTGCATGCGATAAAGGATTGGAGAAAGAAATTGGATGATTATTGGGTTGAACCAGGAAAACCATTTGTATTAGATGGGCATCGCTGGAATAGCGTTGAGCATTACTATCAGGGTTCAAAGTTTAAAGAATCAAATCCTGAGTTTTATCTCTCGTTTTCCGCAGAATCAGGAACGGATTTATCCAAGAATCCTGAAATGGCAAAGGCTGCGGCCAGTTCATCAGGAAAATATAAAGGGCAATTGTTGCGTCCAACGGAGGTATCCATAGACCCGACATTTTATGGAAAGCGCAAGGAAAAAGAGTTATTTGATGCGATATGCGCCAAATTTACTCAGTTGGAAGACTTGAAGCAAGTGTTAATGGCTACAAAGAATGCAAAATTGATGCATTACTTGAAGGGTAAGGAACCGGAATTAGCGGAGCAGTTGATAATGGTGAGAGATAAGATTCGTGGGCCTCAAATTTGTGTTTGAACTTCCTGTTTTTTACACCTTTTCTCATTTAAAACTCCCATTTTATTAGGCAAAAAATAAGAAAAATGTGTAAAATCAATAGTAGGAATTTCACCTACGATGGTCTAACTTTTTCATCTTCTTTGTTTTTGCTTGAAGATGTGAAAGACGAAATTTGAAAACATAATGGGCGTTCTTGTTTTTCTATCCAACACTTTGCTAAGTTCATTATGTTTATTGAAGAGTTTGCGTCTCTTGTTCTAAATACGGTTTGTTTGACTTGAGGTCTCACGCAGTTAGAACAAACTAAAAGACGGAATTGTTTTTCTCCATTTTTATGTCTGTAATAATCCAGGTTATTATAACATTCGCAACATTTCTTACTTGTATTACATTCATTTATGGTTATTGTATCGTATTTCTTATGGATTTGTTTTCTTAATCCCTTATTCATCGTTGGCATAAAATGCTTCATTTGTGTGCTTCTGCTCCAATTACCATAACCAATTAGAACATTTTCCCCAAAAGTTTCTTTTATTCTGTTAAGGAAATTATCCATGCTTTTCTTACCATAACTATATTGGCGGAATTTCATTTTCCTCCATGTTTCTCGTTGGTAAAATTCTATTACTTTCTTATTCAACTTATCCTTTTCTACCAAGTATGACTTGAACTTTTCATAATTTACTGATTTGCTATTTTCGGAAGAGAGTTCAGCTTCATACTCATTTATTTTGTTTTTTTTCTTTTCCTCTAATAATATTCTTTGATTACACTTTGCTTTACTTTCTATTTTTCTTTGCGGTGCTGTATATTGCAATTTATTACCATTACCATCCATCATATAAACTAATGAACGCTTTCCTGGGTCGCAACCAACAATATTTCTCGGTTTCAATTCATATAATTGTTCCTTTGATAAATCCTCAATATTATAGAAATCTTGTTCAGGTAAAGTGGGAACTTTTGAACCCCATTTTTTATCTTTCAAATCTTTTCTAATAAAGAGCAAACAACAAGAAACGCCATCTGTCTGTATTTGGTGGTAAAATTGGTAATGTTTATTTTTGAATGTTTTATGGTTCAAGTTCAAAAATCCATTCCAAATATCATGCTGGTTGTCTTTGATGTTTTTCAATAATTCACCCTTTTTTGTTTTATTCCCATTCTTATCTTTTTCAGGACAGAACAAACTTACCAAACAAGCAGTATCTAAAATGATATGTTTTGGAATAATATTGTTTCTTAATGGTAAAGGTTGGAATAACTTACTTTCCTGCGTTTCTAATACAGAATTCATGTAAAGCATTCCTTTCAAATAAGAAAATGGTCTAACTTTCACATCATAATGAATTGACTTCTTGATATCCTTTGGAAAAATATGAGGCAAATGAGTAAGTTTCCAATCATTAAACAATTCATTTGTTTCTGTTTCCAATTCTAATACCTGTTTCTTGAATTGAAACAAGGTTGCTTTATCCTCTGTAATTTCTGTGGTTGTTTTATTGATAAAGCGTAGGAAATGTTGAATGAAACGTTCTTGTATGTTGTTGGATAAGGAAGTATGAACTTGCGTAGCCAAATAAGGAAGCATAAATGTGGTATTTTTCAAATTGGTTTTTTCATGGTTCAATAAAGGTTGATATTCTACTAAATAAAACTTTTCCAGTTTATCTAATAGTTCCGTATCCGCCCCCTTCTTACCTCTATTATCACGAACTCCTAATGATTTGATACAATAAAGAATAAATGTTTCATCTATTTCAGGTAAGGGTTGATTATTAGTATAACAATGTAAAACATATAACCTAATAAACTGGTAGGAATGTATCATTAAATCATTCATAGCAAAAACCAAATTATTTATTTCAGGTTGTATCTCATTACGGTTCAAAAGGACAGATTTGAGTGTGGTTTTGATGGTTTGAAAAGATGCTTTTTCATTATGCCTAAATGTTTTGAAATCGTCTTTCAACTTTTTCTTTTTCACCATTCTATATTTTATACAGAGAATTTATTTATATAACTTTTGCGAAAAAGTTATATAAATGCCTAAATGTTTTCCTCCATGAATTTTTCATTTGTCTCTTCTTCCTTTTCTTTTTGTAATTTTTCTTTTTTATTCAAATATGCTCGTCTTGCGTATTCTTTTTTCTTTTCAATTGGAATGTTAGCGTAGTAGTTTGTAGTTTCCTTATATTCCTTTGTTTTTTTTATGATTTCCTCTTTATGATTTTCATAATAATTTTTGCTTCGTGAAGGGGCAGTATATTTTTTAAGTTTTTCTTTTAACATATTTACCTCTTCCTCTAATTGTTTATTTTTAGTAAGCAATTCATCAACATTCATTTAGATAATAACCATATATTATTTTTATATAATTTCAACGAAAAAACTATATAAAATGGGCGTTTTAAATGAGAAAAGGTGTAAATGAGAAAATATGTAAATAAATGTTATTGTTATTTTGATAATAACATTTAATATATACATTAAAGTTATAAATTAATATAAATAAGTTGTGATTTATATTACTATAATGACCATTCCAAAAGTTATTTATCAAACGTGGAAAACAAAATCATTGCATGAAAATTGCATAAAAATAAGAGATAATATAAAGAAACTAAATCCAAATTATCAAGTTATTTTATACGACGATTATGACATGGATACATTTATTAAAACCAATTTTAATGACTACATATATAATTGTTATACGCAATTAAATGTAGGGGCGGCCAAAGCAGATTTTTGGAGATATTGTGTGTTATACATAAATGGAGGAGTCTATTTGGATATGGACTCAAACATTGTTAGACCTTTAGATGATTTAATTTTAGAAGATGATCAATGCATTATAACGCGCGAGGGAAACTCTGGTATATTTAATAATTGGATAATGATATTTGAAAAAAATCACCCCATTTTATTGGAATCCATAAACAAGTGTTGTTTTAATATAATGAATAAAACAACTAATGATATTTGTTATTTAACAGGACCACATGGTCCATTTACCAATTCTATAAACGAAATATTAACACCTTTTTATAACAAAAAAACAAACAATTTATATTTTGAGAATGATTCCGATCTAAATAGCGTATTAAATGTTAAAACAAATGCAACCAGATGTAGATTTTATGGTGTTGATATGGGGTCATTTGCTAGTTTCAAACATGAATATGTTTATTATTTGTACAAAGGACATACATATTGGAGAGATGAAACAAGCATTTTTAAATAAGACGCTTAAAAATCATAAATTAAAATATACAGCAGCACCACTTGTTATTAAATTTTACTATTTTGCTTAATTTTATGAGTGATGTGCTTGAATCTACAAGCGCATTAAATATTTTTAATGTTTCTTCATTTCCAGAAGCAGTCTCAAATATTATTAAACCTTCCGTAAGCATAATATTGAAAGTCAACTTGATTAATTCCCCACAAATATTGCTCATTTCTATTGTGGTAACGTTAAGCTTGAGAGAAAAAATCAATTCATAAACACATGAAAATAAACTCATTAGTTCAGGAACATCGTTAGAGTCTATTTTATTGTCTTCTAATATCCTTTTAAATGACTCTTCTATCTTAAAGAAAAAAGACGAGTTATATTGAATCATTAGTTGCAACATCTTTACCAATTCTGGTTTCAACCCATATTTTTCTTGCATGTCTGGTCTAATTGATATAATAATAAGCAAATTTAAGAGGGACTTTATTTCAAGGGTTGTATTTACAACTTTTTCTTTTATTTCTTCAACAACTCCTACTGTTTTTTCGGCTATTTCCTCGGTTACAGTTTCAACTGCTTCTTTTATTTCTTCAATTGCTGCTGCTTCAATTGCTGCTGCTTCAATTACCGCTTCTTCAATTATCGCTTCTTCAATTATCGCTTCTTCTCTCTTCTCAACAACTTCTGTTTCTGTTTGAGTTACTTCATTTGTTTCTTCAATCGTTGAAAGTATTTCTTTCACTTCTTCAATTATTTCTTCAATTACATCTTTCATTTCTTCACTTGGGTTTTCAATTTCGTTATATATTTCTTCAATAAACTCATCAATTGATGTTTCTTCATTGGCTTCTGGTATTTCATCAATTAAACTTTGGGGTTCTTGTTCTTGTTCTTGTTCTTTTTCTTGTTTTTCTTCAATTACAACATTTTCTGTAGAAACGGGTTCTTCAGTCTTAAAAGTTTTGGGTTTTCTTCCTCTTTTTTGGGGTTTTGGGTCGGTTTCCATAACTATAAATTATAGGAATATATTATTTTTATACTTTTTCAATAAAAGTATAAAGTTTACATTATGTTTGGGCAATTGGAACCAATCTCGTTAAGTTTAGGTATTTCTGAATAAGGGCAGCAACCGTATCTGGTTCCCTCGCACCCACCAATTTTTTTATCGGATTTTTGACTTGGTTTAGGTTTTGGCTCGGGCATAGGTGTAGGAATGGGTTGAATATTAGGTTGCGCCACAATGTAAATATTTCCGGTTAAAACAATAAACAATATAATTAACAATAAAACAACAATCACAATTTCAAGTCCTACCATTATATATAATTTATAGTGACAAAAAATATAAAAATAAAAGATATTGCTATTATAAGAGGATTATGAAACTTACTAAAAATAGCGAATTGTTAATGTCATTTTTTTTAGAGAGAAAATGTATAAATCATGTTGAAAAAACTTCTAAAACTGAAAAGATTCTAAAACACTTATATTCGGACATAAAACAAGCCGATTCTTTTATAAAGGCTCAAAAAACAAAAGAAGGCGATGGTTTTTATAAATTAATGGTTACAAAGATTCACGGAATTTCGCAGATTCCAAAACCAAAATCATTCAATCCAAGCAGTTTTCCTGAAGAAGTGAGAGAACATATAGACAAAGAAATGTTATTTGATTTGTCATATACTTTTTCTCTCTTCGGTAGAGAAATTAAAGTGCATTTTATAGTAGAAGATCCTTCCGCCGAATATCAGATTGAACTATACAACGAGTATATTGAGAAGATATTAGTTTGGCTACACATAATTAATGAATATTCTTCTAAAAAGTGCTCTAAACGATTGGTTTTATACATGTATTTTACTTCGCTTAAAAAGGCGTTGCCTGAAAAGAATATTGATATTTTAAATCAGAATAATGTGAATACTGCATTTACATATACTTGTCCGGTTGATTCAGAAATTGTTGTTTTCAGAAAAGAAGAATGGCTCAAAGTATTAATGCATGAAAGCTTTCATAATTTTTCTTTAGATTTTTCTGATATGAACACAGAAGAATGCACAAAACATATACTTTCTATTTTTAAGGTGAAATCAGATGTTAATTTGTTTGAGGCGTACACTGAATTTTGGGCCGAGATAATGAATGCAGTATTTTGTAGTTTCTACTTGATTAAAGACACACGAAACGACCTTGATAATTTTTTATCTAATTTTGATTTCTTTATTAATTTTGAGAGAACATACAAGTTTTTTCAAATGGTTAAAACTCTTGATTTTATGGGTCTAACTTATATTGACCTTATTTCTAATACTCCAGAAGCTCATTCGTTGAGAGAAACATTGTATAAAGAAAAGTCAAATGTTCTCTCTTATTATATACTTACAACAATTCTAATGAATAATTATCAAGGCTTCTTATCATGGTGCAATACCAATAATTTGTCATTGCTTCAGTTTAAAAAGACCGAAACAAATATTATGGAATTTTGTAAATTTATTGAGAAAAATTACAAAACGAGATCATTAATTGAGTCGGTTGATTGTATGCAACAGTTTTTATTAAGCGTAAAAAATGGAAAGGGTGATAAAAAGAAGATAGGAAAATCGCTTGATTATATTTTGAATAATATGAGAATGACTGTTTGCGAATTAGGTTAGTCTTGTTTTCTTTGATTTCTTTGTCTTCTTCGTCTTCTTTGTTTTCTTTGATTTCTTTGATTTTTTCGTCTTGTTTATTTTCTTCGTCTTCGTCTTCGTCTTCTTCGTCTTCGTCTTCTTTGTTTTCTTCGTCTTTCCCTTTTTGCCTCCATGAAAATCAGTGTCATATACATCATAATCATTTTTTTCTCCTTTTCCTAACAATCCAATTCCAGGTTTATATGAATTGTCTATGTCCATCCATGATTGAGGTTGGGTTGGAACGCTTAACGCTTGTTCGTTTGGTAGCATAAATCTTTCACTATTCGCTTTCATAAATTCATCTTTTAATTTCATTCTGTCTTCAAAAACTTTTTCGTTCTTGAGATATTTGTTGTGTTTTTCTTTGTCTCTAATTCTTTCTGATTCATGAATGTCACTCAAACTTTGAAACGCATCATGCCAAGATTCGTGATCATTTTTTTCTATAGGATATTGATGCATTCTAGAATCTCCATAATTTACTGGAAAAAATGCCATTTTATATTATTTTATATTTTATTTACAAAATAATATTATTGTAAAATTATTATTTAGTGTCTGTGAGATCTTCCACGCTTTCCTCCCTTTCTAGATTTTCTTCCTTTTCTTGCTGTTCTTCTCCTTTTTCCGCCAGCATTTGCACCGAGTCCCATTTCAATATCAGGAGTTGATTCAACATCAATTGCGACAGATCCTTCTCCATAGGATGGGCCTTCTTCCATGGCAACAAAAGCAGCATCACTATCAGAATTACTTAATATATTCATGGGGTTTGTGGCGAGAGGTTGTGGAACTCTTCCCTCTTCCATTGCAGCAAGTTCTCCCGTAGTTTGTCGTGATAATGTGGGCAAGTTTTGACCAGCGCGTCTCCTGCGAGACATTTTTCCGTGCTTTCTCCTAAAAGTTTTAGAACGCATTCTATATATTATGTTTAGAACAAAATTCGCATCCTGGGATTGGATTTCTTCTGCATTTTTTATTGTTTTTATTTCTGTGCTCGCAAATATATTTATAACACCCTCCACCGGTTGATTTTTTATTAGCTTTCCAAGCTGCACTAGCTTCATCAAAATCTATATTAACTTCATATTCAAATGCGTTTTGTTCGTTTCTTTGAAATTCACATTTTTCTTTTATTTCTTCTAAAAGGCGACTTATACTTCGGGTCCTCATCTATAATCTCATTTTGATTAAAATGACCTAATCAATTTTTATTTTTTTTTCAATAAAAATTGAATCTATTAATGCCCATTAAATTTAACTGAAACAAAACACATCAATTTGAAAAAGATGGGAATTAAATATCTAAATAGCTTTTTGAAAGATAATTGTCCGGATTCTATTAAATGCGTATCTATGTCGGAACTTTCTGGAAAGAAAATTGCAGTTGACATTAGCATATATTTATACAAGTATGTTGGAGACGATTGTCTTATTGAAAACATGTATTTAATGATTGCTATATTCAGACACTATAACATTACGCCAATATTTATATTTGATGGGAAACCACCAGCTGAAAAAAAGGAACTATTAAAACAACGCAGAGAAAATAAATTAGATGCCGAAAAAGAGTACAATCGGTTAAAATATTGTTTGGATTCAATTGTTGATGATTCAGATAAGCAAGAAATTGTGGCAAACATGGACTCTTTGAAAAAGCAATTCGTTTATATTAACAAGACTCAAATAGCAAAAGTAAAAGAACTTATAATAAGTTTTGGAGTAACATATATTGAAGCCCCAGGCGAAGCCGATGAATTGTGTGCACTTTTAGTTTTGAAGAAAAAGGTATGGGGTTGCATGAGCGAAGACATGGATTTATTTGTTTATGGTTGTCCGAGGGTTCTTAGGTATTTTAGTTTGTTAAATCGCAGCGCAGTTGTATATAATATGAAGGGAATATTACAAGAGCTAGATATTAGTATGAAAGAGTTTCGTGAGATTTGCGTTTTATCTGGGACTGATTACAATATAAATACGAGCGCAAAAGATGGAATGAATTTACAAAAGACAACAAAGTTATTCAAGAAATACAAAAAGACAAAAACTGATTGCGATTTTTATAATTGGATAAATAACAACCATTCCGAATGTATTGAAAATTATGACGCCTTAAAAAACATTTATAGTATGTTTGACCTTTCTGAAAACCATGAACATTTAAAAATTTGTGAGAATGTTCGTATTATAAATACAACAATAAATAAAGAACAAATGATGCCAATTTTGGAAGAAGATGGATTTATCTTCAGTTGCAATTAGTATTTGAAAAATATAAACACAATTTTAAATTTATATTTTTCTTTGGGGTTTTTTTCTGCTTTTTATTTTTTCTGCTTTTTATTTTTTCTGCTTTTTGTGTTTTATTTTTGGGGGTTTACTTATATTAGCTTCAATATACATTAGAATACAATGAAATGCATTTTATATTTAAGCGGTGGCCGCAACCTCAGCCTTGACGGACTTGGCAAAGTGGGGGCTCATGAAGCGCTGGAGGTTGAAGTAGGTGAGCTCATCCTCCTTCTTGAGCTTGAGGAGAGCGGTAAGCTTGGCATCGGGGTTAATCTTGCGGCCATTCTTGTCGTCCTGAAGCTTGTTGGTGCGGATGTACGCGTTAATCTCGCGAGTAACTACCGTGCGCGCCATCTCAGTGCCCTTCTCCTTGCCAAGGAAGGAGGCAAGCTCGTCACTGATTCGGGTGGGCTTAACAAAGCCAGAGGGCTGGCGGTTTCCAGACTTGCGCTTGCGCTTGGAGCTCTGCTTCTGGGCAGCCTTGAGCTCGCGCTGCCACTTCTTCTCCATGGACTTGTACTCAGACTTGAGGGAAGAAATCATGGAAGCAAGCTGCTGGAGCTTAGCATTGAACTCGGTGGATTGCTCAAGGAGGGACGACTCAAGAGAGTCACCCTCAACGGCGGGGGCAGCATCAACAACGGGGGCAACAACAGGAGCAGCCTCAACCTCAACCTTGGGGGCCTTTACAGCCTTGGGGGTCTTGGCGACCTTTACTGCAGGAGCAGCAGAGGCAACATTCTCAACAACAGGGGCGGGAGCAGCGTCAGCGGTCTTAGTGGTCTTCGTCTTCGGGGCCATTATACTATACCTAGGCGACTACCTTTTAAGTAGGTTTCGGTCCTTAAATATATATTTGTCCCGACATATGTGATTGGTTGGCATCATAAAAAGTATACTACACTTTAAATAAAATGTGCAACAGATTGAAAAAGCCAAGGAAGAGATGTAGCGGCATTTTCGCTAACTAATGTCAAAGCTCCAAGTACATAATAAGCACCTAAAGACTTGCTATCATTGTCAACCCCATTATTAACGAATTTTTCTAAAATAGAAATTACCGTTTTTCTAACATTGTCCATGCTTTCTTCGGAATTAATATAATTTAAATTAAATCCCCTAAATGGGTCTCCAGTTGGTGGGCAAATTTTTCTTTTTACTTCATTTGTTAATTGTGCGCGATATGACCAAATGTCAACCAATTCTCTGATAAATTTTACAAGTTTTACTCTATTTAATGTGAGAAACCAAGCCGGATCTGAATAATTTCCTAAAGCGTCTATATTTTGAAATAATTCTAGAGTTCTTAATTCAGTAGATTTCTCATTTGAAACCGTATCGTCCTTTATTTCAATGTCAATTGCAATTTTAAGAATTCTGCTTAATCTAATCATGTTTCTCATATTTTGAATAACCAGCTTAGATATATCATTCCTATTATACGGATTTTTAACCACCCTTCCTGATTTTATTATTAAATTGTAGAGAGAAATCACATCAAAGCCATAAATAAATCCATCTTCATCCTTGTAGCTGAAAAATTGAGAAAAATCCATGCTTTTAAAACAGTCTCCTGTCAAAAAATCGCTATCATTTGTGCACAACGACCTCTTTTTAAAGGCAGGTCCGTGTAATGCCTCATATTTTCGCTGCAAATGACCTCTGAAAACTTTTTGAATCTTTATAATAACTTCAGACAATTTCAAATATATGTATATGCGATTTACTAATTCTTTTTTATTTCCGGAGACTTTTAACTTGTAATGCTTTGTAATTTGCTTCAATTGTTGAACATTATAATTGTTTTCAAATAAAATATGACATGTTGAATATGTTGGCATTATCATGTTATCGTTAGATATCTTTTCCAACTTTTTTGTTTGTGGCAAATTTTTTTCGCATCTAGAATATATTTTATTTGTATATTCATCTATGGTCATCAAAGTAAGTACTTTTCCATTCTTTTTAATATAATTTTCGCCTACAATTTCGTCTTCAACCATAATTTTATTTATATATAACTTGAAGAAATCTTTTTGAACTGTTTTACATATAAATAATATATAACTCCATATTTGTTAGCACTTGAATTGTCGTGTGACGAAAAATGATTTAATATAATTTTACATTTCAAAAAAAAATTGATTTAAAGATAAGTCCCATAAATATAAGTATCAGTACAAGAATGGCCGAGACGATCGTTGATGGAACCCAGTTTAATGCGCAGAATATTCGCTATTCCGCACCCAAGGCAAATGCGTCGGGTGGGAAGAGTGTAAATATTCTCAATACTCAGACAAATTCTGGTCTAAGGATTGCAACCCCTCTTATGCTCACTTGGGGAGCTTCAGAGTTTGAGGGTAATGGAAAGTTTGAAATGTCTCTACAGTTCCCTCGCGGAGAGTATGCAAATGCAGATACGGATGCATTTCTAAGGAACATGCAGGCACTTGAGGCTAAGATTAAGGCCGACGCTCTTTCCAATTCTAAGGATTGGTTTGGAAAGCAGCACAATAGTCCAGATGTCATTGATGCACTATATACTCCTATGCTCAAGTACAGCAAGGATAAGCTTACCGGAAATCCGGATCTAACAAAGGCGCCAACGCTTCGTGTGAAGATTCCTCAGTGGGAGGGTGTCTGGAAGTGTCTCATTTGTGACGAGGATGGTCAGAAGCTCTTCCCCGGCGAGGCTACCAAGACTCCTCTTGATTTTGTCAAGAAGGGAACTCATGTCGCCGTCATTGCTCAGTGTGGTGGCATCTGGTTTGCAAATGGAAAGTTTGGTGTGACTTGGAAGCTCGCTCAGGCAGTTGTTCAGCGTCCTAAGGGCTCGCTTCTTGATGAGTGCTTGATTAAGCTCAAGCCTTCGGACAAGGCTCGGCTCCAGGCAGCTCCCGCACCTGATGCAGATGACGATGATCCGACTTCCGGTGCACTTGTTGCCGATTCTGATGAGGAGGACGAGGAGGAGGATGAGCCCGTTGTTCCTACTCCAGCTCCGGTTGCAGTCGCGCCCCCTCCGGCTCCTGTAGCTGAGGTGAAGCAAGCCGTTGCAGCTGCGCTTGAGGAGCCCAAGAAGAAGAAGGTGGTCAAGAAGAAGGTCGCTGAGGCTTAAACCAAAAAGTAGATAGTAAATAGAAGTAGATTTATGTTGTGTAACCGTATTAAATAAAAACCCTTTTTTATTTTTCATTTTTGCTAATTCGGTAAAAATGAAATGCTTATTTTATTTTCTAGCAGGGAACCCAGGTTTTCAGAAACCCGAAGGGTTTCCATACCCCGCTTGCCCCTCCTGAAAACACTTTTATAGAAATAATATAAATCTCATTATTATTTTGCTAATGAAATTTATTATTTTATATTAATAATTTTAACGCTAATTTATTTTGGGTCTGGAAGCCCGCTGGATTCTGATGACCTGTGGACATAGCTATCATTTTCTATTACGGCGATATTTTCTAGTGCGCTTAAACTTTTTATTTTTACGGGTCGCCGTTCTTTTTATTCTTCTAGTTTTTTTTATTTTCCTTGTTTTCCCACCCATAATACTGCACGCGCCCTTTTTATCGCATTTTTTTGTTATACGCCCCAAAACCTTTTCGCTTCCTTCTCTCGGCAATGTTTCATATTGAATCGCATCTATTCCTGAAACCGTACCGCTATATGCTGTTCCAGACCTTGTCTCAGACCGAACACTTGCGTCTTCCAATGGTCTGCACAATGGATCGTAAATTTTCAGGTGTTGTATTCTTAGAATATACCCCAACATTATTAATTCACTTAAAAATAGGTCTGGTTCAGTTTTTGAAAATATTTTATTCGTTATTAATTTAAAAGCATTGTCTTCTTTTGTCGTTCGTTGAACACCTAAAACTCTATAAAAATAATTTTCTAGTCGTCCTCTAGCCTCTGGAAATTGTATGTTATTTATATCAAACTCCCTACTTGTTGGCAAACGATTTCTTTTTGGACCCCATCTAGATTCATTGACAGGTAAAACTAAATCCGGTATTTCAAGTCCTCTCGCATCCCTCATATCAATTAAATGCAATCCTTCTCGCGCTCTAAAATTTGGGTCTTCACCCTCATTTGGTCTTAATTGATAATGTCTATCCGCACTATCTGGTTTCACTTTTTTAGTTACCCAAATTTCTTCCATTCGCATTAATCTTGCTATATCCGCCTCCCAAGTTCCTCTTTCATTTAATTGAAATTCACCCCCTCGTCCCCATATTTGCACAAAATTAGCTCTTAATTGTTGTTTTACAATATAGTCTAAAACATCCAACATATCAGGTGTTACTGGCGCACCTCCTATATATTGATTAAATAACTGGTATATATTTCTCACAATTTGAACATCCACTTCAGAAGTGGTTAATCCAGCCCATCGTTCATTGTATTCCAATGGCGTTTGCATTGGAGCTGATGGGCCAGGTAAACCCATTGCCATTGTTAAGGAAACATTGTTTGTTATATAATTTGATAACGCTGATCGCTCATCTGCAAAATCTTCAAAAGTATTTAACATTTCATGTATAATTGTTGATCTCATTTTAACATCTAAATCATTGCCGTGTCCCGTGATAACCCAACAACCAGATGTTTTTGTTTGCCCGCCTTTAGGAAGTAATGGGAACACTTCTTGAAATACGGCGATCAATTCACTATTTGTCAAATTTGGAGTTTGCAATCTAATTTTAATACTTTCAACTATTGATGGGTCTTCCATATTTAACACTTAACTATATTATTCAAATATTATTTTTATAATTATATCCGATTTATCCTCAATTTCATAAATATCATGCTCAACTATTTTGGATATACCTTTTCCCCGCAAGACAAATGTTTGGAACTGTCTTACAAACAATTGGTCCAGTGGTAGTTCAAACGAATAATCACCTATTTTTATCTGTCTTGACTTCTCAACGAAGAGAGAAGAAGTAATTGAAATGCGTTCTGTAATTATTAGATTATTATCTTCGTCTATCTCCACATTCTCTGGCAATTCTGGATTACACTTAACTATTATGTCTGAATCAAAATATAACTCACTATGCCAAAGAGGAACAAAATACAATTTGTTATCTATATCCAACTTATACACATTGTTTTGAAATAAATCGTTTATGCTTGGATTCAACACATAAATCTGCATATCCTTGAATTTTTTTAATAATATTTCTCTCACCTTTTCCAAAGTTTCTTCTGTTAAACGAAGCAAACCCTTGTACTTTACAATAAAATTATAAATTGCGAGGGACTGTTCTTTGTTCATGTCTTCAAATAATTTCAGGGATATCTCTCTACACCCGCCAACAATATCTTTTACAATGTTTGAAATAAACTCATTGTATTTACCTTTGAGTACACCATCTATAAATAAATGCAATATCGCGTTGTATCCTGTATTTGATTGTTCAAAAATATTGTTTTCCGATGCAGAATTTTCATTTGAGTTTTCTCCATTTAAAATAATTATTTCTCTCTTCAATAATTCGTACGCTTCTTGAATTCTTTGAAAATGATGGGTTGATTCCAGAGTATTGCCATTTTTATCAGGATGATTCTGCAATGCCAATTTGTGGTATTTCTTTTTTAAACTATCTAATGTTAAAAATAATATATTGTCTATTTCTAATACATCCAATGCTTCTTTCAAGTTCATTAATATTTAATATTGTATAAATAATAATGAATATTTAAGTTAAAACCCGTGGATAATGCTTGTTATATAAAACAAATAATTCTCCAAGTGATAAATAGGTCTATAATTATTATTATAATACTGGAAGAATGTGTAAGTCTTGATTAATAGATCTGATATATCCGTCTGTTTAATACTTTTTCTCTCTGATAATTCGCATATAATATACCAAATACAATCTGTTATGTCAAGGTTGTAAATAAAAATGTCATATAGTAGGTCTCTGAATTTTAAGAATTTAAGGTCATCCACCTTTATCATGGATTCTATGATTTTATCGCAAATTATTTTATGTGGAACCATCAACTTGTCAATAGAACTATGCAAATTTTTTATGTTTGTAATGTTTTCCAATTTTAAGGACGCTGGAAGCTTATTTTTAATACATTTTGAATAAGTTGCCTTTGTTGGTCTAGCTATATTTATAACTTCACAACAATTCAATATGTTATCCGGAATAAAGCTTATTTCCTCTGTTATTAAAATAAATTTTAAATCAATGGAACTGGCTGCATTTTTCTGCATGTAACTATAAAAGTTTTCTAGTAACTCGCTATGTATTTCATGAAAATACTTGCATAGAATAATGCCAGACTTTTCTGTTTTTGCTGAGATAATATCTACTATCTGCAAAAATATATCATGCCAGAGTAACTTGGAATTACACCCTAAGAGAGACATGTCTATTTCATAGTGTATGTCACTAATCTTAAAAAAATACTGCTGTTTATTAAAGGTTACGCTGATTTTCTTTTCATACTTTAATTCAGTTGGACTATAGCGCTTTATAGCTTTCAACATTTGCGTGTATTTGCCAACCCCGTTTGGTCCATAAAATATAAGATTGCGCAAATCATTTATTTTCTTGGGAAACTTACTGAAAACCTTATCTAATTTTGGATGTAAATCTTCCTTTTGATTTGCAATAATGTATTCTTCAAAATGTGTCTCGTGAAATTTCATTAGAGTTAGTTATAATATTAAAAATATTCTTTATTTTATTATACTACTAATAGTAATATATATGGTTTACTGTTTATTATTTGAAGTATGCTTTTATAGAACTTAAAAACATTCTTTGTATCATTACTAGCAATGAATATTGTCAAAACTATAGAACAATATGACGAAAAAAACATTTATTTTTGTGAACCAATAAAAAACAATGTTATGAATGATGGTCTGTTTATTCGTATTCTTTATTCAACTCCAATATTTGTAATAAATGGCATTAATTTATTTATCGCATTGAATGACATAACAATTGAAAAATATTACAATAAATACAAGTGTTGTTTTAATCCGGTAAATCATAGAGAAATGATTGAAAGTGTGAAATGCATTGAAGAAAATTTGCTAAAAAATGTAAATATAAAAAACAAAATTCCTCAATTTAAGATTTACGAACAGATTAAAAACGGTAATATAAAAATTTTTTCTGAAAATATAGAAAAAATTAATAACAATTTGTTTATGTTGAAGATTTCCGGCATTTGGGAAACAGAGTTTCATTATGGAATTACATACAAATTCGTTAAAATTAACCATCCGTAGAAAAATATTTTAACACAATTCCTAAAGTTATTACAGTAACTATGCTAACAATCTCTAATAAATATAATATCATTCCAGTTACTTTTCCAATAGTTCCAGTGTTTTTAAATACTTTATCTTGCATGCTATTATAGAAAATATAAAACTCTACCATGAGTAGAACAATGAATATGTTCATAAAAGTATAGTAACCGCTTGATATATGCCCGGCAGTAATTTGAGAGAAATAATAACTGAGAAGATAAATCATATACACTAAAATTCCGATCAGCAAAACAAACGGTCCAACTGTAATCAAACTAGAAAGCAAAGAAAAACTGGAACCAGTTATTGTATTCATATTATTTAATAAATAACCAATTAATAACAAAATTCCGGTTGTAATGAAAGAATAACCAATAATAGTTCCGGTTAAATTTGACGCTGTATTTGAACCCACAGTGCAAAAGATAATGATAAGTCCAACCAATAGCAATGAATTATATATTATTGTGTACCATTTATTCTCCATATTTGTCTATAAATATAGAGTATATTATTTCTCTCCTGTTTTGCCCATTATAGCAACAAGTGAGTCTATTTGTCTTTGCAAGTCCTTTATTTTTAACAATAAGAGAGGTATCATTTCTAAATAATTTACTGATTTTATAGAAAATTCCGTATCATTAACAGTTGCAGAAACTGTATTTACTAAACTGGGAAAATGTTCCTCAACTTCTTGCGCGATGAACCCATAATGTGTTTTCTGCTTTTCATCGTCTTTATATGTATACTTTTTTGGAACTAAATTCATTAAATTGTCTGTTAAACTTAAGCGCAATTCCTCTATATTATCTTTTAAGTTAAAGTCTGATGGATTGTTGATTGAACCACCTACAAATAAATCGCCGGAAATGTAAACAGTTGCTTTAGAGTTTACCGGTTTTAATAAAGTTTGACCATTTGTGGTTGAATAATTCCACGTATAATCATTTGAATAGGTAAAAAATTTTTGATACGCTGATGTTGGTCCTTGTCTTCCTCCATAATTTGCCATGTATAATATTATAGTATATATACATTTTTAAATATTAAACAATTAATAGTTAAAAAAAATATTGCAATAATTTATATGAGCCGATTTAATGTTTCCACAAATCATCCGTTAATACCAAATTCAAATGAATACATGTATGAAAAACAGTTTGTTTCTATACATTCTGAAGATAGAAACCAATTAAAATTCCCACAAGCAAGCGAATTTGAGATTGAATTGCCTCAGGATTATTGCAATGTTCAAGGGGTAAAACTTGATAGTTGGTCATTCCCCTCAAATTATTATGTTTTTTCATTATCTCAAAATAACATCTCCCTTATATTTCAAATTACAGATCCTTATAATCCATCTGATTTTATGGTTGAAAGCCCACTTCTAACAGTTATGTGCGACGCTATGTGGGCTTACAAAGGTCAACCATATGTGGCTGTCATTGAAGAAGGATTTTACAACCCATTTCAAATTGCTACAGAATTAATGAATAGAATGAACGCGGCGGTTTCTGTTGTTATTTCTAATTATATTAAAACAAATGCCCCTCAATTATTAGATCAATTTATTAAAAGCGGAGGTTATGATCAGTTTGCTGTTGCTTTTAATTCTGTTGGACAACGACTTTGGTTTGGAAATAAAAGTTCTAATTTTATAATCAATAATAGCTCCCCTTTATACATTTTTGATTCGTTTAACAATTCAAACTGCGTTAAACAACAATATCCTGATTTTTCAAATTGGGGTCTTCCCGCTTACTTAGGATTCTCCAGATGTGATGCTACTACAAGTACAACTTCAGACGGTATTTATCCTAGATTTTATTATGGAGATGCCAATACTCCAGGAGATAATGGGTTTTGGTTGACACCGGATTCACAGTATCTTGGAACAAATTCAAATATTCCCGTTTATTATTTGGAAGCTCCTTATAAAATAAACATAATGGGTCAATCTCATTTTTATTTAGAAATTGAAGGAATGAATAACATTGATGAAACTATACCATTTTCTGTGAATGAATATACAACAACTACAAATGGCACTACTGGAGTTGTTAAGTCTGCTTTTGCAAAAATTGGTGTAACAACAACACCACTAGCTCAATGGTATGACAACTATTCTACTGCTGTTAAGATATATAACCCACCTGCGGAAAGAATTAGAAAACTCAAAATAAGAATTCGCTACCATAATGGGCGTCTTGTTGAATTTGGAACAACCGATTTTTCCATAATGTTAGAATTTATGATGTTGCGGCCTCAAAATAAAAAAGAATATAGAACTTTTGTCCCAGATGCTTATGTCACTTAGAAGACAATGTAAAAATTTAACACTTATGGCGCCATCTCATGTTCCGACTTTAACCACTCCAAGAATGTTGCAATGGTGCATGTTTTATAGTCTCCATCAAAATTGGTCAACTTTAAAAACAATGGTTTTGTCATTTTTTTTGTCTTATAAAACACATATGGACCATATTTTCCGTTGCGAATGCTGATATCATTTGATATAAATCTTATTACACCTGTTGCCGAAGCTTCTCCAGACTCGGCTTTTTCCTCCGCCTTATTTAAAATCTCTAGAACCTCTTCCAACTTTATGCTTTCCATGGGTCTATTTCCAAAACTAGAGAGAGACTTGGAATTTTGTCCCCAAGTTACATACAAGCCAAATTTCCCCTTTTTCAAAAGGAGTGGCTCTTCTTTGTAAATTCCTAGTTGTAATTGGTTCTGTTTCACAGTTGCAACAACATCTTCTAATTTATAATCTCCTCTCTCTAATTTTTTCAAATCAAGACCTTCTTTAACTGGCAGGAAAGTAACCTCATCCTTTTTTCCCTTTCCAGTTCCAGTTCCAGTTCCCTTTTGGAGACACTTAATAACTGGACCATGTTTGCCAATAATATAAAAATGTGTATCATCTATTTTGATTTCACATTTTTTCTCATCTACTAGCTTTGAACAGTTCTTTTCAATTTCATTCAAACATGTTTGACACAATTGATGCCACACCTTCTCTCCTCTACTAATTTTATCCAAGTCGTCTTCCATGTTTTTTGTGTAATCATAATTGAACATGTCCTCAAAATTCTTATTCAAGAATTCCATCACAAGAATTCCAAGAGGTTGAATAACTAATTTATTCTTTTCATTTCCAAATTCTCTTGTGGTGTTAGACTCGGTTAGCGTGTCATCAGCCAACTCAAAGTCTTTGCATGCAATTTGTTTTCCAGCAATATCCTGCTTCTTGACATAACCCCTTTCTTGGATCTTATCAACGAGAGAAGAAAATGTAGATGGTCTACCAATTCCATTATCTTCTAGCAACTGTACCAATTTTGCCTCAGTATAATGTTGTTTGGTATTTTTAAGAGTTACCTTTGAAGTAATTTTTTTAAAGGTTATTTCTTTTCCCTGAGGTAATTGCAATAAATAGTGGTATTCCTTTTCCTTATTGGCTTTTGATTCTTTATTTTTTACTATTTTCCAACCTAAGAAATCAAGTAATTCATTGGTTAAAGAATATTTGACTCCTTCAACATCGGTGGATATTGTGCTAGTAAAAGAAAAATACTCGGCAGGTGACATGCAACTTTCAACAGTTGTTTCCCAAATCATTTTGTATAACTTTTTCTCTCTTGCACTCAATTCATCTGGTACATTTCTAATTGCCAAATTGGTTGGACGAATGGCTTCGTGAGCTTCTTGTGGTGGCGGAACATTGGATTTCTTCTTCGGTGTCTTTTTCTTTTCCACAGCTTCTGTATTTGTATTAGAGAGAAAATCAATCTTTGGATTAATGTATTTTTCAAGAGAATATTCCCTCAAAATAAATTCTTTCGCATCAACTAAAAAATCGGCACTATACTTTTTGCTATCTGTTCTCATGTAAGTGATATAACCACCTTCATACAAAGTTTGACAGCATTTCATTGTCTCCTTTGGAGAGATGTGAAGTTCATTGCTAGCCAGTTGCTGTATTCTAGAGGTTGTCAATGGTTCTGGGGGTTGCTTATAGACTCTTTCTGGATTCGTTCTATTGTAAACGTGTGAGAAATTCACAGTCTCTTCTAAGAATTCGGACATTGTAGTTTCATTGTCAAATTGCTTATTCAAATCAAACGCAACGCATTTATTTGTGAAATATCCAGTTGTATTATAAACCTTTTGCGCAGGAGAGCCATCAATTTCTTGTTGGTTTTCAAAAACTAACTTTAATGCTGGCGTTTGACATCTACCCGCACTCAAACTGCTTTCAGACGTCTTGGATATAAATTTCCATAAAATGGGAGAGACATTATAACCCACTAAAAGATCCAAAATTTGCCGAGCTATTTGCGAGTTAACTTTTTGCATATCAATTGTTCTCGGGTGTGCAATTGCAGACTGAATCGCGTTCTCCGTAATTTCATGAAACACAATGCGTTTTGTCGTTGAAACTGGTAATCCGAATAAATCACAAATATGCCATGCAATAGCCTCACCTTCGCGGTCATCGTCTGATGCCAAAATAACCTCATCAGCTTTGGCTATTTCCTTTCTCAGAAAATCTACATGTTTTTGCTTTTTATCATCATCAACGACTTCAAATTTTGGTTTAAAATCATTTTCAATATCAATATTTTTGAGAGACTTTAATTGTCGCAAATGTCCAAAGCTAGCCAAGCATTTATAACCCGGTCCCAAATATTGTTCTATCTTTTTGCATTTTGCTGGTGATTCTACAATGACTAAACTGGTAGTTGTCTTTATTTTTGTCTTTGTTTGTAATGACATTATCTAATAGGTATATTATAATATTAAATAATGTTTAAGTGGTTTCATTAGATTTCCCAAATCTTTGCAATATGTAAAGCTAGACGAACCTAAAAATTGTTCATTTTTTATTGTTTGTTGCGTCCGATTTATCTATAATAACTTCCTTGGCAACATTTCTAATGATTTTATTATAGTTATTTTCATCTTCTTCTGCAGTTGCTCCGCCCATAGAATGCAATACGATTTGATTATAATCCGTATTTTTTTTAGAATCATAATCACTTGAATCTGGGTTTTCTTCTTGCCATTCATGTATTTGTTTAAAATTCTTAGCAGCTATGTATTTGATAGCATTTTTCATTTTCTTCTTTTCATCGTTATCTTTTTCCCAAGAGTCCTTATCCTTTACATATAAAACTTCCCTCTTCAAGTCGCTGCAATGAATTGGTCGCTTAAATAAATCCAGCTCTTTAAGGCCTCTAATAAAAAGTTTTGAAATTCCTTCAGTATATCCTAAGCGTCCGACCATATCCAAATCAGAAGTTTTTAATTGAAGTTGATTAATAAAATCCATAATATTGAGAGCATCTTTACATTGTTCGTTCAAGAAGAACTGCAAATTGAAGTTGTTAGTGTTATTATTGTTGGTTGTATTATTAGTGGTATTATTAATAGTATTTGCACCAACCTTACTAGCTAATTCAACGATTTGTTTATTCTGCTCAATAATAAGTTCCTTAAATTCTTGATTTTGTTTAAGTAATTCAAGGATAACATTATTTGATTCTTCCACAGGTTCTTCTTTATTTTTATTGCACGTCTTCTTATGCTTATAGTAGCTTGAATCGTGTTTATATTCCTTACCGCAAGTGCATTGGAACTTTTTTGGTACATTTTCACTAGCCAAAACATAGCATTCACTAGCCTTTTTATGTTTAGGTGTCAATAAATGGCGTTCATATTGACTTTTTCGTGATGTAGAATAGTTACAATTTTCACATAAAAATTTTGTGGAACATTTTTGAACTTCGGAACTAGTCATATATAGGCTAGAGAAAAAGTTCCTAAACCTTTTTCCCAAAAAATACAAAAAAGTTATCATAACACATTTTGAATTAAAAATTCTGTGTTGTGAGCATTCTGGTGTAAATTCATTTTTTAGAAATTTCGGGTTTGGTAAAATCCCTGGGTTTTGGGAAATTGGACATTTTTTTTGTCCATTTTTAACTTTCGCAAACACTTTTCAACATTCGAAAAATCCCAAAAATAGATATTATTCTCAAAGTAACTTAAAGAAATGCACATGATCGTTAAGACTTTGTCTTGCCAATAAAAACATCAACAATTTTTTCCTTCCATTCTTCGTCAGGTGCAGGAATATGTCTATGCATAATGTGTTGCAATTTTATCCAATTGTGTGGAGTTTGCAAAGAACTGTGGTCCTTATAAACATAATCGGTATGAATTAGATGAGATATGTCATTATAAAAATCTATTTTGTCCTTTGGAATCATTTCAATAATTTCAAGGGCTATTAACATTGCGTTTCTAGCGGGTGGGTCAGATGCAGATATATTAGTTTGTTCTATCATGATATATTCATATACATATCATGATGTGTTTAACTCTTTTACAATGCATATTTTTTTATAATTTTTATTGAAGTTATAACACCGATTGATTCTTAGGAAACCATACACTGTCTCTTCTCTTTAAGTCTGAAATTTCTTAAATTGTTTCCAGGAAACATTAATAGACTCGCTCTTTGGGCTAGGAGCAGCTTCCGCTTTGTTTTGTTCCTCCAATTTTCCCGCCTTTTTAAGAGCACTATCAACATACATCTCTTTTAAAAGTTGTCCGACTAAATAAGACCCATCGTGTTGGTCAATTTCACCGTCTTCTATTCTTCGCAATACATTCAAAAACTTATTTAGGATGCTAAGGTCAATTTCATCTTTTCTAATCTTGTTGTAAATGTCGGTGTAATATGTGAATAAAAATGAGCATTCGTTCATTCCTTCTTCACTGATTTTGTCGGGGTCGTTCCTATATTTAGCTTTAATCATAAGTAAATTATTAATGTCTTCTTGCAATAAGTGACTGTGTTTTAATTCGCGGATTAATTCTGTTTGATCCTCAACATTGTTTGCCTTAATCATTTTTTGCAAATGAAGTCTTGAATTATCGTCCATATAAAGAAGATATCAGATAATTTTTTATATTTTTATTACGAATTATTATATTTTCTAATTTTCTAATTTTCTAATTTTCTAATTTTCTAATTTTCTAATTTTCTAATTTTCTAATTTTCTAATTTTCTAATTTTCTAATTTTCTAATTTTCTAATTTATTTAATATATAATAAATATATATGTCAAATCAAGTTCCAAGTGTTACAAATCCTTCTGTTGCGCCTCAAGCTCCTGGAGGTATTCCTCAATTTCAAGTTCCAGCCCCCGTTAATGGTAGCGCTAGAATGGATGCGATACAGACAATGAACGCAAACGACTCAAAGTTGGCTGCGTTAAACAACGCCATCCAAGGTGGTTCTCGCAGAAAATGGCGAGGAGGTCAATCAGCTCCAGGACTAACTGTCTTGCCTCCAGGACCAACTCCTATTTACAAAGATACCTTAGCCGGAACACCTTATAGCGCACAAAATCAAATAACCGGTTCTATGGTTACAACTTTAAATCAAAATGAACAAGCGAAATATGATCAAGTTTCATATGTTCCACCGGTAAAAACGGGAGGAACGCGAAGAAAGAGAAAAGGTGGAGTTAAATGGGGATGTTATAGTGGCGGAAAACGAAAATCTAGAAGACATTCAAAGAAGTCTTCCAAAAAATCAAGAAAGTCAAGAAGAAAGTAAATTTAGTGCAATAATTATATCCGAATAATATAAGTTATGCCAAAAGGAGTAGATTGGATAAATTTTATATATGTGAATTTAGGTTTTGTCGCTCTTACTTTTATTATGTATTATTTTGGCGCTGTCGCAGAAATAAAGAAGGATTGGCCAAAATATAGATGTAATCCAATGTTTATGCCGTTGTCAGATAATTTACAACAAGATTTTGTATTTTGTGTGCAAAGCATGCAAACGAATTTTATGGGATACTTATTGCAACCCATTAATTATGTTGTCAGTATGTTATCAAATATGGGTGGGAATTTTACAGTTTCATTGGATTTTATAAGAACATCTATAAGCAATATCCGCACCTTTTTTACATCTATTGTTCAAAATATTTTTGGGGTATTTTTAAATTTAGTAATAGAATTTCAGAAGATTACTATAAGCATTAAGGATTTAGTCGGAAAAATTATTGGTGTTATGGTTACCGTTATGTATTTAATTGACGGAAGTATAAAGACTATGAAAAGCACGTGGAATGGACCCCCTGGACAGATGGTAAGAGCTTTGGGTGGAGGTTGCTTTCGTCCTGATACAAAGATAAAATTAAAGGATGGAACAGTGACAACAATGAACGAATTAAATTTAGGAGATATATTGGAAAGCGGCAGCCGAGTTGATGTAATAATGAAGGTAGACAATAAATTAAACGAATATTTTTATAAGTTTGGCGGAAAGGGATCTGATGGATCAGACATATATGTTACTGGTACTCACATGGTTTTTAGTAAAGCTGATAATAAATACGTAGAAGTAAAGAACCACCCAGAAGCAGTGTTAACAAATGAAACTGCAAAGTGGTTTTCGTGTTTAATAACAGACGACAATAAGATTCAAATAGGAGAACACAAATTCTGGGATTGGGAAGATGATATATTGAAAATGTAATCAATCAAGTGAATATTGGAAATTAAATATTATCCATTTACTATAATATGGATAATATTTCACAAAGTGCACATAAAATAAATGAAATGTATGCGAAGCTATCATATTTTGATCAATATGGAGGTTCTGTTGTTATGTTTATAATACTCATAATAATACTATTTGTCACTGTGTCATATACTACAATAATGAGAAATGTGCAACCAATTAAGGATGATTGGTCGGCTCAAAGATGTAAACCAAATGTTCTTCCTTTTGCTGGATTAATTAATAAACCTGATAACATGTCTGTAGTAGATTTTACTGGCCAAAATTTTAATTATTGCATGCAAAATATATTGAGTAGCATATCCGGTTATGCTTTTCAACCAGTGTCATACATGACATATACAGTTAGATCCTTGTTTGAGGCTATTGCTGAGGCAATTCAATACATTCGCACAATAATGGCAAATGTCAGAAATAGCATGGTCAGCATTGCGCGAGAAATTTTAGGAAGAGTTGCAAACATTATGGTACCAATACAGCAAATAATAATAGCATTTAAAGACGCAATGAACAAAGTAAAAGGCGTATTAACCGCGGGACTATATACAAGTTTAGGAACATATTATGCATTGAAAGCAATGTTGGGAGCTATAGCCCAGTTTATAATTACAATTTTAATAGTATTGGCGGCTTTAGTTCTAGCAATGTGGATTTTACCATTTACTTGGCCTGTGGCAATTTCAATGACTGTGGTTTTTATATCCATATCTATACCTTTGGCAATTATAATCGCATTTATGACGGAAGTTATGCATGTGCGAACATCGTTTTCAATTCCAGGTGCTCCAACCAAACCACTCTCAGCTTGTTTTGATAAATATACCTTATTAAAAATGAAAGACGGCAGTATGAAATCTATAATAAGCATTAATCCAGGAGATGTATTGGATGGTGGAATCATGGTAACTGCAAAAATGGCATTGAATTCTAGCGGTCAACAAATGTATAACATTGATGGAATTATAGTAAGTGGAACACATAAAATTAGACACAAAGGAAGATGGATATCCGTTGCAAAACATCCAAAGAGTCAAATTATTCCATATTATGAACCGCCGTTAATATATTGTTTAAATACAAGCTTAAAGAGAGTTGAGATTAACGGTGAAGTTTATATGGATTGGGATGAAATGTATGACGAAGAAATTGAAACCATATTACGTTATGATACGGGAGACTCAAGAGAACCAATAAATTCAATGGAATTGCACTCGCATTTTGATGGAGGGTTTTTTGGAGAAACAAAAATAACGATGAATGACGGTTCAGTAAAAAATATTAAAGATGTTCAAGTTGGCGATGTATTAGATAATAATATAATTGTATTTGGTGTGGTCACTGTAAATGGTATCACATTAAATCGTCATTATCAATACAATTTAGGAGAAGACGCGATTTTTAAAGGTGGTCCAAATTTGAATGTTGGGCAGAAAAATTTAGAAAGAATGGGAATGAAAGTGTTAGAAAATAGGGAAGATAAACTATATCATTTAATCACTAAAGAAAAATACTTTTATGTTGACAATATTAAATTTTTCCATTATGATTCAAATATAGAGCTACTTTTAGACAGGTATCGTGAAAATTATTATCTATGAAATATGTATAATTAATGGAACTTTTATCAGCGTCCTGGAAAAATATGGAAATTACCGTCTTTGGAGTTAAATTAAGAATTGGCGTTATTATTTTAATTGTTGTTTTATATTGGCTTTTGTGGGGTCATGTACTTTGCTCTTGCTCCCGCGTTGGATTGTTGGAAGGGTTAGAGGATATGGCTGGAGCTGTTATGACAGACGACCAAAAGAAAAAGGCTCAAGGTGATATTATTGATGGTCCTGCGGAAGCAACATCTTCTCCACAAACTACAATGACTCCTGCGAATCTAAATGCCGACGCTGCTCCTGTTGCGGCGACAATTAATCCTGATGTTCCAAACATCACTCCACTAACTGAAGGGTTTGTTGGAGCCAACACCAACTACGGCCAATCTTCAAGCTACAGCTTGTCAAATAATAAACGCATTAATACATCTTCTTGGTTTACTCCCAACCTTTCTTACACAAAGGGTGGCAAGATTGGAAAGGGTGCGCAAAACATCTTGAACCGTCCCAAACAGCCCATTCCTTTGCCCGAGGGAGAAATGTTAATGTTCGCCAACACAGAATTCAAGCCCGAGTGCTGCCCCAATGCTTACAGCAACTCTACGGGCTGCGCTTGTATGAATCTTTCGCAATATAACTACTTGATAGATCGTGGTGGAAATAATGTTCCTTACTCAGAATATTAGAGCATAATTTTTTACACATAACATAAAAAATATAATATGTGTAAAAAACAACTTAAAGAAAAATATAAACAATATAATAATGCAAAGATACGACTATGCAAGATTGGTAGACTTGTGTAAAACAAACAACATTAATTTGACAAAAGATTACTCAATAGAAACTGTAAATATATTTACCATAATTGAAGGAAACTGTTTAAATGATATTTGTTCTAATATTTTCAGCAAAAGTTTCAGGTCGTTGTTAAAAACAAACGGTTATTGTTTAAAATGTAGCACAAGAATAGGATTAAAAAAAGTAGAAAAAACTTGCCTAGAAAAATATGGCGTTAAAAATCCACAGAAAAGTCAGGTTATTAAAGATAAAATGAAAAAAACTTGTTTAGAAAAATATGGGAGTGAATATGCATCTCAATCTCAGGAAATTAAAGATAAGGTAAAAAAAACTAATATTGAAAAATATGGAGTTCCATACCCTTTAAGTCTTTTAGAAACTAAAGAGAAAGCAAAGAAAACTTTAATGGAAAAATTTGGTGTAGATCATGCATCAAAATCTGAAATTGTTAAAGAGAAAAAGAAACAATCTGCAATGGCTCTTTATGGAGTAGAGCATATTTCGCAAGCGCCAGAAGTTAGAGAAAAATGCAAACAGACATGTTTAAAGAATTTTGGAGTAGAATTTCCAATGCAAAGTAAAGAAGTTATAGAAAAAAGAAATAAAACTTGCATAGAATTATACGGAAATGAATGCCCATTAAAAAATAAAGAAGTAAAAAATAAAAGCAAAGAGTCTATGATAGAAAAGTATGGAGTTGAACATCCTTTGCAAAATGAAGAAATAAAAGAAAAAACAAAAAATACTTGTTTAGAAAAATATGGAGTTGAACATGTTTCTCAGGCAGATGAATTTAAAAATAAGGTAAAAAAAACTTGTTTTGAAAAATATGGAGTGTATCACAACATGCATGTTCCTGAAATATCGGAAAAATGTTCTCATAATTGTTATCTATCAAAAGAATATAAATTTCCATCTGGAAAAACAATAAAAATACAAGGATACGAAAAATATGCTTTAGATGAATTAATAAACATTCATAAAATACAAGAAAATGACATAATAAATGAAAGAAAATTAGTTCCAGTAATTTGGTATTCAGATGAAAACGGGAAAAAACATAGGCATTATGTTGATTTTTACATTCCATCAAAAAATTTATGTATAGAAGTTAAATCAACCTGGACACTTAAAAAGAAGCAAGATAGTGTATATTTAAAACAAGAAGCTGCAAAAAATCTTGGTTATTCTTATGAAATATGGGTATATGATAATAAAGGTGCTAAAATTTCTTCCGATTTTACCTGCATTCAATCAAATAATCAAAATGATTAATTTTGCTAATAAAGTCTAAAATGTCTATATCAATATGTATTGCGGGAGACCAATCCAATCGGTATTTATTATTATGAGTTTCTACTAGATACTCATAATATTCTTTCAAATTGATGCGCGATTCTATATTATGTTTCACGCAAACGAGCGACCATTGCGGAGGTTCAAATGGATACGCAGCAGGGTAAATAATTTTTGTTTTTATAGTAAGAGAACAATTCAAATAAGAAGCTATTTTACAAATTATATCCATGGGCAAGCATTTAATGTTAACCATTGGAATATTTTCTTTGAAACAAATTGTAAATATTATTCCATCATTTAGAGCAACATCAAAATTTAGACTCCTGTGAGGCGTGTCAATAATGCCAAAATGCTCTTTTAAATTTGAATTATGTTCTTGTTCAAATCTTTGCAATCTTCTGTCTACTATTCTTGACATGTTTTAGTTTGTTTTCCCCCTTTCATTTTAGTTTTAATTTCAATGTCAATTTTTATAGAACAACTTAAACACCAACCCCATTACCAGAATAATAGGCCAATCGTTTTTGTCTCAGTAATTCCTTATCGTCTTTTTCCTTTTCTTTTTCCTTTTCTTTTTCCTTTTCTTTTTCCTTTTCCTTTTCTTTTTCTTTTTCATTTTCATTTTCTTTTTCCTTTTTTATTGGAAATATCAAGACATTTTCTTGAGGAGAATCTATAAATTTTAACCAAGAAAAATGATCTATTTTGCGAAATGTTCCCAAGCAAATGGACCAATCTTTATCCGTTTTTTTCCCGATATGTCTGCAACCATTTGTGTTTGTCATTGTTATGTGCTTTAACCATGGGCCAGTTTTTACTACAATTGCGTAAAATGTAGACAAAGACTTCCATGGAATAGTTTGAATCTTTTCCTGTGGTTTCCTATATTTGCACTGTATTGCATAATAATGATCGCCTTTTTTTGACAATAGATCAATTCCATAATCATTCTTAGTTAAATCAAAGAGATTTTTTAATTCCATAGGAAAATCATTGTAAAACCAAACATGGTCATGTTTCAAGACATTTTCAATATATAAAAAACAAAATGCTTCAAATAAATCCCCCTTCTTTTTTTTATTATTTGCTTTTTCTTTTAATTCGCTCATATTATGTGCCACCCCACCCTCTATATAGTTTTCAAATTCTTGCATTAGACAATCAAACTTATTTTTATCATGAATATTTATGATTTTAGAAACTAATTCTTTTGCTGTGTTCAGCAGTTTGTCTCTCATTAAATAATATAGCGATATGTTTTTATATCTAATTTGTTGGGAAACAACTGTAGCATTTATTACAATAACAAATGCGCTGTGAGCGTTCCGGGTCAATATCAATATAATCCTCTACATAGTCATGTTTGCATTCTGACTTAATTCGTTGCTCTACAATATTATTCAAATTTTCAATGCGAGAAACAAGTTTATTATCACTGCGTAAATCTCTCCTTGATCTTAATAAAATATTTCGCAAAATAACAAGCGCGTCTATGTTGGTTTCCTCCAAGTTTTGCTCCAAGTTTTTCTCCATGATTGTTATATTTTAATGTCAAAATGTGTTTATATTGTATTTAGAAAGTATAAAAATATACCCACGATATATACTATGGAGCAATCTCTAGGCAATGGACAATACAATAGAGCGCATGATGCTAGAATGGATAGAGAGCGGCGCCAAAGAGAACATCAAGAATGGTCGTCTTCTTTAACACCAGAACAAAGAAATCTGCACGATGAAGCAAGACGACAATTATTAGAACATGTCCGTACATGGGCGCAAGTAGTTTTGTATGGAAGAAATGGGCAAAATAGTATATCGCGCGAAGATTCTTCTGTAAATAATCCATAAAAAAATTTGTAATTATGAATTATTTTTACACCCCAAGGGGCGACGGTCGCTTCGCTTCAAAAGTGTATTAAACATACATTCCGCGAATTGCCATATTATCATCTCGCTCCTTCTTGATGAGCTTGTCAATTACATCCTTAGTCACTGTAAGCGGGAACGAAACTTCAAGAGCCATTTCGCCCTCAAAGAGATTGGAACCAGGGCGCATGAGTCTGTACAAGTTGAGCTTCGTATAAATAATCTCCAAGCAACGCTTCAAGTTGCGAACACCATCCTCCTTGTCACAGTGCGTCTCAATGATGTAGTGCAATGACTCCTCGGGAATAATAATATCCTCGCACGAAAACTTGACCTGCTCGCGAATCTTGGGGAGCAAATAATCGTTGGAAATAACCGTCTTCTGCTTCTTGTCGTAACCCTTTGTCATAATTCTATACATACGATCGCGCAAAATGGGATTCACCTTGCTCTCGTCGTTGTAACTGAAAATGAACAAGCACTTGCTCAAATCAAAATCAATCTCTGCGAAATACTTGTCGTGGAACTGACTGTTCTGAGAAGTGTCCGTCAAGTGCGTCAAAATGCCGGCAATTTCCTCACCCTTTGGCGTGTCACTAATCTTGTCCAACTCATCAAAGTAGATGACGGGGTTCATGCACTTGCTGTCAATGAGAATCTGAACAATCTTGCCCCAAACGCTTCCTTCATATGTGTAGGAATGACCCTCCAAGAAACTACTATCGGTTGCGCCACCTAGAGCGATGAATGCGAAAGGTCGGTTCAAAATCTTGCTAATTCCCTCCTTGACAAGTGTAGTTTTGCCGGTTCCCATAGGCCCCTTGATGGCAATTGCAGTTCCAAGAGCTGAAGGATTGGTAACAAGTTGGCCGAGCATTTGCATAATTTGCATCTTGGCATCATTGAGTCCATAAACTGCAGAATCAAGCGTTTGTTGAGCATTTGCCATAAATTCGTGGCATGCCTCAACCCCATCTGAAATATTAACTGGCAAGTTTTTGTAATTGTTGAATGGGATTTGCATAAAAGTGTCAACCCAATTCTTAATTTTATAAAACTCGCCGCTTCCAGGCTCCATGTAGCGCAATGAATTAAGCTTCTTCATTGCAGCAGCCTTGAAAATTGCCGGAATCTTTGCTTCAAGCAAAGCCATCCTGTGAGGAATGGTATTTCGCGTAATCTTATTGATCTCGCGAATTTCCTTGATGACCTTGACTTGTTCTGTGTGAGTCAGCGTTTCAAAGAACGCAGAGTCATTCATGGAATTTTTGTCGTGAATAATTCGCTTGAAAATTCGCGAGTTCTTCGCCTTTTGCTTACTAAGCTTCTTCTCACGCTTTTGCATCTTTTCCTTGATTCTCTCTTCACAATCCTTGATGCACTGCTCCATCATTTTATTCTCAGGATTCTTTTCAAAAACCTCCTTCAATTGCTTGAGAGCAAGTTCATCGCTCTCCAAGCTATTTTCAGATGACTTTTTTTTCTCAACAACATCGTCGTCGTCAATAACCAATTCAATGTTCTCCTTTTGGGATGACTTCTTGGACTTGGACTTGACCTTTTTATCAGAGGTTTCTACAACCTCATTCTCATCGTCTTCGCCATCGTCTTCGTCTTCGTCATCATCCGTGTCCGTGGAGACACTTTCATCCTCATCCTCCGTAAAATCGTTCTCATCACAATCTTCCCACTCTTCATCATCGTCATCCCATTCATCTTCATCATCACCCTTCTGACCAATAGTGAAGATAATGTTGAACTTTCCTGATTTTCCATTTTCAACTTCATCTGAATCATCATCGTCGTCATCGTCCTCTTCGGATTCGGATTCAGAATCTGATTCATCAGACAACGATTGGACTACTTCCTTCTTTGACTTTTTTCCCTTGAACTTTTTTTGAGGCTTGCTCTTACTCTTCAAAAGCTTCTTTGAGGGTTTCTTTGCCTCTTCCTCTGCTTCGCTTTCCTCATCCTCATCTTCCTCGTCCTGAATAATATTCTTCAACTTGTTTCCAGTTTTGACCTTCTTGTCCATAAACTTGGATGGAAACATCTTGCTGAGAAACTTGCGATATTCATGCATGTCCATCTCATCATCTTCGTCTTCACTTGCAATAAAATCGTCACTGTCATTATCAGAATCCTTATTGGACTTCTTCTTACGAGAAAGTTCTTCTTGCTTTTTATTTTTCTTAGAAATTTCCTTCTTGGTTTTCTTGATTTGAGTATCGCGTGCCATTTTCTGTATATTACACTATTTTTATTCTTTTAAATTGGAATCAATTTTTTATTTAAAATCTTAAATAAAAATTTGTTGTATTTTTGAAACACTTATTTACTATTAACCCATAATATGTATGCCAAATATAATCCAAAAAAGTTCTTAGCAAACAAATCTAAAATATTATAAAAAGTATTTTTCAAATGATATGGCATTAATGCGGCAACACCATAAATAGACCAAATTGCGCAGAAATATATAAATATTGTTGTACCTTGTTTTGAATATTTTGCATAATTATCATAAATTAAATAGAATAAAATTGCAAATGGTATGAACCCGCAAAAAACGGCGATATATTTATTTAAAATATTGAATTCATTGAGTAAACCAAATGTTAGCATAATTGCATTTAAAATTATTATATATATGAGATTTTTTGAATTGTTTTTTAAAATTTTGAAAAAGTCATCATTTTTATTTATATCATTTTTGTCTTCATTTTTGTCTTCGTTTTTGTCTTCATTTTTGTCTTCATTTTTGTCTTCATTTTTGTCATCATTTTTGTCTTCGTTTTTGTTCTTGGGTTTGTTGTCTTCCAAGTCATTTAAATAAATTAAATATATTGTAAATGTTATTAACATTGTGGGCGTTGTTATAAACCAATCGTAGTATCTATAAGGCGTTATATTTTCAATAGTTTGAAATGATGTTGCCAACCAAACATAAAAACTTCCTTCAACAAGTTGAACCACAAACTCTAGCATCAATAGCTGTTTTAAAACCAAATAAGGTTTAGGGATGTTTAACATTAAAACATAAAGGTCTATAATAGCTGTAATAAATTGAACTAAAAGCGAAGCGTTTGCACTATGTCTTATTATGTGGTGATGTTTTTTTAACATTATTCTTATATTAAAGAAACAAAATATATCATGCGGGCAAAATGATTGTAAGAATATGATTTAAAGACAATAAAATAAAATTGATTTTAAACAATCTAAATATTATCTTGTTAATATAAGGAAGATGTCCAAGAGTGTGAAACCAACCAATATTAATCCTTCTAAAATTATCGGGATTCAATTTAGTATATTATCTCCTGATGAAATTCGTAAGGGTTCTGTTGCAGAAATTACTACTAGAGACACTTATGTAAACAACAAACCAATCATCGGTGGTCTATTTGACCCAAGAATGGGTGTCCTTGAACCTGGTCTTATTTGTCCTACTGATGGTTTAGATTACATGGAAACACCTGGATATTTTGGCCACATTGAACTGTCAAAACCTGTATTTTACATTCAATATCTCAGCACAATTTTAAAGGTTCTTCGTTGCTGCTGCTTCAAGTGCAGCAAGCTTATGATTAGCAAGGAAAAGTACAAGCAAGCATTGAAGCTAAGTGGAGATGCCAGATGGAAGTATGTATTTTCACTTGCAAGCAAGATGAGAAGATGTGGAGAAGACACTGAGGACGGTTGCGGTTGTCTTCAACCCAACAAAATTCGCAAGGAAGGACTAGCAACCATTTATGCCGAGTGGAAAAATGACGCGGCTTCTGAACAATCGCAGAATATTGTCATTAAGTTGACTCCTGAAATGGTGCTCAAAATTTTCAAGCGCATTTCTGACGAGGATGTTTCCTTTATGGGATTTAGCCCTGTCTGGTCTCGTCCCGATTGGATGGTGTGTCAAGTGATGGCTGTTCCTCCTCCCGCAGTTCGTCCGTCCGTAAAGCATGATGCTCAACAGCGCTCAGAGGATGACTTGAGTCACATCCTTGTCAATATCATCAAGACCAACAAGACTTTGCAAGAGAAGATTCAAAATAACGCTCCTGCAAATGTTATTGATGATTGGGCGACTGTTTTGCAATATTATGTTGCAACTCAGGTTGATAATAAGATTCCAGGTGTTGCTTCTGTTGCTCAACGCTCTGGTCGTCCGCTCAAGTCTATTAAGGATAGGCTGAATGGAAAGGGTGGTCGCATGAGAGGAAACTTGATGGCCAAGCGTGTAGACTTTAGTGCTCGTTCGGTTATTACTGCTGATCCCAACATTTCCATCCGGGAACTCGGGATTCCAATGAAGATTGCCAAGAACATTACAAAACCTGTAGTAGTGAATGATATTAATCGTGCATTCTTGACCAAGCTCGTGCAAAATGGCCCCGATGTGTGGCCTGGCGCTAAGATCTTGGAAAAGAAAAACGGCGACTCAATCACATTGCGATATGTTGACAAAAAGTCAATTGTTTTGGAAAACGGGGACACAGTTCATCGTCACATGATGAATGGAGATCCAATTCTCTTTAACCGTCAACCAACTCTTCACAGAATGAGTATGATGTGTCACATTGCAAAGATTATGCACCAAGGCGACACTTTTAGAATGAATGTTGCGGACACTAAACCGTACAATGCGGATTTCGATGGAGATGAAATGAATTTACACATGCCTCAGGACACGGAATCTGATTCTGAGTTGAAAAACTTGGCCGCGGTGCCATATCAAATTATTAGTCCTGCCAACAATTCATCCATTATTGGAATTTTCCAGGATTCGCTGCTAGGATGTTATCGTTTTACAAGAGAAAACATTCGTTTCACGCCTCGCGAGGCAATGAACTTGCTTATGATGTTTCAGCGTGTAGATACTAGTAAACTTTTAGAAAAGGCCGAGAATGGAACCGGAATGATTTCAAACTTTGACATTTTGTCACAGATTCTTCCTCCCATTTCACTGAAATACAAAACAAAACTCTTTAATGATAGCGAAAAACCAGACGAGTCAAATAACATTTTGGAAATTGTCAATGGTCGTTATGTTCGCGGTCAAATGGAGAAGGGCGTTCTTGGTGGCGGAACAAAGGGCCTCATTCATCGCACTTGCAACGATTATGGAAACATGGCATCCGCAGACTTTATTGATGATTTGCAAAATATTATTACCGAGTATCTCAAGACAAGTTCTTTCAGTGTTGGTATAAGTGATTTGCTCTCAGATGAAAAAACCAACAAGGAAATTATTGCAGTCATTGATAAGAAGAAGAATGATGTTAAGAATCTCATTGATCAAACTCAAATTGGTGTCTTTGAGAATAATACAGGCAAGACTAACGAAGAGGAATTTGAGACACAAGTCAATAATATTCTTAACCAAGCTACTTCCGAATCAGGTAAAATTGGTCTTAAGAGCTTAAACAGAGATAATCGCTTTGTTACCATGGTTAACGCAGGCTCAAAGGGCAGTGATTTGAATATTTCCTTTATGATTTCTTGCTTGGGTCAGCAGAATGTGGATGGAAAGCGCATTCCTTATGGGTTTGATCATAGGACTCTCCCACACTTTACCAAGTTTGATGATACGCCAAGTGCCCGTGGATTTGTTGAGAGTTCTTACGTTAATGGGTTATCTCCTCAAGAACTCTTCTTCCACGCAATGGGTGGTCGCGTTGGTCTTATTGATACTGCAGTTAAGACTTCCACCACTGGTTATATTCAGCGCCGATTGATTAAGGGTCTTGAGGATTTGATGGTGTCCTACGACATGACTGTAAGAACAAACAAGGGAAAGATTGTTGAGTTTTCATATGGAGATGACGGTATTGACCCAGTGAAGGTAGAGAATCAACCCATTCCTTTGGTATCCATGAGCGTGCAAGACATTTACGCTCACTTCAATATCCCCGACGAAGCAGGCAAAATGAAAATGCTTTCTCAGTTCTTTGTGAAGAACACAATGAGCAAATTCAAGAAGGAGTTTAAGGACACTCAAGAAAAGTGCAAGAAATACACTGACATGATGATTGAAAGTCGCAACAATATTGTAAAGAATGTTTTCAAGTACAAGGGTGACAGCGTTGTGAATTGTCCTGTAGCATTTGCTTATATTATTAATAACATTATTGGACAGCAAAACATTAATGGTAATTCAATTGTTGATATTACGCCCCTTGAGGCCTTCAAGATGATTGAAGAAAATTACGAAAACTTGGAAAAGATTCGCTGCGCTCCTCCCACTGAGCTTTTCAAGACGCTTTATTATTTCAACTTGTCTCCTAAAGATTTGTTGATTGTTAAGCGTTTCAACCGCGCATCATTGACCCTCTTGTTGGACACAATTACTTTAATGTATAAGCGCGCAATTGTTGCACCTGGTGAAATGGTTGGAATGATTGCAGCACAGAGCATTGGTGAGCCGACAACTCAGATGACATTGAACACTTTCCATTTTGCTGGCGTGGCGTCAAAGTCTAATGTTACTCGTGGTGTGCCCAGAATTGAGGAAATCTTGTCCCTTTCTGCAGAGCCCAAGAACCCTTCGCTCACCGTTTATTTGAAAGAGGAGGATGAAAAGGATCGCGAAAAGGCGCAAGGCATTATGTATATGTTGGAGCACACCAAGTTGCAAGAAATGGTGAGCTCAATTGAAATCTGCTTTGACCCGGATGATATGAATACCCTCATTAACCAGGATGAAACTACTATGCAACAATACCGTGCGTTTGAAACAATGGTTGATGAATGCATGGAAGCAACTGTTAGCGAGGATACTAATGAAAAATCCAAGTGGATTATTCGTATGGAAATGAATCCTGAGGTTATGTTGGAAAAGAATATTACCATGGATGACATCAATTTTGTTCTCAAGAACAGTTATGGTGACGACATTTCGTGCGTTTATTCTGATTATAACGCCGACAAGCTGGTCTTCCGCATTAGAATGAATAATATTTTGAAGCAAGGAACTGGCAAGGGTGCTGCAAAGAAGGCAAAGGTAAATCCTCTTGATCAGTCTGATCAAATCTATCTGCTAAAGAATTTTCAAGAACAGTTGCTGCAAAACATTGTGATTCGCGGTATCAAGAATATTAACAAGGTCATTCTCAGAAAAATCAAGGACAATGTGGTTGAAACCATGGGTTCTTACAAGAAGCAAGACATTTGGGTTCTGGATACAGTTGGAACCAATATGTTGGATGTTTTGGCGCTTGATTATATTGATTCTAGAAGAACATTCAGCAACAATATTATTGAGGTTTACAATGTGTTTGGAATTGAGGCTGCTAGACAGACAATTTATAATGAGTTGGCGGAAGTCATTGAGTTTGACGGCACATACATTAATTTCCACCACTTGTGTATGTTGTGTGACAGAATGACATTTACCAACAAGTTGATTTCTATCTTCAGACATGGAATTAACAATGACAATATTGGTCCAATTGCCAAAGCATCATTTGAGGAGACCCCTGAAATGTTCTTGAAGGCCGCAAGACATGCAGAGTTGGACACCATGCGTGGTGTATCCGCAAATGTAATGTGTGGTCAGGAAGGTTTGTATGGAACAAATTCATTCCAAGTTGTATTGGACTTGGAGGAAATGAGAAAATTGGAAAATGTTGTTGCTTATGAGAAGCCTGACGATGAGATGGCAATTGAAAAGATGATGGGTGGTCTTGAGGACCCAGACGATGCATGCAGTAACAACAAGTTGACAATTCAAAACAATGTGTCAACAATTAAGGCTGCGGACATGGGCGAAGACAACGATTACAACCCTGGGTTCTAAACTAAATATTTATTAGTGATTCAATATAAATATTTACTAACAATAATAATAAATGAATGCATTTCAAACTATTATCCAGAAATATTATGGCCAAGATAAAGTTTTTTCTTTAAGTAAAAACGATGGAGCAAATTCTTTGGAATTTTTACAATACATTCACAAAAATAACCATAATAATAAAACAAAAGCGGCAGGATTTTTTTACTACTACATATTGCAAATACTTGTAGATGCCGACGATGATGACGAATTCATTTATAAAAAATTTAACGAACTAAAAAAACTTGTTGTAAATCCGTTCATGTCTGAAATTATGGCGCAAGAATTATTGACAGACTTTTTAGGGTTTCAAAAAATATATAATGGATTTGCTAGGTTGGCACATATTTATAAATTTAAAAAAGCAAAAGTTCAAATAAATACAGATTTGTGCATGAATGATTTGAATCCAAAAAATTCTAATGTATTTGTCCTATTTCAGAATAATTTAAAATATTATTTTTCTGCTAGAGATTTGATTAACATGATTAACAGTAATTTATCAAAATGCTCTGGATTTGCACCAGATTCAATCATCACAAAAAATCCTTATAATAATGTAGTTTTTAATAAAACTTGTTTGTATAATATTTACTTTTTCTTGAGATGGAATGCATTTGGTGTCCCAGAATTAATTCAAGGTTATTTTAATTCAAATTTTGATATGTCAAAATTTCGCGACGATTATGAATCTAATATTATTAATGCTCACATAAAAAATTACATATACACTTCGCATCACGACAGTCTTTATCCAATTTTTAATGAGATGTGGGACCATTATTACCGAATCACAAAAAAAATTATAATTGACAAGGATTTTCCAAAAGACAAATTAATTAATATTATGAAACCCTATTTGCATTTATATTATACTAGTTTATACGCAACAAATGGAACATATAAACAATGCAAAGCCGATTATATTTTACGCAGAAAATTAATGAGATTTCGCAATTTTAATTCAAACTTTGGACGAAAGTATATTCGCATTAAAAAAAATATTTATGGAAATCGAAGCACCATTGAAGAATTTGATTTGAAACACATAAATTTTTATAATTCTAATTTTGAAAATGACAACCCAATGCGCGAAATTGAGCATCAATACGAACGCGAACATGGTCTTGCGAGGATATCTCAAAATATGTTTTTAAGTTTTTATGGTGTTTTAGACAGTTTAAGAAGTTTGCCCAATAATTCTGGTAGAGTTCCATCCCCTAGTTTTGAAGGTGACCGTGATACTTCTTTCGGTGGAGAATGGTATAATAATGAATCAAATCCACAAAACTATGAAATCCCAGAAAATGGTGTTTCGCCCGAACTTTCTGAAGAAGAGAGCGACGAAAATGAAGAAGAGAGCGACGAAAATGAAGAAGAAGAAGAAGAAGAAAAAGAAGACGATTTATCAGTTTCCTAAAACTTGTGTTTCATTATTTCAATAGTTTATTGATAGAATAAATTGCAATTCCTAGCAAGAACATATAAAATAACTTCGGGTCATCGCCTCCACCGTTGTTGTTGTTAAATTGAGGTGTAGTACTATAAAAACTTTTACACCTTTGCACATTTAAAACGCCCATTTTCTATTATATTTTTTTAGTTAAATTATATAGAAATCTCTTTACATTCTAAATAAATATGGAAAACAATAACACGGACGAATTAGAAAAATTAAGAATTGAGAACGCTTTATTAAAAGAAAAATTAAAAAAATATACTGCTCCTGCAAGAAGCAAAACCTATTATGAAAATCATAAAGAAGAAATACTAATAAAAAAAAAAGAGGGCGTTGATAAGGATGACCCTTTGCAGAAGGAGCGAAGAAAGGAAATAAATAAAAAGGCATATCAGAAGCGAAAAGAAAAAACCAAGGGAACAATAGAAGAGAACATTTAGGATTTTTAATATTCTTTGCGTCAAGAATATTAAATTTATTTTCTTCGTTTATAATATAGGATGGTGAAAAAGAAGACCGATTTCCAAACATTTAGGCATAATGAGAAAGCATCCTTTCAAACTATCAAAACCACTCTAAAATCTATTTTGTTAAACCGTAATGAGATACAACCTGAAATTAACAATTTAGTTTTTGAGATGAATGATTTAATGATACATTCCTACCAGTTTATCCGATTGTATGTTTTACATTGTTATACGAAACAACTGCCTTTACCAGTTATAGATGAAACATTTATTCTTTACTGCATAAAATCGTTAGGGGTTCGTGATAATAGAGGTAAGAAGGGAGCAGATACAGAATTATTAGAAAAGTTAGATAAGTTTTATCAATCAGAATACCAACCTTTACTGAACCATGAGAAAACCAATTTAAAAAATACTACTTTTATACTTCCTTATTTAGCAACACAAATCCACACTTCATTATCCAATAACGCACAGGAACATTTCATTCAACATTTACTACGCTTTATCAATAAGACAACTGCCGAAATTACAGAAGATAAAGCAACTTTATTTCAATTCAAAAAACAAGTATTAGAATTAGATGAGGAAACGAATGAAATCTTTGCTGAATGGAAGCAACAACATCTACCTAATATTTTTCCAAAAGATATTAAAAAGTCAATTCATTATGATGTAAAAGTTAGACCTTTTTCTTATCTGAAAGGGATGCTTTACATGAATTCTGTATTAGAAACGCAGGAAAGTAAGTTATTCCAACCTTTACCATTAAGAAACAATATTATTCCCAAACATATCATTTTAGATACTGCTTGTTTGGTTAGTTTATTTAGTCCTGAAAAAGATAAGGATGGGAATAAAACAAAAAAGGGTGAATTATTGAAGAATATCAAAGACAACCAACATGATATTTGGAATGGATTTTTGAACTTGAACCATAAAACATTCAAGAATAAACATTACCAGTTTCATCACCAAATCCAAACAGATGGTATTTCTTGCTGTTTATTATTTATCCGAAAAGATTTGAAGGATAAGAAGTGGGGCAGTAAAGTCCCTACTTTACCTGAACAAGATTTCTATAATATTGAAGATTTATCAAAGGAACAGTTAGATGAATTGAAACCAAAAAATATAGTTGGGTGCGACCCAGGAAAGCGTTCGTTAGTTTATATGATGGATGGTAATGGTAATAAGTTACAATATACAGCACCTCAAAGAAAAATGGAAAGTAAGGCAAAGTGTAATCAACGTATTTTGTTAGAGGAAAAGAAGAAGCATGGTATTATTGGATTAGAAACTGAATTGTCAAGCGAAAATAGTAAATCTGTGGATTATGAAAAATTTAAGTCCTACTTGGTTGAAAAGGATAAACTCAATAAGAAGGTGTTAGATTTCTACCAACGAGAAACATGGAGAAAAATGAAATTCCGCCAATATAGTTATGGTAAGAAAAGCATGGATAATTTCCTGAATAAAATAAAGGAAACCTTTGGTGAAAATATTCTTATTGGTTATGGAAATTGGAGTAGAAGCACACAAATGAAACATTTTATGCCTACTATGAATAAAGGATTAAGGAAGCAAATCCATAAGAAATACGATACAATAACAATAAACGAATGCAACACAAGTAAGAAATGTTGCGAATGTTATAATAATTTAGATTATTATAGACATAAAAATGGAGAGAAACAATTCCGTCTTTTAGTTTGCTCTAACTGCGTGAGACCTCAAGTCAAACAAACCGTATTTAGAACAAGAGACGCAAACTCTTCCATAAACATAATGAATTTAACAAAATGCTGGATAGAAAAACAAGAGCGTCCATTATGTTTTCAAATTTCGTCTTTCACCTCTTCAAATACCCAAAAGGAAGAGGAAAAAGTTAGACTATCGTAGGTGAAATTCCTACTATTGATTTTATATTTTTGCATATTTTTTGTCCTCTAAAATGGGCGTTTTAAATGTGCAAAGGTGTAAATGTGCTATGTCTTAATGTACGAAACATGTTATGAACATAATCATAACATATTTTTAAACGGTTTAAAAAGGAACAAATTTAATTGTGGCATATACAAACTGCAAAAGCAATGCACCTATCCATTCCATCCAAGTTTGATTATTAAAAACATTAACATCTGCTGGAGCAACTTCTTGCGGTCTATAAAGCGGGTTATCTTCAAGCATTAAATTTAATTCAAATTTAGAGTTTATTCCTCTACAACAAATTCAGTGAGCTTAGGTTTCAACTTTTTTGTTTTAGGTTTTGCTATTGTTACCGTAGCCTTTTGCTTTTTACTCTGTTTTTCTTTTTTGGGCGCAATAGAAACAACGGGGGCATCTTCGTCTGACGATTCTTCAACAACAATTTTACCAGTAAGTTTAGGCTTTGCTTTAATGGTAGATTTTTTTGTAAAAGTTTGAAACATTTTTTCTAATGTAAAATTGTTCGCGATTGAATCCACAATCTCGCGTCTAGTTTCATCATTCTTTATAACATCTAAAAAGTGTTGCATTTTATCGTCTTGTGACGAATCTTTTACTATTACACTATATTTTGGTATATTTTCTGGACGAAGAGCTGGAGAATAAATAAAAACAAAATCATCCTGAGGAGTTCCGTAAAGGACCAAAAAGTTCTTTAATCGGTTTGTAATAATAATTGGCTTTGTAGCAACAATAATTGATGGTATATTGTATTTTTGCATTATTACCCATATGTCCAAGTTGGTTATAAAGTAGTCATCCAAGTAAATAAAATCCTGAAATGAAAGTGTATTTGATTTGACTCGCGTTCCCTGTGTTTTTTTTCCTTCTGATATTAAAATGTCTAATATCTGTGAACCATAAGTACTAAAATATTTACTATATTCCTCATCTAATACAGCTTTAATTTGGTTCTTGTTTAATTTGTTTCCCGTAAATTTATAAATTATATTTGACAACATTTGAAAGCCACAGTTTATATCACTATCATCATTATAATATAATTCTCTAAACCCTGCAGGCATTACATCCTTCCATATTTTTGAAGATATGTGTGTTTCTTTTGGTGTACATTTTTCCTTCTCATCTTCAACCCTTTTCTCTCTTTCTTCCTCTTTTTGAGCTGTTATATTCAATGATTTATTTATTTCAAATGTGTTATCGTATACTTGAGAAATTTTTGGTTCAGCGTTATCATAAGTATTGTATCTTGCATATTTGTTTATATCCTCTGGTACTAAACCATCAAAATAATCCTTGGTTAACAAAGATTGAATTACTATTATTTCGTTCTCTCTTAGATTGTAACCTAATGCCCCAAAAGATAGGTATGTTTGCGGCTGGAATATAAAAGTCTTGATTCTGCTATATCTTATTAACTCATCCGCCATTTTTCCAAAGTAAATAATCTCATTGCTGTTTTTATCGTTTAACAAATTTCTTTTTGGAATTATTAATTGACATTTTTTTCCTTTTGTAAATGAACACACTGGATTTTTTGATGAACATTTGTCGCTAGGCAATGTTACACATGTTGAAACAGAATTTATTAAATTATAATCGTAATTATCTGAAAAAACAATCGTATCCTTTACCAAAGCCCGTAGATAATCAATAATCTTATGCAACTTTGCCGAATATAATACATATGGCGCATTCAGTTCTTTTTCTATTGTTTCTCTCAAAGTTATATTCTCATAATCATTCAACAAAATACGAATTGTATTTCTGAAAACATTATAAAAGTTGGTTTCCAATTTAATTTTTTTAATATAAGCCTCGCGCTCAGTGTCAAACTCATCAGAACCTGAAATATATGACTCTGTTGAAACTATATGCTTTGCATTTCTATTTACTATGTAATTATTGTCTTTTATAACAGGAATTGAATCTTTTACAGATGAAATGGCAATGGGTTTTGATATTTGAATGAATTGATTTGTTTCTGTTAATATACCAACAACATGTTCATCTTCTAATATCTTCAACTCTGGGTTTGTTGGGACTGCTCCCTTAGTGTCCTTATAAACCATTGTTAAAAATTTTATAGTTTTGTCGTAAGTATTGTAAATGCTATCATCATTCATAAAAACAAAATTAGGAATTGTCTGGTCAAATGCAGCTGGATAACAAGGTATGTAACCAGAAACTCCATTTTTACTTGCAATAACTCCAATAATTTTGCTTTGGTAATTTAATATTTGTTTTTCTATTGTATAGTCACGACCGTTTAATATAGATACAAGCTTTTCAAGAAGAATAGGATGCTTAAATTTATAAACCCTTGGCATGCTCGGCAAAGGTGAGCATATTTCTCTTAAAATGGGTCTAATAATCTTTTGAAATATTGCTCGCATGTTAGAAGATAAAATTTGACTATGTTCACTGAAAAACTTTGTAACCTTTATAGCCTTCTCTCTATTTTCATATGCATATATTGGTTCATACAAGTTATCAATTTTTACGATAAACAGTGTTTGTCTTGAAGGGTTATAGGTTTCACTTGAATAATGATTTGTTGGGCATATCAATTCAACATTATTTGTAATGTCATTATTTACTATTTCCATGATAATCAAGTTGCAACCCTTGGGGAAAATCCCTGGATTTGGTCTGCAAATGATGTCCCATAAATAAGTGTAATCAATCTCTTCGGAATTATTGGATAAATATGCTATAAAGTTTTCAAATGACGCAACAACCTTTCTGAAATACTTGTCTTCTGATGGAACAACTGATTTGCCAGAGTTATAAATTTTATTATAAAGCTTTGAAGCAGAATACTTTTTAATATCTATATTTTCTAAAATTGCGATATCGCTAACCATAAATCCTTCTACATTATTTCCATTTTGATATGTAATATAATCATCCAAATTCAATGACTCTATAATAATTTTTTTCATATCTGCAACGCTAGGAATATTCATAGTTTCTGCGTAATATTTTGCGTCTGCTATACAAGCAATGAATGATTGTTTATTGCTAAATTCAACACCGTGTCTCAAAAGGCAAGTATGGTTTGGTTTAATATTTGTATTTGTTTTGCTAATTTGACATGTTGAACTGGCTTCTTGAAAAAAATTCTGAATGCTAACTGGCAAATAACCCCAGCGCCCCGAATCTAATGGAAATTTTTCTGGACCTTTTACATAATTATCCTTTTCAACAACTTCTTCATCCTCATTTTTTTGTTTTGATTTTTCAGATTTTTCAGATTTTGACTTCTTTACTGCGTCTTCGGCTTTGCCTTGTTCCTCATTCTCAGCATTATGTTCGGCACATTCTTTGCGTCTTCCAATGTGTCCAGGAGTATTCCATTTTGAAAAGCAGCAAGGAATGCATAAACCATCTGGATGTTTCTTGCTCGCCAAAAAGCCTGGATAATGTTTTTTATATTTTTCTCTTGAACCATGTTCAACTGCATCAAAAAATTCATATACATAGTTGCCGTCATTTTTGATTTCTGTTTCATCGTCTGGAATTATACCACCGCATGTTGGATGACGCTTTACCATTTTTCCAGTCTTTTTATCTAATACATCAACCATCTCAGACGGGTCAATGGGTCTATTCGTTTTCAAACACCAATATCTGGGGCAAGTATAATAATATTTTTTATCAGGCGTTGAACCATACTTAATGACATCTTCATCTCTCAAAAAACTTTCAGCTTTAAGTATTTCAGCCTGTTTCTCTTTGGGGAATGCTTCGAATTTTTCCTTTCCATATTTATTAATAACATTTTCATAATTTTCATTTTTCATTTCTTGCATTTCTTCTTCAGTAATTAAAACCGGTTGTCTCATTGCTGACGATGGACAAGCCCGCGAATATCTGTCAAACTTGCCTTTATCTTCCTTTAAAAATAGAACCGGGTCTAATTCATACATTTTAGATGCAAATGGTGAAGGATTTTTTAGACGCATACCAACAATATCTCTCACTGTTTCTTCTTCTTCTGACTCTGGTTCTTCAACCTTAAATTTTTGTTCTTGTTTTTGTTTTTGTTTTTGTTTTGGAGCTACAACAGTAACCTTCTTTTTGGGTGGTGGTTGAGGTGTCTCGTCAGAACTGCTTGGCAATTTCATGTCCTCAATAAGTTCTCCAGAATCTGATGATGATTGACCGCCTCTTATACCATGCCCATTTGGTTCTTCATCATCTTCATATTCATCTTCATAATCGTCTTCATCGCCATAAATCAAATCTAATGCACTTTTCACCTTTGGCTCTTTAAGTTCTTCTACGCCTTTAACATATTCGCTGAAGTCTTCAAAATCCATGTCATCACTTTCAACAAGTGGAATCTCTTGTTCAGGAAATGCCTCTTCTACCGGTGCTATTATATCTTCTATAACCATTTCTACTCTTTCATCCGTAGAACACAACGAGTTTATTTTTTTGGCTGGGACGAGCGTACTAGTTTTATCTTGAGTTAAACGAATAAACGAGTCCAAATAAATAGGTATAGTTTCTAAATAATATATATCATTAATATTCTCCACATTGATTGTTATGGTACTGGTTATGCTGTTTAACTTTATTGTTGTTTTGAATCCCGGATTTGATTTAATTTCAATGTCTCTCCTTTTAACTCCGCGTTCAACTTGTAGCTCGCTGGCCAACTTGGCGACTAAGCTGCGCGCGTCACCTTCGTTCATTCTATAGTTTTCTATTAACGCCAAAACTATTTCGTCGCCTTTTAATCCATCCTTTTGATTCGCTTGCTCAATAATAAAAGCTTCCTGACTTGTAAATTTATTAAAGTTTGAAACGCGTTTAAATCTCATGTTAATACCAGTTTTGGCTTTTATATCTTTTGTTTCAATTACAAATGCACTCGTTATGCATCCAATAAAATCATTCATTTTAATTGGCTTTGTAATTTCAATGTTTGATTGATAATTCAAGTGTTTAACTGAAACATTATCATTATATATGTTTTCGTATAATTGAATAGTGTATCCACTTTGTTCTAAATAATTCTTAACCTCTTGAATGATTGGATTTACATTGGCTTTAATAATTGTATCAATATCTGCAACACTTACAATCTTATCAAATTCCCCCGAAATAGATATATTTCCATTCTCTTCAAATTCACAAGTTAAGAGAGAAGCATCGGAAACATTATTAATATAAACCGTAACTGATTTTGTTTTTCCAATGTCTTTCATTAATTTAAAAATGTTGGCTTTTGCAAGGAAAGGGATTTTACGCCCATCCGTTGATATTTTATCCGTGTAAAGACGATACACTTTTTCTAACTTGACAGACGGGTTATATTTAATAAGGGGATTCGCTTCTGTTGCGTGGATAATTTTAAATATTACATCCAATGGAATTTTTATTGAAAACTCTGGGCGAATGGAAAATTTAATAAATTGTATTCCACTATTTTTGTATTTGTACTTTGCTGTTTCTTTCCTGTATTTATAAACATCGTAAAACATGTTAATGCTTTCAAAAGTGTCCAAGGTATTCTTTGTTAAAAGCCTTTTATTCTCTTCAACGAGAGAAAATTTCTTATCTTGCAATTCATCGTAAGAAGAAATATCATGTTTCTGTAAAAATGGATAATATATAGTAGTTGTAATATCCTCAGGAAGACCCTTTTCTTTTGCTTTGAGTAAAACATCCTCAGCTAAACATAAATAAATGTTATTATCAACTATTGTACCATTGTTCAATAATAAATGACTGTTTAATGTGGTTAATGATTTTCTAGCAGCTCTCTCAATAAATGGATCATAACTTGTCACGTCAAATGGGTTGCATACAAATGGATACTCGTTTTCAATTATAAAAAATTTTTGACCCAAGACTTTGGAAACTTGCAATGGCTTATTTGCTAAATTTAATTCCATAATATCATCATATGTATATGTTTCTTTGCTCGGTAGTTGAGAGACAATTGAATCGCCGGATTCATCACGAACATTTAAAAAGAACTGGTCCAATCTAATTTTTGTTAGATCCAACCTATTTTTTTGCGTAAGATTTTGAAATATGTTTGTGGCGTTAAGTATTTCAGTTTTAACACAAAATAAGTAAATTTGTTCTATTGAAAAAGAATTTGAATTTTCTTCAACGAGCTTTAATTTTATGGTGGAAATTGAATCATCAAAATGAATTTGTTGTTTAAGAAACTTGACATCAATTGGCTTGCTGGCGGCGCCTTCAATTTTTGCTAATTCAGAATCATTAAATATTGGCAATTTTGTGATTGGGTCTATAAATGCTGCGTTTCTTGGGTCTCTCTTAAATAGTTCCTCTGGATTTGGAACATCTAAATTATTCCCGTAAAACACATAGATTGCCTTGGTTGTTTCTTTATCTATTAAATGGTGCACTTTATAAATTGAATTGTGATTTATTGTCATATATATACTCTTGGTATTATTTTATATATAAATTTTTCACTATTTTCATATTTTATAAGACACTCATAATTAAAATTGTAGTATTAAAAATTTTAATTATGTTAAATTACAAGTCGTAATATGGGTTGTCAGTAATTGTCATGCCACAGTAACCTTGTGGATTCTTTTTGTAATCAACCGGTTGATAAATATTGGCGGCCTTTGCATTTTCCAATAAGAATTTGAAATTCTGCCAAAATTCTTGCTTATGTCCAACTGATTTTGTCATAATGTGAGACAATTCATGCAACGCAACAAATGTAAGCGTATTAATGTCAATAAGGGTCACGCTATTTTTTGATTTACTTAAACAAAAAGCTATTTTCTCTCCTTTATTCTCACTATAAGCAGTCAATTCACTAGTTGGAAGAGTCTCGGAGATTTTCTGAGGATTAAATCCTTCAACTAAGCGTTTTACATCTGGGTCATCTGGATATTTTTTTCCGACATAGTTAACAAGTTCTTTGCATTTTTTAGTGGCTTGTGCTAATAAATCTGCGGCTTCATTTACTTGAGCTCTATCCCTTACGCAATATTTATTGCCATCTATTGTGGATATGACGCATTTTAACCCAAATAATTCTGATTCAGAGTAAATTTTGAGACATATAAGCAGAATAGCTCCAATTATTACATAGGTTAAAATTTCACTTTTCCAAAAGTTATTAAACATATAATATGGTGTTATTATATATTTCAAATGAAAATGGAGTTCAAAATATTTATATGTGTAAAAATAATGAATATAAAAATTTTGATTTAACTGAATAAAATTTTGTTACTGGTTGTCGTAACAAATTTATTGAGGACCTGAGCCAAGCTGTAAAGGGGGCCTCATGAAATCTGGCTCAATGGTGGAAAGATTCCAAGGGCCCACGTAAAGCTGAGGGTTAGGGGGCTCGGAGCGAATTTGCAAGTTGGCGTTTCTCAATGTTTGGCCGATGGTGTCAATGCCAATGTGATAACCAGCTTTTAACAAGTTGATGTTGGCGAGCTCACCCTTTCCAGAGGGGTTTAATTGAGCCCATTCACCATTGGTGTCCTTGGGCAACAAATCGGAAGGGTTTTGCATGTTGGACTTGGAACAAGAAGTAGGGACGCCAACATTGGGGGTAGCGATTCCCTTAACAGAGGCGAAGACCTCGTTTTGGCCTAAAGCCTCAGAAGGGCGAGGGCCTGAAGGGGCAGAGCCTCTTCCTGAACCAGCTCCGGCATAAGCGGAGTTAGAGTTTGAGGCCATTGATTCTGACCCATACATGCCCTTGGAAGTTAAATATTTTGCAAAAACACTAACACCATATGCAACTATCAATAAGACGACAAGAGCGCCAATACCATAATCGGACCATAGCTTTTTTAAAGTGCTGCTCATTATATAAAATTACCCGATAAAATATTTTTTTCAATACAGTTTAATTAACTTTATTCTAAACATTAATCTTCCGACACTTCTTTTTCTAAATCGCTATCTAAATCTTCTTCGGACATATCCTCAATATCCATATCACTATCTTCGCTATCTTCACTATCATCTAAATCATCCAACATATAAGTTTTCTTAATATTCTTTGCTTCTAAAAAAGCCATGATGGCGGTTCTTTTTGCATCCTTGGCCTTTTTCCTCGCAGTCTTATAAATTTCATAATAAACTTGATTTGGTTTTTTCAATGTAATTGTTTCTAAATTCTCTAAATCAGAATCAAGATTTACTTCTGTTAAATTTAAATCCAAGTTATCTTCATTTTTTAAAGTGTCTTCTATTTTGTTTTCCACACTTTCAACGATGTCATGTTTTTCAACAGCCCCAATGTTTGGACTTTCACTAAATGGTTCTGGTTGATTTTCTTCAGCAACGACCGTTTGCGTTTCTAAAACTAATTCTGATTCTTCTAAATTTTCTACAGCATTTTCTTTCAAAACAATATTTTCAGATTGCATTTCTTGAGGCTTAACAGTTTTTAAACTTGTCTTAATCAAGCAGCTCTCAAAAATTTTTTCACTGCTTAGAACCATTGCCTGTTTAAGTTCCATCTCAATTTGAAAATTTCTGCTAGTAAATTTTATGCCTTGAATCTCCAAAATAGATATCATATAATTTTCTGAAGTTACATCATCTATGGTTATCGGCAGTTCATTTTCATTGTAAATTTTAATACTAGGTATATTTGTATTATAGTTAACTTTTACATTAACTCTTACTAAATAATATTTTCCGGATTTGTATATTCTTATAGGACAAGCAAATGCCGTTTCAATATCATTCAATTCTAATTTATTTTCAAACCATGATTCTCCTTTACTGTGTATTAATTCTTGGCATTTATTTTCAAGGTTTTCTAACCAATGAATGAACTGCGAGTCATTATTATCAAACATTAAATCACAATAAATCTTTTTTCCATTTTTTACAAACCCCTGTCTTGTTAAAGACTTTGGTGTCTCAATGTATAGAGGTTTGTTATGCATTTGTATTTTTGTAAAATATGCGCCTCCTTGTATTCCGGTTGGATGTGCTAAAGATATATGCGAAAAATCAAACTTGTCGTTTGGTTGAAAAATATTCTCCATTACTTGTTCTTAAGAAAATTTATACTATAATAACACGCAAAATAGAAGGTGAAGACGGCTGTGCTTATTTTTTTATATTTTTTTGTATTTTTTTGTATTTTTTTGTATTTTATTTTATGTTTATTTAATAATTATGAAGGAGCCCATTATTCAACAATGTTTAGACATATTAAAGCGGGATGATATAAAAACTGAACTGAAGACCTTTTGTAGCCCAATAATTCAGATGATACTTGATTTTGTTAAGCCGTACATTTATGTTACTTTATTCCTCGTTTTTTTAATTTTTGTAATGATTTTAGCGATATTGTCATTGCTTATTTTAATGTTGCGTAATAAAAGTTTGATTTCAAAAATTTTTTAATATTTTTTCTCATTAAACTATATAATGAACACTTCAAGTTCAATGACAAATCCCTTGGCGACATCAAGCTCTGGTGGTTCCCGCAAAAGAAAGCAAAGAATGAATCTTTCTAGAAGCAGAGCTAGGTCCGCGTCTATGGCTTTAGCCGGTGGCAGACGCCGCAAGTACCGCGGAGGCCAAGCCGCTGCATCCCCCGCCCAATATTCCAGCGCGGCAAGTTTTGTTAAGGCAACAGTGGGCTCTGGTGACCAACAATACGATAATGTGTTTAAGGGTGCCAACTTGCCCAACGGCAACGAGATTGTTGGTCTTCAAGGCCAAAACACCAAAATTCCTGCGTCTTTACCCCAAAGCGCTGGAAACATGAATGGTGGCAAGAGACGCCGCACCAAGAGAGGCGGCTACTGGGGCCAAGTTTTAAGCACTGCTTTAGTGCCTTTTGGATTATGGGCTGCCCAAAACCGTTACTCCAAGAGAAAGGGCTTATCAAGTTTTATTCCCAAGGTTGGTGGAAAGACAAAAAAGCACCGCAAGCATTAAGCAATCCATTTTATAAAACAAAAATAAAAACACTTAAAAATAAGCAGAGCTGTTATATATTATGAAATATCTAACAACAATTATTAAAAAAATTCTGCCCAAGGAGTTACCAAAACCAGTGGGAAGATGGAATATAGATTATTGCAACGTTAAAACGAATAAAAAAGTAGATTTATCAAATGAAGACCATTGTGGCCCTTGTGGGCAATATGCGCTTCAAAAAATAGAAGAAAAAAATGCAACTAATAAAGAAATTCTTCTAGAAAAAACAAAATAATAAAACACAAAAAATTGATTCCTATTACTTTATATCAAATAATGCAAATTTGATATGGAGCAAAAACAAAAACAAAAACAAAAGCAAAAGCGTGTATATAGAAAAAAGTGCCGAGGTGGGCAACCCAATTGCAAGAATTACATCGGGGATTACAAGGATGTTGATGGTGTTGAATGTTGTGAACAGTGCGACAAGTATATTGATGATAATCCTTATGACCCATATTGGGAGCATATGGAGCAAGACTTTTCCTCATCCCCTGAATGCGAAGAACTAGAAAAGAAGGGGTTGTTAGAGGACTGTGATGCATATGAAAAAGCATTTGAAAAGTTTCAAGCTGACTATGAGCCCTGGCCGATTATGCGACGCCGAATGGCCAAGAAGGAATAAAAATGTTTACAAATTATATCATATATATCATTTACACCTTTTCTCATTTAAAACGCAACTTTTATAAAAACTCATATATTCAAAGATATACATTAAAAGATGACGGATTTATAAATTAGGATAAATATCAAAAAATATATGCCATGTCCATTCTAAAAATCTACCAGACTTAGCACTTATCATATCCGTAGTAATTATCCAATTATATAATTTTTCATAAAATTCTAAAGGCAATTTTGTTATTAAAGATTTATGAACTAAAAATTGTGCGCTAGTTCTATATATTTTATCTAAATCTAAAGTATTATACGGAACATACATTTCAATGTGCATATTATACCAATCTAAAAAACCATCCACCCAAAAATCAGTATTATGGCTAAAAACCGTATTCATAGAACCGCTGCTGTTTGCGTTTATATTATAATATAATTTATTGCTTATAACGGCTTCATCTAATAAATCTATTATACTGCCCGAATGATGCCAAGCATATTCATCATCATGAATAAAAAATGTAAAATCTGATAAATTGTCATAATTGTCTATTATATATTTTAAATATACAGACGCTTCATTACCTTTATTAACCGGAATATTATATTCATTTTCAGGCATTTCTTTATCATATATATAAAATTTATTAATATTCCTTAATTTATAAACCCAATCAACATTTTTTTTGTATCTAGATACAACGCAATTAATCATAATGTATACTTATATAAATATTTCTTAATTTATACACAATCTCAATATTTTTCTATATCTATATACAAGTTATTATAAAAATCGGCGTTTGAATTGTTAAAACTTCAACCAACTTTCTTTAAGTTACTTTAAAGATAATATCTATTTTTGGGAAATTCGAGTTTGGCAAAAGTGTTCGAGAAAGTCAAAAATGGACAAAAAAAATGTCCAATTTTCAAAAACCCAGGGACTTTATCAAACCCGAAATTTCCCAAAAGTGAATTTACACTAGAATGCTCACAATTCCAATTTTTTATTTTAAAAGTGTTATTATAATTTTTTTGTATTTTTTTGGGGAAAAGGGTTTAGGCAACTTTTATGTTAGCTATATATAGAAACAAATGGTGACAGAAAGTTTCAATAAAGTTGCTAAACTGTTTAGTTGTTCTTACTGTGACTATATTACATGTAAAAAAAGTAGTTTTGATAAACATCTTTTGACTGTAAAACACATAAAAAATCAAAAAGGAGACATCGGTGACACAAAAGTTGCAAAAAGTTTCTTTTTAATGTGCTCTGCATGTGGAAAAGAGTACAATTCAAGAAATGGATTGTGGAAACATAAAAAAACATGCAATTGTCAAGAACCAGTTACAACAAATACAATTCAACTTGACATGTCATACAACCTTATTCTTGAAATCGTAAAACAAAATCAAGAGTTTAAAGAACTTTTAATAGAACAAAATAAAGAAAATCAAAAACTACAACAACAAATATTAGAGATTGCAAAAGAAGGAAAAACAATTAATAATACAACAAATAATACAAACAATAACTTTAATCTACAATTCTTCTTGAACGAACAATGCAAAGATGCCCTCAATATTATGGATTTTATTAATCAACTTCAATTAAAAACATCTGATTTGGATATGGTTGGACGATTAGGATACACCGAAGGAATTTCAAAACTTTTTATTAGAGGCCTTAAAGAACTGGATTTATTTAAACGTCCAATTCATTGTAGCGACTTGAAAAGAGAAGTTTTATATGTTAAGGATAAAGACTCTTGGGAAAAGGACAATGATGAAAAGAAGAAAATGAAAAATGCTATCAAATACATAGCTGCTAAGAATTTTAAGCAAATACATGAATGGCAAGAAGAAAACCCAGATTCAAGTGATTATGATTCTAAAAAAAATACGGATTACAATCAAATCGTCTTGCATTCTATGGGCGGAGCAACTGCAGAAGAAGATGAAAATAACTATAATAAAATAATAAGAAATGTTGCCAAGGAAGTTACCATTGACAAAGAACAAAATACCAAACTAAAATAGACTTTTTAACAAAGAATTAATTCTCTCGGCATATTTATTTTTAACCGAGACATTTTCAACTTCATTGTGTTTACTATGAATATTTTCTTCCATTTGTCTAAACAGACTATTATCATCTCTCGGTAAATTGATTTTCCTATTAATATAAGACTCTTCGGATTGGTAAACATAATGAGCTATAAATGCGGCACACTTATTGTGCGAGATGTTCCATTCATTAAACGATTTTGATGATTGCATGGGTTTCATATTTATAGATAACATTCTACCTGGTTCTGAAATAACAAAATAATGAGGTGTAATAGCATTTATTACTTGCGAAGGTCTAACGAAAGTTTTAACGTGTTTGTTAAGCATTAAGTCAGACCGTGTATAATTTTCTACAATTAAACCATTAGTTGGTTCTTTTTTATGATGGTTTGTTCCAAACATTAACCAATTTATGGCAATAGAATCTGCAAATAAATAGTATTTCAACATCTCCTTGATATTTTGAAATGCATTTAAAATTAGAAATTCATCTGCATCTAAATATAACATCCAATCGGCACCAGCGTCTCTAGCAATTTTTGAGGCTTTCATCATAAGCGGCATCTTAATTGGACCATCCATTTCACATCTCTCAACAATAACTCCCTTTTTAAATATATTTAATTCTTGACTTAAAGGAATTTTGGATTTATGGTCAAAAACATATATTAAGTTGAAACCAAGAAGCAGGTGGTGGGCGACCCATTCTCTAATATTTTTCTCATCTCTCGCATTAGTAAATAAAATAGTCTTGCCCACAGTTTTTCTTTTAGAATCATTTAAGAGAATAGCGTTATTTTTTCTGTGTCCCATTGTAAACACATTTTCTCCAGAAAACATCATATAAATTATTGATATTAAATAAGCCAACATTTTACTTATATTTTTTGTTGTTTTATATTATAAACTACGATGAGTTTTGAGCAGAATATACAACAATGGGTTTCAATTGACAACCAAATAAAATTATTGAATGATAAGATTCATGAACTAAGAGAGAAAAAAAATAAATTGGGCGAAAATATAACTCACCATGTTGAAGAAAACAACTTGAGAAATGCAACAGTGCAAATTAGTGATGGTAAGCTTAGATTTGTTAATACCAAGGTTTCTTCGCCATTAACATTTAAGTATGTTGAAAAATCTTTAGGAGAAGTTATAAAAAACCAGACGCAAGTAAAGCAGATAGTTGAGTATTTAAAACAACATAGAGAGACAAAAGTTGTTCCAGAGATAAAGCGGATTTCCAATAATTAATTTATATACTAATAATGTATATATGGCAACACCCTCTATTTTTGAAGAAGATGATATGGTTTTTAATAAATCTAATGGAACGGTTCAAAGTGCAGGATTTACAGTAAATTCTATTTTAATGCAAAAAGGAGAACCAGCATTAATAACAAAAAATTATGGCACACAAACCGGCGGTGGAGGAAATGTATCAGATTTATTTAAAGATTTAGCTGTTCCTGTCGGTCTTGCTCAATTTACTAGAAAACAATTTGGCGGAGATGTCCGTGAATCCAAAATCCAAAAAAACGTAGATCCTGAAGTCATCAGCGACGACTTGCATGAAAAGTTGTTGAAAATGGTTGAACTAGAAGGCGGTTCAAGAGTAAAAAAAACTAGACGCATAAATGCGAGATCGTCCAGTAAAACAAAGAAACAAAAACTTTCATCTACAATGTAATTAGCGTTTGTATATATTATAAAAATATATAGAAACAAATGAAAACAACAAGAAAACTTATACTTTGCTCCAAGTTGAGTAGTTAAATGGTGATAATAATATGTCATCTATTTTGGTTTTCCAAAAATCAACTTGTTTTTCCATAATAATGTCTTTTTCTGTCTTGGGATAAGGAGTCGTATTTTGCATCATTTCCTCCTCTTCGCTTGTAATCTTTGGTTTATAACCAAAACAATTTACACCAAATTTGACATTGGGGTTTGCAATATAACCTCCATTAACTCCTGGACGACCACAGTCATGCTCATGCCCTGATATTTTTTGCAAATTATCAAAAGTCAATTTTTGCGTAGGAAATAAAGCCATTTGACCGTCAGACCAGCCATAATTACACCATTCTCCTCCTTTATTATAAGCATTTTCAACTTCATCGTAAGTTGCTAAACGAGAATCATAAGCTTTGCATAGGGTTTGTGCTTGTTCATACCCATAATAATTTCCCGGGATGTTGAATACTTGTTGTCCGTTTGACCTGCTAAAAGAAGTATCATTAAAAGATAAATCAAACGGATTAGCAATGTCTTGAATAACTTTAATGTCCAATTGTTTTTTCGGGGTAAATAAATTTTGAATAGATGCGATTATATCAATGCTGAAAAAGTATTGAAACGCATTAAACAATATTAAAACTATTAATATACCAATTACAATCATTATTATAAAATTCGTTGAACTTTCTAAACCCGAACTTCCAGAATTTGTTGTCGAATAGGTTGTTGTTGACGAATCTCCTAAAGATACGAAAAAAATTATATAAATTATAACCACAAACACGAGTATAATAAATGCCGTTGGATTCATTAATAAACCATTCATATAATTGTACATACTTTCTGGGTCTATAGTTGAGCTTGTAGTTGCGTCCATATATATATTATTGAATTGTTTTTTTTCTGTAAAATAAGCAATATGCTTTTGGAGTTATTAAATCTTGCAAATTTGTAACTTCTGTAACAAATGTATCATTAAAATGATACCATTTATCGTTTGCGTTTTTTATAAACGCTGTGTAATGTCCTCCATGAACTCCTCCACTATGATTGCAAATCCCATATAAATCATAAACATAACTATCTTTTTTATAACCAATTACATAATTAGAAACGTCAAAATTTTCTAAAGGAAATGTAATCAATATCTGATTTTTTTGATTTTTGTGGTTAAATCTTTTAATATCAATTACTAAAATGCTTGGCATGCTCCAGTATATTATTTTTTTTTGGACATTTTGTTTTTCTTTTGTAGTTTCATTATACCACGCATTTTCTCCTTCTAGAGTTTCTCCATTTACATATAAGTCAAAACAATCCCGCAAACTGGGACTTTTGTTGTTTTCTGGTATAGACAAATTTATTATGAAATATGGCTCAGGAGATGTGCTTAATACTTCACCGGTTTCTAATGAAATAATTTGCGAAACATGAATTCCATAAAACAGATTCCATATTTCCGAGTATTCCTTTGAGTACATTTTCTTTGTCATTTCAAAACATTGGATAGCCATTTTATCAGTTTCATTTGAAGCAACCCCATTGATGCTCATATTAACTTCCCGAGATAGACTTGTATGAAAACAATCCACTAAGAATAACAAAAATTCTGGAAGGTCGTTTTGGGAATAACCGGTGAATAACTCGGCATTTTTTATATGAGCAATTTTTTGAATGGTTTTAATAAATTTTCCAGGAGATATAGTGCAGTTTTCACTCCACATTAAAGTTCTCAAATTATCCCATTCAATGAGCAACACAGAATCGTGTTTGTTTTTAAGTTTCTTCTTATAATTTCCACCATTAAGAAAATTGTTTAATTCATATGTGTGCGATAATACTTGTATGCAAGAATTAATGAAACAAGTATTGCCAAGATTTGCTAATCCGGTCAACCCTTTATTTTTGTAATTATCAAAACTCATTTTGTTATTATTTTATATAGCAATATACATTTAAACACATTTATAATAATATATATTAAGTATATGTCTCAAGGTAGTAGACAGAATAGACAATTTGCGTTGACTTACGACCAAAGATTATTGTTAGACATGTATATTAATTTTTATAATCACACCACGAGACAAATGGACGCGTTATATGATTTACAGAGTGAAATAAGAGGACACATAAATCAAATTGTAGGACTAAATCCTATTCATAATCATTCAAACAATTCAAATAGAAATTTTACCGAAAGTTTTTCCAATAATCGTCAACAAAATAGTTCTAGTAGAAGAAACAATAACAATAACAACAATAGAACTCAATATGGAAGAGATTATCCGGACATTGGAGAACGTTCAAGTAATTCAAGAGTTGTTTATATTGAAGGAGTTCCTTATTTGTTAGACTTAACAAACTTTATGAGAGTTAGAAATACAAATAATACAAATAATACAAATAATACAAATAATACAGATGCAGCAAATCTTTGGCGGTCATTTTATGATAATATTACTGTGGCTCCAACGAGAACTCAAATAGAGAACGCAACAAGAATTGTACAATTTTCTGAAATAACAACTCCGTTAAACAGTAGTTGTCCAATTACTTTGGAGAGATTTGAAGAAACAAGTAGTGTTACACAAATATTACATTGTGGTCACATTTTTACTCCAAGTGGAATTGAATCATGGTTTGAATCAAATGTAAGATGTCCTGTATGCAGATATGACATAAGAGATTATCGCGCGCAACCTCTTCCAACTACTACAAGAGAAGAGAGACATAGTTGGACCGATCCTGGAAATGATGAAGAGAGTAAAGAAGAACAAACATTAGAGGAAACAAAAGAAGATGCCAATTCTAACTCCCCAAGCACTATCAATGAGAGAAGAAGTAATTTAAATAGACAAAACACACATCAACGTAGTAGAAGAATAACTAGTGAAAATGTTACAAATGTTTTATCAAATATAACTGAAGAAATAATAAATAATTTATTTCATCCGAATGGTACTGGTAATGCAGCAAGATCCTTATTTGACCAACCACAGAATTCTCTATTTTATGATTCATCAAATAATCAATTTATATTTGAGGGATTTATAAGGCGATAAAAAAAATTGAAAAATTTTTCCGAAACTTTTAAAAGTCAATTATGACAACCAGGAGAATGCCGAGAGCACACGTGAGAGACCAAGAGGAAGAGTCCGTGGAGGATAATGTCCGGGACGATGATTTCTTGGCGGGAGAAAATAAGTTCAAGGCGGCATTCAATGTGGCGAAGCCCTATCTAGTGGCTGTGAATAGCATCGCAGGACTATATATTTTGTGGATGGTTTTGCATTTTGTTTCGGCAAATTTGTATGTTTATTACTGCGCACACATGTCAGTATTTGGGTTTCTGATGTCACCTGTTCTGGCGTCGGCGCCACATTGCAGAGCCATCCGGTGGGTTCTAAATTCGGGAGCCCAATCCATTGACGCGATGTGGATTGTATTGGGAACATGGGTTTGCTCCAAGTTGGCACTCATTGGCGGTAGTAGCATTGCAGCACCCGCCACCCAAGTAGAGTAGATAAACATTTTGAAAATAATATAAAGATACATTGCAATATAAGATTATCATGACGGTGAGTATGCGTTACAGACAACCATGGGGATCAAATGAGGTCAATAGACTTTATAGCGAGTATGAATTGCAGCAGTTGCCTATTTTGGACATTGCAAAGCTTCACAAGCGTGGCGAGCACGCTATTTTGCACCGATTGGCAAAGGAGGGACTAATTCTAGAAAGTTGGGCGGATGTTAGGGGTTGGAATGTTGGTGAGAAGTCAGTTGCGAATGAGAAGCGGATTCTTAATTCACAACCTCGTGTAAATACTGTATTTTTTTCTGACGATGTTGAAAGTTTGGAGGACAATGATGACCCCAATGATAGCGATTATGTTTATGAGAGTGACGAGGACGATGTTGATGACGACAGCGTTGTAGATAGCGAGGCAGATGAGTTTAGCGACGACAATGATAGTGACAGCGATTATGAGGACGAGGTTGAGAGTGTTGACAGTGACAGTGATTATGAGGACGAAGCAGATGCCAATGACGAAGAGTACGACCCTTATAGCATTAAGCAAAAGGCCAAGTTCTTGCACAACATTATTGGCGCCCTCAAGTTTTTTGTTTATGCTGCTTAATAAAAATAAAAATTGACCTTTTTAAAGGTTAAATATAAATTGTAAATCAAGTTAATGGAATTTTCTGTAGAACAGCAAATAGCATTTGATAAATATGTTCAAGGAAAGAACATATTTATTACTGGGCCAGGAGGAACTGGAAAATCAACGCTTATAAAAAAAATTCAGTCTGATGCTCACAAGAAACGGTTAAACATTCAAGTGTGTGCACTTACCGGGTGTGCCGCCGTTCTTATTGGTTGTAAAGCAAAAACAATACATTCATGGTCGGGAATTGGATTGGGGAATGGGTCAATTGGAATAAATGTGAAAAAGGTTGCTATGAATAAATACAAACAAAAGGTGTGGAAAAATGTAGATATTTTGGTAATTGATGAAGTGAGTATGATGTCTCAAAAAATATTTGAAATGTTGGATGCAATCGGAAAAACCGCAAGGGAAAATACAAGACCATTTGGTGGAATTCAGGTTATCTTTTTGGGAGACTTTTATCAATTGCCTCCCGTTGGAAATAAGGATGAAATAGATACAGTAAGATTTTGTTTTGAAAGCCCTTTGTGGAACGATACATTTTCAAAGGAAAATACTGTACAATTGAAGAAAATTTTCAGACAAACGGACGAAGTATATACAAAAATTTTGAATCAAATTCGCGAGGGTAGAGTTAAAAAAAGTAGTAATGAATTGCTGCTAAGTCTTGTTGGAAAGAAACCCGAAGAGGGTTCAATAATACAACCTACAAAGTTATTTCCGGTTAGAAGCAAAGCTGATGCAATCAATGAAACCAAAATGAAAGAGTTGGATACTCCAGAGTTTGAATTCAAAATCAAGATGTTAAAAAACTTACCTAGTGGTGAAAGAGAGAAGGATAAAGAGAAAGAAAAAGGCCATCCAATTCCCAAATTTACTCCAGAACAAATAGATGCAGAATTGAATAATATTCACAATAGCATAATGTGCAATGATATTGTAAAGCTAAAGGTTGGAGCTCAGGTAATGTGCGTTGTTAATATTGAACTTCCAACCGGTGGAATGATTTGTAATGGTAGTCAAGGAGTTGTTGTAAATTTCTCAGAACAAGGTCTGCCAATTGTTAAGTATAGAAATGGCCACGAAATGACAATGACATATCATGTGTGGGAAAGTGAAAATATTATTGGAGCTGGAGTTTCACAAATACCGTTAATATTGGCTTGGGCAATTACAATTCACAAATCGCAAGGCGCAACAATGGACGCCGCAGAAATAGATGTTGGAAGTGGGGTTTTTGAATGCGGACAAACATATGTTGCATTATCTCGGGTAAAAAGTTTGGAAGGACTATATTTGTCATCATTTGATGTGTCAAAAATATTCATCAATAAAAAAGTAAGAGAATTTTACGACAACTTGTCTTCTGGTTCAGCTTAATAAATAAAGTTGTAAAATAATCAACGATTAATCTATTAATTGGAGAACATATATAGCTCTACCATTTTTAAGTTTTAGACTTTTTTTGTATTCATGTCCAGAAATACTAATTCCAGTTTCAGTAACTCCTGTAATTTTTGCTTTTTGCCATTCTTTATTTTTATTCCTAAAAATTATTGTATAACCCAAATAAATGTTAGCATTTTCGTGCGTTAGTCTTGGGCTTTCTAAAATGTCTGGAGCTTTTCTCGGCATGTCTAAGTTAATGGTTGATTTATTTTTATACTATAAAATACATTTCAATTTTTATTCTTTTACAAATACATATGTAACTTCTTCTGTTTTTTTTGGAGAAGAAGTGTCTGCTCCGCTGCTATTTCCAGGTCTTTTGCTATTAGACATGGTAAATACCACATCCATTTGTTTCCATCCATTTTCTTGATGAATTGCAATAACATCATCCAGCAAATTATATTTTTTATCTGTCTTGAAATTCTTGACACTCCAACAACTGTATTTCACTCGGCAAATAACACCAACAATAACAGGTCTCAAAAACTTTTCAACCCATACTTGATAATCACCCAACTTTGTTGATTGAGTTGTTTCGTCGGAATAAATCTCCAAATTGAAATAAGGTGGACTTGTGAGTGCAATGTCAAACTTCATGTCTGCAGGTAGTTCAAGTAGCGCAACCTCAGCAGGTTTGTTAATAAGTGTAACATCCGTTAATTCCAGCTCATCCCGAATACCACATAACGCATTGTAGGTTTTTTCGCAAGGATCAATTCCGGTGTACGAAACGCCACCCAAGTCCACGCTCTTTGAACCAATCATTCTTCCACCCCAGCCAGCGCATACATCTAGAACGCTCTTTGCGTCAAAATATGCGACTACATTTCTAGCTATTAATGGCCGATACATGGTAACTTTTCCAAGTCCATTTGTAAATGAAAGCGAACGAATAATCTCAGAGGCATAAGGAGTTGAATGTTGTGCTCGGTTAAAACGAAGGGCTTTTTCCAAGTTGGTCTTTTTCCAAAGAGACTTAACTGAAAGCCCCTTATAATTTGCCACTTCGTGAAAGTGGCGCATGTGTTTTCGCATAATTTTCATACCAGAAACAGCTGTTGCGGAAACATTTGTAACCGTCTTGTCAATCTTCTTCTCCCGCAACAATTTCCAATCCTTTGCAATTTCTTCATCGCTATATATCTCATATAGGATACCATGTGATTCAAGTTCTGCAGCCAACGACGGCAACAATGTTTCAAACTCGGCGTCAGACAAGTCTTTGAGAGCATTTTTCTTATTAATTATTTTTGTTATGTTTTCAAACCCGTTAGATGTCATTGTTTATAATATAAAATAATAAATTGCTCTTATATTATAATCAATTTTTAATTTGTCTATTGTCTATTGTCCATTGTCTATTGTCTATTGAGCTTATTAATAACGCTCTGAATTGTCGTGTTCATAAGTTCTTCGCATATTTTTTCGGCATTCTTGTTGTCTTTTGTTGGTTTTGCCATAAAATAAGAGACGCATAAAAATTGTTTTTTAACAATTGATTTAGTTCTTAAAATGCCAACGGTGACCGTAGATTCTTCTATTACTTTATTGTATTCAAATTTTATATAAACACTCTCTCCAGCGGCGTCTTTTAGTCTATGAACCGAACTATTTTTTGAGCTTTCATTTGACCAATAATTGCTAAATGTTAATTTTACCCCGGTTAAAAAAGATGGCAATGCTGCAAGATTTCCTGCTGATAAAGCCATCAATTTAGAAATATCTTCAACAAGTTTGGATATGTTTACTTCAACATCTGTGGAATTTATTTCTTGTCTGAAATTTTTGTCATCCATAAAATCCCATTGTGGTTTGTTTTTTTCATCTTGTTCTTCTTGTTCTTTTTTTATTCTCTCATTTTCTATTCGCAATGTTTCAGCTTCTAATTCAGCAGCCTTTCTTTTTCTCTCTTGTTCTTCTAATAATAAATCATTTTTTTCATAATCTTTCTTGTAAATCTGATACAATTGTTGTGTGCGAGAATAACCGACTTTTCTATCGCCACCATTGTAAGGGACTTGGCGACCATTTACTTGACAATGAAAAATTTGGTGATGACTGTCTTTGCGGTCTCTTGAATAAGTGCAAGCTGGACAAGAAAATTCTTCATATGTTCCGCCAAAAAAAGATTCTGATTCAAATAATATTCTTCGTGTATCTAAACAACCAAGACAAGTTATATGTTTCATGCATTTGTTGACAGCATTAATAATTTCAAATTGTCCTTTGAAATTTTTTTCTAAATCGTCTTCAATGCATGTTATAAATAATTTATTAGTCTCGCGAAAAGATATCATTTCCCCCATATTATAGCTAAATACTATTCCAGTCGTGAAATATACATTGTCATTAAACCTACTTAAAGAACTTTGTCAGAGCTTGGTTGCCAGTTTTTTGATTATTTGTTTCTCTTAGGAACTCGTCAAACAATAACGCTTTTACTTCCTTGTTCTTCATAGACTCAAGCTTGTCTTCAAACTTTTCAGGAGGTGTTGATTTTTTCAAAGCTTCTATGTCCCTCCGGAGTTTCACAACTTTGGATTTCTTGTTTTGCATCTCCCACATTTTTTCCAAAACCAGAGCAAATACCTGCTGAACCGGCTTCATAATTTGATTTGTAATATAAAACGAATAGTCAATCTTCAGATTGTTTTCTTTGATGTAAGTCGGTGTCTCAATTTTTTCGCCTTGCAACGCCTTCTTATTTGGATGATGAATATACACAAACGGAATTCTGTCTCCTGAACTTGGCTTATTTCCTGGATCTCTGGCGGTAATCCTATCTGCTAAAACTTTGTGAGCAATTTGCTGAGGATTCTTATATCCAGACCTAAGAGACTTTGTAATGATTAATTTGTCCATAGGGTATTTCTCATCAACAATATTTTTTAGACAAGACTTCAAAAACTCGGTTGCCTGTTTAATATCTTGCTTCTTCATGAGAATATCAATAATTCCTCCGTAAATATCCTTCACGATTGGAGCATTATCTCTGCGCTTAAGAACAATGCCCATTTCCTTACGCTTGCCTTTATTCGGGTCGTGCTCATAAAGCATTCCCACATAACGCTTCTTTGAAAGGAGGCAAAATGGCATAAATGTTTTCTCGTATTCCAGATCATGTGGATTCTTCAAGAAACTAGACGCTAAATGACCAGCTTCTTGTGCCAATTCAATTGTAATTTCCAAAGCATCTTTTCCACGAATTGGGGTTCCATCTAGAGTATGCAGATTAAATGTAAAGAATACACTGTCCGTGTTATGAACAATCATGTTACCAATTCCAGCCGCAAAGTGATGATTGTCGGTTGTCAAATCGTAAACATATCCTTGGTATTGAATTTCATGCATTTTTTTAATTGCAAACGGATTTTTTCTTTGGGTCTTCTTTGTCATTGTAATTCTATAAATGTTTTCTTTGTCACGCCTTGTATTTATAGATGTTGTCCATCCGAGGCTTTGAGCCAACCAAGCAATATGTGACGCGCTGATTTGATTTTTTTGGTCAATGCGAGTATAACCGTTTTTGTCCTTATCTCCGCCCGCATCATACATTCCATTCCAAAATGCTTGGCGGATTTCTATACTTCCAAACAGAATTTCATTTGGAATTTTCTTAGCTTTTTCAAAATACATTTTCTCCCTATATTTTTCAACAAATCTTGTAGCAGAACCATAGTGCTTGCTTTTGAGTGTAATTTTATAAACCCCAGAACTTTCCAAAGTTGGCGTGCAAACCCATTCAAAGTCTGGATAAGCCTTATTACACAAATCAATGTATTTATTGATGATAACAATTGAAGCGTTATTTAATGCCCATGATGATTTTTTTCCAGAAGGGCAATCGTAAACTCCACAACTTCCGTCTCCAAAGAAGAAACCCATAACTTGCGCTTCTTCTATGGTTATTTCACAGCTTTTAATATTTTCTAAAACAGGCAGTTTATTGTGCAACAATTCATCGCCAATCTTTACTTCCTTTGAAGAAACCTCATTTCCTTGTGGATTTAACAAAGAATGGTCATCAGTAACATCAACCAAACCAGTATGGGTTAGAACGCGAACCATTTTCTTATGAGCAGCGAGTTCATGGCGAATTACTCTATGCAATTTAGTCCATCCCTTATCTGTCCAAGCTTCAACGTTTTGCAATTCGCAAAATTCCTTTTCTTGCTTTCCTTCTTCAATGCATTTTACCCAATTATTTTCACCATATTTTTCTGATAGAGATGCAATCGTGCAAATATCAATCTGGCCATTTACGCGAACATAAGTTGGAGTATAATTTGCTACACTGTCTCCATATATGTACTCAGCTTTTGTTAGAACAGAACCAAATTTAGACGTATCACATATTCTATTTCCATATGTTTCTTCAATAATCTTTTTCGCATATGTGAGCAACAAACGACCAGTCGCAGTCGTTGATGCGGCAATATCTTTTTCATAGAAGGTACTAGTTCTTGCACCACACTGACCATACAATGAGTTTGCAGTAACCTTATAACCTAACTGACGCTTATCAAGAACATTTTTCATAAAGTCGTCGGTTTGCTGAGGAATCAATTTCCTGGTAGTCTTTCTCGCGAGAAGTAGCTCCTCCAAAATGGAAGGCATAATTGCTCGCGTCCCCTCTGGAAACTGAGCAAAACGGCAAATCTTATGCCCAGATTTAATCTTTTCAGCAGCGGCGGATGGAGATTTTCTTACATACTTGAATGTATCATATGTAATATTCACATAGTCATATCCAGGCAAATTGTCGTAAATGAGATTTCCAGAAGAATCTGTTTCTCCAGTAATCGTCATAAGCTCTCCCTTAAGATTATACTCCTTCGTCCAAACTTTGCTATCGTGCGACAAATTCTCACTCATCATTGACGACGGATACAGTGACGCATAATCTACGCACGCAACTGGATTATCAAGATACAAATCGCATTTTGGATCAAGTACGATAGCACCCTCATACCCATCATCGCTATCAAGCTTCTCAAGAACGGGCATCAATGTGCGTTTTTCTCTACATTTCTTTGCAACATAACTTGTAAGCTTGATACCTTGTCCTCTTAGGACCAAGAAACTAATAGGAACGCTACAAATCTTGGCCATCTCAATAAATCCAGTTAGGACATCCACCTTATTCATAAGATAATGAACGAGGTTACAATCCTGAATACAGTATTTCGCGATAACTGCTCGGTCATCCGCACTACCGTTGGTCATTCTGAAAATGTCTTTTGGCGTCACATCATCCTTTGCCAAACACCATCTTACCTTTTTGCTCATGTCTGGAACAATATTCCCAGAAACAACAAACGATTTTTCTTCCTTGTTTACGGATACAACTGAAAATTTGGCACCATCACAATAGTAATCTGTAGAGTGACCAATTTCCTCAAAGTGAACAAAACTTCCTTCTAGCAACCCAGTTAGATTTCCACTATAAATAGTTGTAGTTCCAAGTGATTCGTTTTGAACCAATGATTTAATATAATCTCCGATAAAATGACCAGCAACATAATCCAACTTGTATGAAGTTAAATTCTCTTCTCGGCGAAAGTAGTTGTATAAATCAATTTGAATGCGACCATTCATTTTGATATACTTTAAATCATGTTGTCCACTCGCAATCTTAATGCTAGTCTCTTCAAGTTTATATTTTCCAGTAAATGGGTCTACGCCACAAATCTCATTTTTATTTTTTGACAATTTCAAAAAGTCTGCAATGCACTCATTTTCTACAGCACGATTAAACATAAATGCATAATCAAAACCAAATATGTTGTATCCAATGACAATGTCTGGATTCTCGCGTTGAATCAGTTTTGTCCAAGCCAATAAAACTTGTTGCTCTGTACTATAAGATTCAATTTCACAATTATCAACTGGAACATCTCCACAAGTATTAAGAACAATGCAGTGATTCAAATAAGGCTCTTTTTCTCCAGATTTCAAAAAGGTTGACCCAATAAATGTCACCTTGTCTCCTTCTAATTGTGGAAAATTGTGTTCTCTTCGTTTATCAGATAGAGACTTGTTCAACTCATTTAGTTTTTCTTCTCGCGTCAAAGTCTTGTCGCAGAGCAATTCAACAACAGTATAATTTTTTAGAGAAGTCTTCTTGCTTTTAGACTTTTGATAAAAGTCTCCAACAGTTTCCTCTTCCTCTTCATTATTCATAGTTTCAAACATACTTTCAATAGTCATTTGATTGTCATCATCTGCAGTGGCAGACGGTTTATCATTATCTATTTTTGACGACAACCATGATTCAATAATTAACTTGACATCATCCTCAGACTTTGGAAGTTGTTCCTTTTTCGGATAAACAATGTCTATGTCATGAAGACCAGAGTTTGACAAATAACCAAACGCTTTTAAAACAATCTTTCGCAACAACTGTTCAATTTCAGGTTTGGTTAAATCTGCTGTTTTCTCTAGATGCTCAATAATATTTGTAGCAAGCTTTTTATAAGACTTTACTGGAACAGGAAAATCACCATGACTGCTGCTAGCCTCAATATCAAAACTACAGATTTTATAAGGGACTCGCGTCTCCTTTTCATTCAATGGAAGAATGTTCTTTCTTTCAGCAATAAACTCGTATTTGCAATTTGTTTGTTTTCCACTTTTTACCTCAATTGCCTTCTTTATTGGTAGTGCAACCCAGCCAGATGGACTAATGTCTTTAATGTGAAAGAATCTCAGCAAAGGTGGAATATTTGCCTCATACAAATAAGTGGATTCATTCGCATAAATAAGGCCAGTTTCTCTTAACTTTTGGTCCTGGTTATACCATAGATTTTTCGTTTTATTAAAAGCTTGCAAATTTGTAAATTGGAACATGACAAACTTGTGCTCTTTCCCACCATCAAAACCATATAATTTTTTTCGTTTAATAATTTTGCAATCACTAATTGATTTTTCATAATATTTTCCAAGTTTCTTTTTTATAAATATGAGGAATTGTTCCTTTGTTTGTTGACTCCAATTGTCACCAACTTTAACATAGAAGAATGGTCTGAAATCTTCTACCAATATTGAACATGATTCTCCTGTATCATTGATGCCAAACATTTGGATCACAAATTTACTATTATCAGTTTTAGCTACATTTTCCTCTTCACTACTAGATCCTTCTTTGCCATCATCTTTCTTATTATAAACATTAAAATCGTAGAGTCTGAAAACATGTTCCATTTGTTCGTTTGTTAACATTATTAATCGCGTAATATTTAAGTTCAATTTTTAAATTTATTGAAATGTCACAAGTTACTATAAACTATAACAATAATATTCAATAATATTCAATACTATTCAATAATATTCAATACTATTCAATAATAATATAGTTATATTATAATGGAAAGTCCGCAACTTGTATTAGTATTTGACACAGAAACAACTGGATTGCCACCAAAAATGGGGAAGGACAGAAAACAACACGATGCCTCGGAAGCGCGATTAGAAGGATCCCCGAATGAATCAGAACCATTGTGGGCTTCAATTATAGCTCAGTGGCCAGTTACTATCCAATTTAGTTATATTATATATAATTTAGCTACAAATCAATACTCTATGTATAATAAATATGTTGAGGATATGCCATCTGGAATGGCCGAAGCTTTTTTAGCAAACCCAGAAACGCATTATACAGTAAAAGGTGCTTTAGAAAAAAGACAGGAACAAATTGCAAAAAAGGCTGCAGGAGAACCAAATTTAATTGCCACTAGACGGGAAATTATGGAACAATTTATGAAAGATTTAAATCAAGACATTACTTTGGTTGCACATAACTTAAAATATGATTACAAAATGGTTTTGGCCGAACTATATAGATTACAACTTGAATCTGGAGACAGCTCATTTTTTAGAACACATGAAGGCATTCTAAGCTCAAAACCTAAATACTGTACTATGTGTGTAGCGCAAAAAGATAAGAAAGCAAAAATAAAGGCGCGTGGGCAATATGGTTTATGGGATAAACCACCCAAATTGGAAGAATTATACAACAAATTTTTTGGATATATGCCGATATCAGACAATCTACACAATTCATTGATAGATTCAATTGTTACTTTGAGATGTTTTTACCGGTTGGTAAATTCACCACCAAAAACAGCATTATGTGGCGTTGGAGCGCCAGATGTTTATTTGGTAGCTGGTGAGCCTATGGGTCCAGTAGAAAAAACAATACAAGAGTATATTCAACAAGATATTACACCGCCAGGCACCGACCCAAATGGCGTTGGTGGTCCAGTTGCTGTTTGCGTTGAAACAATATTAGGCGGCAAAAACATAAGATTAACAAGAACGAGAAGAACAAGAATGACGAGAAGAACCAGAAGAGATAAAAAACAAAAAACTCATAGAAAGAAATATTCTTCTAGAAGAAGGTAAATACGATTAAATAACAATTTTCATTTGTATATTTATTATACAAATGAATAAAGATTCTCCAGTTAAAGCTATAGCCGTATTTGATGGAAAGAAAATTAAAGGTACTGTTATATTTACAGAAGACTTTACAAACAATTGCGTGATCATTGATATAAATATTGTTGGACTTAAGAAAAATGCACTACATGGATTTCATGTTCACGAGTCTGGTGATTTGACAAATCATTGTGAAAGCATGTGCGCACATTTTAATCCTTATGGAAAAAATCATGGTTGTCCAGGTGTAAAGGAGAGACATGTTGGAGATTTAGGAAATTTGCAAACAGATGTTCATGGTTCAGCAAAATATAGCATAACCGATGATTTCATAAAATTGCGCGGATCTAAGGCAAATATAATTGGAAGAGGGTTGATTATTCACGCAGACCCAGATGATTGTGGGCTTGGGGGAGATGAAGCGAGTTTAAAAAATGGAAATGCAGGTAAAAGAATAGCGTGTGCAATTATAGGTTATTCTCAAGATAATTTCAAATAACAAAATAGTATTGTACTAATATTTGCGTTTCAAAGTTTTTCTACCATATTTGCAATGTTGGCGTTGAGAGAAACCCTTGGGTCTATTGCAATTAATACTTTTTTTATATTTTAAAGACCACTTTCCTCCACGATGCATTTTTCTGCCATATTTGCAATGTTGGCGTTGAGAAAAACCCTTGGGTTTATTACAATCTATGCTTTTTTTATATTTTAAAGACCACTTTCCTCCCTGCTGTTTTTGAACTTTAGATTCAATCCAATTAATAAATGATTCTGTAGTTCTATCTTTATTTTGAATACTAGAATCTTCATACTCTTCCACGGAAGGACCTTTAATATATCGCAAGCAAGGATAGCCCATTGGCTCTTTTCCTGCGTTTTTAAGATTTTCAAATAGTTTTTGATTAATTGCTGCGATAACAACATCTTCTCTGTTTCCATGTGAGTTTTTAAGCATTTTTTGTATTTTTTTCCATTGTGGTTTTGTTTGGTTACATGGCCCACATCCATCCATAAATAAAAATAAAAAAATATGTTTTCCTGAACCAACATCATTATTAATGTTTTCAATTTCATTTTGATATCCATTCATAAGTGGGTCAATTTCAATAACTGTTGCTTTTCTGGACATATAAATAAACGCAGAAATTAATTTTATCGCAATCTATTATATACAATAAAATGAACTCAATGTTATTAATATTATTAGTTGTGACTTTTTTAGCAGGAATGTATTATTGCGCAAAGATGACCTTTTCTAAATTTTCAATAGAAGAAGGTTTAACAAACATGGCAAATCCTAGATGTCCAGACATTCTTGTTCAAAAAGATAAAAAATTTTTTTTATACAACTCAAAAGTAGCAAAAGTTCCCGGCGTTAACCCCGTAGAATTTGATAATTTAGAAGATTATGTAGAGTTCATGGATTGGCAGCGCAGTCAGGGTATAAGATGCCCAGTGTTATACTTGCAAAGCACGTATGACGCTCAAGGAAACTCTGTTTATAAAGTGAGACCAAGCCCAACTGATTTACACGGTGGATTGCCTCCAGCTCTTGCAAATAAACCAATGGCCCCTTCTCAATTAAGTCCAAATAAAATTCCGATTCCAGCAAACATGGACAACAAAGTGATTATTAAAAATATGACTGGTCCAAATCCAACAATGCTTATAGACGCTACAAGAAACGATCATCCTTATAATACAAATTCTGTTCCTGGATTTGATCAAACTGATTTTTACCAAGGAACCACTACACCACTTGATCAAATGAACCAAGAGCAGGAAAATATGTTGTACAGTCCAGATCCAATGGATCCAAATTGGGGAGGACAAGCATATACACAGAAACTAGTTGATTCTGGATATTATGCAGACAATGAAGTTAGCATAAGAGTTTAGAGCAACGCTGGTATAAAAGAAAAAACCAATAATATTTGAGCAATTTGTCGCAAATATTATTATATCCGATTTTTAATGCGAATCAATATATTTCATTACATTGTTGAGCGACGCCTTTGCAGAGTTTAATTCGTTCAAGGTTTTAATATTTTCAATATTGTCGCTCGCATTATCTGCGTTGACATTGATTGACAATACTGTTTTTAACATTAATGCGTTAACATAGTCGTCCATATATAAGACTATATTTTCATAATCTTTCTTGTAGTCTTTATTAGTCATCAATAATACATCATTTTGCATTTGAGTTACCTTATTTTTTAATGAACTAGCATAACCGTTTGCAGAAGCGCCTACACCAGTTTTAGCAGAAGCATCGGTTGGGTTTGTTAAACCCTCCATAACACTCATGTGTAATTTTAATGATTTTGTTGCTAAAAATATTAAAAATCCAATTATAACAACAATGCCAATAATTTTAATGAAATCCTCCGTCATTTATATATTATACCTCTAGAAAACAATGCCAAGAATTTACACATTATTGTTTTACACTCTTGCCGTAGAATTATTTTCTATAAACCAATCAATTGTCTTTGAAATGCCTTCTTCAATCGGTGTAAAATTAAAATTTGGGAAAATATTCATTAATTTCTTATTATCAGCGGTTTTTTTATATTGACCATCTGCAAAAGAATTGTCAAAAACCATTTTATGCTCATAATTAAATTTTTTTGCTATAATAGTTGCAACATCTTTTATGGAAATTTCATCAGCTTCGGGAACGGATAGTATTATAGATTCACCGTTTATGTTGTTATCATATAAAATTGATACTATTAATTGAGCCATATCCATTGAATATATGAATTGTCTTAACGGTGCACCTGTTCCACGAACAACAAAATCAACGCCCAGTTTTTTTGCAATAAAACATTTATTAATTAGTGCCGGCAATACATGACCATCTTCAATGTTAAAATTATCGTGTGGACCATAAACATTCGTAGGTATTATGCATACAAAATTATCGCCGTGGTTCTCGTTATACATTCTACACTGAACTTCTAACATGCGTTTTGCATAGGCATACGCATCGTTTGATGAATGTGGTGGGCCATTGTGTAACATAGTTTCGTCGATTGGGTATTCAGTTTTGTCTGGAAAAATGCATGTTGATAAACACGCTACCATTTTTTTTACACCATAATCATGCGCGCATTTAACAATATTAAAATTTATAGATAGATTCTTTTCAAACATATCAACCTTATTATTCATGTTTTTATAAAGACCTCCTACACACGCGGCTAGATGAATAACGATTGACGGGTTATGTTGTTCAAACATTGAGCGCGTTGCATTATAATCAGTTAAATCATAATCTTTTGATGAAATAAAAATAAATTTATTACCAAATTCTAAACGACATACATTTATTAGAGTTTTAATTGCACTGCCAACAAGACCGGTTCCACCAGTAATTAATACAACATGTTTCTCTACCTGTTTCTCCATATAGTATGTACATTTGATGTATTTATATTTTTCACGCAAAAAATATATAAACGATGGTATACAAAAGTGTTCACGGGCGTAAATACTTGATAATGTTAGCAATAACAGTCTTGTTAATTTTGCGGATTTGCCCTTTAGCGTTTACATAACTAATATCCTTTAAACAGGATTCATTTTCATTTACTTTTTCTATCAAATTTTTTATACTCTTAAATTCCTTCATAACTGCAATGGCGCTCGTTGAACTAATGCCAGGTATTTGACACAACATGATTTCGCCAATATTTTCGGGAGTGATATTTTCCTTCTTAACCTTTTTAACAACCCCGCAATAATCACTAGACGATTGTTGTTGATCCGAAGTATCTTCGGTTGGTGAAGAATTTGATGTAGAAGCAGAAATTTGAATAGGAGTATTTGAATAAAATGCCTTCTTATCTGGCGATTTGTGTAACTTATATGCCATGTTGCATATCATTAAAGCCGATTCTTCAATATTCATGCTTCTCAAAACTGAAAATCCTTTATAATAATTGAGGGATAACATTGCTGAGTATAAACTGGTCTTATCAGTTCTGTCTTTGAAAGTGTTTAATGAATTTAGTTTATTCATATCTCCTTCAATCAAATATAATATATTGTGATTGTGGTGCGGCAATCCATTTAATCTATAAGATTGCTCTTCATACCGACCATCTTTAATGCTTGAAGCTAAATCGCCTAAACTTTTTCTCTCTAAGATTACTTTATCAACATCGCTTTCAGTCAATATCACATCTCCAATGGGTAGAGCTTCAACTATAATTTCCAACCCATTATACATAGGCCCAGTTTCAATAAAATGTTTGCATAAACGGATTAATTCTTGTTCTCGGTTGTCTACTCTAATCTTCATTTAATAACTTACTTAGCAAATAGTTATTAAATTATTTTTTTGTTATATATTTTTTGAATTGCGTTACATTAATCCGTGAATAGCACCAAAAGTAGAGCGTCGTTGTTGCACTGGATTTCTAGTTGTGTTTCTTAATGAAAATAAAATACCGCGTTGTATTTGAGGAGCTCGTCTCAAGTAATTCCCCATATTTCCACGTTGCCATGTAGTTCCAAATGAAACTATACCAGCTTTTTTGTCACCACCGCAACTACCACCAGACGCGCAACCACGATTTGTTAATGATTCAACATTTCTGCCCTGCTTTCCAAAATGATACATCATGCCAGTCATTTTATAAGAGCTTAATATTATAAGATTTAAGAATAATATTAAGTGACTTGGAAGTTTTAAAGTTATGTTTAACCAAGCATTCCAGAGTGAGAGACAGCATAACCGTTTCTGTTGTATTGAACGGGGCTTCTTGTTGTGTTTAATAGAGAAAAGGCAACCGAGGGTTGTCTTTGAGGAGCTCTGTAGAAGACATGGGATCCCATGTTACCTTGGGGCCACGAAACAGAACCCGCGAAAGTGCCGGCCTTTTTAACGCCACCAATGGAACCACCACTTTGCAATGTTCTGTTAGCGATGGTATTAACATAACGACCTTTGCCGAACTGTGTTTGCATTCCTACCATTTATATATTCCCTAAACAAAATAATTTTTAAAAGACGCGATAATATTTATAGTCAATGTATTTAAACACACCCCGTCATATTGTATAAATGGAAGACGCGACGACCGAAAAAAATATATTGCACGACGATGATATTGTCAAGGGGGAAGATGGGCTAATTTTTAATCCATACAATCCCCTAAATGTGGAGATTACATTGAATGAAGTTCAATCTATTCTCACTAAATACGGCGTTCCTGGAATTGTAAAGAATGTTGAATTATATAAAAGAGCATTTGTGCATCGGTCGTATACCAAACGACCTCAACTAGAAAATGCATTGCAAAATATTACTATAGTTGAGCGGCCATCCGATTGCATGCCATTAAAGACAAAGTCAAACGAGCGACTTGAGTTCTTAGGTGATGGCATTCTTGAATTGGTTACTAAATATTATTTGTATCGCAGATTTCCTAAAGAAAATGAAGGTTTCATGACAGAAAAGAAAATTGCCATCGTTAAGAACGAAGCTATTGGAAAGATTGCAATGGAAATGCATCTCAATAAATGGCTCATTTTGTCAAAACATGCCGAAGAAAAGAAAATTAGAACCAATTTAAAGAAGCTTGGTTGTTTATTTGAGTCATTTTTAGGGGCATTATTTTTGGATTTTAATAAAATTAGTGTAAAAGATGAAGAAGGATGGTTTCAAAATGTATTTGTCACAGGCCCTGGATTTCAAATAGCCCAAAAGTTTGTTGAGAATATTTTTGAAAAGCACATAGACTGGATTGCACTTATTCAAAATGATGATAATTATAAGAACATTTTGCAGGTAAAAATTCAAAAGGAATTTAAAGTTACTCCGCATTATTTGGAAATTGAACATGATTTAGAAAATGGTTATAGAATGGGCGTTTATCTATGCATTGGACAACCGATTCATTCAGTAAACATGCATAATGCAACTCACATAGACCATGTAAAGACTTTTAAAGAAATTCAAGATTTGATTGTTAAATTTGGAAAGGTTTTGATTTTTCTGGGCGAAGGCCAACATAAAATTAAAAGAAAGGCCGAACAAATAGCGTGCAATGAAGCACTGCAGAAAATTAACAGTTATTCTGCTTAAACTTTTATATTATTAATATATATTTAGTATATAAGCACCATGAATCCTTTAGAGTTATTAAAAGAAAAATTAAGAGTTAAACCAATTATAGAAGAGAAACAAAAGGTGTCTGTTGCCATTCCTGTAGCAAACGCTCCTGAGAAGATTGAAGTAAGCAAAATTAAATTGGTTGATGAACGAGACAAAGATACTGGTTTTAGTAGAAGAGATTTGTTGCAAAGAATGAAAGAAAATAAAATGACAGCTATTTTAGTAAAACCAAATGTAAAAGAAGCTGTTTCTGAAATTGAAGCATCAGAGCCTGTTTTGGAAAAGAAAAAGGTTAAAAAATTACCCAAGAAATTATTATTTAAATTAGAAGAGGACGAAAAAGAAGGCCAAGAAGAAAAACTAGAAGGAGAAGAACTTGCAGTGCCAGTTGTAGAAGAACCTAAAAAACGCAGAACAAAAAGACCAGTAAAGGGTGTTTCTCTAATTCCTCCAGAAGAATGGGCTGATATTGATAAAATAGAGACTATTTCTAGACTTCCTCCAAAGAAACCTCACGTAAATATCAAGGTTTCTAGTTATTTTATGAATAATAGGGAAAAATTTGTTAACTTTATAAATTCATTGTTTGGAACTTATCGTGACACTGTTATGGATGACAGTAAGCAAATTTCATGTGATAGCATTGGTCAAGATAGTGCCGATGAATTTTCTTTATTAACTCATCAAAATCTTGTTCGTGACTACTTGAATTTGTACACTCCTTATCGTGGGCTTTTGCTCTACCACGGTTTGGGAGCCGGCAAATGTCATCGCAAAGGCACTCCTATTATGATGTCAGACGGAAAAATAAAATTAATAGAAAATATAAAAGTTGGCGATTTATTAATGGGAGACGATTCAAAACCAAGAACCGTTCTTTCTTTGGCAAGAGGTCAAGATAAAATGTATGATGTTATTCCTATAAAGGGGGAAAAATACACTGTAAATCAAGAACATATACTCTGTCTAAAAGCCTCTGGCTTTCCAAAGTTTTCCAGAAACAATCACAAACATAATACTAATTACAATGTTCAATGGATTGAAAACAATAAATTTCAATCAAAAACATTTACTATTAATAAATTAAAGGATAACGAAGAAAAAATGAAAATTGCAGCGGAACAGTTTTTTGAAAACATTAAAACCCAATCCAACACAAACAACAATGTTTATGAAATTTCTGTTAAAGATTATTTAAAATTATCTGAAAAGAAAAAGGGGGTTTTAAAAGGCTATAAAATTCCTATTGATTTTCCAGAAAAAGACTTGAAAATAGATCCTTATATGATTGGATATTGGCTAGGAGATGGATCAAGTCGTGGTTCTTCAATTACTTGTCAAGATTCTACTGTATTGCATTATTTTGCAAACAATTTAAAAAGTTACAAACTTTCTTTAAATTATTTAGATGGATATAATTATGGCATTTCAGGAAATGGTAGATATTATAATAACGTTTTTTTAAATACATTAAAAGAATTAAATATGATAAAAAATAAGCACATTCCAGAGATATATAAATGCAACTCGCGAGAAAATAGACTTAAATTACTAGCTGGTTTAATTGATAGTGATGGAAGTTATGATAAAAATAAAAATGCTTTTGAGTTTACTAATACAAATGAAACTTTAATGGATGATGTTATTTTCTTAGCAAGGAGTTTAGGGTTTTCTTGTTATAAACATATAAAAGAAACATTTTGGACTTATAAAGGGGAAAAAAAATATGGAACTGCTTGGAGAATTTGCATAAATGGTAATGGGATGGAAGAAATCCCAACACAGATTCCGCGAAAAAGAGCAGCACCAAGAAGACAAATAAAAGACGCACTAGTAACCGGAATAACAGTTAAATACGTAAATGAAGATGATTATTATGGGTTCATGTTGGACGGAAATTGTAGATATATTATGGGTGATTTTACTGTTACGCACAATACATGCACATCTATTGCTATTGCAGAGGGGTTTAAAAGTAAAAAGAAAATTATTGTTATGACCCCCGCGTCTTTAAGAAGAAACTACATAGAAGAGTTGAAAAAGTGTGGAGATTCTATTTATAAGAAAAACCAATTTTGGCAATGGGTCTCAACGAGAGACCACCCTGAAGCCATTGAAACGCTTTCAAGTGTTTTGAATTTGTCCGTTGAATACATAAATAAAAAGAAGGGTGCATGGCTTGTAAACACAACAAAGCCCAGCAATTATGATACTTTGGAGCCTCAAGAAATCAAAAGTTTAGATGACCAAATTGATGAAATGATACAATATAAATACAAATTTATTAATTACAATGGGTTGCGCAGAGATAAATTGAGAGATATGACAAATAATTTTGAAACAAATATTTTTGATGATGCCGTCGTTGTTATTGATGAGGCTCACAATTTCATTAGTAGAATTGTTAACAAGATTGCAAAGGAAAAGGAAGCTCCTTCCGACAAGTATGGAAAGAAAGAGAGAGTTCCTTTTTCCTTGGCTCTTATTTTATACGAGCTTTTACTAAGCGCTAAAAATGCTCGCGTTGTTTTACTAACGGGAACTCCAATTATCAATTACCCCAACGAAATTGGAATACTTTTCAATATTTTGCGCGGTTACATCAAGACTTGGGAAATTCCTTTGGACATTCGTTCAGGACAATCTGTTACTAAAGAGAAGCTCCAGGAAATATTCACGAGAGAAAAAGTTTTAGATTACCTTGATTATTCTAAAGACAAAGTTATTACTATAACAAGAAACCCATTCGGTTTTGAGAATAAATATAAGGAAGAAACTGGTTACCATGGCGTAACAAATAAACCAATAACAATTAAAGATGCCGGCGAGAAGACGCATTTACAAGAGAGAGGTACAATTAGTGATGCGGATTTTGAAAAGAGAATAATAAGTATTTTGGAAAGCAACAAAATAGGCGTAAATACAGCAGGAATACAAATTAAGCTCAATAAAGCTCTTCCCGATAAGTTTGACGATTTTGCTGAATTATTTTTAAATACTGAGAATGGAAATACAAAGAATATGGATCTATTCAAACGCCGTATTATTGGATTAACATCTTATTTCCGAAGTGCACAAGAATCTCTTATGCCAAAGTATGAAAAATTGGTAGATTTTCATGTTATTAAAATCCCAATGAGCTCATATCAGTTCACGGTTTACGAAGCTGCTCGCGCTTTAGAAAGAAAACAAGAAACAAGTACAAAACAGAAGAAAGGTGTTATAGATGAAAACGGAATTTACAAAGATCCATCATCAACCTATCGCATTTTCTCTCGTTTATATTGCAATTTTGTTATGCCTAAGCCTCCAGGCCGACCCTTACCAAGAGAGGAGAGAGAAGAAGACACTCAACAATTGGAAAATATATATGAAGATGCATTAAAAGAAACTTCTAAAAAAGGAGCAAATGATTTAGAAGGTGATGCTTGGGATGGCGAGCTTGAAGGAGATGAGGTTATTGAAAAATTAGCAGATTCAACTTATGAAAAAAGAATTCAAACTGCAATTGATTTTTTAAAAGCAAATGAAAGCACTGTTTTGAGCCCCAGAGGATTAGAAGAATATAGTCCAAAATACCTTCACATCTTAGAGAATATTCAAGACCCAACTCATATTGGATTGCATTTAGTTTATAGTCAATTTAGAACGCTGGAAGGTATTGGAATTTTTAAAATGGTTTTAGAAGCCAACGGTTTCACTCAATTCAAAGTTAAAAAAGATTCTAACGGAGTTTGGGATTTAGATATTAGCGAAGAAAATATGGGAAAACCAACATTTGCATTGTACACAGGAACAGAATCAGCGGAAGAAAAAGAACTAATTCGCAATATTTACAATAGTAACTGGGACACCAAATCGCCAATAACAGCCAAGTTAAAAGAGATAGCTCATAATAATCACATGGGTGAAATTATTAAGGTGTTAATGATTACAGCGTCTGGTTCAGAGGGCATTAACTTGCGAAGCACAAGATATGTTCACATTATGGAGCCATATTGGAATCCAGCCCGCATTGATCAAGTTGTGGGAAGAGCACGAAGAATTTGCAGTCACAAGTATTTGCCGGAAGCATTACAAACAGTTGAAGTGTATTTATATCTAATGACCTTTTCAAAAGAACAACTTGATCCAAAGAATGACAGTGCGATTGAATTGAAAAGGAAGGACAAAAGTAAAAGAAAATATAAAATTCCAGTTGAAGGAAAGGATGAGAAGGATTGGAAGGAGGATAATATTCCATTAACAAGTGATGAAGCTTTGTTTGAAATTTCCACGATTAAAGATGAAGTAAGTTTTAAATTAATGACGGCCATAAAAGAGGCATCAATTGATTGTGCAGTTTACACAAAGAGGGGGTCAAAGGAACAATTAAATTGCTTGCAATTTGGCGAACCATCTTCTAAGGCTTTCTCATATATTCCAAATTATAAGAAACAAGAACCTGATTCTACAACTAAAATAAATAAAAAGACTATTGAATGGCGAGGAAAGCCGTATGAATTCCGCGGAAAAAAATACATTTATCGTAAGATAGACAGTAACAATGGAAAGTTGTATGATTGGGATAGTTATTACAGAGCATTGGAAAATCCTCAAATAGATCCAATTTTAATTGCAGAAGTAGAGCAAACGCCAAAAGGAGTCAAAATAAAAATGGTTTAGAATTATATTAACTTAACGTTAAAATTAAACGTTGTTTATTTTGTACTTTATACAATATAAACTTATTCGGCAATTTGAATGTTTCTTGTGAATAAACAAGTTATAATAATAAAGAACATCATTGTAAATTTTCTAATTTCTTTGTATTTTTCAAAATATGCTGACCTAGACGAAAACTTGTAGAGTTTCTGGAGTCTGTTAATCTCAGTTTCTTTAGTTTTATTATAAATAAATGCTACTCCAGAAAACACCGTTAATAAGAACATTTCTGATGGTGTAAACAATGTGTGTTTATGCAAATTGCAATTAAGCTCTGAGATAAATAAGTCTATATTAAAGAGTTCTTTATAAGACATTTTTGCGACGACAGACACAGATGCTAACTGAGTTTGATCGTCGTTTATTTTTTTACATAGAGGAGTTGTACATGGTTTCATTGTATATTCTCTGGATGATGCAGCTTGGATTTCTTGGGATTTTTTATTAAACCCGATTGGGCTGTATTGTGTAAAGGGAATAGTTTCCCAACTGACTTCTCCAGAGTCCCATTGCTCATCTTCTAAATATAATCTGGTTTTTTCAAATCTTTGCATTTTATTTGGAAAAGGAAAATGATGAAATGCTGCAATTGGCAAAATAAGAGCAATAATTTTAAATACCTTTATTAGGTCCATTGTTCTTTATATGTATTCTCCATATTATTGTTTGTCGCGGGTTCAATTTTATTTTTTAATAATTCTAATATTTTATCCATTTTATCTTCTAGATTAACAATCTTCTCTCCCATATTTTTTATTTCCTTTTTAAGCTCAACGGTTTCTGGATTTTCTTCTTTTATTTGTTTTAAACGAGAGAAAATATTGGGCACTGTAGATGAAATTTCGTTTACTTCTAAACTTATTTCATTAACTTCATATTCTTGATTCTCTCCCCAAGATATCTTTTTTCTGGTACTAGGTGCAACCGGTAATTCTTCGCCAATTTGAATAAACTTTGGCGTTGCTTGATTATATTGATATTGTTTTTGTTTTTCTTCTAGTTGACTCGCACTTTGTTGATTTTGTTGCACCTTTTCAACCTTTACAGAAGTTTCCGCAGGTTTTAACCATTTTTCAACATCTTCTTTATTTGCACTCTTATGAAAGGTTTCTACCTCAAAATTACGTTGAGCAAGGGTTCTCGCTATTAGTTCTCCCATGGCTCCACCAATTGGTTCATCTCTTGAACTATCGCTAAATTTTGGAGATTCTGGCACAGGGACAGTAATTGCGTTTAAAAAATCATTCTTTTTTTCAGCCAACCCTTTTTCAAACGCATTGAGTCTCTCAGCTTGTATGTCTTCAGCTTTAAAAAGTTGTTTAGTTGGAGGAGATTGAAATATAGGTTGTCGTTGAGAATTAAAACTATTCATAATTAGACTAATAAATTTTTTATTCATTTCCATTAAATTTTGCGAGGTATTTTTCTCTCTTTCAAAGAATAAGCGCGCTTGGTTTATAAAGAACCCCCTAGCGTGGGAAAATTGCTCTTGAGATTTAAGTCTCGGTTTTATATCGTCCAATACAATTTCCCAAATCATTTCTATATTTTCGGTTGTAATAAAGTCAATATTTACCTGCATTGATGTGATATAAATAATAGTCTCAAATATTATTTATATACTTTGTTTGTATATTCTAATTTCCTGCTAAATTTTCAAGAAATTTTATAAATCTCCATTGAAATACACCTTTCTGAATTGTTGCATGTATTTGTCATCCAAAACATGTGTTTTAAAATATTTGCTATCGTGTCTATCTTCTAACATGTGCGCAATAAAATACAATGAGTAAATGCCACATTCAGTGTCACCATATTGATGTTCAACTGGGTAATTCTGGTCAAACTTAAACTTAATCGGCACTTTTAATTGCTTTCCTTGTTTAACAATGCGATTCGCCAATTTCACAATTTGTCGCGGAGCTTTGTCACCGGCACTATCAAAGAAAAATATCTCCCCCTTTTTAATATTAATAAACATGGAGACCCAATGTGATCCACCCTTATAATGTGGGTCTAAATTGAATATAATGCCAATTTTGAACCGACCATTCTTTATTTCTTCTTCTAAATTGAAATGACACAACTCTTCCCACACGCATTCGCCATATAATTTATGTGTATCAAAATCAATAGGAGATGGGCCAATAAAATCAAAGCACTTGTATTTTTCTTCATATTGTTTCATAACCTCCAATATATCTACGCTAGATAACCACTCATTTGGATTCTTGTTCCATTCTTTTGGAGAAACGGGAGCATAAGACTCTTCCAACTCTTTATTAAGTTTTCCATTTACAAATTTTTGTTTTAACCAGCACGATTCTTTATTGCAAACTCCTTTTAATTTAGAATTTAACAAGCTCCATATTTCTTTTGAGTCATTCGCATCAATTTTTGATTCAGGGTGTCGCGCATTCCACAATTCTTTTAACTTATATAGGGTCTCGTCTTCCAAGCATGTATATCCTTTTCCAGCAGTTTTGGGGCTGCATCGCAATTTAACGGATTTAAACTTTTTAATCATTTTTTCTCTAAATATGTGGTTTCTCCTAGTTACACGCGAATTAGATTTATTTTGTTTTTTCATTGTTTTTTGGGTTTTCTGTTTGTCCTGTTTTTTTTGAATTGTCTTTTTCATGGGTTTCCTCATATTTACTATTGATATTATTCTTTTTGCTAATACCTTTATTTTTAAGATTTGGGTCCTTCAAATTTATGTCCTTTTGTAGTGGAATTATAGGTTTTTTTTCAAGTTTAGCACTTGTTCTTTTTACGAGTTTTTCCAATGCATTAGGTTCAGTAATTTTAATAGAACGCATCATTAACATGCTTTCTTCTACAGCGTTATATGATGGATCGGCTGGAAGTTTGTTAAGAGAATCTGCATTAATTTCTGCATAGTCCTCCTGAATAATATCAGATTTATCTAAAATTTTAAAATATTCAATACAAACTCTAGCGTAAGAATCAAATGCACTTCCTACATCCGGATACATCGTTTCTGGTTTTTCATTATTTAACAGCCTTTTTGTTAAATCAAATATTCGTTTTTTATAAAATTTCTTGTCTTTGCGAATAGAATCTTTTTTTGTAGTTGTGTTTTGGCCGCAATGTTTTGCGTATTGTTGTTTATTCATCAAACATTCCAGTGTTATTTCTGTAATTAATTGGTCGTCCATTTTATATCTTAACTATATGTTTAAAATTTAGATAAAACACAATTTTCTAAAGTATATTTTCTACTCTTTCGCACACACCCTTTAATTATAGTTCCTTTCTTCTTTATACTGTCTTGTAGTTTACAATAAAGTAAAATAAGAAAAAATATAAAGACTATAAGACAATTTTATATTATGTATAAAATTAAAGTTTTTTGTTCTTTTGCGTCTAGCGAACATTGTAAAAAAGTATTTGAAAATTTAAATAATGTTTCTCAATTTGATTTTTATGGAGAAAACAAAAAAATATACATCACGAACGAAGAAGATTATACACACGCTATTATAATAAATACTGCTATGCCAGACTTAAATATTCCTAAAAAGAATGTCATTGGGTTAGCGTATGAACCGATCTATTTTTTGGGGTTAACGACTGAATTTATAGATTACGCGCAAAAACATATAGGTAAATATTTTATAGGAGATAAGTTTAATTTGCCCGACACATTTGTTGAGCATTTTGCGTATTTATGGCATTCAAATCCACCACCAAGTATAATTACAAATAAACCAAAATTAATGAGTATTGTCGTTAGTCAAAAGCTGTTTGCTCCGGGTCATAAATATAGACACACATTAATTGAAGAAATAATTAAACACAACTTACCAATTGATATATATGGTTATGGTAGTGAACTATATTCCCAGCGTTGTCCAGATAATGTGAATATAAAAGGAAAGTTTGATGGAAACGAACCATTTACAGATTACTCTTTTTCTATATGCATTGAAAATTATCAAACAAATCATTATTTTTCAGAAAAAATAATTTCACCAATTCTTTTAAATTGCAATCCGATTTATCTTGGTTGCAGAAATATTGATAAATATTTTGACAATATTATAAAATTGTCTGGAAATGTGGAGGAAGATATTTCATTATTGAAAAATATATTATCAAATCCCGAAAAGCATTTCAATCCAATGTACACTACAAAACATTTAAAGGTAATTAATTTAATTGAAAACATAGAATATTTGTACACGAATAATTTTTAATATTTTTAATAATTTTATATTTTGTTATATTAGATGAGTGTTTATGGTTTTACTACATATCAAATTACTTTGGTTACAATAGTTTCAATTGTAGTTTTAATCACATGGATTGTTGTAATTGCTAGTTATAGCAAACCTGGATCATTTATAGATAGATTAACGAGTAAAATCCCAACAATTTCAACTTTCATGATTGCGTTGGGAATTATTATTACATATCAAATATTTACGGTAAATTATTTATCAGTTAAAAGAGATTCTACTTATAAAATAGTGGACCGAGCATTTAATAGCATTTTAAAGGCGTTTGATGACTATTATGACAAAGCTCCAGAATTTATTGATTCCATGTTTTATACGTGGCAAAAACGTCAATTGCCAAATTACAAACCAGTTCAAGAAAAAAATAATGAAGACAATGATAGATGGACCTCTATTTTATACATATCAACTTTAATATTTCAAAGTTGGGAAGATTTTTTGACTGATTTAGAGAGTTGGAGAGAAGTTCAATTGAATATTGAATATATAGAAGACGATGAGCGTTCATGGCTTGCTATATTTTTGGGATGGGCTCAATCTAAGGAATTGCAAGAGGTTTTTCCTATGGTAGAATTGCAATACGGTGAGCCAACAATTGAATTAACTTATTTAATGTTTGAGTATGCTAATAAATATCCAGTTAAAAATATGGAAGAATTGCAGGACCTTACAGGAAAAATATTCAACGATCCAAGGTATAAAAGAATTAAAGAGGTTTTAAATTACTTATAAAAAATTGATTTAACTTAATTGAATTTAAAAGTTTTAAATTCAATTGCAAATATTATGAACCTATTCATTCTCTCTCTCAACTTTGCTGAATGTGCAGAGTTCATGTTTGATAAACATGTTTCTAAGATTATTCTAGAAGCTGTCCAAATGTTATGCACAGCTGTTCAAATTAATGACCCTGAAAACAACCTTGGTGGAAAAGTTAAACTTTATAAAATAGCTCACAAAAATCATCCAGTAACCATTTGGATGCGAACTTCCCTTGGAAATTATATGTGGACACTTGATTTAATTGATGCTATGCACAATGAGTGGAAATATCGTTATGATCATCCTCCTGAGAAAATGCATCAGTCGTATATTGTTGCAAAATACTTGAGAGAATACGCTCCAAGTGCAGATAAATTTCCCCAAAAAGGATTAACTCCATTTGCCCAAGCTATGCCAATTGAATGCAAATGCGCCGATGCCATTGAGGCTTATCGCAAATATTATCAAACTCCGGATAAACAAAAAATTGCAACATGGAAAAAGCGAGAGAAGCCTATTTGGTATAATAAAACATAACTTGAAACATCATGTTATATTTTGTATTTTATTTTTGTATTTTATTTTTATTAGGTCCAAAATTGCATGAGGATTGGTTGTAGTCATTTCCTAAACCGCGAATCTCTTGACGAGTGCAATTTTGGAATAAACCTTGACCAATATTTTCAGGATTTGGGTTAAATGAGTTAAAATGTTCGTTTTGGAATAATCCAGGAAAAGGTTGCTGGACATTATTGGTTGGTTTAAATCCAAACTTGTATAAATCACTGTCAGAACTTGGAACATACACAGCTTGGCTGCATGCCTGAAGTGCGTATACTTGGTTTCTCAACTCTGACTCAGTATTGATATTTGTAGCAAACCCAGACCAAGGAGACTGTGTATTTCCAGGATTGAAAACTTCATTTGTGCTATAAATTGGTTGCTGAACTAAAGGAGTTTTAATTGGAGCTCTGGGGTCAACAATTGGCATGATAGAATATTTTGTCATTACTGGTCTAACGCTCAAATATGGTTGTAGCATATGAGATGGAATATTTCTATCGTATATGCGTGTATTTATGGAGTTTGTTATTTGCGAAGCACATTCTCTAAAATCTTGTGTTGTCATTATTAATATACTGGAATATAATTTATTTTGCAACACTTTCTAAATGTATAAAACAAATATAAAGATATTTGACCTTAATAAATAAGGCAACTATATGTGTGGAATATTTGCATTGTTAAACGATCCGGCTTCATTTCAATTGGACTTTGTTAAAGAACAATTTATGAAGGGTCAAGGTCGCGGACCAGAATTTTCTAAATTACAACAATATGGTTTGTCGTGTTTTTTAGGATTTCATAGGTTAGCCATTAATGGTCTAAACAATTTTTCCAATCAACCAATTATAATAGGAGATGTTGTTTTAATTTGCAATGGTGAAATCTATAATTACAAGGAATTGTATGAAATGATGGGGATTACGCCAGTCACCCAATCAGATTGCGAAGTTATTATTCACCTTTATAAAAGATATGGTATGAAGCAAACATTGCAGATGTTGGATGGTGTGTTTGCTTTTGTTTTATGTGACAATGACATTCAATGTCCAAATGCAAAAATGTATGTTGCTAGAGACCCATATGGCGTAAGACCGTTGTATGTATTAAAACCTCATTCTAAAAAAGAAACTGCTATATATGGTTATGCGTCAGAATTGAAAATGTTGTCCGAGTTTTACAAGGAAATGCCAAATTATGCAGTTGAACAATTTAGACCAGGAACTTATTCTAAACTCATTATGGAGTTCAAAGTTTCACCAAAATGGGAACTGAAAAAAGAGTACTGCACCTATCATTCAACTGGATTTTCTAGCGTAATGTCTGAATCTCCTTATGACACTCAAGGCGCATTCAAAACAATACAACATTACTTGTATGAAGCTGTTAAAAAAAGAGTGTTAGTTACTGAGCGCCCTATTGCTTGTTTGCTGTCAGGTGGTTTAGATAGCAGCTTAATCACAGCGCTTGTAAATGAATGTCATAAACAAAAGTCTGACATACCATTGGAGACATTTAGCATTGGGTTGTCTGGTTCAGAGGACCTCAAATATGCCCGCATTGTTGCAGATTATTTGGGAACAAATCATACAGAAATTTTGCTTACTGAACAAGATTTTATTGAAGCAATTCCCGAGGTCATTTGTACGATTGAAAGTTATGACACTACTACTGTAAGAGCAAGCATAGGAAACTATCTGTTGGGAAAATACATTTCGGAAAATAGTGACGCTAAAGTAATATTTAACGGAGATGGTTCTGACGAGCTTTGTGGTGGGTATTTGTATATGCATGCAGCTCCAGATGCTATAGAATTTGATAAGGAGTGCCGAAGATTGTTGAAGGATATACATGCATTTGATGTTTTGCGCTCCGATAAGTGTATATCGTCTCATGGATTGGAACCTAGAACTCCATTTTTAGATAGAACATGGGTCCAGCAATATTTGAGCATTCATCCATCTCTAAGATTTCACCCAGGAAATAAACAATGTGAAAAATTTTTACTAAGAACCGCATTTAGTGAGAACAATTATTTAGATTCAAACGGAAGCGCGTTATTGCCAAGTTGTGTTTTGTGGAGAACCAAGGAGGCATTTAGCGACGGGGTTAGTAAAACAACCCGATCCTTATATGAAATCATTCAAGAAAATGTTTCAAATAACCCACCATCTAGTTTAAATGAAAAATATGCCCACAATTCTCCAGACACGGAAGAGAAGAAATATTATCGCGGAATATTTGAATCGGCATATCCTGGGCTAGGTGGCATTCTTCCGTATTTTTGGATGCCGCGTTATGTAGAAGCTAAAGATGCGAGTGCTAGAACTTTAAAAATTTACAATGAGGTTAATGTATCAACTTAATTCTTGGAGGTTATTTTTTATTCCTAGGTTATTATAAGAAACATGTCATTTAATAAAGAGTTGTATAAATTTCAGGATTTTTGGTTTAACATTTTTATTGTAACGTCATACGCATTATATATTTTATTTGCTATTGGAATATTTAAAAGCGCCCCACAATATTTAGAAAGTTTGGACTATTATGTTAAAATTTATATTAGTTTATTTTTATTGTGGAGATTTAACCCGTTTAGAAGAATACACTTTACAGAATTAGACAGAAAAATTTCATTTAGTGCCGGAGTATTTTTATTTACTACAAGCGCAATCAATCAAATACTTATTAAATATTTGAATAATGCTAAACATGTTTTTCAACAAAATTCTCATTTTTCTTTTTAACCCGTCTCCCATAAATTCACATAGGTTTCATTTAGTCTGTATATATTTTACACCAATTCGTCTACATAATTTTAAATATAAATTAAAACTATTAATTAAAAATAAATATAAAAAAAAATATAAAATGTATAATTATGTCAATTACTTTCTCAACGTGCTGGTACAATTTTAAGGCTAAATATGATTCTTCTATTTATCAACATTGGATAGATAACATGTTGTCTAACGTAAATAACTATAATTTAGTTGTTTATTGCGATTGTGAAGGGTTCAAAGTTTTAGAAAAATATGCCAATAATCCGCGCATACGAATTATTATACAACCGCACGATCAATTTTACACATATAAATATAAATCAGAATGGATATTAAATCACGAAAAAAATGATTTATTGAAAGATATGATGGGGTGGGAAGTTAATATGCTTTGGTCTGAGAAAATACATTTTGTTTATAAAACAATGATTAACAATTATTTTGATTCTGAATTTTATGGATGGTGCGACATTGGTTATTTTCGTGGACGGGAAAATGACCTATCTAATTTAGAGTTAGAAATGTGGCCAAATTCTGAAAAAATTATGCAGTTAAACCCCGATAAAATACATTATGGGCGCGTAAACAATGATGAAGAATTCATAAAACATATCACACAACTAGTTAATGATAAAAATGAATTAGGATTGCCTATGACGCAAATACCGGCGGATCAAACATTTGTTGCGGGAGGATTTTTTATTTGTCATAGAAACAAGGTAGAGTGGTGGCGTAACACTGTAGACGAAAAATTATCACTTTATTTTAAACACAATTACCTTGTAAAAGATGATCAGACAATTTTAACAGATTGTATTTTATCAGATATTCAGAGTTTTGAGTTATACCATGAAACAAACCCCAGTTATGATAGGTGGTTTGTGTTTCAGAGATTTTTATTGTAAAATAACGCAATTACTTTACAAAATGAAATAAAGACATATAAATAATATATTCTATAAATACATAAAATGATTAGCATTCTAATGCCAATATACAATGGTATAGAATATATCAACGAATCTGTCAAATCCGTATTGGAACAAACTTTTCAGGAATGGGAGCTTATTATTGGCGTCAACGGTCATCCGGAGAATTCAATTGTATACCAGATTGCTAAAGAGTACGAGTTAAATGACTCACGCATCCATGTTTATGATTTTTGCGAAGTTCGTGGCAAAGTAAATACATTGAATAAAATGATTGCATTTTGTAAATACGATTATGTTGCAATTCTGGATGTGGACGACATTTGGTTTCCTAATAAACTTTTAACACAATGTAAATTATTAGAGCAGAATGAATATGATGTAGTTGGAACCAAATGTGTTTATTTTGAAAATCAAGAAGGTACAATTCCATCAATACCGCACGGAGATCTTTGTGATTTTGACTTTAAATTAGCAAATCCTTTAATTAACAGCAGCGTCGTTTTGAGAAAGGAACTTGGTTTATGGAATGAAGAATTTGAAAGCGGTGTAGAAGATTATGAATTATGGATGCGATTGCGTAAAATGGGCAAAAGGTTTTTTAACTTTGAAGATGTGTTAGTAAAACATAGATTGCATTCTACTTCGGCGTTTAATACAAAAGATCACAGTGCTAAAATTGCCGAAATAAGAAATATGTAATGTCTAATTTTGTGGATAGAATTTGTAAAGTATATTTTCATACATTCTTTATTGGTTTTTTCTAGTTTTTGTTTTATATGTTCTGTTTTTTAGTGTCCTTTTATTACCCGACGGAGGTGAGTTGGGTTGTTTATTTTTATTGAAAAATGTATGCAGGTGAACCATTGTTTTTTTTGTTATAATTTTATCTATATCATACTCATCTTTGCTTTTTTCGTTGTAAACAAATTCATATTTAGTCATATTTTCTTTCATAAAATCAGAAAAATCTTTTTCTGCATGTGAACCAGAAATTAGCTTTTTTGAAACATCGTTATGAATGAATCTATGAATCATTAAGTCAAACTGCAAATCGTGAGTGTATGGTTTTATTTTAATGTAATAAACATTCTCCGCATTCATTTCAGGGTAATAAGTGTCATCCAAGTAACATACATCTACATTCTCTGGTAATTTTGAACAACGCATAAAGTCTTTTATGGTTTTATCGTGACTTCTTCTGCAAAATTCAACTATTTTGCCATTAACTTTAAATGCTGAGATAATGTGATTAAATAATCTGTATTTTAATTTATTCTCAAAATAATTTGTAATAAAATGACCCCATTCTTTAGGGCCTTGATTATTGGTATAAATCATAACTCCTTGGCATTGTTTTGTTTGTTTTTTAACTTTTACATACTGAAGTATTGACATAATGCTTGGGCGAATAAATTCAGGAAATATATCTAGAACATTATTAAAATACTCTTGTGTAAATATTTTTTTTATATCAGCGTTTATACTTTTTGCATAGTTATGTAATGAATCCCAAAATATTCCCAATTCTACAAAATATCCAAGGGTTTCATCAAGATCAAATACAACTATTTTTTGTTTATTATTAGGCATCTAAAATAAATGTATATTTTAAAAATTAATAAAATAGTTATTTATTCAAAATTATTTTATTAACAAAGATTATTACAAATCTAAATGTTGTCAGGAATTGTTGGCAAAAAATTTAGGTATTCAGCTCAAGATATTAAGGATTCTGTTGACGCGAAAGCAAATGAGTTAAAAAATCAAATTATTCGCATTCACAATTATAGGACAAATAAAAAATCAGAATATAATAGTGTAATTCCCTTAAAGATTTATCAAACATGGCACAGTAAAGAATTGCCGGAAAAGATGAAACTTGCCGTTGATCGGATGAAAAGAAGACATCCAAGGTTTGAACATTTTTTATTTGATGACGATGATTGTAGAAATTTTATTGCCGCCAATTTTGATGCTAATGTTTTAAATGCGTTTGATGCTATAATTCCCGGAGCTTATAAAGCAGATTTGTGGCGTTATTGTGTATTATATGTTACTGGTGGAATATATTTGGACATAAAATATAACTGCATTAATACTTTTCATTTTATTGAATTAACTGAAAAAGAGCATTGGGTTTTTGATATTGATGGACATAATATTTATAATGCATTAATAGCAGTAAAACCAAAAAATGAAACATGTTTTAACTGCATAAATCAGATTGTGGAAAATGTTAAAAATAAATATTATGGAAGTAGTTGTGTAGACCCAACGGGTCCTGGACTAGTAGCTAAAGTTATAGGAGATGTAGAAAGAAGAGAAATAGAACTTGAACATATTTGGAATAGACCAACCGGTGATAAGTTTATTCTTTATAAAAATGTTGCTATTTTAAAAATGTATAATGGGTATTATTATGAGCAAGATAAAAATCAAAAAATATCTCATTATTCAACTTTGTGGACCCATAGAAAAATTTACAAATAAATAACAATAAGTTTACATTACTTTACATAAGTTTCTGATATCTTTCATGAGTCCATCCATCTTCGTTCTGACCTGTGAATAAATGATGAATCATTGTTTGATGAAAACGCTCTCCCATGAAACAAATCATTGTCGGGTTTTTATAAAGATAATATTTTTTCTTATCATTAAAGGTTTTCATATCATTTTCGTGTAAATATTTGTCAATACCATCTGTAAACACACCCGGTCCAGTTAAATAATGAATCACATGTTCGCCTTTAATTAAAGGGATTGTTAATATTCTTTTAACAGATAATTCAATAATAGACTTTAATAATGGTGAATTTGCGGGAGCTGCAAAAGTCCATTGACATAAGTGTGTTGAATTCTCGGGCGCGCATACAAGTTGAGTTTCATATAATGTGAACATATTTGGATCACACAGACAAACTGCGTCAGCGTCTGCATATATTCCACCATATTTATATATGATGCAATATCTCCACAAATCGGCCTTCATTACGGAAATTGGAACACGATTGTAAGCTTCATAAATTTCTTCTCCAAATTCTTCAACCATTTCGGTTTTCATAAATTCATCACACATTTCATCCGTATAAAAATGATATCCGAATTCAGGAACAAACCTCCTCCAAGAGTTTATCGCCTTTTGCAATGTTGGTTTGCTTTGAATGTAGTGGATGGATTTGTGTGTCTGAAAAATGCGCTTAGGGATATTGCTTTTGATTATTTCATCATTTATTTCATTATTTTCAAAAGTGCCTTCTTCTGTTTCTGTAATAACAAAGTCCATTATATTTTTAATTTAGCTAATAATTTTTATTTTTAAACTATAAAAAAAATATTTACATAGTCTAAACTAGATGCCTTATAAAATAACTAATTCTGATTATTCAAAGATACTTTCATATTATGGATTAGAAATTCCTAAAAAAGGAATACACTTAAAAGAAGCCGCTGAAAATATATTATCGCAAAAACTTTGTTCTTGTATAAAAAAGGTGGGACCAACTGATGAACCAAGGGCTATAGGCGTTTGTACTAAAACAGTTTTAAATAGAAAAGGACTTTCTCGCGGAAAATTTAAATGCAAAAATGGAAGAAAGATTGAACTAAAAAAAACCTCAAAAAAAATTTTAATTGGAAAGAAAAAAACTCTAAAGCGTCGTTAGAAAAAAAAGATTATCTATTATATTTATATGTCAGTGCATAATAAATATGATATAATTATTGTTGGAGGTGGGATCTCAGGTCTTTATAGTGCTTATAAAATTCTCAAAATGGCACCAGAAACAAAGTTATTAGTTCTTGAGGGACATAAAAAACAATGGCTAGGTGGAAGATTAGGGAATGAAATGTTCCAAGGAACTCAGGTTGTAACTGGGGCTGGAGTGGGTCGCAAAGAAAAAGATTATTTACTAATTGAATTATTGAGAGAACTAAAGGTCCCTTATAATGAATTCCAGGTTGCGCCTAAACCAGCGCAAACAATTTCTCCACCATGCAATGTCAAAAAACTGATTAATATATTAAAAAAACAATTTAAAGAAAAATCCGCGATCGCGCCTGTTAAAAAAACTTTTAAAGAATTTGCATTGCCTATTTTGGGACCAGACCTGTATAAGAATCTAACAATTTGTTTAGGTTACACAGACTATGAAAATGAAGATGTTTACGATACTCTTTATAATTATGGTCTTGAAGACAATTTTGATACATGGACCGCGCTTCATGTACCATGGAAATTATTAGTTGAGGCTATAGCAAAAAAAGTTGGTATTAAAAACATCCATTGTTCTAGTTATGTAACTAATATAGAACAGCTGTCGCATTGTAACTTTATTGTAAAAACTGATAAAGGAAATACATATTTATGTAATAAAGTAATATTGGCAACAACTATTAGTAGCGTTCAAAAATTACTTCCTAATGATCCTATTTATCAACAGATTCACGGACAAACATTCTTGCGGTTATACGGAAAATTTACCAAATCATCTACAGAAATTGTGAAACAATATGTTCCAGGGTATACTATTGTTCCAGGACCTCTTAAAAAAATAATACCCATGGACACAGATAAAGGAGTTTATATGATTGCTTACTCTGATAATGAAGATGCAAAGTATTTAAAAGATAGATTGATGAATACTCAAAAAAATAGAGACTATTTTTGTGAATTATTGGAAGAAGCACTTGGAATTCCTAAGGGTGCACTTAATTTAATTTCAATTAAAGATTATTATTGGCCAGTTGGAACTCATTATTATGAACCACTTCACGGGCCTTTTAAAAACCGCAAAGACTTTATTAAAAAAGCCCAAAATCCAATGACCGGAATGCTTGTTGTTGGAGAAATGATAAGCATGAATCAAGGATGGACTCAAGGAGCGCTTGAAAGCGTTGAATCGGTTGTAACTAAAAAATGGCTTAACAGTGAGTGTTAAAATTTACAAACATTTTATAAAAATTCAAAAAACAATTAATACATATTTTGAAAAATACTTAAACGCAAAAAATAAAATAAGATATAAATGAATAAGATTGTTAGTTTGTTCCTTCTTTTTTGTTGCGCTGCCAATGGTTTTAATTTTTATGGTTCAACAAAACCTCTTGGTTATTTTGACCCTCTTGGCTTTGCAAAGAATAAGCCAGAGAGTGAATTAGTAAGGCTTCGCGAAGCTGAACTAAAACACGGAAGATGGGGAATGATATCAGCTGTGGCAATTCCTGCAACTGAACTTGTTACTCATGAACAAGGTATTCACGTGTTAGACAATGCAAACTATCTTACTGTCTCAGCATTTGTCAGCTTAGTTGCTGCGTCGGAATTGCAATCTATGATATTAGGGTGGGAGAACCCTTTCAAAGGTTCGTCAAACTTATATTTATTGAAGACGGATTATCAACCCGGAAGTCTCGGGTTTTCTCTACCTGCTTCATTCTTAGGTAAAGATGAACAGTTTATGTTGGACGCAGAAATAAACCATGGAAGGCTTGCCATGATTGGTTCATTGGGAATGATAGTGCAAGAATTGGTTTCAGATAAACCTATTTTTTAGAAAAATTTATACGTATTTATTTATCACCGGTTATTGCGTAATATCCATGGTAACCAATTGACGCAAACCCCAACATCAATAAAAACTCATAAGCTTGTCTAGGCGTTAATTGCTTGTTGTATCCGATGTAAATTAAAAGGGGGCCGACAACAAATATGTGAAACAAATTGACCCATGGGTTTTTTCCAGAATTAAATTTAACATATGTCTTATATGCGTGATAAAAAACAATGATAATACCTAGAGTCAACAAAATTGGATACATAAATGCTGGTGTGTTCGTGGACTTAATTCCTACAAATAAAAATAGAGTCCCCACAATTAGAATGTGAAACAAGTGAACATACAATTCTTTCATTTATATATTTCTAAAATATATTAAAGTCTTGTCATTTATTTATTTTTTCTTTGTAAAATATATAAATGTATGCGAACAACGCGTTTAATTATTCTAACACGCAAGCCCATCAAACTGGTGGCAAAAAAACTGTAAGAAAGGTTCTTATTAAGAAGGGAAAAGGACACAAAAGTGTTAAATATTATAAGAATGGAAAACTTGTTTCTACTGTTAAACGCGGTTTGAAACCAGTTGAAGTTGCCCTTATTAAAGTTGGAAAATTTATTCCCGGGCTATTTAAGGACTGTAGTTGCAATAAAACTAGAAAACATCTTCACAAATAAAACTTTGACGCTATTTTGCAAGATGGTCCAATGCAGACAATAATACTTGCTCTTGACTTGTCAACTTTTGAAAAATAAGACACTCGTCCATTTTAATCTGATAATATTTGTGAGCAAAGTTTTTGCACGCGAGATAAACTCCATCGTCGGTTACTTTTATTTCACATAGAATTCCACCAGGTGTTAAATGTACATTATCTGGGTCTTTTATAGGTATCCATCTTATAAAAGCACCATACCTTAACTCATTCATTTCGTCTACATAGGCATATTCTTTCAGTTTTTGCATTAAACTTTTTATTTCTTCTTTTGATAAAGTCAATTCAGAGAGAATCTCTTGTTTCATTTCGTTAATTTTTTTTGTTGTTAGATTTAAAAACTTTTCATTTTCCTCATTGTCTAGAGCTTTTAATAATTTTTCAACATCCATTATATCTTTTATACTTGAATATATTTAAATAATTATTCAAAAAATAATAATATAAAGCACTCGTTAAAGCTATAATACAATGGAAATTAAAATTAAAATTAGTAAAAAAGAATCACATAAATTGATAATTTGCGTTTTTGGATGCACAACTATTCCTGAATACAAAAATGAAATATTAAAAATTGAGGACACTTGGGGGAAACGAGCTGTTAAAAAAGGAGTAAAAATTTTATATTTTTTGGGAGAAGAAAAGTCTGACCTACTTGATGATACTAAATATATATATTTAAAAAATGTTGGGAATGATTATCAGTCAGCTATAGACAAGCAAAACTTGGGTCTAAAATATATTCACGAGAATTATGAATCAGAATTTATATTTTGTTGCGGAACTGACACATATATAAATATTGATAATATGCTATCATACATAGACGGGTTTGATTCTAATAAATCATTATTTGTTGGTGGTCATGGAGATTATAGAACGCTTAAAAATAAACAATATTATTTCCATTGCGGTGGGGCTGGCTTCATACTAACAGGTGTTTGTTTACATTATATTTATTCGGTTTTGACAAGAATTAAAGATGAATGGCATAATATTTGTATTGAAAGTAGTTGTGGAGATTTAATTTCTGCGTGTGATGTTGCTTTAAGTTATTATTTGCAAAATATTATTGGTTCAGATTTACAAATTATTGAAAATAAACAACAATTTTTTGGATGCAATTATAAGGGAATCGTTCATCATAAAGGAGCTGGCCTTTATATGTGCTGTAATAATATTATAAAATTAAAAACTTTAATTTCTTGTCATTGCATGACGCTTCTTGATTTTGACGAATTTACTAAAATCTTAGAGGCTAATTCTTATTTTTCAGAGAATGAAGTAATAAAACAAATAACGATAAATCCATTTTTATTAGACATTCCAGACAAATTTCACTACACTAATAATGAATTAGTAGAAATTCAAAAAAAGATAGAAAATAAAAAAGATCAAGTAATTGATATGATAAAAAGAATTTATCCATATAACGATGAAAATTATAAATTTCCTTTAGAATTAGTTGTTGACAGATGTTCTAAAGGAGTTTGTCAAAAATTAATTGATGTAGACGCCGGTATATATCCTTCAAAAATATTATACAAAATAGGAGACGGAGGAGATAAAAAAAACTGTTTCATTTGTTGCACGACAAATTTAACAAACGATAGAGCTTTGAGGGCTTCTCAAATTCAACAATCGTTAGAAAAAGTTGGGTTCAATGGTTATTTTTATTTATTTAATGGAGGATTCCCAACGCCCAGAGGAAATGAAATGAAATATGTTGCCGTTCCATATTGTTTTAAAATATTTATGATGTTAGAGGCAGAAAAATTGGGGTTTGAAAAAATAATTTGGATAGATGCAGGTTGTTACGCTGTAAATAACCCCGAGAGATTGTTTGATATATTAAACGAAGATGACGCTATTTTTAGACAATTTTGGCCCTATTCTCCAGGAATTCCAACATATGAGAATTCTGTCTTTAAAGAAACGATTGTCAATATCAATAATATTACGGGAGGAAATTTAGTTAATAGCATAAATGTTTGCAGTGTAGTTTTTGGCCTAAATATGAAAAGTCAAAAAATACAAAAATTTATAGATGAATACTACGAAATGGTAAAACTTGGAACGCCATTTTTATCTTATTTCCCAGAAGAAGTTGTCATATCTGCTATTTTTAATAAAGAAGAATATAAATATTTGTTTTATAACAGACATGAAAGTTTGATGCTATTTATTCACGAAAATTATATGTGTAATAACTTTGATATTGCAAAAAATCATGGATATTATTTTGTTCAAAGACAGTATTAATAATATTATTAGTTCAATAAAATAATAATAATATTTATTTTATTTATTTTTTCAATTTTGACTCATTTTTACCAGTTAGCACCAAACGCACTTCCACCAAGAACCTCATTTGCAGCCATAATCATTCCGCCATATGGGTCACCCATTCCAGGCGTCGCCGCCCCAGGCATTGGTGTTGCATCATTGCGATACATTGCGTTATAGTCTGGGGCATTTTGCTTAACTGGCTCTGTTGGCAAACTGCTAATAGATGTGGTTCCTTGACTCATTCCACCATATAATGAATTTCCCATGGCGCTTGCATTATTGGGAATTTGATTTTGACCAGAAATTGGTTGAGAGACTTTCACATTTCCTTTGCCTTTCCCATTCTTCTTTTTCTTATCATCAGAAGAGTTGCCTTCCCATAAATCCACAACTCTATCAAATAAAATGCTCACTTTCTCTCCCATTTTTGTTTGCAAGCTGAGTGTTATTACTAATACGGCCAAAGTTATATAAATTACGCTAAACTCTGGGTATTTTGTTCCACTATACGTGGGAATGTATGTGATAATTCGGTTAATGTAAAAAATGCCAACAAACATAACAACAATTTGAATAACAACTTCTGCTAAAAGCTCAAAACTCCCTTTATCCTCGTCAGCCTCTGGAACAAACTTTTGCATGGCTTTATTCAAAATGATAATTGGGATAAAAGCAATAAGTGCATATTGAGTTATGTTTAATAATTCTGCTTTTGAGTCGTCGTCAAAATTAAATACATGTTTAAAAAACCCGAATTTTGATGATATTTTTGAATCGTCTAGACTGTCCATATGATTTATAAAAAGAAATTAAAATAATAAAACATAGGATTTTGAAGTCTTCCTAAACAAGTATAAAAACATGGCTATATATTTTGATTAAAGGGAGAAAAATGACAAGCAATCCTGAAGAGTTGCAATATCTTAATCTCATTCAAAAAATTTTGGATAGAGGAACATTAGAACAAGGTAGAAATGGTAATACCTTAAGCGTTTTTGGCGAATCTATGCGATTCTCTCTTGAAAACGGAAAGATTCCAATTTTAACAACCAAAAAGGTCGCATGGAAAACTTGTTTAAAAGAGCTTTTGTGGTTTGTTCGTGGAGAAACTGATAATAAACTTTTACAGAAACAAGGTGTTCATATTTGGGATGGAAATACTAGTCGCGAATTTTTAGATTCTAGAGGATTGCATTTATATCCTGAAGGAATTGCTGGCCCTGGATACGGGTATCAATGGCGCAATTTTGGTGCAAGTTATAACTGTTTCACTGGTAAAAGTTTAGACGTAGACCATCCTTTTGATGGAATTGATCAATTGCAAAATATTATTGACCAATTGAAAAATCCAGAGACAAGAAATAGCCGTCGTCTTATCATGAATGCTTGGAACCCCAAACAATTGGATCAAATGGCGCTACCTCCTTGTCACATAATGTGTCAATTTAATGTTCATGATGGAAACAAACTTTCGTGCGCAATGTTTCAGAGGTCAAACGATGAATGCTGTGGAACACCTATAAACATCGCATCTTATAGCTTTTTAACTCATTTGCTTGCAAAACATTGTGGACTAGAAGCATACGAATTTGTTTATTTTAAAGGAAATTGTCACATTTATGAAGAACATAATGAAGGAGCAAAAATACAGTTATTGAGAGACCCATTTCCATTTCCAACTGTTTCAATTAAACAAGTTAGGGAGAATATAAACGATTATACGGTTGAAGATTTTGAAATTCACAATTATCAACATCATCCACAGATAAAATTTCAGATGGTTGCTTAGAAATTTCATAATTAACATTAGTTTGCGTAAATAAGTTAAAAACAAATTATTTAATTACTTTATCATGAGTAGTGCTAGAGCTAATGCATCCGCTAGAAATCGTCGTGCTGGAGGGGATATGCAACCGCCCCAGCAAATGCAGGGTTATCCTGGACAGCCTATGCAACAACAACAAATGCAAATGCCCACCAAGTTGTCCGTTTCAGACGCAATTGCTCTTATTACGCTTCGTTTAGGTCGTCTTGAACAAATTGTTCAGAATATGCCGGTAGATGGTCAAATGGGTGTTGGGTCTGATGGAGAAAATATTCGCATAGTTGATAATGAAGTTTTTGAAAATATGGCTCAAAGATTAGATGCACTTGAAGCAGGTCAAAAAGAACTTGCAATGAGAAAGCCGGTTCTTAACACAGCATCACCGGCTCCAGTTACGCAAGTTGTCAACAACACTGTTACAAAGGGTCTTTCTGAATCAGTAGAAGTTCTAAAGGCGGAGATGGTTCAAGTGAAGGACCTTTTATTAAATTTGCAAGGATTCACTATGCAAACAAATCAGCGTTTGTCTGATATTGTTTTCAATGGAGGAGAGTTTGTTGAGACACTTGACGATACTGATGGAATAATTAGTGGAAATGTTGTTGAAGATTCAGCTCAAAACCATACAGCAAATGATCTTTTGCTTGACCCTACTTCTTTAGAGGAATTTGTCGCGAACCCATAAACATATTTGCAAGTTAACTTGACGAAATCTGGAACAGAATGACCTATCATGAAACGAAACTATGATCGCTTATGGGTAATATATGTATAAAAAATCTATATGCATATATTATTATAAATGGCAACTGCCAATCAAACTTTAGACATTCATGAACAAATCCACGCACAATTTTCATCCAATGAGCATATAAAAATTGCAAAAGCTAATATTATGAAGACTTGTTTTAATGATGTATTGTCAAAACTCTGTTTTGCACTAGATTCGCAAAACATTATACTTGACTACAGATATTTTAAATTTATTGCATCCGTGGATAATTATGAATTTATTATTTGCTACATTGTCTCGGTTATTCAATGCGTCTTAAATAAACATGAAACTTTTATACTTCACGTTAATTTAGATTCATTGTCGTTGCTTCACATTGAAAAACATTTTGGATTCATAAAAAGAATGTCAGAAGTTTTGAAAACTACATTTCCAGATAAACTAAACATTTGCAATGTTTACAATGCTCCATTTATTTTCTCAAAAGTCATTTCTATTATCGGCGCATTTGTTGATAAGAAAACGCAGCAAAAAATGAAACTTATGAAATCTGACTAAAATTGTATTGAAAATGGTTAAAATACGTGGGTCATATGAATAATTCTAATATGATCTAATAGAGCACTATTAATCTTATCAAAATGATTTGTGTCAGCAATAAAAGATTGCTTAAATTTAATAAAATTAACAATTGCTTGATTGGATTTTCTACTGCGATATATTTCATCAATTCCCGTAAATAAACCCAACCGTTTTAGGGTTTCATTATAAATTGCATCTCCTGCAGAACGAACCGGCCATTCTTGACACAATTCTTCTCCCAAATAACTTTTAATATCATTCTGAAGAGTTGTCTTACCTGTTCTTGCTGGACCAGCCAAAACAATCATCTTCGCGTTAGGCGTACCATTCTTTACATTCTCAACATATTGAATCAAATATTCGTAATCGTCATCATTCAAATATTGTGCCCAATTGCTCAACTGATGTTGCGTCATAATATAAATATAATACGAACTTACATTTATATTGTTTTCTTTGGCTAACCTATTTCTTTTTTATATTTTTTGTGACATTGTAGTTTGTAAACGTACACACGTAAATAAGATGCGCCACAAATAGAATAGAAAAACTTAAAAGTATAACCATGATTGCATATAAAACCTTGGACGTATTATAAAAAAAATTATAACCTGGTTCAAATTTTTTATCTAACTGAAGCAATTTAATGAGATACAATAATATATATGTTAACCCAGAAAATGAATCCCAGTTATTTTGGTTTTCTGTTTCTGGAAATAGTTGATAACACATTGGCTCGTGATACATATATCTCTTAAATTTCGTGAATGTATAATAATCCCAGTCTACAATTTCTTTTGCATTTTCTTGCAAAACCTCTTCTATAACGCTCTTTGTGTATACACATGCGTGGGTTCCAATCCCGCACGACAATACATTATTATATTTATCATATGGTCTTTGGATAAATGGAAGACACCCCAACATATAAATCATGGGTTCATTTTCTTTTTTCTTAATAAACTCCATAATATTCGTTTGGTTTTGTTTTTTTTTTATTTTATCATTAAACGTGAAATCATCTTCCAAAATTAAAATATTCTTATAATTTTTATATGTTGCATCTTTAAATATGTAAAGAAATGCATCTATCAAATCTATTTGCGGTTTATTTAAATGTAGAGACTTGTTGCAATTCTTATAGCCTTTGTTATACAAAATATAAACTAAATTTGTTGGGTGGTATTCTTCAAGTTGTCTTATAACATGTTCTTCTCTCCCATTTCCTTCCAAGTGAATTATATAAGTTGCATCCAACTCTAATAGTCCATCAGAAAAATCATATTGTTCCAATCTATAACATTCTGAATTATTCATGTAATATTTTTATATTAGTATTAGAAAAAATTGATTTCAAAATAAGAAAATTTAATTATTTCACAATTGCAAACATGCCTTCATCATACAGATATGTTAAAGATGTTATTCAAAGGCTATTGGAAGTTATCCCTGAGGACCAAACTCTTCTTAGGGAGAAAATTATTGAGTTTTATGATACAACGATTAAAAATGTTGCTCCTAGGCACAAATACATGTGGAATCAAGCACCTGAACTTATGAATAGCATTTATTTTGAGGAGCTTGCTTACATTTTAGAAGAAAATTCTGGAGTGATTGACACAGATTGGAAAAGAACTCTGGTAAAAGTTTTTGCCAATGAAGAATGAGAAAAATAAAGAGGAATTATCATAAAAAATTGAAAGGTATTAAATACATTTTTTTATTGCAAACAAATACAATGCTTCTCTCTATAACGGAAAAGACTAAACGCGATATTTTCATTTCTCTCCTTCAACTTTTAAAGGCGGCAACTTCAAATGTAACCATCATTTTCTTGGAAGACCACGCTTATATTCAAGGAATGGATAGCAGTCATGTATGTCTATTTGATGCAAGGATTTACAACATTTGGTTTGATAAATATGAAATTTGCGAAAATGACGCAAAGAACATTTGTGTAAATTCACAGATTTTGCATAGCATTCTATCTATGGCCCAGGAGCAAGATTCAGTAACATTGCATTATGAAGGAGAGGCTGATTCTTTAGAGATTGATTTGACTAATGCAAAAGGCGAGTTCAACAAGTATTTCAAGGTTCCACTAATAGATATGGAGTCTGACTTGCTTGAGATTCCAAGCGTTGAGTACGATGTTGAGTTTTCAATCAAAGCCAAGAAGATGAATGAGCTCATTTCACAACTGGCAACTTTTGGAGATGTTATAAACATTAACTGCAGCGAAGAAAAGATAGATTTGATTTCTAAGGGAGACGGTGGCGAAATGCTTGTCAATATCCCGATTGATGATTTGTCAGAGTTTTCAATCTCAGAAGGCCAAGTCATTGATATCTCGTATAGTCTCAATTATATCAATAAGATGTGCATTACTACAAAGTTGGCTTCAGAAATTGAATGGTCAATTAGTGCAGATATTCCTTTGAAGATAAAATATGATTTAGGAGATAATAGTTCGATTATGTTCTTTATTGCACCCAAAATTGAGTAAAAAGGATTTGCTAGGAGGGATCATAGGGGAACCTAGGTTCCCTTAAGTGAGTATAAATAATAAAAATTAATTGTGAGTTTTTATTAGTTATTAGCCATGTTGAAAATATTTATTGCTTTTTTTATTTTTTGTCTGGTATTATTCATTTATCTGCACATTCAATTTCATCTTAAAACCAGCAATGATTTAGAAGTATATGAGTTAGACCAGGCATCAAAGGATAAATTAGATGAAATATGTGATTTAAGGCAACCTGTTATTTTTGATTTTGATAATGAAAAAATTATTCAATCCGTCAATAAATCATATATTACAAACAATTACAACGCTTTTGAGGTTAAAATAAGAAATGCAAATGATACTGATTATACAAGTGAAATTTACATGCCTTTGCCATTGCATGCTGCCACAAAATTATTTGATGAAGACAAGTCTTCCAGTTACTTTTCTGAGAATAACACAGATTTTTTACAGGAAACTGGGCTTATTAAACACATGCAATACAATGATGCGTTTATTCGTCCTCCAATGGTATCTAACTGCAATTATGACATGACAATGGGTTCTTCTGGAACTCAAACTCCATTTAGATATGAAATAAATTATCGCAATTTCTTTTTACTAACAGAAGGTAAGGCTATTATTAAATTGGCTGCTCCACAAAGTTCAAGATACTTATATGCTGAACGAGATTATGAGAATTTTGAGTTTCGTTCTCCTGTAAACCCTTGGAAGGTTCAGCCCCAATATAGTGCAGACTTTGATAAAATGAAATGTTTAGATGTTGTGTTAAATCCTGGTCAAACTATAAATATTCCAGCTTATTGGTGGTATAGTATTCAATTTGAAAAAGAAACATGCATTGCTTGTTTCAGATATAGAACATATATGAACAATGCTGCCATTGTTCCTCACATTGCAATGCACGCACTTCAACTTCAGAATGTAAAGAGAGAAGTTGTTAAGAAGCATGATATAAAAGATTTGAATAATAAAGGTTCAAAAACTTCTTCTCTCGGTGAATCTTCTTTAGAACAAAAAAACGAACAGGATGAACCGGTTAAATCCGACGAAATTCCTGGAGCTGAAAGCACTTCAAGCATTAACAACTCAAAATTATAAACCTTCTGAGAACTATATATATTATAATAAGGTTAAAGGTATCTTTACATTATAATATAATCCACCAAAATATGATACACCCCGTGTGTAAGGTTCACATAAATGATAGAGGATACACCAGTTGGACTTATATCAATATGACAGATTTGAAAGACATTGAAATTAAAGAACTACATCCAGCTGAACATAAACTATTCACAAATGATGTTTTTTCTTATGATGGTGCAAAAGGAGAATTAAAAATTCTGCATTCTAGTATTCGCGTTGGAAAAAATATACCAGGTGTTCTTGTCTTAAAGGGAAATAAGACATATGGACGAGCAGAGAATGGTAAGCTATTATACAAATGTATTCCAGATGATAGACGACTACCTACCTTTCTTATTCCTTATGAAATGAAAAATGTAGGGTTCTCCAAGGTTTTTGTAGACCATTATTGCACTTTTAACTTTGTTGAATGGAACGATAAACATCCAAGAGCAGTTCTATCACAAATGATAGGCTCGGTTGAAATATTGGACAACTTTTATGAGTATCAGCTTTACTGTAAGAGTCTGAACGCGTCTATTCAGAATTTTACAAAGGATACCTCCAAGGCTTTAAAGAATCACGCACACGATGCATTTATTGACAATATTAGTAAAAAATACCCAGAAATTGTTGACAGAACTGACAATAGTATGTGGCATATTTTTACTATTGACCCTCCTAATAGCCTTGATTATGACGACGCGTTCAGCATTCGTAACTTGGATAATGGTATACAGCAGTTAAGTATATACATTTCCAACGTGACAATCTGGATGGATGTTCTTAATCTTTGGGATTCATTTTCTCGCAGAATTTCAACTATTTATTTGCCAGATAGAAAGCGCCCCATGTTGCCAACAATTCTCTCCGATTGTTTGTGCAGTCTTCAATCTAATCACACTCGTCTTGCTTTTGTAATGGACTTGTTCATTGACGGCGACATAATAACTGATATTAAATATTCTAATTGCAAAATAAAGGTGAATAGAAACTATTGTTACGAAGAACCCAGTCTTTTGGAAAACCCACATTATCAGGCAGTGTTTGAGTTGACAAAGATGATATCTAAAAAATACAAATACATAAACAATGTCAGGAATAGTCATGAAATCGTTTGTTATCTTATGATTCTTATGAATTACAATACTGCAAAGGAGCTTCTTGTTAATAAAAATGGTATTTTTCGGTCTACAATCATGAAGAGGGACTTTTCTCCACCAGAAAATATACCAGAAGATGTAAGTAAGTTTATTAAAATCTGGAATAGTTCCGCCGGACAATACATAGATGCTGGTTGTTTGGAAGATGGACAGACAATTTCTCACGACTTGCTTGAAATGGATGCGTACGTACACATAACATCACCCATTAGAAGGCTCGTTGATTTGTTGAATATCATTCAATTTCAACAGAACACTGGAATTATTAATTTGTCTGATAGCGCAAATAATTTTTATAAGAAATGGTTAGATGAGTTAGACTACATCAATACAACCATGCGATCAATTCGTCGCATCCAAAATGATTGCAATTTGTTGCACATGTGTTCATCGTCACCAGAGATAATGGAAAAGACTTATAAGGGTTATGTTTTTGATAAAATTATTAGAAACGACGGGTTGTTTCAATATATTGTATATTTGCCAGAATTGAAGATGGCGTCACGAGTAACATTCAGAGATAATATTGAAAATTATTCTATTTGTAATTATAAGTTATATTTGTTTCATGATGAAGAAAAATTCAAGAAGAAAATTCGGCTTCAACTCACACTATAAATTCTTTTTCTCAGAATAAGAAAAACTAACAAATTTTCCAGATGATTCGTCGTATAGCGTTAAAAACAAATTGTTAAAGACATCTTTCATTGAAAGAACAACAACATTTTCAAGCATTCTTGTGTTTTTTGCGATATAATCATTACATTCTTGTAAATTATACCCCGGGATTCTTGTCATACAATGATGTATGTGATGATACTCTATGCCCATGGTAAAGTATTTTAACCACCGTGGAATCATTATAAAACTTGAACCCTCTAGCCCAGATTCTCTCAAAGTCCATTCTGAATTGTTTTTAATATATGCGGGGTTGAATGTGTGTTGATTGTGAAATAAAATAAAACCAATAACACATGTGAAATAAAATGCAATATTGTAATGAATAAAAATGGAATACTTATAATAAATGTATTGTTGTATGGCTAAGCAAGTATTATTTATAACCCAATCAATGCATGTTTCGCGGCTTGCATAGTTATATCCATTTGATAACAAAATCGTCAATCGGTTCAGTATAAAAAAATTAAAAAATGGAACAACTGTAAAAAATATTAATGGACCTCTATAAATTCTGTATAGCATTTTATATCCAGGATGCAATTTGTTATATTGATCCACAGTGTAATCAATCGTTTCTGACCATTGATATTTAAAAGGGTTTTCTATATTTCCGTTTGACAGGTGATGCATAAAATGCTTAGAGTTCCAAGAAAATGGTGTCATTAAAAATGAGCCGCAAGCTGAACCAATTATAAAATTTAAATTGCGATTTGGTGTATAAGAGTTATGGCCACAATCATGAAATATAAGGAAGGTTCTTAATAGCATTAAGGTTAGAAGAGGAACAGTTATAATTGACAATATGGATTCTCTAAAGCAATAAACGCCGTACATTGAAGATCCAAAACAAAAACAATGAAATAAAAAATCTGCAGCCGCCGACCAATATGATGACGAATGTTTTTTATATATAGTTGAATTAATACTAGCGTCCATTAGTCTATTATAATATAATTTTTATATTACAATAGCAAATAATTAATATGAAGAATAAAAATTGACATAACATTATAAAGTTTACACCTTTGCAAATCTCTGAAATGTTAACTCGTTCAAAGAGCAAAAAAACGCAAAACAATAACAAATATGTTGAACACATAAATACATTGCATACAGTTGCAGAAGGTTTATTAAACTATTCTTCTGATATTGATCTAAAAAAACAAAGGGAAATAATTGAAAATTATGAGAATATTATTCGCTGTTTGTTGAACGTTGATTAAAATGAAATTTATATTACTTGCTTACAACTCTTATCAATTGTCACTTCTTGTGCGACATTTTTTATTATTTTATTATAATTTTTCTCATCTTCTTCCGCAGTTGCTCCGCCCATAGAGTGCAGAACAATCATATTATAATCTGTATTTTTTTGATTATTATAATCACTTGATTCCGGATGTTCTTCTTGCCATTCGTGAATTTGTTTAAAGTTTTTAGCCGCTATATATTTTATAGCCGTTTTTAATTTTTTCTTTTCTTCGTTATCTTTTTCCCAAGAATCTTTATCCTTTACGTATAATACTTCTCTTTTTAGATCACTGCAATGAATAGGTCGTTTAAATAAATCAAGCTCTTTAAGTCCTCTAATAAAAAGTTTTGAAATTCCTTCAGTGTACCCTAATCGTCCAACCATGTCCAAATCAGAAGTGTTCAATTGAAGTTGATTAATAAAGTCCATAATGTTAAGAGCATCCTTACATTTCTCATTAAGAAATAAATTTAGGTTAAAATTGTTATTATTTGTAGTATTATTTGTAATATACTTGCCTTCCTTTGCTAATTCCATAATTTTTGTATTTTGCTCAATAAGCATTGTTTTAAATTCATTATTTTGTTTCATTAATTCCTGGATTAGAGCTTCATGGTCTATTTTGTCGTTAGTTTCTGGAACAATTGAGGTTTGCTCTATATGTATATTTTTAATTCCAGTACAAAGCCTTTTGTGATTGCATAAGCTTGACATGTGTTTGTATTTTTTTCCACAAGAACATTTGTAGTTTTTGTCTGCGTTTTCTGGCGCTTTTTCGTTAGGATTTGTTCGTATTTTATGTTTTCGTGTGAGCAAATGCCTCGTATATTCGCTTTCTTTGCACGATTTAAAGTCACAATGTTCGCAAAAAAATTTTGTGGCGTTTTTTGGCGCGAGAATGTTCGGATTCATACGGCTATATTACTAATAGAAAAAACGCCTAAACCCTTTTCTCAAAAAAGTATAAAAAATTTATGGTAATACTTTTTGGATGAAAAAATTGGAATTGGCTGCATTTTGGTCTAAAATGCATTTCTGGAAAATCATGTTTCCCAAAAATCCCCGGGTTTTCAAAAATTGGACATTTTTTTTGTCCATTTTTAACTTTCGCAAACACTTTTCAACATTCGAAAAATCCCAAAAATAGATATTATTCTCAAAGTAACTTAAAGAAACTTGCCATCGCATTGAGAATATAAATGCAAAAATCTTTATTATTGAAACTTGCTAGATCATTCAATAATAAATCAAAACTACAAAGTATGCAACCAGCTCATAAAAAAATTGATAACAAAAAGAACTTAAAGAAACTGTGCAATCGTACAAACAATGCTGGCCAAAAGACCTACTCAATTGAAAATGAATAGAGGAATCATTCTATTCCAAATTTATTCGGGAAAACCTAGTCCTGTTTGCATTTCTATGCCTCAAACAGCATCTTTGACAGACTTGTATCAAAAAGTTGATTCTACTTTGTTCTCAAATAAGCATTCTAGTTTTGATGGGAGAAAACCAGAAAAAAACTTTTACGGATTATCTTCAAACAAAACTAAAAATATACATTGCATATTTTCGCGATCTGAAAAAATTAACAAATTCTTAACTATTCCAAATTCTGACAGAATAAATATTGTTGACTTTATGGATAGCAAACCTGGATTCTTTGAAGATTATTCGCAAATTCCTCAATTACATAATTTATATAGAATTTATGTAATTGATAATGATGATTATGAAAAATACAAAGAACCTTCAGTTACAGATACAATCTTTAAAAATGTCGGGAAATTGACAAAATGTTTTGGATAACCACAATTAAACATAAAGAGACTGATTCGTAGCAACAAACTTCAATGTCATTCGCGGAATATCTCGCAACTTGCTTAGCAATGCCATGTTTCCAATACTTTCTGCTATTTTTTCCATTTCTCCAGAGATGTTATTAATCTTTGTAATTGCCTTTACAAATTCACCCAAAAAGATCCCTTTGGTTTGTTCCAGACCCTGAAGAACCGCCTTACACTCCGGCGCAGATTCGCAATCACACCAAGACAAAAGAGCGTCAATCAAATCATAATGAATATTATAATCAACGCCTGTAAATGCATTTTTCTCTGTCTCAAAATCCTGATAACTATTATAAGACTTTGTAATATCTTCAATGATATTTTTTACCGCAATGTCCCTGGAACTAGGTCTGAACGACTTATGATCATCACTCACATTAACATTTGTAAAGCAACTAAATATAGAAACTATTTGTCTCGCATCAAGCTCATCAAATCTGTTCTGCTCAAGCAATCTTGCAAACACTAGACAATGAACTTCCCGTAAATGTGTAGCCATAAACCCAACTTGAGTTAGTGTGTTTACTCCGTCTTCTGTATTTACAAATCCATCTTCTTCCATCTTTTTGAGAATCTTTTTTACATTTTCATTCAAGAAAGATTCTGTTGTTTTAAATTGCCTTCTCAAATTAGTCAATTCAACCATCTTTTCTTGGTACTTAATGACAGTGTGCTTATCAGATTCAATAAACCTATATGAGTCCAGACTGTTCTGAATTTCTTTATCCATGTCCTTTCTCTTCTTATTGACAAGTGTTTTGCGAGCTTCCAACATATTCAAATATTTTTCAACTTCAATAAGTGGTGTTCTAAGATATTCTAGACTCTGTGACATCGTGTCAATTTCGGCTTCAAGTTGAGCCATCTTATTATAAATCACACCAAGAGTAGAATCAATGTCGTCTTGAATCATAGAACGCTTGCAGAATTGCAAATAGTCATGGTTGCCAATATTAATCAAGTTCAACAATAGATTATAAGAAATTTTAAACTTGCTAACAAGAGTTTGAGGTTTACCTTGCATCATAGTTTTATACTCGGTCAATTCAACATTCTTGAAAAGATTAGACAGATGAATGACATGTCCAACTGTGTCAATGCCTCTGCGCCCAGCACGCCCCGATGCTTGGACAAACTCGTGTGGGTGTAGCATGCGCATTCCAGAACCATCAAACTTTTTTACATCTGTAAAAATTGCAGTTTTAATTGGCATATTAAGCCCAACACTAAAAGTCTCAGTTGCAAAGAGAAACTTAATATAACCTTTTTCAAATAGAATCTCAACAATTTCGCGAAGAATAGGCATAACTCCGCTGTGGTGGATGGCGATTCCCTTCTCAAGGAGGCCCACTACAGATAGGTATTCTGGAAGCTCCAAATATTCCTGATAGTTGGGCAACTTTGACCGCAAAATTTGCTCACACTCTCTGCGAACAATATATCCGACCTTTGAGTCATCCTCCAACAAAGGCACCGTAATTTCGTGAGCAGCAATTTCAATCTGCTTTCTGGACAAGATGAAACAAACTGCGGGCAACATATTATGTTCAACCATGTGCTTACAAACTTGATTCAAAACATGAGAACGCTTAACAAACACCTGTTTCTGTTCAAATAAGTTCAATATCTTCTTGATCTTGTGATAATTCGGTTCGTTAAATTCTCCAGTTGGGCTTTGAATAACAATTAGCTTATCCACGGCGTCCCGAATTTCCTTTTCCAACTCTTTATCCTTCTTAATAGCCTTGAATATTCCATTATTAGTTGTAATAAAACTGTAATGTGTTAGAGGAACATGACGAAAGTTGGAAGTAGCCAAATATACCTGCTTTTGTACATCCCTTGATTCAGACGCATTGCCACGGGTTTCAATCCAAAGAGCAAACTTTTCTGGTCGGTCAAGCGTTGCTGAAAGCATGACCATCTGAATGTGTGGAGGAAGAAGTAAAATTATACTTTCCCACACATGGCCTCGGTCAGCGTCATTAATCATATGAATCTCGTCTTGAATAACACACCCGAGTTCATTGTCAAAGTCCATGTCAAACATAAGAAGGGAGTTGGCATTAGGCATAGTTGGATTATCTTTCTGCTTCTTTCTATACAACGTGTTCTGGAGAATCTCAGCCGTCATAATAAGTACATCAGCCTCTGGGTTAATTTTGATGTCGCCTGTTAACAAACCAATACTAATTCCAGGAAACTTTTGTGTAAATTCATAATATTTTTGATTTGAAAGGGCTTTAATTGGGCTAGTGTAAATGACCTTCTTCTTTTTACTGGTAAAAAAATCAATTGCAAAAATAGCCGGCATTGTTTTGCCAGAACCAGTTGGAACGCAACTGAGGGAATGATGTCCTTCAACAATAGCCTCAATGGCAAACTTTTGAAAAGTGCTCAAAGAAAAAGAGTATTTTTCAAAATATTCCGAGTATTGTTGTTCTTTACTCGTGGGATATGTGTCTGAGCAAAATTTAACCATTTCAGTTACTGTAATATAATGCTTTATGTTTATATTAGTTGAGTTAATAATAAAAATTGATCTTAAGTAATTTGAGAATAATTACCTTAAACAAACTACAGTATATGGCTGAAGATTATTGTCCTGCAGATTTATCAGGATCGGACGGCGATCCAGACGCATCAAAATCGGAATGCAATGTTGTTAGTAGGATTACTATTATTTATGATGATAAATTTATTAGGTTTATAGAAAAATTAAAAAGACATATTGATGTGAGTGCGTTGGCTCTTAAAGATACATTTATGTTAATGCCAATTCAAAAGGATATTAGGGAGTACATTATTGAAAATCAATCGGAATTTGATTTGATTGATAGAAAAAAAATAACTGAAAATAACCATCCAAATATCTTTGCAATTATGATATGTATAATTATTCCGAATTTAAGGGAATACTCTAGTTTTCAAGGAATTTTGGATGAAAGTCAAAAATACAGATGGGAAATTGGAATGCAGTCTTCAAATGAACCAAATGATACAGGATATGCGAATTCTTATGGAGAACAAAATTTTAGGTGCGCGTGCAATAAGTCTTGTTCTCCAGAAAATATGTTTCTTATATCTAATTTAGAAACGGGAATGAATATAGCAACTGGGTGTGAATGCATAACAAAAACTAAATTTATTGAACCTGGCGACTTAAAGGAATTAGAAAAAAAGAGTAAAAATGACCCGCATTATATTGCAATTAAAAGAGCAAGACACATAAAAAAAATGAAAGATGGTCTTTCAAAGCTCAATGAAACTATTCCGTCAATAAAGTCTAAATATTCTCCAATTGGAGGAAATTTTGGTGAACACAAAGAGGCGGCAGAATTGCATTTTGCTTTAAAATATAATGGTGAAGTTAGCGTATCTGATTTTGAAGTAAAAACATGCGATAGTTGCAACGAAAGATGTAATAAAAATTATTTTATATCTGAAATTTCAGAAGATTTTTCAAAAACCGACGAAATACTATCAGTTTGCGAACATTGTATAGATGAATTGGATTTTAAAATTAAACGAAAGGGAATATGTGATGATTGTGGAAATGAACATAAAAATAGAAGTGATAATTATTGCAACGATTGTAGGCGCAAAGAATGTTGCGACAATTGTTTAATGAGAAAAAATATTTATTGTAAAGGACGATGTTTTGAATGCTCTTTATTAAATTACTGTAAAATTTGCGATAAAGCTCCAAGAAAACAAGGTCATCAGTTTTGTGGACCGTGTTATTTTAATTGTGCAGCAGATTGCGAGTCTTGTGATAAAAAAATACATCCAAAATTTAAAAAGTGTTGGAATTGTAAAAATAAGAAATAATTAATATAAAAACATTACAAACAGGTTATATAAAACATTTTTATATGATAATTGCAAACAAATACAAAATAACAGAAAAACTTAATAACGGTGAATTTGGGACAATATTTAAAGGGGAAAATATAAGAACCAAGGAAAAAGTAGCTATTAAAATGGAATCAATTTCTCTTGAAACAAAGATAAATATGTTGAAGAGAGAAACACAAATATATCAATATCTTGGAAAAGCTCCCGGAATTCCACAAGTAAAATGGTATGGCTCAACGGAAGAATACAATTATATGGTTCTACCGCTTTTTGGCGATTCTTTGGCTTTAAAAACTTTTTCTCTCGTTGATTCCCTTTCCTTGGGCCAAAAAATTGTTGGGATCTTGAAGTTCATTCATGAGAAAGGTCTTATTCACCGAGATATAAAACCTGACAATTTTGTCTTTAATCAACATGGCACAGATGTTTATATTATAGATTTTGGTTTATGTAGGAAATACATAGATAATGACAATAAGCACATAGAAATAAAGAACGGCAAGACTATTATTGGAACGCCAAATTTTGTTAGTGTTAATGTGCATAATGGCATAGAACCTAGTAGGCGTGATGATTTGATTTCTGTTGCGTATATTATTTTGTATCTTATAAATGGTGGCCTTCCATGGTTTGGATTACAAAGTGGGGGAGAAATGAAAGAAATGAAAGAAATGAAAATGCAAAAACAATGCGTTTCGCAATGGTCAAAAACTCCAATACAATTGATTGCATATCTGAATTATTGTGAAACTTTAAAATTTGAAGATACACCAGATTACGAATATTTAATAAAGTTGCTCAATGAAATATAAAAACTAATTATTTATTAGGTATAAGAACTCAATAAATAATGGATGTGGAAAACCCTTTGCATGAAGATGATATTCCTCTTGCAAAATTGGTTTGTCTAGAAGTAATGGGGCAACCTATGGAAGAAACTGAACTTGAACTTGAACTTGAACTTGAACCGGAAACTAGTATTGTTAATATTCAAGTCTCTTGTAATAAAGTTATTTATAATGTATTTAGTTGCTGTTGTACTTGTTTAGTATTTATGGTGTGTTTTGGCGGGTTTTTTATTTTTATAACAGGCTTTCCTTTTGCATACTCTTAATGATAAATATAAAAATTGAACATAAATACTAATTTATAATTTATGTAAAACAAGATAAATGATTTATACGGATAACCCACTGCATGTAGAAATTGTTCCAACATTAGTTCCAATTGCAAATGAGGTTCTAGAAGAAATTAGCATAGAAGTAAGAGCAGAAGAGGTTGTAGATCCAAAGAGAGAAGAAACTGAGCAAATAGAAGAAAGTTTTAAAAGGAAATGCGAAAACATTCTTGAATTTGCATATATTGGATTTCTAATATTACTCTTATTAGCTTTAATTGGTGGATTTATATCATTATTGGTTTGGATGGGGAACCCAAATTTATTTGGAACGTCACTAGTTTAAACAATCATATAATAAATAATTTTACATCTTTAAACAAATTGAAATTACATAATAATATAATAACTTTTTATAAATTATTATTTTAGCGTCTAGTGTTATTTTGTTTCTTATTTATTTTATTTTTTCTTCTTGTTTTATTAATAAATTTACGATATTTTTTGGATACGCGTCGTTTAACAACGTGTATATTTTTTTTACTTATACTTCTAGATCCACCTGGAAAAGGATATTTTTTTTGAAGACGAGTAAGCTTGCCTTTTTCCTCTTTAGTTAACAATTCATCGTTTGATAGAGTTGGATTGAGAGCTCTTGCTTGTAGTCTTCGTTTTTCAGCAAGTTCGCCTGTTTCTTTTATAAATTTGTTTGTTGCAGTCTCTTCTGCCTTCATTCCTTGCAGTTCCAGAGATCGCAATTCTCGCTCGGCAGTTTTTTCTGCCTTTATTCTCTCTTTTTCTTCAGATAGAGCCGCGGCTTTTTGTGCTTTGGCTTCAAGTTTTGCAATAGTTTCTGGATCTTCAACAGCTTTTTTCTTTGTTTCAGTTAAAACTCTTGGAGTTTCATAATCATCCCATTCTGAATAATTTGAAGTTTTATAGGGCTCATCCATTGATGCTATTTCTAGCGGGGGTTTTATTAATTTATAATCGGCGTCACTTGAACTTCCTTGCATAATAGGCCCAACAACTTCTGGAGAAAAATCTTCTTTTGTTTGCTTGTCCAATAAATTCTTTTTTTCTAAAATTTTTTTATATTGAAGAGACTTCAAATATCTAATTCTATCTTCTTGAATAATAGGTAGCTCTCGTGTTACATACACAACCTTTCCTCTAAGTTTATCCTTTCTAATATTGTTATTTGTTTCATCTGCCGAAGCTCTTGAAACTAAAAGACTCCTAGACGGTTTTTGATTTGCTGCGGTAAATATGTAACCGCCGATAGCTTGTTGATTCACGCCGGAGTCACCATTCAATAAAATGTATATGGATCGGAATCCTGAAGGTCTATCTCCTTGAATTCCCAGACGCAATGCATTTCCATGTTCATCATATGGAATAATTTTATCAGGTTCGCTTACACTTCTATAAATGGGGTCAATTCCGTTCTCGGAAATAAAACTTTTTACTCTATCTGGAAATTCATCGGTTGAGTTGACATATCCACCCCATTGCATGCATGCGAGACATTCTTGTAAAAAATCCCCAAAAGTTTTTATTGCGGTGGCAGTCAAGAGCTTGTTAAAGTTTTTTGGACTATATTGCATAATCCCATTTTCAAACCTGTATATTTGCATATTTGACCACATTCTATCAATTTTTTCTCTCAAAAATGTGGTACGGGATTCAGAATTTTTAATATCAACGCCTGCCGATTCTGCCAGATCTTCTTCAACAGTCATAAAATATGTTTCTGAGTAAATTTGTTTTATTTTATCAATAATGGATTTGTAAACAACACTAGCCTTTAAATCGTGCGATTCTGCTACTTGCATTCCAAATGTTGAAATGTTTGCTACATCATTTATTCCGGTAGATGCATCAATGCACGCTAAATCAAAGTCTATTTTAGCGTTTAATTGTTCAGCTGAACCAATTGTTTCATTATAATTTAAGACAACCCCTCCAAATGATATTACTCTGTCTGGTGCACCAGTTTCAGGATTTTTAGACTCGCTTTCATATTTTAACTCAAAATGTGTGGTACCGACTTCTTTGGGTTCAGATGCTTTATATTTGAGAGAACAGTTAAACATTGCATCCATCATAGATACAGTTGGGCAAAATGTTCCTCTAACTAAGTTACGATATAATCCAAATAAGGGTTGACATTGGTCAAACCAGAGTTTATAATTGGTCGCCCATTCTTTAAGCCAATTTTCTCCTTTTAATAATTCTTCGTTATTCAATTTAACAACTCGTTCTATAAGGTATTTTTTGTTTTCGCAAGGTATCAGCCGCGTATTTCTAATAGTTTTTATATCAAATTGAGTTTTCAGAAGCTCGTTGTATTCGCTAATTTTAATTCTATTTTGTCTTTTTAAAGAGCTCAATGCCGCGACTCTTAATTCTAACGGAGCTATTTCAGAAATTATTGAATCGCATTCTTCTGTAATTTTTTCTAATTCTTCTTGAAAATCGGCAATCGCGACAACTTCATCAACAACTTTTTGTATTTCATCTTTATCCCTTTTGGTGTATAAGAGTTTTGACCCGTTAATGTTTGCAGCAATATTTGCAGCATTATTAATTACAAACTTAAACGCCGGGGCTGGAATATTGTATTGATTCCCGCTTTTATGCATTAAAGTTTGATTATATGTAAGTAATTCAAATAGAGTGTAAATTGTATTAACGTCTGAACCAAATGGTATGTTAATTGCTGGGATTCTACTTGATTGTAAATTTTGCATTGTATAGATGTTATTTTGATACATTTTCTTTAAATTCTTAAAGACGATTGGCATTGCTGGGGGTCTTCCAGGATCCACAATTTCTGAATCTGGAAATGATGAAAATGTTTTTTCTACAACATGTTCTTCTTGGCCTTCAGCTAAAGCGGAATCTTCTGGAGGTTCTGCTACATCTGGATCTTGCGGAATTTCATTTATATGGTGCGTTTTATTTAATTCAATCATTTCAATTTCACCATTTCCATCTCCATGTCCATCTCCACCAAATTGCTCTTCGTCTTCATCACCTTCTTCAGAGTATTCTGGGTTTTCATCTTCAGCAATAGTATTTTCTCCTGAAAACATACTTTCGGTATCTGGTCCAATTGATGCATTTGGGTCTGGATTATTTAAAGCTTCGTCATTTATTTTAGGAGGAGGTTTTGATGTTTTTTGACCTTTAATAACAAAATAATGGTTATAAAACACATCTAAATAATTTTTCAATTGATCGTCTATTTTAGCGCCAAATGTAAGAGTTTTAGATGGCGACATTTCCATTAATAAGTTTTTCAATATAAGAATTTGCATAATTAAAAGTTCATTATTAAAACTACCAGGCTTCGCTTTGTTCCAGGGATTGTTTGGATATAGTTCCATTAATTTATCATAACTAATCAAGTCCATTTCTTTGTATCCAAATTTATAAATATCTCCACCATCTTTTGAATATCCTTCCATTCCTGAAAAAATTTTATCCCAAATGCCTAATTTAACAAACATTCCGCGGGCAATAGTAGTAAGGAGGTTATTATGAGTTATAAATATAGATTCTGTACCAAGATATATTTTTCTTTCAGGTCTTCCGTAATATGCTTCCGGGTCTTGGTCGGGGTAACCTCTAATTTCAATTGGCCCTGTTTTATCTAAAACCATGTATGGTGGTTGAGGAACCGTTTCTTCTTCTTCCTCTCCTTCTTCGCCGTCTTGCCCGCCAGTTTGTTTTTTTAATACATTATTGAACTCTTCCACTCCAGTGCAATTCAAAAATAACATATAATAGATGATAAATTGTTGCGTAACTAAATCAGAGTTAAGAATGGTTAAAGAATCTAATTTAAGTTCTTTGTTTGTTTTATTAAAAACAGAAACAAACGCCAACCGCAAAATAGCGAATATTTCACTAAAAAAACTGTATTCCATTGCAATGTCGCCAGGGTTTAAGCTAGATTTTTTTAAATCTGATGCAATGCAATCAATGGAACACAAAATAGAGTTAAACATAACAAGATTCCGCATTTCTTCACTTTTAACATCTAATTCAGGGTTTAATATAGAGAGAAATTCAGGAGATTCTTCTCCACAATTGCTTCCCAAATAAGTAACAACAAAAGTATTTAAACTAGAATAAAACCCTAAGAAGTCTGCGTTTCCCAAAAATTTACTTGTCAAAGATAAGTATATTTTTTTTGAAGTAAAAGCCGCGTTTAATGGATATGTTAAAGATTCGGCATACTCTTCAATTCCGGTTGCAATTGTTTCTTCTGTTTTTAATGGAGAATCAATATCAGATTTTAATTTAAATTTTTTTGAATAGTCTTCCATTGTCATTATAGCATCATCTTCTGATTGTTCTCCATCGCCATCAATTTGAAGTTGTTCTGGTTTCATTCTAATCGCATTAACATCTTTTCCCCCGTGTTGAATAGGAATTTCCATAGCATTTTCATTAAAATATTCTAAATAAGAATGAGATTTTGAATATGGTTCTGCGGGAACATCTTCAAATTTTGAGTCATCATATAACTCTGGATCGCCGTAACTACCACTTTCATATTGAAAAATCTTAAAAACAGGGTTGTTAATTCCAATATTAAGACTTTGCAATAATCCATAAGAGTCGCCTTTTATGACTCTTTTATGCATACTGCTTAGGTTATAATCGTGAACAAAATCATGTAAGAAATTGCTTAAACATAATAAAATCATATCTTCTTCGCGTTTAAAGGGCACTACAACTTTTTTGACACCATTTGGTCCAAAGTTTTGCACAGCTTTTAAATCAACCTTTAATATACTTTGAGAGCGAGGGACACTACTTTCTGCTAAAATTGGTTCTGATGACATAAATACTCTTATATTAATCCTATAAAATATAATGAAGTTAAGAATTTAAAAAACTCTTTGAGATCTGGATAACATTATAAAAACAATATAAAGACACACCGCATATTAGAGTATAATGTCAAGCGAACAACCCGTTGGAACACACCCACTCGTTACACCCTCCGATCGTCTAGTAGGACGCGTCAAGTGGTTTAACAACAAGGCTGGTTATGGTTTTATTACAGTCTCAGATGGAGACCGTGCAGGCTCAGATATCTTTGTTCATCACAGTGGAGTTGTGGTGGGAAATGAGCAATACAAGTATTTGGTTCAGGGGGAGTATGTCAGCTTTAAGCTTGACCACACCCCTGGTGGAAAGCACGAGTATCAAGCCGGAGATGTGAGTGGCATTAATGGTGGAAAGCTCATGTGCGAGACTCGTCGCGAGTTTAGGCAAACTCGTGTTAACTACAGCAAGTCTTCTGACGCTGCCGATGAGCAGGTTGATGAGCAGGTTGATGAGGTTAAGCCTCCGCGTTCGTCTAGACCTCCTCGCGCAGAGGGAGCTCCCCGCGCTCGTGGGTCTGGTCCTCGCGAGGGAAGTGAGTGGACAATGGTAACTGATGGTCGCACCAAGAAGCCGTCACAGGATAAGCCAGTGACCGGTGGTCGCGGTCGTGGAAGACCGCCTCGTTCCGCCGCCCCCAAGCAGGATTCGTAAATATAAAATGTTATAGCCCACAATAAAATTTTATTTGTTTTTATTTTTCATAACAAGTAAAATTAAAATACTTATTTAGAATATAATGGACAAAAGTAGTTCTTCTGGTGTTGCAGATAGTGCTAGTTATTCTGCTGAATATGGGGCCACAAATACAAGCGTAACAAGAATGGGTGGAAGAAGATATCGTCGCAGAAGTTCCCGCGCTGGACAAATAATGTCAGATCGTGTGCGTTCAAGAGCTGGTGGAAGAAGACACAAGATGCGCAAAACTCGCAGAGTGAAAAAAACACATAGGCGACGCAGTTAGACTTATTTTTATTCCTTTTCATCATTTACAACATTGATTCTTATGTCTTATTCGTCAACTGGTCTCAAATAATAATCGTGTATTTGTAGTGTGTCTGGGAACATTTCAGTAGGGTATATATTGCAGCGCCAGGTTTTCCAACGCCTCATACAACTTTTTTTGCAACCCCCACTTTTTGCGCAACTGTTGTATCGTAGACTCATCGAGTTCATTTCCAGAAGAATCGTGTGTTGGTACACCGTCTAAATCAAACAAAGAGTACAAACTTGGTAGTCTACGAAACATTTCAGTTGGTTTAACATAATACCAATCTAGGTTTTCCAAGACGTGTAACTTGCGATTTCTAACAGCATCATCTGGCTCGTATCGTTTCTCCCGATCTTTGGACAGCTTTCTGAGTATGGTTTTTATAAGGCCTTCGTAGTTCATTATTTATATTCAAAGTTGTGTGTGGCTTGCGCAAGTTATGATACCATTTTACTGGTTTGTTGTTTTATGAAAAATGTTTCAATTTTTTTTAGAAGTATATTTTTCAAATGTTCTTTTGTTTTATTAAATTCCTTTTCTAATATTAGTATTTTATCTTCTAACAATTTATTTTTATTTATAATTTCATCAAGGGGATTATCCATTATAAAATTATATCATAAAATATTTTTATATAAATTAAATAAAATTATATAAAAATGAGAAAAGGTGTAAATGAGAAAAAGGTGTAATAAACTATTAAAAATAAAATTATTTAAAGTCACTTAGATAATATGTAATATCAATGGACGAAACAAATGAGAAACATGTAGAGCCTCACGAGTCATTGGACGCATCTATGACTGAAAAATTTGAGGCCATTATTAATACTCTTTCCACATTCAAAAATCAAATTTCATTAATTCAACACCAATTGCGTTCTGTAGAAAAGTCGGTTAAGAAAGAATTTAAACAATTAAAGAAGGAAGCAGGTAAGAATAAGAATAAAGGAAACAAGAAACCGTCTGGATTTGCAACTCCGTCCATGATAACTGACGAACTGTGTAAATTTATGGATAAGGAAAATGGAAGTGAAATTGCTAGAACTGTGGTTACTAAAACTTTGATTGATTATATTAAAAAGAATAAATTGGAGAATAGCGAAAACAGTCAAATAATTCATCCAGATCAAAAACTACAAAATTTATTGGGAATTACTGAGAATGACCAGTTGACTTATTTTAATCTACAAAAGCATATGAATAAACATTTTATTAAAAAAGTAAAGCAACAGAACGAGGCATTCATTTAAACTTTTGTGTATTTGATAATATCGTACAGGTCATTCGTTTTTAAGCATTCTGAAATAAAGTTTATATCGTTGTCCATATCCTTTGAAAACACTAAGTCGCACTCATAATTTTTTTTTATTTTAGTTACCCAGACAACGTCGCAAAACGGAATAAAAGTTTTGTATATCTGTTCCCCACCTATATAAAATATTTTGAAATGCTTATTTAAAAAATAGAATCTGTTAGCATATTCATTTGAGTTTCTTATGATATCCAAATGAATGTTTTCATTGTCAGTAAATATAAGATTTGAGTTTTCTGCGGCGTAATTAAAATATAATTCAGGTTTTCTAGTTATAACGACATTTAATCTATCCTTTAGAGGCTTATAGTTGAGAGATGCAAATGTATTTTTTCCCATAATAACAACATTCTTTAAGGTTGTATTTTTAAAAAATTTCATATCTTCTGGTATATTCCACGGAATGGAATCATTTTTAGAAATACCTTTGTTAATGTCATACGCTACAATAGCCTCCATCGTCATTTTATACTATAAATATATAATTAGTTTAAACTTGTGTATCAAATATATTAATAAGGTATATAATGACTCAATTAAATTATAACAATGCAGAATGTTACAATAGAATGAAATATGTGAATGAATGTCTGGGAATTAGTGATGATTTTAGCATTGAAAAAAATAAGAACATAGTTTTTGTATATACACCGCCTAAAGTGGGGTCAACAACTTTAGTATCGTCTATTCGGTTGAATGCTTGTGGAAAATTTACTGTATTGCATTTGCATAATGAAATCATGTTAAGGGTGTTATATAAGATAACTGATGTTACTGTTTTAGATATTATTAAATTTAATAGATTCTTGGGGAAAACAGTTATAGTTATAGATATTTACAGAAGTCCAATAGAGCAAAAAATATCAACTTTTTTTGAAAATATTCATTCGTTGCATTTTAACGCACCAATAGAAGTTTTGAATACTTTTGAAGTTAACCGAATAATTAAACGATTTAATCAAGTTTTCCCTTATTTACAAACAAATGACCATTTTAGAACAAAATATATGGTTCCTTTTCCAGAAAAGTTTGATTTTACGAATAAATATATACACGCAGAAGTTGATGGAATTAATTATTTTAAATTGCGTTTAAAAGATTCAAATGAATGGAAAACTGTTTTACAAAAGGTTCTCAATATAAATGTTGAAATATATATTGCAAAAGATTACGAAACGAGTAAAAAACCAATTAATCATATTTTTTCTTTATTTAAACAGTACTACGAAATACCCTCAAATTTATTTCAACTTATAGAAGGAGATGAACATTTAAAGTATTATTACACCGAATATGAAAGAACTCAGTACTTGAATACATGGAGAAGCAAAATGAATATCACCGAAATTTCAACTTTTACGCCAAATGAATATTCTTTTTACATGGACGTTGCTCTAGATAATCAATATATAAGTGAGATTCAACAAGACCATTATATAGATTTGGGCTGTTTGTGTATGGGATGTTGTAGAAAGAGAGGAAGAATGTTATTAAAAATAAAAAATGGTGAAGTTGTTGATGAAAAAATACATCACGGTGAAGCCGTTGGAGAATATTTAAAGATGAAAGCTAAGCATATTCCTGTTTATTCTTTAAGAACTATACCAAGAAATGCTGGTTTGAGACGACCGATGGCGAGTTTGTATAGTTGAGGAGGGGGTGTGGGGGAACCCTAGGTTCCCCACAAGAAAGAGTGTAAAGGTGGTGAGTGTGAAAAAAAAATTGAAAAAAAAAAGTTAGAGATAGATGGAAATAAAAAGTAATCAAAAAGTCAAGAATGATGGAA
>Ga0214919_10000064_pt1 | contig 163499 bp, 149 predicted proteins | sample LL1503_MetaG_FD_177994 | JGI IMG/M metagenome (GOLD analysis project Ga0214919, IMG submission 177994) | Freshwater microbial communities from Lake Lanier, Atlanta, Georgia, United States - LL-1503 | ecosystem: Environmental > Aquatic > Freshwater > Lake | place: USA: Georgia | collected...
CGACACACAGCAATAACTGAGCTTGCCAAAAAGCTTCCGAACCTTTTAGAACTGTCCGCAGTCTCAGGACACAAGAGCTTGAAAATGCTTCAACGGTACTATCATCCTAACGCTGAAGAGCTTGCTCGGGGGCGGGTGGGGTCTGGCTGGGCAGGAATTTAGTAGGGTAACCCTTGTCACTACCATTACTTCTTAAAGTAAAAATCACCCAACACTTGATCATAAATTGCAGGCACTTGATCATGCCCCACTGATTTTGCAAGTTCGGCAACCTCATTGCGAACATTTTTAACAATTCGGTCGATACTAACCCCTGACTTTTGCATTTCCTTCAAGAAAGTTCTCGTAAAAACCCCATTTTTGTTTTTATCGTTGTTACCAAGCCTGTCCAGCGCTTGTTGACCCGTGCCTGCAGAAAATACAACCATTTGGCCGGTAGCCGCGGTGGTAGGCGCCATTCCCCTTCCGCCAATGGCTCGGCCGGCGGTCTTAAATGGGTTATCTCTGCAAGCATCAATCATTGCCAACGTAAACTTAGATTTCTTTTCAGACATATCGTCCAAAATTCTTTGAAGTTGAATAGCTTCATCTTTAACTTGAGCTTCAGATTCACCACCAATATCAATTGGTAATAAATAATTAGCCGCCCCCAATTGAACACCATGACCTGCAAAGAAGAACATCACTTCGTCACCGCCTTGGACTTGACTGGAGAATGCTCTTAATGCCGCTTTCATTTCTTTTTCATTCAAATCGAGCTTGAGAGTTACTTGGTATCCAACGGTACTTAAGCTTGCCGCAATAGCTTTGGCGTCTTCGCGGGCGTTTAAGAGCTTTGAGACAGATTTATAAGTATCGTTTCCGATCACCAATGCCTTTCTATTGGCCATCGTTGTCATTGCAGAAGGTGGCGTGACTTGGTTTTGTTGTTTGGCAAGCTTTAATTGCTCTTCAAGTTCAGCTTGTTTCCTTTTGGACTCTTCTGCTTCCGCGCGGAGTCTGCTAATTTCTGTAGACTCAAGAGCTAAACGTTGTTGATTCTTAATACGAGTCTCTTCAGCCAAGCGCAGTTGCTCTTTAGCTTGTTGTTCAGCCATAAGTCTTTCTTGCTCTTTTTGTCTCGCTTCTTGAGCTAGTCTTACTTGTTCTTTCTGTTGAGCCTCAAAAGCTAAGCGCTGTTGCTCTTTAGTGCGTCTTTCCTCAGCAAGCCGAAGTTGCTCTTTATCTTTTTGTTCAGCTAGAAGGAGCTCTTGTTCCTTAACCCTCGCTTCTTGAGCTAGTCGCACCTGCTCCTTTTGCTGAGCCTCAAAAGCTATACGCTGTTGTTCTTTAACCCGAGTCTCTTCGGCAATAAGAAGTTGTTCCTTGGCTTTTTGTTCAGCCAATTGAAGTTCTTGTTCCTTTTGCCTAGCTTCTTGAGCTAAGCGCAATTGTTCTTTCTGTTGAGCCTCAAGAGCTATACGTTGTTGCTCTTTAGTACGTGCTTCATCAGCAAGGCGAATTTGCTCTTTAGCTTTTGGCTCAGCCAGAATCCGCTCTAGTTCTCTAATCCTAGATTCTTGAGCTAAGCTGGTTTCCTCAAACTCTTTCTCAGCTTGTTTTCTTACAGTTTCAAACAGATCTTCTTGGCCAATGGGGGTATCTTTTCTGGTTGTATTTTCAGTAACTGATGCAACCAAATTTTGAGACCCTATTTCTTTTGTACCGCTATTAGCAAAAAGAGCTTGAAGATTTTCTGTGTTATCAAAATCAGCAAATGATTTAAATCGCTTTTTAAGCAATGACTCCTCTAAAGAGTCTATGTATTTAGAATTCCAATTGTTAAGCGCCGTGTAATCGGCGCCTTGCATTGAAGAAATACGTTCAAATAATTTTTGATGATTGGAATGCAAACTATAGGAGAAAACCATATATTTTTTGCCATTATTCATATCAATATTAAATGCATTAACTCCAATACCGATTGAACTTGAACCATTATTGGTAAGAGGGAACAACTTTTCTAAAACAATTTCTTTAATCTTAGAATTTCCTGGAGTAAAACTCGCATAACTTTGAAAATTTTCAAAAAGTGCTAAACCACTACATTTGCCAACTAAACTATTTTTTGAAGAACCATGTCGTGTAAAAAACACAACACTTGATTCAGTGGACATGCTTCCACAAGGTATATCAGGCCATCTTGTATTTATGGTTGATTCTTGAATAAGTAATAAAGGAATAGTTGAGGATTGGTCTACATTAGCAAATGCGTAACTTATGAATGGGGTAGATATACGAGATATATTAGACAATCTCCAGTTTCCTTTAGGAAGTGGAAAGTCAATGCCATCAGCAGTTATGAATTTATCTTTAAAAATATCCCCAACTTTTGACTCCGCAAAAGCCGAACCAATTGAAAAGAGTTCAAAAATTACGAGAAGAAGAATTAAATTGAGATTTTTTTTCAGCGGTAACATTTAAACTAATTTCAAGAATTTTTTTGGTAGCGGGTTGATCAAAGTCCGAAAACACTTTTAGCACCTCAATTAAAGGCGCCAGAAAAACTGTCCCATTTAAGTAAGAACGGCAGGCTAACTTCCTCTGACCACAATGGTAATGATTTCTACAACGAATGCCAAGGAATTAAGAACGCTCGGACTTTTCGAGAAATCGGCTGTCAACTGAGCTAATTAGACGTCTTTGCAAGAGCTGGGTAAATATTTTTGCTCTAAACCATTTGTACCCGCGGGCCCACATTTCCAAGCGCTGATGGACTTTCCGCCATCGGTGGTGCCTACCAACAGCGTGCTGCCAGTTTGCACTGGGGTGAGCGACAAAGCGTTGGCCGTGGCGCTGGTGCTGCCGCGCAAAGAAGTGGCGTTACCAACCACGGTGATGACGCCATTGGCACTCACCGCCATGCTTTCAACATATTTAGAAGTTTGTGATTGACATGCACTTGGCAGCACCGAACTCACATCGGCCTGAGAGGCCGTGCTTACAGCTTCTGTGACGGCTGTTTTGCATTGCGTGGCAGCCAACATCATTTCTGACACTTTGGCCCGCACGGCATAGTCTTGGTATGCGGGGAGTGCCAAAGAGCCCAACACGCCAATGATGGCAATGACCACCATGAGCTCGATCAGGGTGAAGCCGCGAAAATAATTGGAGCGTTGACGGGTCATGGTGGTCCTTGGTGAAAGCTAATTTTAAACTTTAGGACATTGATTAGGACGTAAAAAAGCCGACCACAGGGGGTCGGCTTTGCTACAAATGCTTGCGATCAATCAAACAGAGTCGTCTGGTTTTTCCGCGCTTGTGTGCTTGGTTTGAAAATACTTGCCCACTGCCAACACAGCCAAAGCACCTGCGGTGGCTGCTGCGTAATGAAGCCAAGGATTGGCTTCCGAGAACTCACGGAGCACCACGTCACTGGCAATGGTTTCACCGCCCACCCAACCAATGAGGCATGCACCAAAGGTCACGATGATCGGGAAACGGGACATCAGCTTGATCATGATGGCGCTGCCAAAAACCACCATGGGAATACTGATGGCCAGGCCTAAAATAAGCAATGTCATGTTGCCCTTGGCCGCAGCGGCAACGGCAATCACGTTATCCAAGCTCATGACCAAGTCGGCAATCAGAATCGTTCTGATGGCGACCATCAAACTGGCTTTTTCAACATCGCCCTCTTCTTCGCCGCCATCCTCGCTTAAAAGTTGTGCACCGATGTACAAAAGCAAGATGCCGCCAATGATCTGCAGGTAGGAGAGTTCAAGAAGTGCAGCAGCAACCACCGTCAAGGCAATTCGAAGCACCACGGCCGCGCCAGAGCCAAACATGATGGCTTGTCGTTGTTGATGTTCAGGCAAGGAGCGAGCGGCTAAGGCGATCACCACAGCGTTATCACCAGACAAAATGATGTTGATCCAGATGATCTTCATCAAGCCGATCCAGAAGTCGGCGTTTTGCAACATTTCCATGAGAGTCCCTTTTCATTTTTAGTAGGAATAAGAACGGCCTCATGGAGGCCAGTTCTTTTGTCGGGACTTGAATTTTAACGGCCTCTTTGGGCCGTGGTGTGCGTAAAACTGCTTATTGCAATTACAGCATGGCTTTGAGCAAACGGGCCATTTCGGAAGGATTCCGGGTAATTTTGAAGCCGCATTCTTCCATGATGGCCAATTTGGCATCGGCTGTGTCCGCGCCGCCAGAGATCAAGGCACCGGCATGACCCATGCGCTTGCCAGCGGGGGCAGTGACCCCAGCGATGAAGCCAACGATGGGTTTTTTCATGTTGTCTTTGCACCAACGAGCCGCTTCGGCTTCGTCTGGGCCGCCAATTTCACCGATCATGATCACTGCATCGGTTTCGGGATCTTCGTTGAAAGCGCGCATCACGTCGATGTGCTTCAAGCCATTGATGGGATCGCCACCAATACCAACGGCAGAAGACTGGCCCAGACCGATTTCGGTGAGTTGGGCAACAGCTTCATAAGTCAAAGTGCCGGAACGCGACACCACGCCAATGCGGCCTTTGCGGTGAATGTGACCGGGCATGATGCCGATCTTGATTTCATCGGGGGTGATCAAGCCTGGGCAGTTGGGGCCAAGGAGCAAAGTCTTCTTGCCGCCAGCGGCTTCTTTGGCGCGCATGCGATTGCGCAATTCAAGCATGTCACGGACAGGAATGCCTTCCGTAATGCAGATGGCCAAATCGAGGTCGGCTTCAACGGCTTCCCAGATGGCAGCGGCTGCACCCGCGGGCGGCACATAAATCACAGACACTGTGGCGCCCGTGTTGGAAGCGGCTTCTTTGACTGAAGCGTAAATCGGGATGTTGAAGATGGACTCGCCCGCTTTTTTGGGATTCACACCTGCAACAAAGCAGTTTTTACCGTTTGCGTACTCTTGGCATTTTTCCGTGTGGAACTGGCCGGTCTTGCCGGTAATGCCTTGGGTAATGACTTTGGTGTCTTTGTTGATAAATATAGACATGTAATTAACCTTTCACCGCTTTAACGGCAGCTTGTGCTGCTTCTGCCATGGTGTCCACGGAAATAATGGGCAAACCGCTTTCTTTGAGCATCTTCTTGCCCAAATCCTCGTTGGTGCCCTTCATGCGAACGACCAAAGGCACGTTCAAGTTAGTGGCCTTGCAAGCGGTGATCACGCCGGTTGCGATGGTGTCGCACTTCATGATGCCGCCAAAGATGTTGACCAAAATGGCTTTCACTTTGGGGTTCTTCAACATGATCTTGAATGCTTCGGTGACTTTCTCGGGGGTGGCGCCGCCGCCCACGTCCAAGAAGTTGGCAGGCTCAGCGCCAAACAACTTGATGGTGTCCATGGTGGCCATCGCCAAGCCCGCACCGTTGACCAAGCAACCAATGTTGCCGTCCAAGCTGATGTAGGCCAAGTCGAATTTAGACGCTTCAATTTCTGCAGGATCTTCTTCGTCCAAATCGCGGTAAGCCACAATTTCAGGGTGACGGAACAAAGCGTTGGCGTCGAAGTTGAATTTAGCGTCCAAAGCGCGAATGCCGCCGTTGCCTTCCAAGATCAATGGATTGATTTCAACCAGCGACGCATCAGTTTCCATGAAGCACTTGTAGACCTTCTGGAGCACTTCAGAGGCTTGGGCTGTAGAGCCACTTGGCACGCCGATGGCGTCAGACAGCTTCTTAGCTTGAACGTCTGTAAGGCCCAAAGCGGGATCAACGATTTCGGTGATGATCTTCTCGGGTGTGTCGTGTGCTACGCCCTCAATGTCCATCCCGCCTTCGCTCGAGACGATCATGGCCACACGCTGTGAAGCCCGGTCTGTGACTGCAGAGATGTAATATTCTTTTTTGATGTCGGCGCCGTCTTCAATGAGGAGTCGACGGACTTTTTGGCCTTCTGGGCCGGTTTGGTGCGTAATCAACTGCATGCCCAGAATTTCTGAGGCCAATTGTTTCACTTCATCAATCGAGCGCGCCAGCTTCACGCCGCCGCCCTTGCCGCGGCCGCCTGCGTGAATTTGGGACTTGACCACCCAAACAGGGCCGCCCAATTTTTGAGCGGCTTCCACCGCTTCTTGCACTGTAAAGGCCGGAATGCCGCGGGGCACTGGCACACCAAATTGACGCAAGATTTCCTTGCCTTGGTACTCGTGGATCTTCATGAGGTTTCTCTCAGAGGGTGGTTATTCACACCAGCCAGTCAGGGTGATTTGCCCTAAACAAGCACTGGACACTTCAGTCGGTGACTGTATCATGTTGCAACGCACCAATCTTGAGCCGAGTCACTTACATTGACATGACGGCGACATGAAATTTCTTGGGAGAGCCCTGAATGGCCAAAATATTCATTGATGGCGAAGCTGGAACCACGGGTCTTTTAATCAGGGAGCGCTTGCTGGCCATGCCCGAACTTGAGCTGGTGAGCATCGCGCCGGAAAAACGCAAAGATCCAGAAGCCAAGCGCGAGCTCATGGCCCAAGTCGACCTCGTCATTTTGTGCCTGCACGACGATGCTTCCCGAGAGTCCGTGGCGATGATCGCCGCACTACCAGGTCACAAACCCCGCATCATTGATGCCTCAACGGCCCACCGCGTGGACGACAACTGGGTGTTTGGATTTCCTGAATTGCGAGCAGGACAGCGGGATGCTGTCGTGAAAGCCCAACGTGTGAGCAATCCAGGGTGCTATGCAACCGGCTCTATCGCCATGTTGGCGCCCTTGGTCAGTGTCGGGGTCCTGCCACCCGATTTTTCAGTGGCTTTGCCCTCAGTGAGTGGTTACTCTGGTGGCGGTAGAGCCATGATTGAAGACTACGAAGCGGGTCGTGCGCCTTTGCATGAAGCCTATGCCTTGGGCCTTCAACACAAGCACGTACCAGAAATCATGAAGTACAGCGGCCTCACGCGCCGTCCCATTTTCTTGCCAGCGGTTGGTAATTTCCGACAAGGCATGTTGGTGGAGCTGCCGTTGTTTTTGGACGACTTGCCTGGCAAGCCGAAGGTGTCCGACGTTCATGAAGCGCTGCGCGCGCACTATGCGACCAGCCAAAAAGAAGGCGGTTGGGTCAGTGTGGTGCCGGCAGAAGAAAGCGGCAAGCTAGGTGCCACGGGGAACAACGATTCGAACAAACTTGAAATTCGAGTTTTCGGAAATGAGGCCCACCGCCAAGCCGTGGTGATTGCCCGCCTAGACAATTTAGGCAAAGGCGCCAGCGGCGCCGCAGTCCAAAACCTGAAACTGATGCTGGGTTTGCCATAACTCAGCGCTCGGCACAAAGTGCCGTCTCAGGTGTCTATGTCTTCGTCAGGGGCGCCTGACAGCTTCACCACCTTGCTGACGACTTCTGAAGAGAATCCACGCGTGAGTAAAAAGCGGTAATGCTTTGCGCGCGCATTGGCATCAACAGCCGGTGCTCCAAACTTGCGCTGCCAAACGCCTTGAGCTCGCGCAAATTCAGAGTCCTTTAAATCGAGCATGGCTTGCGCTACTGCTGCAGGCGCCAAGCCCTTGGCTTGGAGCTCTTGTTTGATTCGGCCATTGCCCAGCTTGGGGGAGCGGTGATTGACGACGGACTCTAGAACGCGGTTTTCATCGATGAAGCCTTTGGCATGCAAATCGTCTAAAACCTGTGCCAATTCACCTGGCACTTCTTCGTGTGGCGAGAGTTTGCGAACCAGCTCAGCCCGAGAGTGTTCGCGCTGCGACAAAAGTCGCAGCGCACGTCCTTTGAGGGACAACTTAAACCCAGGCTGAGCCATTGATCAAGGAGCGCAACTGTCAAAAAGCATCGGTGGTGCAAGCACTTAGGCCGCGGCAACCGCTTCGGCCAACAAAGGGATGCCTAAAGACTCTCGAACTTTGTTTTCAATTTCGGTTGCCAGCTCTGTGTTTTCGCGCAGGAACTCACGGGCGTTGTCGCGGCCTTGGCCGATTTTTTCGCCGTTGTAGGCATACCAGGCGCCCGACTTGTCGATGATTTTGGCTTCAACGCCCATGTCGATGATCTCGCCATGACGGCTGATGCCTTCGCCAAACAAAATGTCGAATTCGGCTGTTTTGAAGGGCGGTGCCACTTTGTTTTTAACCACCTTGACCTTGGTCTCGTTGCCGATGGCCTCGTCGCCCCGCTTGATGGTGCCGGTGCGTCGAATGTCCAAGCGCACAGAGGCGTAAAACTTGAGCGCGTTGCCGCCGGTGGTGGTTTCGGGGGAACCAAACATGACGCCAATCTTCATGCGAATTTGGTTGATGAAGATGACCATGCAATTGGTTTTCTTGATGGTGGCGGTGAGTTTGCGCAGGGCTTGGCTCATCAGGCGGGCTTGCAGGCCTGGCAAAGAGTCGCCCATGTCGCCTTCGAGTTCGGCTTTGGGCGTGAGCGCGGCGACCGAGTCGATGACCACCAAATCAACGGCGCCAGAGCGAACCAGGCTGTCGACAATCTCCAACGCTTGCTCGCCTGTGTCGGGCTGGCTGATCAGGAGGTCTTGCAAGTTGACGCCTAATTTCTGAGCGTATTGGATGTCCAAAGCATGTTCCGCGTCGACGAAGGCGCATTGGCCGCCGACTTTTTGCATTTCGGCAATCGCTTGCAAGGTGAGTGTGGTTTTGCCAGAAGACTCTGGGCCGTATATTTCAACCACGCGGCCGCGTGGCAAACCGCCTACGCCCAACGCGATGTCAAGGCCCAAAGAACCGGTGGACACCACTTGGATGTCTTCAATGACTTCTCCCTCGCCCAAGCGCATGATGGTGCCTTTACCGAATTGTTTTTCGATTTGGGCCAGGGCTGCTTGCAGGGCTTTGGTTTTGTCGCTGTTTGAGTCGCTCATGAAAATCTCCTTGAGAATCAACGGGTTAAAAATGGCGCACCTAGCAGGTTGATCAAAGACTGGATGCTTGAACAGTACTGTAGCGGCATTGTCTCTTCGCGTAAATAGATTTTTTAGTCAGTTTGCTTTACTATCTCGAAATGCCAGTCAATGACAGTTTGAACAAAAAATCAAGATCGAAGACAGAGCCCCCGAGTGCGATAGACGACCGTTGGCGAGAGACGCATTTGGGGCGACTTCTGGGGCATGCCATGAGGCGTTTTGATGCCCGCGTTTTAGCGCTCATGGCCAATAACGATCAAGTGCCATTGGCCCTTTCTAACTTGGCTGCCAGAGACCAAATCAGCGCTGCACACGTTCACATCACACGGCACCTTTCTTTGCAGGGATCAAGGCTCACAGAGCTGGCACAGGCGGCTGGCATGACAAAGCAGGCCATGGGCAACCTGGTGACACAGTGCGAGGCTTGGGGCTTGGTCAAGCGTGAGGGGGATGTGAGGGATGCGCGCGCCCGAAAAATCGTGTTCACAGAAACGGGACTTGCTTGGTTGGCAGCGTTTCAAGGCGCAGTGTCGCAAGCAGAGGCAGAGTTCAAAGACGCAGTAGGGTTGGAAATTGCAACAGTCGTGGCACTTGGCTTGGAGGCTTATTGCATGTGAAGACTCACGAAAGAATCTACTCACAAGGCAGAGAGTGGCCTAAAATTTGAATGCCCCCGGAAACGGGCTCTGAAAGCGCCGAAAAACGGCGAACAGCGGGAGACAGACATGCGCATTTTGATAGTAGAAGACGACCAGGTTCTCGCCGATGGCTTGCTTCGCAGTTTGCGCAGTGCCGGAGCCGCGGTAGATCATGTGGCCAGCGGCTCAGAAGCCGACGCAGCCTTGATGACCAACAACGAATTCGATTTGCTCATTTTGGACTTGGGTTTACCAAAAATGCACGGCTTGGAAGTGCTCAAAAAATTACGCTCTCGCGGCTCTACCTTGCCCGTTTTAATTTTGACAGCGGCCGACAGCGTGGAGGAGCTCGTCAAAGGCTTGGACTACGGGGCTGACGACTACATGGCGAAACCTTTCAGTTTGCAAGAACTGGAAGCACGTGTTCGGGCCTTGACACGGCGCGGCATGGGGGGCGCCACTTCCCAAATCAAACATGGCCCCTTGATTTATGACCAGTCAGGCAGGGTCGCCACCATTGACGGCAAGATGGTTGAGTTGTCTGCGCGCGAGTTGGGCTTGCTGGAAGTTTTACTGCAACGTGCGGGTCGATTGGTGAGCAAAGACCAGTTGGTGGAACGCTTGTGTGAGTGGGGAGAAGAAGTGAGCAACAACGCCATTGAGGTCTATATTCACCGATTGCGTAAAAAAATTGAAAAAGGCCCGATTCGAATCGCCACGGTTCGGGGCTTGGGCTACTGCCTTGAAAAAATCCCAGGCTAAAGCCTTGATGAATGAAGCCTAAAAATTGGCAGCTCTCTGTATTTCGCCGAGAACAACGTTCGTTGTTTGGCGAAATTTTAGATTGGATGCTGACGCCACTTTTGTTGTTGTGGCCCGTGAGTTTGGCGCTCACTTGGTTGGTGGCTCAAGGGCTTGCCAATAAACCCTTTGATCGCGCACTGGTCTACAACGTTCAAGCACTGGCGCAATTGGTCAAATTCAATCCCGACCTGCATCGGGTGCAATTCAATTTGCCGCAACCGGCCAGTGAACTGTTGCGTGCTGATGATGCTGATTTGGTTTATTACCAAGTGATAGGCCCTCAAGGCGAGTTACTTGGCGGCGACCGCGATTTGCCGCAACCGCAAGACGAAGAAAAGTTGAGCAGTTACGAAGTCAAGATTCGCGATGATGAAATGCGCAGCTCAGAAGTTCGGGTGGCCTATACATGGATCCAAATAGCTTCTGAAAAATCTTCGGACGGCATGAGGCCCGTCTTGGTTCAGGTTGCAGAAACTCGCGAAAAACGTTCAGTGCTTGCCACGGAAATTATCAAGGGTGTCATGCTGCCGCAGTTTGCCATTTTGCCGTTGGCCGTCTTGCTGGTTTGGTTAGCGCTGGTGCGCGGCATCAAACCGCTTTCAGAACTAGAAGAGCGAATTCGCGCTCGAAAGTCTGACGATTTGAGTCCTTTGGATGAAAAGGCTGTGCCATTGGAAGTTGCGCCGCTGGTTTCTTCGGTCAACGATTTGCTGCGACGATTGAAAGATTCGATTGCCACTCAAAAAAGATTTTTGGCAGATGCCGCGCATCAACTCAAAACACCTTTGGCGGGCTTGCGCATGCAGGCCGATTTAGCACAGCGAAAAGACTCAAGCGAGGAAGAGTTGAAACACTCGCTCAAACAAATTGAACGCGCCAGCGTGCAGGCCACGCACACGGTCAATCAATTGTTGTCGCTGGCGCGTGCAGAAGGTGGCGGCAGCGCCATCGATTTGCAGTCGTGTGACATGGAGGCCCTCATCAGTGAAGTTTTGTATGACTCTCTGCCAAGGGCTTTGGACAAAGGACTGGACTTGGGTTATGACGGCGTCGACACAGAAAACAAGCGCCGTTTTTTGAATGTTCAAGGCAACCCAACCTTGCTCAAAGAGATGATTCGCAACTTGGTAGACAACGCAATTCATTACACCCCGAGCACGCCTGAGCGCACTGGAGTGATCACTGTGCGCGTGCTTGTCGACCCCTACAGCCAAGCACTTGCGGTGCAGGTTGAAGACAACGGACCTGGCATTGCCACTGCAGAGCGTGAGCTGATTTTTGAGCCTTTTTACCGAGCGCTTGGCAGCAATGTCGATGGCTCAGGTTTAGGCTTGCCCATTGTGAGAGAGATCGCGCAGCGTCACGGTGCTGCAGTGTCTGTGGATGTGGCGCATCCTGGTCAAACACCGACGGGTGCTTGTTTTACCGTTCGATTTCCGCCGTCTGCGAATAAATTCAAAACCGGTATCGCGTGAAGGCCGGCGCCAAGCAACGGTGCGCTGAGGGTTATTGCTTGGGACGCAGCATGTTCAGTTGAAGGCGTTCGCGCTCAATGACTTCGGACACTGCCTGATCGCTGGCAATTTTCTGAACGTGCGCCCACAGCGCTGGGTAAGTCTCAGGCTCAATGCCTGCAATCGTGCCCCATCGTGTGAGCGTGAGTGCGTAGGCATCCAGCGGCCCCAGCCGATCGCCAGACAACCAAGCTTGCGTGGCCAAAGAAATTTTCACTAACGCATCCAATTCAGCCAACAAGCCTCTGTAGAGTTGGGTATTGAAAACTTTCAATGCCGCTTGGACCTCAGTTTGATCGCTGAATTTCTGGGGCATAAAAATGTGGGTGAACGTCGGGTGAACCGTGTTGTTCATCCACGCCAAAGTTTCAATGGCATGAGCGCGAGCCACAGGCTCTTTTGGCAAGAAATGTTGCTCAGGAAATTTTTGATCGAGGTATAAAACGATCGCAAGAATTTGCGTGATCACTTGGTCACCGTCTAACAGCACAGGAACTTGACCTCTGGGGTTGATGGCTTTGTACGCATCGCCATGCTGCTCGCCTTTGTGTAGCTTCACCATCAAGGGTTCAAACGCAAGGCCAGACACCTGCAATAAACAATGGGGCACAAACGAGCAAGCACCAGGTGAGAAATAAAGTTTCAAGCTCATGGCGGGTTCCTTGTGATGATGATATTTTCAGGTTGAATTTGGTTCAATTTTCGCTCTGGCTCGCGGGCGCTATGTGGCGCAAAGCCCCACCCTTCCAATCCGCCTTCTCGCCAAATATAAAAGAAGGCGTTCAAAATCATCAAGATCAATACGAACCAACGCAGCTTCAAGTGCCTCATCATGCACCCTCAGCCGGCCGAACACTGACTTCCGCGCTGCTCACTTTGATCAGACCGTGCGGTGTGAGGAGTTGCAGCGCGCCGCGCTCATCAACGCCACGGCACAAGCCTTGTTGCCCATCACTGGTGCTGACTTGAGAACCCAGAAGTGCATCGCGCGCATTGAACCTTGACTGCAAAGAGGCAAAACCTTCAGACTCAAAGGCCAACAGCGCTGTGCACAAGGGCGCTGCAACGCGTTCTAGTACCAAGGGTGCAGTTGCCCCTTGCCAAAACTCGGCGATGGCGGCGGCAGGCGTTCTGAGTTCATGGGCCGCGGGCTTTTGAATGTTCAGACCCACGCCAATGACCGCGTAGCTTTGAGTGCCTTGGCTTGCCGCCTCAATCAAGATGCCGCCTAATTTCCGCTGTTGGCGCCATAGGTCGTTCGGCCATTTCAGTTGGATGTCGGTGCCCAAGGATTCCGCCAAGCTGAGGCCAACCGCCAAAGACAGGCCAGACCAATGGCTTGGCTGAAAAGGAAGGCCGATGGAAAAAGTGAGCGCGTCGCCTGGCTCACCCATCCAAATTCTGCCTTGTCTGCCGCGACCGGCTGTTTGTCGTTCTGCAACCAAAAGAATGGGATCATGCCGCCCCGCTTTGGCGCGACGCATGAGTTCGGTGTTGGTCGAGTCAATTTCAGGCAGTATTTCAATGCTGAAACCGGGTAGCCTTGGAACAACGGCTTGCCAAATGGCTTCAGCAGGCCATCGGTGAAGGGGCGCCCAATCGCTCAAGGTCAAGCTTTCTTTTGAACTGCTTTCAGCTCTTTTTTGAGCTTTTTGATTTTCTTCTGAATCTTTTTGATTTGGCTGGGAATTTTCGGCGTGGCAGGTCGGCGTTTGGGCGCCAACAAAGTTCGACGGCAATTGGGGCTGCCACACCAACAAGGATATTCAGCCTTGAGTTTGGGTGTGTAGGGCTCGTCAATGATCAAGCCGTAGTCGTAATTGAGTTCTTCACCCGCCTTGATATTGCGCAGCGCCTTGATGAAGATGCGGTCGTTCTCTTCGTCTGCTTCACAGTTGGGGTCGCAGCTGTGATTGATCCATCTGGACGAGTTTCCGCCGTGCAGCGCATCAATGACCTTGTCTTCGTTCACATGAAAGTAAAAGGTGTGGTTGGGGTCTGACGGGTCGTGGGGGTGGCGGTCTTGCGCTTCATCCCAGCTGATGATCTCGCCAACATATTCGTACAAGGTCTCGCCTTCTGCAATGTCCAGAAGCGCAAAGACACCTTTGCCATGGACGCCTGAGCGGCGGACCTGGACCCGACGGCCCGCTGCAGGGTTGGCCGATGGCTTAGCATGGGGCTTGCTGGCGGGCTTTAATGTCGATTTTGTCGACGTGAGATTTTTTTTGACCACGGCGTGAAAAATTTGTTATTGTGAAAACAGGTGGGCGCGCGTGTGCGCGTGCCCGTGTGTGTACACGTGCGCATGCGCGCACGCGAGACCGGATTGTATGAGATGAAAACATTGGTAATTGCAGAGAAGCCTTCAGTGGCTCAAGACATCGTGCGTGCTTTGACGCCGATTGCGGGTAAATTTGAGAAACACGAGGACCATTTTGAGAGTGAAACCTATGTCGTGACCAGCGCTGTGGGCCATTTGGTGGAAATCCAGGCGCCAGAGAAATTTGACGTGAAACGCGGCAAGTGGAGCTTTGCCCATTTGCCCGTTATTCCGCCCTACTTCGACTTAAAGCCAGTTGATAAAACCAAAACGCGCCTGAACGCGGTTGTCAAACAGGCCAAGCGCAAAGACGTGAGCGCCTTGATCAACGCCTGTGACGCGGGGCGTGAGGGAGAACTCATTTTTCGTTTGATTGAGCAATATGCAGGCTCGCAGAAGGCGGGTCAGACCGTTCCACTGGGCAAGCCCGTGCAGCGCCTGTGGCTCCAGAGCATGACGCCACAAGCCATTCGCGACGGTTTTGACAAGTTGCGCTCTAACCAACAGATGCAAGGCCTGGCCGATGCGGCGCGCAGCCGCTCTGAGGCCGATTGGCTGGTGGGCATCAATGGCACCCGGGCCATGACAGCCTTCAACTCTCGCGATGGCGGCTTTTTCTTAACCACGGTAGGCCGCGTACAAACGCCCACCTTGGCGGTGGTGGTGGTGCGCGAAGAGCAAATTCGCAAATTCATCAGCCGAGATTATTGGGAAGTGCATGCGCAGTTCGATGCCATTGCGGGCTCCTATCCCGGCAAATGGTTTAACCCAGCCTGGAAAAAAGACGTTGAAGATGCCGAGAAAAAAGCCGACCGCGTCTGGTCGGCGGCCGAAGCGCAGGCCATTGTGCAAAAGGTTCAAGGCGCCAAAGCCACTGTTACTGAGGAGGCCAAGCCCACAACACAAGCCAGCCCCTTGTTGTTTGACTTGACCTCCTTGCAACGCGAAGCCAATGGCAAGTTTGGTTTTTCCGCCAAAACCACTTTGTCGCTGGCGCAATCTTTGTACGAGCGCCATAAAGCTCTCACCTACCCTCGAACCGATTCACGGGCCTTGCCAGAGGACTACTTGCCTGTCGCCAAGGACACCTTCAATATGCTTGCCGACAGCGGCATGAAACATTTGGCCCCGCATGCCCTCATGGCCCTGAACAACGGCTATATCAAGCCCAGCAAGCGAATTTTTGACAATGCCAAGGTCAGCGATCACTTTGGGATCATTCCCACCTTGCAGGCCCCTTCTGGCTTGTCTGACGCGGAACAAAAACTGTATGACTTGGTGGTGCGTCGTTTCATGGCGGTATTTTTCCCAAGTGCTGAATACATGGTGACCACGCGCATTAGCACCGCGGCTGGGCACAGTTTCAAAACCGAAGGCAAGGTCTTGGTCAAGCCCGGTTGGCTGGCCATCTATGGCAAAGAAGCGGCCGACGAGGTGGACGATGCCAAAGAAGGTGACAAAGGCCAAAACTTAGTGGCCGTTGCAGCCGGCGAGCAAGTGGGTGTGGGGGCGGTCGAAAGCAAGCCCCTCAAAACACGTCCTCCCGCACGCTATTCAGAAGCCACGCTGCTTGGCGCCATGGAAGGCGCCGGCAAAATGGTGGACGACGATGAACTGCGTGAAGCCATGCAAGAAAAAGGTTTGGGCACGCCGGCTACACGTGCGGCCATCATTGAGGGCTTGATCAACGAAAAATACATTTTGCGCGATGGCCGCGAAATGATTCCCACCGCCAAAGCTTTTCTACTCATGACCTTGCTCCGCGGTTTGGGCGTGGAAGAGTTGTCCAAGCCAGAACTCACAGGTGAATGGGAATACAAGCTTTCGCAAATGGAGCAAGGCAAGCTTAGCCGTGAAGACTTCATGCGGCAAATTGCCGACATGACGGAGCACATCGTCAAGAAGGCCAAAGAATACGACCGCGACACCATCCCAGGTGACTACGCTACCTTGAGTACGCCATGCCCTACTTGCGGCGGCATTGTGAAAGAGAACTATCGACGTTATGCCTGCGTGGGCAAGGATGCAGCTGCAGACGATACCGCGACAACAGGATGTGGCTTTTCCTTTGGCAAAACGCCAGCGGGCCGCACCTTTGAACAATCTGAAGTTGAGCAGTTCTTGCGCGACAAAAAGATTGGTCCATTGGAAGGTTTCCGCTCCAAAGCCGGCTGGCCCTTCACTTCTGAAATTGCACTGAAGTACAACGAAGAAGAGAAAAACTGGAAGCTCGAGTTTGATTTTGGCAATGACAAAAAGAACGAAGAGACGGGCGAGATCGTTGATTTTGCAGGCAGCGAATCTTTGGGGGCTTGCCCCAAATGCGGTGGTGCTGTGCATGAGCACGGCAGCAACTACGTGTGCGAAAAAGCCGTGCCCACAGAAGGCCAACCCACACCCACCTGCAATTTCAAGAGTGGCAAAATTGTGTTGCAGCAAGTGGTTGAGCGCGAGCAAATTGCCAAGTTGTTGAGCGACGGCAAAACTGATTTGTTAGATAAGTTTGTGAGCAATCGCACGCGCCGCGCTTTCAAAGCCTTCTTGGCATGGAACGCTGAAGAAGACAAAGTGGTGTTTGAGTTTGAGCCCCGCAAGAGCAAGTTCCCTCCTCGCAAAACGCCCGCAAAATTTGCTGCTGGCGCTAAAACCGCTGCGGGTAAAACGACCACCAAGTCTGCCAAAGCACCTGCCAAAAAAGCAGCTGCGAAGAAAACGGCTGCCACCAAAACACCGCGCAAAGCTGCAGTGGGCACCCTCACGCCCAGCGCTGATTTGGCCGCCGTCATTGGCACCGAGAAAGTGGCGCGCACAGAAGTGGTGAAGAAGTTGTGGGACTACATCAAGGCGCAAGGCTTGCAAGACCCCACCAACAAACGCGCCATCAATGCCGATGCCAAACTCAAACCGGTGTTTGGCAAAGACCAAATCACGATGTTTGAGTTGGCGGGTTTGATCGGCAAACATTTGTCATAAAAAAAAGCCCAACCAGAAATGCTGGGGCTTTTTGCACTCACACCAAAGTGTGAGTGGCTTTACTTGGAGATCACGCGAACCATTTCCAAGCACTTGTTGGAGTAGCCCCATTCGTTGTCATACCAGCTGACAATTTTCACGAAGGTGCTGTCTAACGCCAAGCCCGCATCAGCATCAAAAACGCTGGTGCAAGGCTCGCCACGGAAATCACTGGCCACCACTTTGTCTTCGGTGTAACCCAGCACGCCCTTCAAGGCGCCTTGTGATTGCGCTTTCATTTCGGCGCAAATTTCAGCATAGGTCGCCTCAGAGTTCAACTCAACAGTGAGGTCGACCACAGACACGTCAGAGGTGGGCACGCGAAAAGACATGCCAGTCAGCTTTTTGTTCAACGCGGGAATGACCACACCGACAGCCTTGGCAGCACCCGTGCTGGAAGGAATGATGTTTTCCAAAATACCGCGGCCGCCGCGCCAGTCTTTGTTGCTAGGACTGTCCACGGTTTTCTGGGTGGCTGTGGCGGCGTGCACAGTGGTCATTAAACCGCGCTTAATGCCCCATTTGTCGTTCAGCACTTTGGCCACGGGTGCCAAGCAGTTCGTGGTACATGAGGCGTTGGAGACAATGGCTTGACCGGCATAGGTTGCATGGTTCACGCCAAACACAAACATCGGTGTGTCGTCTTTGGAAGGGGCCGACATCAGCACTTTCTTGGCGCCAGCTGCCAAGTGTTTTTCGGCAGAGGCCTTGTCCAAGAACAAGCCCGTGGCTTCGATCACGACGTCGGCGCCGACGTCGTTCCACTTCAGGGCAGAAGGATCACGCTCTTGTGTCAAACGAATTTTTCGGCCATTCACAATCAGGTGGTTGCCTTCAACAGACACGTCGCCTTTGAAGCGGCCGTGCACGCTGTCGTATTTCAGCATGTAAGCCAAGTAGTCGGGCTCGAGCAAGTCGTTGATGCCAACCACCTCGATGTCAGAAAAATTTTGAAAGGCGGCACGAAATACCATGCGGCCGATGCGGCCAAAACCGTTGATACCTACTTTGATCGCCATGATCGATTTCCTTAAAAGTTAATTTTGAATTTGTGTCGTGTGCAAAAAATTACTTTTTCTGCAATGCCGCTTGCACGGTCTCGGCCACGTTCTCTGCCGTGAAGCCAAAGTGTTTGAAGAGTACCGGTGCGGGTGCAGACTCGCCATAAGTGTCGATGCCGACCACCGCTGCAACGCCATATTTCCACCAGCCATCGGTGCTGCCCATCTCAACCGCCACGCGCGGCAAGCCGGCGGGCAAGACTTCAGATTTGTAGCTGCTGGTTTGACGATCGAAGGTGGTGGTGCTGGGCATGGACACCACGCGCACGCCAATTTTTTTCTCTGCCAACAATTCTTGTGCTTTCAAAGCCAACTGCACTTCAGAGCCAGTGGCAATGATGACGGCCTTGGTTTTCTTGATGCCGACGCGAGAGGGTTCAGCCAACACATAAGCGCCGCGGCTGATCTCGCCCAAATCAGACTTGGGTGCGTAAGGCAAGTTTTGACGAGACAATAACAAGGCGGTGGGGCGGTCTTTGTTTTCCAAAGCCACGGCCCAAGCCACGGTGGTTTCTGCCGTATCGCCCGGACGCCAAACATCCAGGCCTGGAATCAAGCGCAGGCTGGCAGCGTGCTCAATGGACTGGTGGGTGGGGCCGTCTTCACCCAAACCAATGGAGTCGTGAGTGAACACATGGATCACGCGCTGCTTCATGAGCGCCGCCATGCGAATCGCGTTGCGTGAATAGTCGCTGAACGTGAGGAAGGTGCCGCCGTAGGGGATGAAGCCACCGTGCAATGTCACGCCGTTCATGATGGCAGCCATGCCGAATTCGCGCACACCGTAATTGATGTGACGGCCTATTTGACCCTTGTCATTCTTCACCACGTCGCCAGCCAAGTTGATGCGCAAAGCAGGCGTAGAAGATGTGTTGGTGAGGTTGGAGCCTGTGAGATCAGCAGAACCGCCCAGCATTTCGGGCAAGGCTGCGGTGAAGGCTTCCAAGGCCAATTGACTGGCTTTGCGGCTGGCCACAGTTTCGGCTTTGGTATGCGCTGAAATGACAGCGTCCACCGCAGTTTGCGCAAAGTTCTTCGGCAAATCGCCCTTCATGCGGCGCACAAATTCTTTGGCCAAGGCGGGGTGTGCGGCTTTGTAGGCGGCAAAGGCTTTGTTCCATTCGGCTTCGCGTGCCACGCCATTTTGTTTGGCATCCCAGTGGGCGTAAACATCTTTGGGAATGACGAAAGGCGCATGCGACCAGCCCAAGGCTTCGCGCGTGAGTTTGATTTCTTCTGCGCCCAAAGGTTCGCCATGCGCTTTGGAGGTGTTGGCGCGGTTAGGGCTGCCTTTGCCAATGGCTGTTTTGCAAACAATGAGTGTGGGTTGATCGACGCTGTTCTTTGCATCAGCAATGGCCTTGGCCACTGCTGCAGCATCGTGACCATTCACAGCGTCAATCACGTTCCACCCGTAAGCGGCAAATCGCTGCGGCGTGTTGTCAATGAACCAAGGGGCCACTTGGCCGTCAATGGAAATGCCGTTGTCGTCATACAAAGCAATCAGCTTGTTGAGTTTCCAAGCGCCCGCCAATGCGCAAGCTTCGTGGCTGATGCCCTCCATCAAGCAACCATCGCCCATGAACACATAGGTATGGTGATCAACGATGTGGTGACCCGCTTGGTTAAATTCTGCGGCCAACAATTTCTCAGCCAAGGCCATGCCCACCGCATTGGTGATGCCTTGTCCCAAAGGACCGGTGGTGGTTTCAACGCCAGGGGTGATGCCCACTTCGGGGTGACCGGCGGTTTTGCTGTGCAATTGGCGAAAGTTTTTCAATTCGCCGATGGGCAAGGGGTAGCCTGTGAGGTGGAGCAAGGCGTAAATGAGCATGGAGCCGTGGCCGTTGGACAAAACAAAGCGATCACGGTTGGCCCAATGCGGGTTTTTGGGGTTGTGTTGCAAGTGCTCGCCCCACAAGGCCACGGCCATGTCGGCCATGCCCATGGGCGCGCCTGGGTGACCCGAGTTGGCTTGTTGAACAGCGTCCATGGCCAGGGCACGAATTGCATTGGCCATTTGTTGAGCTGCAGGTTGAGTGATTGCCATGGGGGCTCCAAATGAAAGGTCGTGTGAAATTGACGGGTTAGCCCGATATTTTACTGCTCGGGAGCTTGCTTAAGCCCGACAGCGTGGCAACATAGGGGCATGCGTTTGAATCCCTTGGAACCCCATTCAGAGCCCAGCACAGAGAATCGAGGGGACGGCACCACTGCCACGCCAGTGGCCAGTGCCATGGTCTTGGCCGCAGGGCGTGGTACGCGGATGCGGCCCTTGACCGATGAGACCCCTAAACCCCTGCTACTGGTTCAGGGAAAGCCTTTGATGCAATGGCACATGGAGGCCCTCTGCAAAGAAGGGCATCATGAGCAACTGATCAACATGGCATGGTTGGGTTCAAAAATTGAAGCTTACTTTGGCTTGAACCCTGACTTGCCAGGCGCGGGTCGAATCCGACTGCGTTATTCAAACGAAGGCGAAGACTTTGGTTATGCCCTAGAAACTGCGGGTGGCATTGTGCGAGCCTTGCCTTATTTAAGCGCTGTATTTTGGGTGGTTGCAGGGGATGTCTTTGCACCCGAGTTTAAATTTTCAACACACCACCAAGAAGCTTTTGCAAGCAGCGACAAATTGGCGCATCTTTGGTTGGTGCCCAACCCCGCGCACAATCCTGAGGGCGACTTTGGTTTGTCAGATGAAGGCTTGGCGCTGAATTTGCCCAAGCCTGCAAACTTGTTCACCTTCAGCACAATTGCGCTGTACAAAAAAGAATTTTTTGACCTTGCATGGACTGGCATACCCTCGGGTAATTCGCAGGGCAAGGCGGCCCCATTGGCCCCCTTGTTGCGCGCTGCCATGAACCGAGGGCTGGTGAGTGCAAGCCTCTACGAAGGTGCATGGACCGATGTGGGCACCCCTGAGCGTTTGAGGGAATTGAATCAAAACATCCCAGCCCTGTAAACTGGACTGTCTGCTTTTCACGGTATCACCCCATGACACTTGATTCCAACTTGTATGCCAAGCGCAGAGCGCAACTGGCGGCGCACATGGCGGCAGAAGCGCCTAACAGCATTGCCATCATTCCAACAGCCCCCGAGCGCCAGCGCAACCGCGACAGCGATTTCTTGTACCGGCACGACAGTTATTTTTACTACTTGACGGGTTTCACAGAGCCCAATGCCTGGCTGGTCATCACATCAGACGGCCGATCGACTTTGTTTTGCCAACCCAAAGATTTAGAACGAGAAATTTGGGATGGTGTTCGTCTGGGCCCAGAAGCTGCACCCGCGCATTTGGCGGTGCAAGAGGCTTGGTCGGTGGCTGGCTTGGATGCCAAGCTGCCAGGCTTGCTGGAAAACAAATCGGTGGTTTGGTACCCCTTTGCAACCCATCCAAGTTTGTCATCGCGCATTGAAACAGGCTTGAGTGCTGTGCGGGCTCGAGTTCGCTACGGGGCACTTTGCCCAGCCCAGCAACGAGATGTCTGCGGCATTTTGGATGAGATGCGCTTGGTCAAAGACGCGCATGAATTGAAGATCATGCGACGTGCTTCGCAAATCAGTGCGCGCGCCCACATTCGGGCCATGAAATGCACGGCCGCCATGATTCGCGCAGGCGCAGATGTTCGTGAATATCACCTGGACGCCGAGTTGTTGCATGAGTTCCGTCAACACGGTTCTCAATATCCGGCCTATGGCTCCATCGTTGCAGGCGGCGCCAATGCCTGTGTCTTGCATTACCGCGCTGATGCCGCACCCATCCTCAATGGTGACTTGGTGCTAATTGACGCAGGCTGCGAACTTGATGGTTACGCCAGCGACATCACACGCACGTTTCCTGCCAATGGCAAATTCAGTTCAGCACAACGGGTCTTGTACGAGTTGGTGTTGGCCTCTCAAGATGCCGCCATTGCAGCCACGCATGAAGGTGCGCGCTTTGTTGAGCCGCATGAAGCCTCAGTCAAAGTGCTGGCACAAGGTCTTTTGGATGTGGGCCTTTTAGATGCCAACAAGGTGGGCACGGCGCAAGATGTGATTGCCAACCGAAGCTACTTTCAGTTTTACATGCACCGAACAGGGCATTGGTTGGGCATGGATGTGCACGACTGTGGAAGCTATGTTGAGCCCTCAGAAGTCGGCTCCTACAGCGAGCGAAAAGACCCCCTCAGCGGCGAGCTCATCAAGGACCGACCCAGCCGTATTTTGCGGCCAGGCATGGTGCTCACCATTGAGCCTGGCCTGTATGTCAGACCTGCGCCTGGGGTGCCCGAGCGCTTTCACAACATTGGCATTCGAATTGAAGACGATGCTGTTGTGACCGCCAAGGGTTGCGAGTTGATCACCAGAGAGGTGCCTGTGAAAGCCGATGAAATTGAAGCTTTGATGCGTGACTGATCCCTCGGCAGGGCCTCATTCTGGCCCTGAGGCCTTGTCAAAAAAGGCTTTCATGACCGGGGTTTAAAATGGGGCCATTCAGAACTTCAGACCGTTCATGGCGTGAATGGTCCGTTCTTCCTCAACAGGAGACATCCCATGCCCACCATCAATGCAGAAGAAAGGCGCGAACAACTGCGCCGCGCTGCCCTTGAGTATCACGAATTTCCAACCCCGGGCAAAATTTCCATTGCGGCGACCAAGCAATTGGTGAACCAGCACGATTTGGCCCTGGCTTATTCACCGGGTGTTGCTGCGCCTTGTGAAGAAATTGTCAAAGACCCTGCCGCGGCTTTCAAATACACCAGCCGAGGCAATTTGGTGGGGGTCATCACCAATGGCACCGCGGTGCTGGGCTTGGGAGACATTGGCCCGTTGGCAGGCAAACCCGTTATGGAGGGCAAAGCGGTTTTGTTTAAAAAGTTTTCTGGCATCGATGTCTTTGACATTGAAATCAACGAAAAAGATCCTGAAAAGCTGGTTGAAATCATTGCAGCGCTAGAGCCCACCTTTGGCGGCATCAATTTAGAAGACATCAAAGCCCCGGATTGTTTCTACGTCGAGCGCAAGTTGCGCAAGCGAATGAAGATACCCGTCTTTCACGACGATCAGCACGGCACCGCCATTACAGTTGGCGCCGCTATTTTGAATGGTTTGAAGGTGGTGGGCAAAGATCCCAGCCAGGTCAAGTTGGTCACTTCGGGTGCCGGTGCTGCTGCGTTGGCTTGTTTGAAGTTGTTGGTCAAACTGGGCATTCGGCGAGAAAACATTTGGGTCACCGATTTGGCAGGCTTGGTCTATGAAGGCCGAACCGAGTTAATGGACGAAGACAAAATTCAGTTCTCGCAAAAAACATCAGAGCGCACATTGGCGGAAGTCATTGAGGGGGCAGACGTGTTTTTGGGTTTGTCAGCCGGCGGTGTTTTGAAGCAAGACATGGTTAAGAGAATGGCACCCAAGCCTTTGATTTTTGCACTCGCCAACCCCAACCCTGAAATATTGCCTGAAGAAGTGAAAGCCGTTCGTGACGATGCCATCATGGCCACAGGACGTTCAGATTATCCCAATCAGGTGAACAATGTTTTGTGCTTCCCCTACATCTTCAGGGGTGCCCTTGACAGTGGTGCAACCACCATCAGCCAGGAGATGGAAATTGCGGCTGTTTATGCCATTGCAGAGTTAGCACAAGCAGAGCAAAGTGAAGTGGTGGCCGCGGCTTATGCCGGTGAGCCTTTGGCGTTTGGCCCTGAGTATTTGATTCCAAAGCCGTTTGACCCTCGCTTGATGATCAAGATTGCGCCAGCAGTGGCGCAAGCTGCAGCCGACAGCGGTGTGGCTTTGCGCCCTATTGCAGACATGGAAGCCTATCGCGAGAAATTGCAAAGTTTCGTCTACGCATCGGGCACCACCATGAAGCCCATTTACACGGCCGCCAAACTGGGTTCGAAAAAACGCGTGGCCTACAGTGAAGGCGAAGAAGAGCGCATTTTGCGCGCCGCACAAATTGTGTCGGACGAAGGTTTGGCGCGCCCCACTTTGATTGGCCGCCCTGCCGTCATTGCAGAACGCATTGAGAAGTTTGGCTTGCGGTTGAAAGAGGGCGTTGATTATGAAGTGGTCAACGTTGAGCAAGACGAACGTTACAGAGACTTTTGGCAAACCTATCACCGGATGACCCAGCGCAAAGGCATCACAGTTCAGGTCGCTAAGATTGAAATGCGCCGCCGCTTGTCCCTTATCGGCACCATGTTGCTGCACAAAGGCGATGTCGATGGCCTGATCTGCGGAACGTGGGGCACCATTTCAATGCACTTGCCCTATGTCGATCAAGTGATTGGCAAGCGCTCGGGCGTGAACACCTTTGCTTGTATGAATGGCTTGTTATTGCCGAATCGACAGGTTTTTTTGGTTGATACCCATGTGAACTACGATCCAACTGCTGAACAGTTGGCAGAAATCACCGTCATGGCCGCCCAAGAGATGAAGCGTTTTGGCATTCGACCTAAAGCGGCACTGTTGTCGCACTCTAACTTTGGCACTTCCAACGAACCCAGCGCCATCAAAATGCGACAAACTCTGGAGTTGCTTCAGAAAAATGCCCCGTGGTTAGAGGTTGATGGTGAGATGCATGGTGACATTGCACTGGATGGCGATGCACGGGCGATGCAAATGCCCAACGGGTCCCTGCACGGCGACGCCAATTTGCTGGTTTTGCCCAACATTGACGCCGCCAACATTTCCTATAACCTGCTTAAAACTGCCGCAGGTGGCAACATTGCCGTCGGTCCGGTCCTTCTTGGAGCGGCCAAACCGGTTCACATCCTCACGCCTAGCGCCACAGTCCGACGGATTGTCAATATGACGGCCCTCACCGTGGCCGACGCCAACGCGGTTCGCTGATCTTCAAAGAGAAATCCCTTTTATTGGGGAAAGTACTTGCAAAATTTTGCACATTGCGGCAAACTAGCCCCTTCGAATTTCGGGTTTACCCGTGGATTTTGAGCGTTGTAAATGAGTTTGTAGCCGCTGTGTCACATGGATTTCATGCGTAAAAAGACGCTAGATTTTGCTGGTTTAGTCGTTTGTATAGGATTGCTCTTTGCATTCTGCACAAACTTGGTGCATGCGAAATCAGAGGTCGAGGCGCAAGTCTCCTTGTCAATTGCGCTACAGGATTTGCCCAAAGAGGGCCAAGAAACCTATCAACTCATCCGTCAGGGTGGGCCTTTTCGGTATGAAAAAGATGGGGTTATTTTTGGCAATCGGGAGCGGCAATTGCCTCATGCAAAGCGCGGTTTTTACCGCGAATACACCGTCAAAACCCCCGGGGAAAGAAGCCGTGGCGCTCGTCGAATTGTGTGTGGGGGTGAAGAGCCCCGTATTCCTAAGCAGTGTTTTTACACGCAGGATCATTACGCAAGTTTTCGGGAAATTGTGAACACACCCTGAATGGGGGGTGTCAGCCAAGGACAGAAATGAGTCAAGAGATGAATGCTGGTATTCGGTATTTGTCAATGAAGGCCCTCAAGGCTGTTTACAAAATAAGAGAGTGAGTACGGCGATGGACAAGCCAATTCGACAGGACCAAGAAACACCTTTAAAAGGTGTGAGGACGAACATCGTCCAGTCGATTCGTGCATTTCGCGTGAACGATTTACAAGAGGCAGCACAGGGCCTGGGACACCATTTTCTGTATGCCAATTTGTCCAAGGCGCAAAGCAAACAAGACGTTCTCGATCTGATCGCAGGACAATTCACCTTGCCTTCACATTTCGGTAAAAACTTCGATGCTTTGTACGATTGCATGACCGATCCCTTGCACAAGTCTGGCCCTCAGCCCGGTTTCATTGTGGTGTTAGAGCAGATCCCTGCAAACTCTAAATTTGACAAAGAAGCGCGCGAGCAGTTGCTCGATATCTTCCGCGACACTGCAGACTACTGGGGCGACCGCAAGGTGCCGTTCCGTTGCTTCTATTCATTCTCTGTCGCACGAGCTGCGACACCGGGTTCAGAGAAGCAACTTGAAACGACGCCAGAGTTGGATGCCGACGGCGTTGAGATGGTGACCGAAGAAGGTGAAAAAATGCCCACCGACAAGTTGGTCGATGTCTCCCCCTTGGCGCTGCGAATGAGCAGCCCCTTCAATGCCGGTTATTGGCTTGCAGCGGCTTAAGATTCATTCAGCAAAATTCAGCTTCTAGCAAAAAGGTGCAAAGGCATTCGAGCCTTGCACCTTTTTTTGATTGGCACGCTGGGTATTTCAAACGTCCAAGGACAAGGCGAGCTGCAAATACTCGCTCACAGGCACCTCTTCTGCGCGGCGATGAACGTCGAAAGTGCCTGCAAAATTCCGCTCCGTGAGCCAAGCGCCCAAGGTGTGGCGGAGCAGTTTGCGGCGTTGGCTGAAGGCCACCTGAACCAATTTTTCCAGAAGCTTGAGCTTGATCGGAACAGGCTGATCACGGGGCACCATGCGCACCACTGCGCTGTCGACACGAGGTGGTGGGTCAAAACTTTCCGGCGGTACAAACAAAACATTTGCCATTTCATAGCGCCACTGCAGCATGACCGAGAGTCGGCCATAGTCTGAGGTAGAGGGCGATGCCACCATGCGGTCGACCACCTCTTTTTGCAACATGAAGTGCTGGTCTTCGACGGCTTGAACATGCTCTAGCAAATGAAACAAGATGGGAGTCGAAATGTTGTACGGCAAGTTGCCCACCACGCGCAATTTTTTGCCATCGGCCAGCGCAGTGAAATCGACCTTGAGAACGTCTGACTCCAAAACCATCAGATGTTTGTGAAGGCGAAGGCGCAGTGCCAAATCGCGGTCTAACTCAATGACCGTTAAGTGGCCCAGTCTTTCCACCAAGGGTTGCGTCAGTGCCGCCAACCCAGGGCCAATCTCAACCATCGCTTGGCCTGCTTGGGGGTTGATGGCTTCAACGATGGCATTGATGATGCTGCCATCCGATAAAAAATGTTGTCCGAAACGCTTGCGCGGGATGTGTTTCATTGGGGCGGGTCGCGCAACTCGACATAGGCGCGGCCTCGCAACTCTTCCACCCAGCTTGAGTACATTTCATCAATTTTCTTTTCACGCAATTGCCCGCGAATCCACTCGCGTTGTTCGCGAATCGTCAAGGGCGTCGCACGTCTTTCAAGCACTTGAATCAGGTGAACCCCAAAGCGTGAAACCAAAGGATCGCTGACTTGGCCCGGGCGAAGTTTGTTCATAAGCTCTTCGAACTCGGGTACAAATTGACCAGGGCTGGCCCAGCCCAAATCGCCACCCGACGAGGCGCTGCCATCTTGTGAGAACTGGCGGGCCAACTCAGCAAAGTCAGCGCCTGATTGAATGCTTTGTTTGTAGCCGAGCAAGCGATTTCGAGCGACCGTTTCGTTCAAATCGGACCCTAGGCTCAGCAAGATGTGACGTGCACGCGTTTGGACAACCATCACGGTACTCAGATCACTTTGTTTTTTCTCGAGCACTTTCAAAATGTGAAAACCTGCACCTGATCGGAGGGGCTCAGAAACATCACCTTTAGTTAGGGCGGATGCACTCTCAACAAACAAGGTGGGGTAGCGTTCGGCGGGACGCAAACCCATTTCGCCGCCATTGGCGCCTTTGTCCGCCGCTTGGGAGTTCGCCAGTGCAAGTGCCGCAAAATTCTCACCTGATTTGGCACGTTGAGAAATTTGTTGTGCCTTTGCCTGAAGCTCACTGACTTCCTTGTCGCTGCTGTTTTCTGGCACAGCAATTAAAATCATGGCCAAATTCAAATCAACTGAAACCGTGCTGGTCTGTTTGCCAGCTTGTTGATTTTGAAGGTACTGGTCAATTTCGGTGTCAGCCACGCGAGCGCGGTTGTCAACTTCACGCTCACGCAATTTGGTGATCATGAGTTGGTTGCGAAGTTGCTCCCGAAATGCAGCGACGCTCAAGCCTTCGCTGGTGATGCGCTTGCGCAGTTCTTCTTTGGGAACTTGATTTTGACGCGCGATGCTTAACTCTGCTTGATCAAGCTCGGCGACATCAATGCGAATACCATTTTCACGGGCCTGTTGCAGTTGGGCTTTTTCGTTGATCAATTGATCAAGGGCTTGTTTCGTTAAGGCTTGTGCACTGAGAGAGGGCACGCCAGCAGGGGACTGTTTGAGGAGTCGGACTTTGAGCGCTTGAACCTCACTGTTGGTGACGGGCTCAGAATTGACAACCGCCACGATGAAGTCTGCCGATCGGACTTGGAGACTCGTTTGCGCTTGGGCCATCATGGCACAACCCATGCTGGCCCATAAAACCGCCACAACATGCAAGACGCTGTGTGCTTGCTTCATGCAACAGGCAGCTGCTTGGCAAGTTAAATACCAGACAGGCTTGTTGAGAGGCATTGAAAAATGATCAGTCATAAGTGGTGAATCGGCTGGTTGGCGCCAAGTCTTCGCGCAGGTATTGGTAACGGGGGATATTGTCTCGCAATGTTTTCAAAGGGCTAGACCCAACTCTGGCGAATCCTACGAACTCAAGTTGAAACAAAATTCGGCTTCGAGCGGCGCTGGCCGTGCTTTGGAGGCGTTCAAGCACAACGCGTCCCAGCCAGCAACCCGCATCGTATTCGAAGCCTAACAAGGTATCGACCATTTTGCCGTCTTTCAGGCTGAAGTTCATTCTGCCCACGCTGTACCAACGGTCGCCACCCAGGCCTTGTCCTGGGACCAGGAGGGGCCCATTGGCAGAGGGCGTTTCATTGGCAGCAAAACTGAAGTCACGCAAGGGCCATTGCCAGCCCACATCAATCTGCTCACTTTGGTCGCGCGTCAATCGATAGGCTGTGTTGAAGACGCGATAAGGGCTGGGATTGAATCGTGTGGTGAGTGTGGTGCGAGTGGTGCGATGCGTTTGTGCGTCAAATTGCAGGGTGGAATCAAAGCTCCAGCGATTGTCCCAACGCACGCCAGCGCCCAGCAAAATATCGCTGAAACCAGACGAAACAGGAAGCTCGCCCGGCAAACGGACCTGTTGATCTGAAAAACGATAGCGTTGTGCCACGCCAAATCGAGCCAACTCGGCGCCTGTGTTGGCATCGAACAGTCGGCTGTTCACGCCCAAAGTGACCAAGTTGTTGTCGGCAATACGATCTTGACCAACGTAAGGATTCTCAGCGTAAACAGTGGTGAGGTTGAAGTCAGTAGCGCCACTGTCGTAGCTTGGCAAGAGACTCTGATCTTTGTAGGGTGTGCGAACAAAAAATGCGCGTGGTTCTAAGGTCTGGCGCAGCCCGCGGCCAAAAAAATTGGCGTCACGCTCATAAACCAGTCCTGTGTCGAGGCTGAAGGTGGGCAGTAAGCGCGTGGCCTCTAATTGGCCGTTGGCCAAGGGTGCATCCAGTTGATAGCGCGTGCCATGCAATTGAACTTTGGGGATGAGGAAGCCCCAAGGCTTTAGCCATGGCCGACTGACCTGCGCAGCCGCAAAACTGCGCTGACCATTTCGCAGCAAGGCGGCAGTGCCGCCTGGAATTTTGCTGAAATCGGCTTCAAAGCGAGTGGTGTCCGCCGTCATCGCAAAGTCAAAGCCACCGACATCCCACTTGTTGTAACGCGCCATGATTTGGGGCGAGCGGTCATAGGGGGGGGTAATGGGCGAGCTGACATCTTGCAGGGTTTGGAACTGCAACACCTGCATCATCATGGACAAGTCGCCTTGTGCCCAAAAAAGGCTGCCAGTGGCAGGCAATAAGCGCTGCGTCAATGACAAACCGGCGCGGGGGAAATCACGCCAATACTGATCGTCACTGACGCGGTTGATGTTGACATTGAAACCCAGCCGACCCAACAAGGGGTTGCCGGTGTCATATCCGCCCATATTTTGAGTTGAAACCCCCCAGCGAGATTGTTCTCGCAAGCGGTCTTGGGGCATGACATTCAAGCGAGTCTGTCCTTGGGCGTCGGGCTCCAAATAACGAAACTCTGTATCGACGGCGACACCCCGCTTGGACATCACCGTGGTTGTCAGGGTGGCATCCCGATTGGGCGCAATGTTCCAGTAGTAAGGTGATGAAATTTCAATGCCGCTGACGGTGTCAATGCCAATCAGGGGGGCCAATAAACCAGACTGCCTTGAGTTGCTCAGCGGAAAACTCAGGGAGGACGCCGACAAGATGGGCACATCCTTGAACCTCAGTTGCAAGTCCTTGGCTTGAATGGAGTTGTCTTCTTCATTCACCTGAAGGCTTGCCGCTTTCAGCACCCACTCGGGTAACCAGCTGGGTCCAGGCAGCCTTGAGCAGGTGGTGTAGGTGGCGTTTTTAATGGTGGCCCGCTGCGGGTCAATGAACTCAATTTCGGTAGCCGCACCGTGCCCCCCTCCCTTGAGCAGGGTGTACTCTGCTTGAGAAAATGTGCCTTGGAATGAGTCTGCCTGCAAGCTTAAAGAGGATCCTTGAAACACATTGCCCTCGCGTGTGATGCGAACTTGCCCTTGTGCTTTGAGCTTGTCTTGAGATTGGTCATATTCAATGCGTTGCGCCCTGACCGTCAGGCCTTGTTTGCGCAAGAGTGCATCACCTTCAATCACCATCTCAAAGTCGGGGCGTGTGTCAATGCGCTCGCCCGTGACAAAGACGGGGGATTGTTTGCGCTCGATTTCGGAGATTTTTTCTTCTAAGCGAGCGCTGCTTTGCAGGCTGATGCCGGGTTTGGTTTGAGCGAAAACCGGCACGTGTCCAAGCAACAAGCCACACCATGTCAAGGCTTGAGCAAGCTTTTTGATCTGAAATGTGAAAGAGGTCTTCAAGGGGTTTTCGTCCGATTTGACGGGTGTTTGTAGAATGGATTATCCATGAGTGCTGGTCACAGGTGCAGAGACCCGTGACAGAGCAGCTTGGCAGATTGTTGGCAAGGGCACAAAGACGCCGCGCCGACCTGATTGAACTGGAACAAGAACTTGAATTCTGAAGAAAATTTAATCACACCATTGACCTGGGCGACGCCCGAGCGCCAGCAGGCTTGTGAAGCCTGGCTGAACAGCCTGGTCCTCACGCGGGGCGTGGTGCCTCAAAGCTTGCGCATTGCCTCAGCTGACGCCAGTTTCAGGCGCTATTTGCGAGTCGACACGACGTCAGGTGCAAGCTTGATTGTGATGGATGCGCCGCCAGAAAAGGAGAATTGCCAACCCTTTGTCAAAGTGGCCTTGTTGATGAAGGCGGCCGGCTTAAACGCCCCAGAAGTATTGGCTTGGAATGAGCACCATGGCTTCATGTTGCTTACCGACTTGGGAGACCGAACCATGATGTCTGCCATCGACCCGCAAAACCCTCAGGCCAATCATGGCCTTTACATGTCAGCGGTAGACGCTTTGATTGCGTGGCAGCTTTCATCCAAATCCGGTGAGCTACCTCCTTACGATGAGGCATTGTTGAACCGGGAGCTCAGCCTGTTTCCCGATTGGTATTTGAAACAGCACCGAGGGATTGCGCTCGAGGGCAAGATGCAAGTTACTTTGGAGTCAAGCTTCAAGATGTTGGTCGCCCGCAACCTGGCCGCGCCAAAGGTGTTTGTGCACCGTGATTTTATGCCTCGCAATTTGATGATGCCCACGGGCTCTGGCGCTGCCTTAGGCGTGCTGGATTTTCAAGATGCCGTTCACGGCCCAGTGACCTATGACATCGCCAGCCTAATGCGCGACGCCTTTCTCACATTGGAGGAAGATTTTGTGTTGGATGTCACCATTCGGTATTGGGAAAAAGCCCGCAAAGCTGGCCTTCTTGACTATGAGGATTGGCACCAAGATTTTGGTGTCTTTTACAGGGCCGTAGAGTGGATGGGTTTGCAGCGGCATCTCAAAGTGGCTGGTATTTTTGCGCGCCTCACCTTGCGCGATGGCAAAGAAAAATACCTGGCCGATGCACCGCGATTCATTGCCTACATCAAGGCCACGGCTTCACGGTACATCGAACTGAAACCCCTTTTGCGATTGATTGAAGAAGTTGAGGGCACGGACGGCGTGACGGGCTTTGCTTTTGGCCGTCTGTAAGCGAAGCACCATGTCTTACTTTCCACGCTTTCACTGTCCTTGCAATTTGGCGCCGAGCATGATCCTGAGTTTGCCAGCGGGAACGGCGCGGCATGTTCAAGTGCGCAGACTTCAGCCCAATGATGTGATCACTTTGTTCAATGGCGAAGGGGGTGAGTACACAGCCAGAATTCAACATATGGGACGCAGCGATGTTCAAGTGCAAGTGGAAACAAAGTCCGAGGTCGATCGAGAATTGCCTTTTCACGTGAGCTTGTGGTCCGGCATGATTGCCAATGAGCGCATGGATTGGCTGCTTGAGAAGGCCACAGAGCTTGGCGCGGCCAAGGTGTTGCCCATCATGGCCGAGCGAAGTGTTTTAAAGCTCAAGGGCGAGCGCGCAGACAAAAAGCTGGCCCATTGGCAGGCCATTGCGGTGGCCGCCAGTGAGCAATGCGGGCGCAATCGGGTGCTGCAAGTTCTGCCGGCATTGAGCCTGTCCGCGGCATTGATGGAAGCCACAGAGACGGCTCCCTTGGCGCACCGTTGGGTCTTGTCTTTGGCCAAAGGCGCACAAAGTTTGCAAAGCGCCATCACAAGTTTGTCGTCCTTGGCGCCCAAGGCGGTCATTTTGCTGAGTGGACCTGAGGGGGGCTTGAGCCCGGAGGAGGAGGCCCGAGCTTTGGCTGCTGGTTTCAAGCCGGTCAGTCTCGGAACCCGGGTTTTGCGCGCTGAAACCGCACCTGTCGCCGTTTTGTCTGCTCTGGGAGCCTTGGGATAGATACACTCGGGTGTATGAACCCCAACCTCCTCTTGTTGGCCTTGTGCCAAGGTCTTTTTCTCACCAACAACATCACTTTCATAGCCATCAATGGCTTGGTGGGATTGAGCCTTGCGCCTTTGGGCTGGATGGCCACATTGCCCGTGATGGGGTATGTGGTGGGCGGCGCATTGTCCACTGGATTGGTGGCCAAGTCGCAAGCCAAATGGGGTCGACGGGTCTCTTTCCAACTGGGCTTGTTGGTCGGCTTGTTGTCAGCGGCTTTGTGTGCCTACGCGGCCTTCAAGCAAGACTTTCCTTTGTTGGTGCTCGCCACTTTGATGGCTGGTTATTACAGCGCCAATGGCCAGCTCTACCGTTTTGCTGCTGCTGAGCTTGTTGAGCCCTCTTTTCGTGAAAAGGCGGTGTCATGGGTCATGGCCGGTGGTTTGATTGGTGCGGTGGTGGGGCCCAACATGGCGGCGCACAGTAAAACTTGGTTTGAAACACCTTTCATGGGTGCTTACTTGTCACTCATGGGGGTGGCTTTACTGGGCATGGTGGTGATGCAATTTGTGAAATTTCCTCCAGCACCAGAAAAGGTGAAAGGCAGTTCAGACGGCAGGCCCCTGTTAGAAATCATGAAGCAGCCCATTTTCATTGTGGCAGCAGCCTCAGCCGCGCTTTGTTATGGTGTGATGAACTTGCTCATGGCCGCCACCCCCTTGGCGATGCAGGTCTGCGGTTTCAGTTTCTCCGAAGCTGCGTTTGTCTTGGAGTGGCATGTGATTGGCATGTTTGCACCAGGATTTGTGACTGGGCACCTGATCAAACGTTTTGGTGCTTTGCCCGTCATGGGGGTCGGTGTGTTGCTGAATTTTGCATGCATTGCAGTTGCTTTGTCTGGCACTGAAATTCATCAGTTTGTGATCGCCTTGTTTTTATTGGGTGTGGGCTGGAATTTCTTGTTCACTGGCAGCACCACTTTGTCGATGACAGCTTGGCGACCTGAAGAAAAAGACCGTGGCCAAGCCGCAGTCAATTTCTGTGTGTTTGGCACCATGGTCTTTACCTCGTTTGCATCGGGTGCCTTGGTGACCACCCAAGGTTGGATGTGGCTCAATTACGGCTCATTGGTGCCAGTGATGCTCACGGCTGTGGCCATTGCGTGGCTGGCTTGGCTGCGCAAAATGAAAGCCGCAGCTTAAGTTCAGGGCATGGCGGCCATGACCGCTGCCACCGAGGCGGTGAGTTTTTTGGCGTAGGGCACATGCAGAAATTCATTGGGGCCATGTGCGTTGCTTTTGGGTCCCAAAACACCGCACACCATCATTTGCGCTTTTGGAAAGCCTTGGCTGAGCATGTTCATGAGTGGAATGGTGCCGCCTTGTCCAATGTGACCCGCTGCGGCACCAAAGTGCGATTGACTGGCGCTTTGCAAAGCCTGCTCAAACCAGGCTGTGCTGCTTGGTGCGTTCCAACCGGTGGCACCGCCACCGGATTCAAAAGTGACACGGGCTTGATAGGGCGCGTTGTCTTCGAGCAATGTTTTCATCTCAGCAACGGCTGCTGCCGCTTCTACCAAGGGCGGCAAGCGCAAACTGAGTTTGAACGCGGTGTAGGGCCGCAGCACATTGCCAGCATTTTCTAAAGTGGGAAAGCCCTCTGCGCCAGTGACACTCAAGGTGGGTGCCCACGTGCGATTGAGCAAAGCTTGCAGCGGGTCAGTGGTGGTGGGCAGCGCAAACGCGGTAGAGCCACCGCAATCGAAGTGAGCCCAGGGGAACCGTTTGTAAACCTCATCACCCAAAATGTTGGCGGTGGCTTTGGCTTGAGCCAAACGATCGGCGGGGACTTCGCAGTGAAAGCTGGCCGGTAACAAACGCCCTGACTTGCTGTCTTCTAAACGATCTAAAACTTGCCGCATGATGCGAAAGCTAGAAGGAACCAATCCCGAGGCATCACCGGAGTGAACGCCTTCCGTCAAAATTTCAACCTTCAAGGTGCCGCTGGCCATGCCGCGCAGGCTGGTGGTGAGCCAGAGTTGGTCGTAGTTGCCTGCACCACTGTCTAAGCAAATGACCAAGCCCACATCCCCCAAGCGAGTGCGCAAGAGATCGATGTATGGCAACAAATCGTAAGAGCCAGACTCTTCGCATGTTTCGATCAAGCCCACAATTCTTGGATGGGGTGTGTTCTGATTTTTAAGAGCTTGCACCGCAGCAATGCTGGCATAGGCGGCGTAACCGTCGTCGGCACCGCCACGACCAAAAAGTTTGCCGTCTTCATATTTCGGCGTCCAGGGCCCTAGGTCATGGCGCCAGCCATTGAACTCAGGTTGTTTGTCCAAGTGGCCGTACATCAAAATTGTTTGACCCGTCCCTTCGGCCAGTGCCCGCGTGGCGGGGATCTCGAAAAACAAAACGGGAGTGCGTCCTGGCAAGCGAACAATTTCCAGAGTGAGACCGGTCACCTTTTGCGCTTCCATCCATTCAGCGGTTTGCCTGAGCACGTGGTCGAGGTGGCCATTGGCTTGCCAGTTGACATCAAAGGCGGGTGACTTGGCTGGCACTTCAATGTAGCGGGTGAGCTCTTTCAGAATTTGCGAATCCCAAGCTTGAGTGACATCGCTTAAAGCCTTTTCCGCATTCAGTGCATGAGCGGGAATTTCTTTGTGAAGGGGTGCGTTCATGAAACTCTCCAAAAAATCAGTTTGATTTCAGCCAAGACAAACCTCTTGAGGTACCACCAGCGGCGGTGTCGGCAGGCACATATTCACAGCCAATCCAACCTTGCCAGCCACATTCTGCGGACACTCGATCGATCAAGTCAAATAAATAAGGCCAGTTCAACTCACCTGTGCCAGGCTCATGGCGCAGCGGGACATCGGCAATTTGGAAATGGCCCACATTGCCCGTCGGTAAGTAGCGTTCAATCTTGGTGCTCACATCACCCTCAACAATTTGACAGTGAAACAAATCCATTTGCACTTTCATGTTGGGCTCGTCCACCTGCGCCAAAATCTCATGCGCGTGGTCTTGACGGTTCACAAAGAAGCCCGGCATACCGCGTTGATTGATCGGCTCTAGCAAGACGTCTAGGCCTTGTGACCTCACAGTCTGGCAAGCCCACTTCAAATTGGCAACCAGGGTCGTTTGCGCTAGGTCGCGAGAAACACCTTGGGGCATCAAGCCCGCCATGGAGTGAATGCGAGGGCAGCCCAATGCGTCTGCGTAATGCATGGCGCGCTGAACGCCCGCTTTGAATTCCTCTTCGCGGCCGGGTGTGCACGCGGTCCCTCGATCGCCTTTTTCCCAAGCCTTCATGGCACCTGCATTGTCAAGCCCACCAGGGGGCATGTTGAAAAGAACTTGCTGCAGGCCGTTGCCTTTGAGTCGGGCCGCCAGTTCGGTGGCTTCGAAGGCATAGGGAAACAAAAATTCGACGGCCTTGAAACCATCTTTGGCGGCGGCCTCAAAGCGGTCTAAAAAATCCATGTCGGGGTACATCATGGAAAGATTGGCTGCAAATTGAGGCATGTTCAGCTTTCAGGGGAGGGGACAATTTACCAAGCAGCGCCAAAATTTTGGCGCAGTTCTTCGATCTGCGCATCCGACAAATTGTCAGGTGGGTTGGAAGAAGTCATGCGCATGAGTTTGGCAGTTTCTTCGAGTTCTTCCAAAGTGGCCATGGCACTGGACAAGTCGTGGTGCCACACATTGGGCCCCAGTTTGGACATCATCACCGTTCGGATGGGCCTGCCCGTGAGGGCATAGTGTTGGATGGCTTGCCCGACTGCGTCGGCTGCGAAGGGATCGCCTGGCCTGAAATAGGGAATCAAGGGGACATGGCCTACCTTCATGACAAAGTAAGGCGTGATGGGTGGCAGAAGTTCTGGCCCTTGGGCACTCAAACTCAGCGACACACAATGGGTACTGTGCGTATGAATCACACACTGCGCTGGCCAACTGCCAGACGTGTTGTCAGAAGTCGCATAAATTTTTCGATGGAGTTCGAAGGTTTTGCTGGCGCGCTTGCCACTCAATTGTTGACCCCTTGCATCTACCAATGCAAGGTCGGCTGCATCGAGATATCCCAAGCAAGCATCCGTGGGCGTGATGAGGAATCCATCTCTGATGCGCAGACTGATATTGCCAGCTGTGGCGTGCACGTAGCCGCGCTGAAACAGACTCTGCCCCACGCGACAAATCTCTTGGCGTGCTTCAGATTCGTTCAAGGGGGTGGACGTCATACAGAAACCTCTGCCAACATTTTCAGGGCCTTGGTGAAGAAGTCGGGCGTTCCAAAATTACCAGACTTCAGAGCCAAGTGCCCCGCAGAATGGCCGGACGCAAAACACCATGGCACCCCGGGATCAATTTGAGGACCAATTTGCATTTGAGAAATATTCAAAGCTTGCACACAAGCACCTGAAGTTTCTCCGCCGGCAATGACCCATTGCTTGACACCTAATTTTTGCAATCCCAATGTGACTTGGGCCAAAGCGGATTCCATCCATGCGCCGGCTTGTTCGCGGCCCAGCTTGGCTTGTACTTGGTGCAAAGTTTCCGCATCTGTGGTGGCGTAAATGAGCACGGGGCCTTTGGCCAATAAAGGCTGGGCCCATGCAATGGCTTTGGCCACATCGGCTTTGATTTGTGCAGGCGCATCTTGTTCTGACCAACTCAAGGCTTGGAAAGACCAACTGGGCAAGCCGCTTGATTTGTAGTGCGCCACTTGGGCTTGTGTGGCCAGCGAGCAACTGCCCGAGACGATGGCTTGATACCCTTGTGCTTTGGGCAATGCGGCTGAAAGGGGCGAGGCCTTCAAGCCCCAATTGCTGGGCAGGCCGATGGCGACGCCAGAACCCGCGGTGACCAGTGCCATGTTTTTCAAAGCGGGCCCGAGAGTTTTGAGATCTTTGTTGCTGGTGGCGTCGACAATGGCCACACCAACACCTTCACTTTCCAGTTGTTTGATTTTTTCTTCAATCGCTTGCGTGCCAAGTGCGATGATGGTGTGGTCGATCAATCCTACTTTGCGCTTTGTCTGTGCTTGCATCACCCGAACCAAATTGGCATCGGTCATGGGCGTGAGCGGATGATTTTGCATCCCGCTTTCATTCAACAACACGGCGCCGGCAAAGAGGTAGCCCTTGAAAACAGTTCGACTGTTGTCAGGAAAGGCCGGTGTGGCAATGGTGAACTTGCAATGGAGTGCGTCCATGAGCGCTTCAGTGACTGGCCCAATGTTGCCATCGGGGGTGCTGTCAAAGGTCGAACAGTATTTGAAATAAATCTGCTCAGCACCTTGTGACTTGAGCCATTTCAAGGCGTCCAACGATTGCGCAATGGCATCAGGTGCAGGCATAGTTCGCGACTTGAGCGCGACCACCACCGCATCGACATCGGTTGAAAGGGGTGCTTTGGGCACACCCAATGTTTGAATCACTCGCATACCGGAGCGAACCAAATTGTTGGCCAAGTCGGTAGCGCCTGTGAAGTCGTCTGCAATGCAACCTAATTTCATGTGCTCGCCTTAGTTGGACTTGCCTTTTGGCAATTCAATGCCTGGAAAAATTTTGATCACAGCACTGTCGTCTTCCTTGGCAAACCCGGCTGTGCTGGCCTGCATGAACATTTGATGCGCCGTGCTTGAGAGTGGCAAAGGAAACTTGGTGGCGCGTGCCATGTCCAAGACCAAGCCGAGATCTTTCACAAAAATATCCACAGCCGACAAGGGGGTGTAGTCGGCAGCCAAGACGTGAGCCATTCGATTTTCAAACATCCAGCTGTTGCCAGCACTGTGCGTGATGACTTCGTAAAGTGCCTCAGCGTCTACCCCCTCACGCAAACCCAGGGCCATGGCTTCTGCCGCTGCAGCAATGTGAACACCTGCGAGCAATTGGTTGATGATTTTCACTTTACTGCCGGCGCCTGCCGAGCCGCCTAATTTGTACACTTTGCCGGCCATGGCATTCAAGAAGACCTCCGCTTTTTCATATGCTGCAGGCGAACCTGCTGTCATCATGGTCATTTGGCCTGCAGCCGCTTTGGCGGCGCCTCCAGAAATAGGCGCATCGATGTACAAAAGGCCTTTGTCGTTTAATTTTTTTTCAAGACCGCCAGAAAAAGCAGGGTCAACAGTGGAGCACATGACAAAAACGCTGCCAGATTTCAAATGATGAGCACAAGCTGAATGGGCCGAACCATCGCCAAATAAAACAGACTCAGTTTGCGCAGCATTGACCACGACCGAGACCAATACATCGGAATTTTTCGCAATCTCTTCAAGGCTGCTGCATGCAACGCCGCCTTCAGCCGCAAATTTGTGGGCCACTTCGATGCGCACATCAAACACATTCACAAGATGGCCTGCGCGTCTTAAAGACTGCGCCATGCCCATGCCCATGGCGCCTAAGCCGATCACACCGACACGCTGTTGTGTGGCCATGAATTATTCTCCCGCGACAGTGAGCATGATTTTCCCAATGTGTTGAGAAGACTCCATCAAGCTGTGCGCAAGAGATGCATCTTGCAGGTCAAAAACCTTGTGAATGACCGGTGCTACTTTGCCAGATGCAAGCAGGGGCCAGACATGCTCAAAGAGCTCATTGGCTATTTGAGCCTTGTCTTTTGCACTGCGGGGTCGCAAGGTGGAGCCGGTGAAGGTCAGTCGCTTGGTCATCAAAGAAACCCAGTCGACTTCAACTTTGGAGGGCTGTAAGAAAGCAATTTGCAGCAAGCGACCTTCGACAGCCAAAGCCTTCAAGTTGCGTTGCATGTAGCTGCCCCCCACCATGTCCAAAATGGCGTTCACGCCCAGTTGTTGCGTGAGTTGTAAAACCTCTTCGACGAAGTCTTGTGTTTGGTAGTTGATGGCGGTGTGCGCGCCCGCCTTGACGCAGGCCCGCATTTTTTCTGCGTTGCCAACAGTGCAAAAAACCTTGGCGCCAAAGGCTTGCGCCAGTTGAATGGCCGTGAGGCCAATACCAGATGAGCCGCCGTGAACCAAAAGGGTCTCGCCTTCTTTTAACTTTCCGCGTTGAAACACATTGGTCCAAACGGTGAAAAAATTCTCTGGCAAGGCGGCGGCCTGCAACATGGAAAAACCATGCGGAAGGGGCAAGGCTTGACCCTCTGGGACCGCCACAAATTCTGCATAGGCGCCGCCGTTGGTCAGGGCGCAAACTTTGTCCCCCACACGCCATTTTTGAACGCCCTCACCCAGCGCCACCACTTCACCAGAAACTTCCAGGCCCACAATGGGCGACGCCCCAGCGGGCGGCGGGTAACGTCCACTGCGCTGTAAACAATCGGGACGGTTGACGCCGGCGAATGCCACCCTGACCAGCACTTCTCCTGCGTTGGGTGTGGGTGTGGGGCACGTGCTTGTCGTTAAGACTTCAGGCCCCCCGCCTGTGCCATGGGTCACAAATTTCATGGTGGTGGGAAGCGTCATGGGCGTCTTTCTCGATGAGTTGAGCTTGAAAAGCTTTAGCGTTGTAATTTGAAAACAGCGGTGCCGGCCATGAGGTTGGGCCAAGCCCTGATCTCCTGACCCTCTTGGAGTCCAAAACAGTCAATGATTTTCAATTGGTTTTGCGAGGCCAGTTGGGCGAAGTCAGCATACGTGCCCACGCGAATGTTGGGGGTGTCATACCATTGGTAAGGGAGGCGTTTGGTGACGGGCATGCGCCCCGTCAAAATGCTCAGTCGATTGGGCCAATGGGCAAAATTGGGAAAAGCCAATATGCCCGTGCGACCCACGCGCACAGTTTCACGCAGCATCACTTCCGCATTGCGCAAATGCTGCAAGGTGTCAATCTGCAAAACCACATCAAAAGACTGGTCGGCAAACATGGTGAGACCTTCATCCAAATTGAGTTGAATGACATTCACGCCGCGTTTCACGCAGGCGTGAATGTTTCGATCGTCCAGTTCAACGCCATAGCCTGAACACTTTCTTTGCGTTTGCAAATAATCCAACAAGGCGCCATCGCCGCATCCTAAGTCAAGCACGCGCGAGCCTTCAGGCACCAAGCGGGCAATGGCTTTCAAGTTCACGTGTTCGCTCATGGATGGTCTCCTGCTAGAGCTTGCGACATGTTTTCAAAGTAAGAGCGCACCACGTTCATGTAGCGCTCATCGTTGAGCAAGAAGGCATCGTGGCCGTGTGGCGCATCGATTTCGGCATAACTCACGTCACGTTTGTTGTCCAACAAGGCGCGCACAATTTCCCGACTGCGTGAAGGCGAAAAGCGCCAATCGGTACTGAAGCTCACCAGTAAAAATTTGCAGGTGGCTTGTGCAAGAGCTGCAGTGAGATTGCCGCCCAAGGTGCGCGCGGGATCAAAATAATCCAAAGCGCGAGTGATCAGCAGGTAAGTGTTTGCATCGAAATATTCACTGAACTTGTCGCCCTGATGGCGCAAGTAGCTTTCGATTTGAAATTCCACATCTTGGGTGGAATAGCGGTAACCGGTTGCGTTGCTGGTCACCGCCGCACGCAGCTCGCGTCCAAATTTTTCATTCATCACATCGTCACTCAAATAAGTGATGTGACCGATCATGCGCGCAATGCGCAGACCCCTTTGAGGCACCACGCCATGCTTGTAGAAGTGCCCGCCATGAAAATCAGGGTCTGTCACGATAGCGCGTCGCGCCACTTCGTTGAATGCAATGTTCTCGGCGGTTAGGTTGGGCGCGCTGGCGACCACCACCGCATGCGCCACACGATCAGGATAGCGCAGGGCCCAAGACAAAGCCTGCATGCCCCCTAAGCTGCCGCCCATGACAGCCGCTAATGTTTGAATGCCCAGTGCATCCAGCAGCTTGGCTTGTGCATCGACCCAGTCTTCTACCGTGACCACTGGAAAATCGGCGCCATAAATTTCACCGGTATCTGGGTGGGCATGCATGGGACCTGTGGAGCCAAAACAAGATCCCAAATTGTTCACACCAATCACAAAGAAGCGTTGGGTATCGACGGGCTTGCCGGGACCGATCATGTTGTCCCACCAGCCCTCACTTTTTTCTTGCCCTTCATAAACGCCCGCCACATGATGTGAGGCATTCAAGGCGTGGCAAATTAAAACGGCGTTTGATTTGTCAGCATTCAGGGTGCCATAGGTTTCATAGGCCAAATGGTAGGCGCGCAAAGTGGCGCCACTTTGCAAGGCAAGCGGCGCTTCAAAATACATCGACTGTGACTGAGCGATCAAGGGCATGAATTCAAAAGTCCGAATGCGCTGCAAATTGTTCCATGTAACTCGAAAAAAAACCGGTTCAGCTAAAAAAAGCGAAACCGGTCAGACGGGTTCTCTCTTTAGCTGGATTTACAAACTGACCAACACAGCCTTGGATGGGCGCATGCCGGAAATCTGCGCGCCCGCAAGCTGGAGCAAATCGGCGCCTAGACAGTATAAAGGCTCAAAGGCCTTGTCGTGATTGAAAGCAGGGCCCTGTCGGTTGCGCTTTGCACCATCGTGGCAGGCTGCGGCTCTGTTGTTCTGGGAGATTCGCCAAGGGCAGGCCCGCCCCACAAAGCCAGTCCCCCCAGCACAGCAAAAACCACGGCGGAAATTCGGTGAACCCATTTCAATGAAATTCTTCGGGTGATGGCGTCGCCGAGCCAAACCACGGGCGCATTGGCCAGCATCATGCCCAAGGTGGTGCCTGCAACCACCCAGAACCAGCTTTGGAATTGGGCGGACAGCATGACGGTGGCGACTTGTGTTTTGTCACCCATCTCTGCTAAAAAGAAAGCCACCACGGTGGTTGCAAAAATGCCAAATCGCGGCGGGGCGTGAGCCTCTTCATCGCCCAGCTTGTCGGGGATCAAGATCCAAATGGCCATGGCCAAGAACGAGCCTCCTAGGACCCATCGCAAGGCCTCTTGCCCTAACTGTGTGGTGACCCAACTGCCGACAGCCCCAGCCAAGCCGTGATTGGCCAGGGTGGCCACCAAGATACCCCAGACAATGGGCCATGGTTTGCGAAAACGAGCCGCAAGAACCAAGGAAAGAAGTTGTGTTTTGTCGCCCATTTCCGCCAGGGCAACAATTCCAGTAGAAACGAAAAAAGCTTCCATGTGCTGATCATATCTCTCGGCCAAGACCTTATTTGGCGTGTTTTTTGCTTGATTTTGGTGCGGATCGTCAAAACATGATTTTTCCGCACCAAATCAATTCAAAAATAAGTAGAGATACAAATGGAAGCACTAAAACAGGGCACGGATGCGCTCTTTATCTTGTTGGGTGGCATCATGGTGTTGGCCATGCACGCAGGCTTTGCCTTTTTAGAGTTGGGCACGGTCCGCAAGAAAAACCAAGTCAATGCCTTGGTCAAAATTTTGGTGGACTTTTCGGTGTCTACCGTGGTTTATTTTGTGGTTGGTTACAGCGTGGCTTATGGGACGGGCTTTTTTGTAGGCGCTGAACAGTTGGCCGCTAAAAATGGCTACGACCTGGTGAAGTTTTTCTTCTTGCTCACTTTTGCTGCGGCCATTCCCGCCATTGTTTCGGGAGGTATCGCCGAGCGCGCTAAATTTTGGCCGCAACTGATTGCAACCGCGCTGATCGTGGGCTTTGTTTACCCGTTCTTTGAAGGCATTGCCTGGAATCAGCACTTTGGGGTGCAAGCTTGGATCAAGGCCACCACCGGGGAAGAGTTTCATGACTTTGCTGGCTCCGTGGTGGTGCATGCGATGGGCGGCTGGATTGCATTGCCCGCGGTTATTTTGCTGGGTGCGCGTTACAACCGCTATCGCAAAGACGGTGCCGTTTCTGCGCACCCGCCTTCCAACATTCCTTTTTTGGCCTTAGGCGCATGGATACTGATTGTGGGTTGGTTTGGCTTTAATGTCATGAGCGCGCAGACTCTGGACAAAATCTCTGGTTTGGTGGCGGTCAATTCCTTGATGGCCATGGTGGGCGGGACCCTGGCGGCGTTGGCGCTGGGCAAGAATGACCCAGGTTTTGTGCACAACGGTCCTTTGGCGGGTTTGGTCGCTGTGTGTGCAGGATCCGACCTGATGCATCCCTTCGGCGCTTTGGCCGTGGGTGCGGTGGCGGGCGCCTTGTTTGTGGTGATGTTCACGCTGACCCAAAACAAATGGAAGATTGACGATGTGCTCGGTGTCTGGCCTTTACACGGTTTGTGCGGCGCTTGGGGTGGCATTGCCGCAGGTATTTTTGGCTTGCAATCTTTTGGCGGCTTGGGCGGGGTTTCTTTCACAGCTCAAATCATTGGCACTTTCATGGGCATCGCTTGGGCTTTGTTCGGAGGAACATTGGTTTACGGCGTCCTCAAACTGACCATGGGTTTAAAGATGAGCCAAGAGGAAGAATACGAAGGCTCTGACTTGACCGCTCACAAAATCAGTGCCACGCCAGACAGGGAAGTGAGCTGGTAATGAGGCAAAAACACCTCGAATCCCAAGTATTTAAAGGCCTTTCGAAGAATTAGCTTGCCAAACCCTTTGTTTTGTGGCCCATAATGGGTTAGCGCACGTCTTAAGGCGTGTGCTTTGTTCGCGGTGTACAGGTGTCAGTTTCGCTTCCTTCCGAGGTTTTTGGGTTTGTTGATGCGTTTTTGGGGCTCCATCGCTTTTGTTTTTGTGTTTAGAGGAGTCCCTTTCAATGGGCAAAAAACTATACGTAGGCAATCTGCCTTACTCGGTACGTGACGGCGATTTAGAGCAGGCCTTTGGCCAGTTCGGTTCTGTTACCAGCGCTAAAGTCATGATGGAACGCGATACAGGTCGCTCCAAAGGCTTCGGCTTTGTAGAAATGGGCTCTGATGAAGAAGCCCAATCTGCAATCAGCGGCATGAACGGTCAGCCTTTGGGCGGTCGCAGTGTTGTTGTGAACGAAGCACGTCCCATGGAAGAGCGTCCTCCCCGTTCCGGTGGCGGCGGCTTTGGCGGTGGTGGTGGTGGCGGTCGTCGTGAAGGCGGCGGCGGTTATGGTGGCGGTGGCGGCTACGGCGGTGGCGGTGGCGGTGGCGGTGGCGGCGGTCGTCGTGAAGGCGGCGGCGAGTCAGGTTTCCGCAGCCCCTACGGCTCAGGCCCACGTGGCGGCGGTAGCGGCGGCGGTGGTGGTGGTGGTCGTCGCGAAGGCGGCGGCGGTGGCTACGGCGGCGGTTATTAATCGCTTAAGCACCTCACTTGCACTCTAGCGTGTGAGTCAAAAAAGAAGCCCTGCATGCAGGGCTTTTTTCATGGGCTCAAAACGCCACTGTCAGTTGGGTGCACGGTGTTTTCGGGGCTGATTTTTAAAGGCTCTGTCAAACACAGCGTCGGGCAACGCGCGCAGGATGCGAGCAACCCAGGCCATGGGAGCAGGGATGACGCGAAAACTGGTGCCGCGTTGAATGGTCTCAAATGCCACGTCTGCAAAATTTTCGGCCGTCATTAAAAAGGGCATGGGAAACTTGTTTTTCGCAGTCAAGGGTGTTTGAATGTAACCCGGTGCCAGCGTGACCACTTTGAAGCCGTTTGACTTTAGCTCCCCTCGCAAGCTCTCACAATAACTGATGGCGGCCGCTTTGCTGGCGCAATAGGCAGCGTGCCCTGGCATGCCACGAATACCTGCAACGCTTGCGATGCCCACCAAAGTGCCGGGACCTTGTGGGCTCGAAAACTTTGCTGCACGGTCTTGCATGGGCTGAATGAAGGGGTGAAAAGTAGCGGCCATGCCCTGCACATTGGTTGCCATGACTTGTTCTAGCACTGCCAAATCTTCTTTGATGCGGGTGTCCATGCCAATGCTGATGCCTGCATTGGCAATCACCACATCAGGGACACCTTGTGAATCGATGCAATTTTGCGCAGCTGCAATGATGCTTTCAGTTTGACACACGTCTGCGTGATAGCAACGCGCAACATCAGCGGCAATGCCTTGTTCTGTCAACCAAGCCTGCATGTCTGAAATCCTGCGGGCTGCAAGCGCAAGTCGCCACCCTGCCCGATGATAGCGAAGGGCCAAGGCTTGACCGATGCCACTGGAAGCGCCTGTGATGAAAACCAAGGGTGGCATGGGCATCTTGCTTTCGAAGTTGGAGGATAACTAGCGGCGGCTTGACTGAACCAAGCCGCGTACTTTGCCGCTCAATTCGTATTCACCTGTTTGGCTGTTCATTTGCATTCTTTCAGCTGTAAAGACGTCTTGGCCGCGTCTGATTTCGATGGGCGCGTCACTGACCAATCGCTCCTCTTTGACAAAAGCATGAATGAGTTCACTGCGCATTTCAGTGGGTGCTCCCGCTGGCTTGCCAGAGGCTGTTTTTTGATGAATCAGCACAACTTGACCTATCAAAGTCACTTCAGTGCCATCTCCTGTGGCCAATGCGCGAGCTGCACGACCAACTATGCTGCTGCCTTCTTGGTTTTTCCCGCGAAGTAGCACGGTGTCAATGTCGAGAACGTCGGTGTCTGGAAAATGGGCTGCGCGTTCCCCGCTCAATTCACGCGACAAACGACCTTGCGCGTCAAATGACTTCACTGAGAATTGGGTTAGAAAATAATCCGGTTCGTGCCGGACAGCTTTGGCGGTGGACTCGTTCAAGAAAATAGGCAAGCTTCGAACGAGCCACCAACTGCCCGATGCAAACACAGCCATCAGCACCGCTGGCAAATACAAAACCAAGCGGTCTAAGGCAAGTCGAATAGAGGTTTTCATGGGGCTGTGCGAGAACCGACACTTGCAAGTAAGGGGGCGTATTGACCACTGGCAACGACCAGCAGGTCGCAGAATTCTCTGGCCGCGCCCTCTCCGCCTTTTCGGGTGGTGATGAAATGCGCCAAAGCCAATGCCTGAGCATGGGCATTGGCTGGCGCGCAGGAGAAAGCGGCTCGTTGCATGACAGGCAGGTCTGGCCAATCATCACCGATGGCAGCCGCTTGAAGCCAAGTCAGTCCGAGTTTTTTGAGGTAGTTTTCAGCTGCGGGCCACTTGTCTTCAGTGCCAAAAGTTGCATGCTCAATGCCCAAAGCGTTGAGGCGCAAACGCAGGGGTGCTGAATCCCTTCCAGTGATGATCACGGGTGTGATGCCGGCATGCTTTAAAAGTTTCAAGCCATGCCCATCCAGCGTGTTGAAGCGCTTCAGGGTTTCGCCGTGCTCTGAAAAATACAGACCACCATCTGTGAGAACACCATCCACATCAAAAAACGCCACCTTCACGCCTTGTGCCCGCAGTAACAAGGCCGGTGGAAAATTCAAAGCAGGCTGAAGAGTTTGCATGGATGGGTCTTTGCTTAAATGACTTTGGCGCGCATCAAGTCGTTGCTGTTGAGGGCGCCACACAATTGACCAGCATCATTCACCACCAGCACGCTGGTGATTTTGAATTCCTCCATGAGTTCAGCCGCTTCAACGGCCAGAGCGCCTTGCTTCACAGTGCGAGCTTGAGGCCGCATCACATCCTGAGCTTTCAAGGCGCGCAGATCCAAACCTTTTTCAATCAAACGGCGCAAGTCACCATCCGTGAAAATACCCAGAATGTTGTGTGAGGCGTCCACAATCGCTGAGGCACCAAGTCCTTTGTGGCTCATCTCTCGCATGAGTTCACTGAAGCCTGCGCTTGCCAGAACCTGAGGCACTTGATCGCCCTTGCGCATGACATCGCTGACATGTGTGAGAAGTCGGCGACCCAATGAGCCACCTGGATGCGAACGTGCAAAGTCTTCTGCTTTGAAGCCGCGCGCATCGAGCAAAGCAACTGCCAGCGCATCGCCCAGCGCCAGTTGCGCCGTCGTGCTGGCTGTAGGAGCCAGGTTCAGGGGGCAGGCTTCTTTGGCCACGCTGCAGTTTAAAACGACGTCGGCATTTTGAGCCAATGCCGAGCTCATACCGCCTGTCATTGCAATCAAGGGCACGCCCTGCCGTTTCAAGACAGGCAAGATTGAAACCAGTTCGTCACTTTCACCGCTGTTTGAAATGGCCAACACCACATCGATCGCTTTGATCATGCCCAAATCGCCGTGACTGGCCTCACCGGGGTGCACAAACATGGCGGGTGTGCCAGTTGAGGCCAATGTGGCCGCAATCTTGGAGCCAATATGGCCGCTTTTGCCCATGCCGGTGACCACCACACGGCCTTTGGCATTGAGCATCATTTGGACCGCTCGGGCGAAGCGCTCGTCCAAATGAGATTTGAGGCCGATCAGCGCGGCAGCCTCAATGTCCAAAGTCTCGCGTGCGAGTTGGATGGCTTGGTCTGGGTTGAATGACATGCAGGTATTTTAACGAGGGAAGGCTCTTGCTGCACTGAATCCATTGCTTGTATGCACAGGCTTGTGAATGCATGACTATGATGGCACTGATGTCTAATGCCAAAATGGTCGAATTGGGGTGAACGAAATGCGTGAAGTTTCTTTGTCGGTGAATGAGTATTTGAAGAGCAATATTCGAACAGTGCGCGATTGGCCGGTGGCCGGCGTGCAATTTCGCGACATCACGCCATTGTTGCAAAATCCCAGGGTGTTTCGGGTGTTGATCGATGCGTTTGTGCATCGCTACATGGCGCCAGAAATGCGGCCAGACGTGGTGGCCGGCTTGGATGCGCGTGGCTTTATTTTGGGCGCGGTGGTGGCCTACGAGTTGAATGTGGGATTTGTTCCCATCCGAAAAAAAGGCAAGCTGCCCTTTACCACCGTCGAGGAAACTTACGAACTGGAGTACGGCACGGCCACAGTGGAGTTGCATACCGATGCGGTAATGCCAGGTCAGCGCGTCCTGTTGATTGATGATTTGATTGCAACTGGCGGGACCATGATGGCCGGCATGAAGTTGTTGGAAAAATTAGGCGCGCAAGTGATTGAGGGCGCGGCCATTGTTGATTTGCCCGAACTGGGCGGATCACAAAAACTGAAGACCGCTGGGTTGCCTTTGTTCACCCTGGTTGATTTTGCGGGCCATTGAACAACACGCGATGCCATGCAGCGCTGGTTCAGGCGTTGAATTGCAGCGCAGCCAAGCCCGCATAAACGCCGCCCATTTGAACCAAGGCTGCGTGCTTTCCTTGCTCCACCAACCGGCCATGCTCCAATACCAAGATGTTATCGGCCTGTTGCACTGTTGCCAAGCGGTGCGCAATGACCAAAGTTGTACGGCCTCGCATGGCAGACTCCAAAGCGGCTTGAACCATGCGTTCGCTGTGCGCATCCAGCGCGCTGGTGGCCTCGTCTAGCAACAGCAGGGGCGGATTTTTTAGGATGGCGCGAGCAATGGCAATGCGTTGGCGCTGCCCCCCCGACAAGCGGACGCCGCGTTCACCTAAAAAGGTGTTGTAACCCTCAGGCAAATCCACAATGAACTCTTCAGCAAATGCAGCAACAGCCGCGGCACGAACTTCGTCGTCGCTCGCATCTGGCTTGCCGTAGCGAATATTTTCCATGGCCGTACTAGAAAACAGCACAGGCTCTTGAGGCACGATGCCAATGCGTTGTCGCAAATCGAGCAAGCTGAGGTTTTGAATGGGCACGCCATCCAACACAATTTGACCCGATTGCGGATCGTAGTAACGCAGCAGCAAGCCAAATAAAGTAGTTTTCCCTGCGCCGCTCGGGCCCACCAAAGCCACAGTTTGCCCCGCTGGAATGTTGACGCTGAAATTTTCAAGCGCCTTTTGAGAGGGGCGAGAAGGGTAGTGGAATTGCAGACCTTCAAATCGAACCGTGCTGCCTGTGGCCGGTGGCAAAGAGATGACCGGATGAAGGGGAGATTGCACGGGGGATGTTGTTCCGAGCAACTCCATCAAGCGTTCGGTGGCACCTGCTGCACGCAGCAAATCGCCGTAAGTTTCCCCAAGAACAGCCACTGCCCCTGCAAAAATGATGACATATAAAACAGCTTGCCCCAACTGACCTGCGGAAAGTTCACCGGCCAGCACGGCCTGCGTGCCTTGGTACAAGCCCCATAATAAAAAAGCAGCATTGGCAATGATGATGAAGGCGACCAAAACAGAACGGGCGCGTGTTCTGCGTATGGCGGTGTGAAAGCCTTGTTCAGTGGCTTGCGCAAAGCGCTTGGATTCGCGCGCCTCGGCGGTGTAACTTTGAACCACAGGCATCGCGTTCAAGATTTCGGTGGCAATGCTGCTGGCATCGGCCACGCGGTCTTGGCTTGCTCGCGATAAGCGTCGAACACGACGTCCGTAAAGGGTTGCGGGCCACACCACCAGAACCACCGTGACCACCAATTGCAACATCACTGTGGGGTGTGCGTAGACCAACATGGCCAAGGCGCCGATGCCCATGACGGCATTGCGCAGGCCCATTGACAATGAACTGCCCACCACCGTTTGAACCAATGTGGTGTCAGCCACCAAGCGACTGATGACTTCGCCTGTGGGCGTGGTTTCAAAGAAAGCAGGGCTTTGTTCAAGGACGTGGCTGTAAACCGCATTTCGCAAATCGGTGGTCACGCGTTCACCCAACCAACTGACCGTGAAAAAACGTGCGGCTGAAAACAAGCCCAAGGCCACCGCCACACCAAACAACATTAAAAAATTGCCGCGAAGTGCCATGGCCTGTGCGCCGGGATCGGGATGCTGCAAGCCATTGTCGATCAATTGCCGCAAAGCAACTGGAAATACCAATGTAGAGGCAGCAGCCAAGACTAAGAAAACAAATGCCAAACCAATTTGCAAACGGTAAGGTTTTAAAAAAGGCAGCAGGCCACTCAAAGACTTGGGGCTTTGTGGAGCGGGTCGGTCGGGGACAGTTGACTTGGCCATGTTTATTTACCGATGCAAAAGCTGGAAAAAATAACGCCCAGCAAGTCGTCAGCGCTGAACTCGCCTGTGATGTCGTTCAATGCGGTTTGTGCCAATCGCAACTCTTCCGCCAGCAGGTCGAGGGATTGTGCCTGCGCACGCAAATGTTCATCGGCTGATGCCACATGCGACTTCACGCGTTTCAGGGCTTGTACATGACGCTCGCGCGCAAGATACAAACCTTCATTTGCAGGTTGCCAGCCTGCAGCTTCCAATAATTGGGCCCGCAGCAAATCAATGCCTACCCCAGTTTTCGCAGACAAGTGAATGTCATGGGCTGTGCTGTGATGCGGGGTCAGGCCAGTGTCATGTGAGGCAAGGTCTGATTTGTTCCAAACGTTGAGCAACGGCACGCCAGTGGGCAATTGGGCCGTTAGACTGGCCTGAATTTGGGCATCCGCGTGCACATAAGTTGGCAAGTGAAGACGTGTGAGATCGTGCAAAAATAAGACGGCATCAGCCGCTGCAATTTGCGCCCACGCACGCTGAATGCCAATGAGTTCAACCTCGTCAATGCCTTCGCCTTCACGCAAGCCAGCGGTGTCGATCACATGAACAGGAACGCCCTGAATTTGAATGGTTTGTTGCACGACGTCGCGGGTGGTGCCTGCAATGGGTGTGACGATGGCAAGTTCTGCACCCGCCAAAGCATTGAGCAAGGAACTTTTGCCAGCGTTGGGTTGGCCCGCGATGACCACCTTGATGCCTTCGCGCAGCAGTGCACCTTGCTGGGTGCGAGCCAATACTTCTTCAAGCTGTGTTTGCAGCCTTTCAATTTGCCCTTGAGCGTCAGCCTTTTTTAAAAAGTCAATTTCTTCTTCTGGAAAATCAAGCGTGGCTTCCACCAACATTCGCAAATGGACCAAGCCATCTCTCAAGGTGTGAATTTCTTTGGAGAAGTCGCCAGCCAATGAGCGACTGGCGCTTCGTGCCGCAGCGGCAGTGGAGGCGTCGATCAAATCAGCAATCGCCTCGGCTTGGGCTAAATCGATTTTGTCGTTCAAAAAAGCTCGTTGGGTGAACTCGCCAGGTTCAGCCAACCGAAGTCTCGGTAAATAAGCCGCGCCCGAACTTGGCTCAATTTCCTTGGCTGCTTCTAGGCAACGTGCCAACAACAATTGCAAAACCACAGGACCACCATGTGCCTGAAACTCTAAAACGTCTTCCCCTGTGTAGGAATGGGGCCCTGGAAAAAAGAGGGCCAAGCCTTGATCAATGGACTCACCTGCGGCGTCATTCAAGGGCAGGTAATGGGCTTGCCGCGCTTTCAGTGACTTGCCACACAGAAATTCTGCCCAATCTTTCAACTGCGGCCCTGACACGCGAAGAATGCCTACCGCGCCTCTGCCAGATGCCGTGGCAATTGCAATGATGGGATCTTGATGGCGCGACAGCATGAGGCGGTGTGACGGAAGAATTTCTGTTTCAAAGCAACAGGGCCGCATGAGCGGCCCTGTTGTGAGGGGTTCAGGTCAGTTGAATTTTGGCAGATTGAACTGAGGGGGGACACCCATTCTGCTGTTGATCATCCATTGCTGGGCAATCGACAAGATGTTGTTGGTGATCCAGTAGAGCACCAAGCCAGATGGAAAGAAGAAGAACATCACGCTGAACACCAATGGCATGATCCACATCAACTTGGCTTGCATAGGATCTGGCGGCGCTGGGTTGAGTGCCGTTTGCAGCAAAGTCGTCAAGGTCATGACCACGGGCAAAATGAAGTAGGGGTCTGGGGCTGACAAGTCATGAATCCAGCCGACCCAAGGCGCGTTGCGCATTTCAACGGAGGACAGCAACACCCAGTACAAGGCAATGAACACAGGAATCTGAACCATGATGGGGAAACATCCTCCCATAGGGTTAACTTTCTCTTCACGGTAAATTCGCATCATTTCTTGCTGCATTTGCTGTGGATTGTCTTTCAGGCGTTCACGCATCTCCATGATGCGGGGATTGATGGCTTTCATCTTGGCCATGCTGGCATAGGCTTTGGCATTGAGCCAATAGAAAGCCAGTTTAAGTAAGAAAACCAGGGCCACAATGGCCCACCCCCAGTTTTGCAAGAAGCCAAACAGGCGATCAAGCAGCCAATAGAGGGGCTTGGCCAAAACAGTCAACCAGCCGTAGTCTTTGACCAACTCCAAGCCGGGGGCCAATGCCTCCAGGATTTTTTCTTCTTGCGGGCCAACGAATAAAGTAGTTTCTAAGCTTTTGCTTTGGCCTGGCGCGACTTCGGTGAATGGGGTGATCATGCCCACTGAATACAAGTTGGCGTCGACTTTGCGAACAAAGTTTTCGCGCGCCGTGTTGTCAGGCAATACCCAAGCGGACGCAAAGTAATGCTGCACCATGGCCACATAGCCTTGCTGTGTGGTTTTTTCGAATTCAGCTTTGTTCTTTTCAATGTCGGCGAATTCAATTTTTTGATATTTTTTGGCGTCTGTGTAAATCGCAGGGCCCGTGAAGGTTGAGTAGAAAGCGGATTCGCCATCGGGCTTGTTGCCATCACGCAGAAGTTGAACGTAAAGTTGGGGCGATAAGCTTGAAGAGCCTGAATTGATCACTTGGTGTGCCACCTTGATGGCATAACTACCGCGGCTGAGGGTGTATGTTTTGACCAGTTTCAAGCCGCCCACATCGGGCGATTCAAACTTCAAAACCAGCTCGTTTTGGCCCGCTTTGAGTTCGCGATCGCCACTGAATTTCATGGCTGTTTTGTGAGAAGCGAAAGGACCGCCAATCAAACCGGTTTGCGCCACGTAGACACGGGCCTTGCTTTCATCGAGCAACACAAAAGTTTTCTTGTTGTCTTGGAGGTCGCTAAATTTTAAGAACTCGGAGCGAAGCAAAGAGCCACCTTCGGAGTCAAAGCTGAGCTTCAGGACGTCGGTGGCAACCTCGATGCGTTCACGAGGCAAGTTTATTTCAGGGCTTGCGGAATTGCCCTGCACTGCGACCGATGCGCCTGGTACCTGCGCTGGACTCGCTGAAGATTGTGCAGCGATGGGTGTCGAAGCGGCTGGAAGACCCGCGGATGTTGCGGGGTCTGCTGCTGTTTTTTCTGTGGTGGCCACTGTAGGCTTGGGGAAGAAGGTGGCTTTGTGTCCGTTGTAGATTTGCCATTGGTCCCAAAGCAGAACCATGGAGAAGCCAAAAATGACCCATAAAAAGGTGCGGCGAATATCGTTCATGAAGTCTTCTTAGAAGAGGGGGTGGAAAGTGAAGGGTGCAATAAACGCGAGAGCCATTGCGGGCCATGTTCGGGCACCGGGTCGAGCCCGCCGTCGCACCAAGGGTGGCATCGACCTATGCGTTTGAGGGTGAGATAACTGCCCATGCCAGCGCCGTGTTGACTCAAGGCACCCAGCGCAAAGGCAGAGCAGGTGGGCTCAAATCGGCATGCCGAACCTAAGCTCGGGCTGAGGAAAAGACGGTAGGCTTTGACAATGCCCATTAAAAACCGTTGGATCATGGTTTGTTGGAAGCTCGTTCAAACAACTGCACAAGTTCGATGCGCACGGCCTGCTTGAGAAGGCTGGAGCTTGCACTGATGAATTGTTGGCGATCAAAGCCGGACCTTAATCTGACCACATGCGCTGCACAAGGCAGTCGAACCTCAAATTGAGCACTGATGGCGTAAATTTGGCGTTTGATGGCGTTGCGGGTGACGGCGCGACGAGCCCATCTCTTTGGAACCATAGCGCCTAACCAAACATCTTGGGAGTGAAAAAGGGGGGCGATAGTGGGCAATGCATCAGGCTTTGTTGCCTGTTGACTGACTTGCTCAGGCAGGCTGAGGCGATGCAAGGCAAAGTGTGGCGTGCGAGAAACCGTGCCACCCGCAAGGGCAGCCTGGAATTGAGGGCGGGTTTTTAATCGCTGCACACCACTGCCGAGTCATTGAATTTCTCAGCAGCCAAGCCAATCGTGTGGCAAGGCTTAAGCGGCCAAGCGTTTGCGGCCCTTGGCGCGGCGTGCATTGATCACAGCACGGCCACCACGTGTTTTCATGCGAACCAAAAAGCCGTGTGTGCGTGCGCGGCGAGTTTTAGAGGGTTGGTAAGTGCGTTTCATTTTGAGTCGTTCCTGATATCAGACCCCCAAGGCCACATGGCTATTTTTGGGGGAAACCGACGATTATCGCAAACTTTCAAGGGGTAGGCAAACCTTCTCAGCGCGGGTTCAGGAAAAAAACGCTGCCAAGGCTTGGAAATTCTGGTTTATGATGGCTGGAATTGGTTAACACAGCATGTGGATAAACTCTTGATAAAGTTATTTTGAACACCATGAATTTTCAAACTGTCCACAAAGAAGGCACTTGCTCATGAGCAGCGGACAGCCCCCCCACGACGGAGACGAAGCCGGACAAGCACTTTGGCAAGTTTGCCTAGACGAGCTGGCTCAGGAAATGCCCGAGCAGCAGTTCAACACGTGGATCAAGCCCCTGACCGCGCATGTTTCTGATGACCTTTCCAAAGTCACTTTGTATGTGGCCAATCGTTTTAAATTAGATTGGATCCGGGCGCAGTACAGTGCTAAATTGGCAGATGTTCTGTCGAGATTACACGGCCAAAAAAGTCAAATTGAGTTAGCGCTCGCTACCAGAGAAGCGCAAGGTAAAACTGCATTTTCTATGGCAAAGGCTGCATTGGAAGCACGGCCTGAAAGCGTGGATGCCGCCGATGAAGTCCCCGCTGATGGGCACCGTCACCGTTTGAACACGGCCCTGACATTTGACACCTTGGTGGAGGGCTCCGCCAACCGCATGGCCCGGGCAGCTGCCATGCACGTCGCCACCATGCCTGGCCACCTCTACAACCCTCTGTTTATTTACGGTGGCGTGGGCCTGGGCAAAACTCACTTGGTTCATGCGGTGGGTAACAAGCTGCTGGCAGACAAGCCGGATGCCAAAGTTCTCTACATTCACGCAGAACAGTTTGTGTCAGATGTGGTTAAGGCCTATCAGCGAAAAACCTTTGATGAGTTCAAACACCGTTATCACTCACTGGATTTGCTCTTGATTGACGATGTGCAATTCTTTGCCAACAAAGACCGCACACAAGAAGAATTTTTCAACGCCTTTGAAGCCTTGCTGGCCAAAAAGTCACACATAGTGATGACCAGCGACACCTATCCCAAAGGCTTGGCCGATATCCACGAGCGTCTGGTTTCGCGTTTTGACTCGGGCTTGACGGTGGCCATCGAGCCGCCAGAGCTTGAAATGCGGGTGGCCATCTTGATCAACAAGGCCATCAGTGAAGGCACCGTGATGCCAGAAGAGGTGGCTTTCTTTGTAGCCAAGAACGTGCGCTCCAATGTGCGTGAGTTGGAAGGCGCCTTGCGCAAAATATTGGCTTATTCGCGGTTTAACCAGAAGGAAATTTCCATCCAACTGGCAAGGGAAGCGCTGCGCGATTTATTGTCCATTCAAAACCGCCAGATCAGCGTCGAAAACATCCAAAAAACGGTGGCCGATTACTACAAGATCAAGGTCGCCGACATGTATTCCAAAAAGCGTCCGGCCAGCATTGCCCGGCCGCGCCAGATTGCCATGTATTTGGCGAAAGAATTGACCCAAAAAAGCTTGCCTGAAATAGGTGAACTGTTTGGCGGCCGGGATCACACCACAGTTTTGCATGCAGTTCGAAAAATCAGTGCCGAGCGACAGCAATTGACCGAGTTAAACCAGCAATTGCACGTTTTGGAACAAACCCTCAAGGGCTAGCTTTTGAAGGCTTGAGGCGGCCGATTTTGAGGGTGGGGCCACGACCCCCCAAAGAATGCTGAATTAAGGCTGTCGAAAGCCCAATTTAGGGCAAAAAATCAGCGAAAATCGGGGTGCACTCGAATTCCAATTCGTGGCGCCCCCAAAACAGAGGAAGACATGATCGTACTGAAGGCCACCCAAGACAAATTGCTTTCCGTTTTGCAATCCGTTTCAGGCATTGTTGAACGTCGTCACACATTGCCTGTCTTGGCCAATGTGTTGATTCGCAAAACTGGCAAAGCTTTGCAATTGACCACCAGCGATCTGGAAATTCAAATTCGCACCACGGCCGAAATGGACGGTGATGCGGGCGATTTCACCACCACGGTGGGCGCGCGCAAACTGATCGATATTTTGCGCACCATGCCCTCCGACCAAACTGTGAGTTTGGAGTCCAGTCAAAGCAAATTAATTTTGAAGGGTGGCAAATCTAAATTTACTTTGCAGACCTTGCCTGCAGAAGATTTCCCTCTGGTGCAAGAAGCCGCCAGTTTTGGCCCTGTGTTCAGTGTGCCGCAAAAAACTTTGAAACAGTTGCTCAGCCAAGTGTCTTTTGCCATGGCCGTGCACGACATTCGTTATTACTTGAACGGCATTTTGTTTGTGGCGGAAGGCAAGCAGTTGTCTTTGGTGTCCACCGATGGCCACCGTCTGGCATTTGCTTCAGCCACTTTGGACACCGATGTCCCCAACAAGCAAGAAGTGATCTTGCCGCGCAAAACAGTGCTCGAAATGCAGCGCTTGTTAAGTGACGCAGATGGCGCCATCGACATGCAGTTTGCCAACAACCAAGCCAAGTTCAGTTTTGGTGGCATGGAGTTTGTGACCAAGTTGGTGGAAGGCAAGTTCCCCGATTACAACCGCGTCATCCCCAAAGGCCATCGCAACAACCTCACGCTGGGCCGTCAAGCTTTGCTGTCTTGCTTGCAACGCACGGCCATTTTGACCAGCGACAAGTTCAAAGGTGTTCGCCTAAATTTAGACCCCGGCACCTTGCGCGTCGCGTCCACCAACGCCGAGCAAGAAGAGGCCGTCGACGAACTCGACATTGATTACGCGGGTGACAGCATTGAAATTGGCTTCAACGTCACTTACATCATCGATGTGCTGACCAACATGGGCCAAGACATGGTGCGCATTGATTTGGCCGATGCCAACAGCTCGGCGCTCATCACCATCCCAGAAAACGACCAGTTTAAATATGTGGTGATGCCCATGCGCATTTAAGGCCAGAACTGCTTGAAGGTGACTAAAAACACCCCAAGAAAAGCCTTTCGAAACCCGCGTTGATTCGCGGGTTTCGGCCATTCGAGAGATTGAGAAAAGAAAAAATGACCGAAGAAAACAAGCCCACCGCAGAAGAATTCACCACGCTGCAACCCACCATCGATACCAATCAAGCGGGTGCCTCTGAGGGTTATGGCGAGGGCTCCATCCAAATTTTGGAAGGCCTGGAAGCCGTTCGCAAGCGCCCTGGCATGTACATCGGCGATACGTCCGACGGTACCGGCCTGCACCACTTGGTGTTTGAGGTGGTTGACAACTCCATCGACGAATCATTGGCGGGCCACTGTGATGACATTGTGGTCACCATTCACTCCGACAACTCCATCAGCGTGACCGACAACGGCCGCGGTATTCCCACCGGTGTGAAGATGGACGACAAGCACGAGCCCAAGCGCTCAGCGTCTGAAATTGCGCTCACAGAATTGCACGCAGGCGGCAAGTTCAATCAAAACAGCTACAAAGTGTCGGGCGGTTTGCACGGCGTGGGCGTGAGCTGCGTCAATGCCCTCAGCAAGTGGTTGCGCCTCACCGTTCGCCGCGAGGGCAAAGTTCATCAAATTGAATTTGCCAAAGGCTTTGTGCAAAACCGTTTGCTTGAAATGGTGGATGGCGTCGAGGTGTCCCCGATGCGGGTCGCGGGCGCCACTGAAAAGCGCGGCACCGAAGTTCACTTCTTGCCCGATACCGACATCTTCACGCAGAACCACGATTTCCATTACGAAATTTTGGCCAAGCGTTTGCGCGAACTCAGCTTCTTGAACAACGGTGTGCGCATTCGTTTGAAGGACGAACGGACGGGCAAAGAAGACGACTTTTCCGGCGCTGGTGGCGTTAAAGGTTTTGTTGACTTCATCAACGCTAACAAAAAAGTCTTGCACCCCAATGCCTTCATTGCTTTGGGTGAGCGTCCCGCCGATTCGTACGGCGGTATTCCTGGTACCAGCATTGGTGTGGAAGTGGCCATGCAATGGAACGATGGCTACAACGAAAACGTTTTGTGCTTCACCAACAACATTCCCCAGCGCGATGGCGGCACCCACCTCACAGGTTTGCGCGCCGCCATGACGCGTGTCATTGGCAAGTACATTGAGAAAAACGAAATTGCCAAAAAGCAAAAAGTTGAAGTCAGTGGCGACGACATGCGCGAAGGTTTGTGCTGTGTGTTGAGCGTGAAAGTACCCGAGCCTAAATTCTCGAGTCAGACCAAAGACAAGTTGGTTTCGAGTGAAGTGCGGGCTCCGGTGGAAGACATTGTGGCCAAAGCACTGGGTGACTTTTTGGAAGAGCGTCCTAACGACGCCAAAATTCTGTGCGGCAAAATTGTGGAGGCGGCACGTGCTCGTGAAGCCGCTCGCAAGGCCCGTGAAATGACACGCCGCAAAGGCGTTCTCGATGGCATGGGCTTGCCCGGCAAATTGGCCGACTGCCAAGAAAAAGATCCAGCGCTTTGCGAAATCTACATCGTCGAGGGCGACTCCGCCGGCGGCTCTGCCAAGCAGGGACGCGACCGTAAATTTCAAGCCATCTTGCCACTTCGCGGCAAGATCTTGAACGTTGAAAAAGCACGTTACGAAAAATTGCTCACCAGCACTGAAATCGTGACCTTGATCACGGCCTTGGGAACCGGCATTGGCAAAGTCACTGCAGAATCTGGCAAGAGCGGCACCGACGATTTCAACGTCGACAAATTGCGCTACCACCGCATCATCATCATGACCGACGCCGACGTTGACGGCGCCCACATTCGCACCTTGTTGCTCACCTTCTTCTACCGTCAGATGCCTGACTTGGTGGAGCGCGGCCATATCTACATTGCGCAGCCACCGCTTTACAAAGTGAAGGCCGGCAAAGAAGAGTTGTATTTGAAAGATGCACCAGCGCTCGACAGCTTCTTGCTTCGCATCGCTTTGAAAGAGGCCAGCATTGCCACCGGCGGTGCTTCACCGCAAGTCTTGAGCGGCGACACGCTGGAATCTTTAGCCCGCAAACACCAAGTGGCCGAAGCGGTCATTCACCGCTTGTCTAACTTCATGGATGCTGAAGCATTGCGCGCCATTGCCGACGGCGTGTCTCTTAACTTAGACAACCTCGACAACGCCGCTGAATGTGCTCCGGCCTTACAGGCCAAGTTGCGCGAACTCAACACAACAGGCATTCCTGCCGAGGTGAGCGCTGAGTTTGATGTACGCACTGACAAGCCTTTGCTGCGCATCAGTCGTCGCCATCACGGCAACATCAAGAGCAGCGTGATCACGCAAGACTTTGTGCATGGCGCCGATTACGGTGCCTTGGCGGAAGCCGCCAATACCTTCCGTGGCTTGCTGGGTGAAGGTGCGAAGGTGATGCGTGGTGAAGGTGAGAGACAAAAAGAAGAGAAGACCAACGACTTCCGCCAAGCCATGCACTGGCTCATCAGCGAAGCCGAGCGGACCACCAGCCGCCAGCGTTACAAGGGCCTGGGCGAGATGAACCCAGCGCAGTTGTGGGAAACCACCATGGACCCCACCGTGCGTCGTTTGCTTCGCGTGCAAATTGACGATGCCATTGAAGCCGATCGGGTGTTCACCATGCTCATGGGCGACGAGGTGGAGCCCCGTCGACACTTCATTGAAAGCAACGCGCTTCGCGCCGGCAACATCGATATTTAAGTCATGCCCGAACTCAGTCGGGTTTGATATTTGCTTCCAAAATCACCTTGGCGCTTCGCGTTAAATCGCTGGCCAAGAGTGATCGCAAAGCGTTGGATGTTCCTGGCTGACCCTCGTAACCTTGAGACGTAAAGCTGGTCTGAACTTCTTTGCTGGTGATCGCTTTGTTGAGCGCTGCATTCAGTATTTGTACGACGCTGTCTGGCGTACCTGCTGGCGCGAAAATGCCGTACCAAAGATCAACTTCGTAACCTGTCACACCTGCTTCCGCAATCGTGGGGACATCGGGCAGCAGGGGTGTGCGCTTTGCGGTGGCCACCCCTAGAGGTCTTAGCTTTCCAGAAGCAATGAATGATTTGACCGAAGACAAAGTGAGAATGCTGGCTTGAGTTTGTTGCCCAAGTAAATCAATGATGGCGGGACCACCGCCTTTGTATTGAATGTGAGTGAGGTTGGCGCCAGTCATTTTGTTAAAAAGTGCGGAGGCCAAGTGGTGCGGCGTACCGTTACCTGGTGCACTCCAGTTCATGGCGTTTGGTTTTGCTTTTGCTTCTGCAACCAGCCCCCGAACGCTGGTGATGGATGATGCGGAGTTGACGACGAGAACCAAAGGTGCCGTTGCGACGATGCCAACAGGTGCAAAAGATTTAACGGGGTCAAATGGAAGCTTTTCATACAAGCCGGCATTGATTGACAGCGTGTTTGATCCGAAAAGAATCGTGTAGCCATCAGGTGTTGCTTTTGCAACCAAGTCAGAGCCAATGTTCCCACCCGCACCACCGCGGTTTTCAATCACGACTGCTTGCCCTAGTGCCTCTCCGAGTTTCGGGCCAATTTCACGCGCAAGAATATCGGTGCCGCCGCCCACTGCAAAGGGAACGATCAGTCGAATGGCACGTTCTGGAAACTTTTGCGCGGCGGCTGGGACGCTGACCAAGCCGAGGCCAGTCAGAGTCACGCCAATGAAAATACGCCGAATCACAAGCAAAGTCATCAATATCTCCTGGTGTTTATGTTTCAACTGAATCTGATTTCACGGAAGTCTTTGGCGACTTGTCACAGCGCTTCCCATGGACGCCGCCATGATCAAGCCAATGGCGCAAAACTGCTGGGTGCTCAACTGTTCCGATAGTAGCAACCATCCCGCCAAAGCGCCAACGGCAGGCTCAAGACTCAGCAAAATGCTGAAAGTTTGTTTGGGCAAGTGTTGGAGTGAGTACATTTCCAAACTGTAAGGGATGGCGCTAGAGAGCAATGCGATGCCTAAACCAGCAAGCATCCATTCAAGGTTGAGCAATGAAGATCCAGCAACGCTCAAGCCAAAAGGCAGCACCACAATGGCTGCAACCAGCATGCCCATGGGGGTGGCAAAAGCGCCGTACCGATCGGCGACCCGTTGACCCAAAACAATGTAAATGCCCCAGCAGCAACCTGCGCCAAGGGCACATGCAATGCCAAAGGGATCTAAAGCTGCCGAGGCGTCACCCAAGCCGAAATATTGGCTCAGAGGCATGATCAATGCCATGCCAGCGACGGCTAAAACAATCCATAAAAAATCGAGTGGTTTTTTAGAAGACCATAAGGCCACAGCCAATGGTCCCGTGAATTCAATGGCGATGGCCAAACCAAAGGGAACGGTTTTGATGGCGCTGTAAAACAGCAAGTTCATCGCTCCCAGAGTGACCCCAAAAAAAACCAAAGAAGGTAAATCAGCCCAGGTCCACTGTCGCCGCCAAGGTCGCCAAAAGGCCATGAGCAAGAGCGTAGAAAAAACCAGACGGTAGGTGGTGGTTCCTTCAGCACCCACAAAGGGAAACAAGCCTTTGGCCAAAGACGTGCCCGCACACAGGGTGATCAAACTGACCATCAAGGCCGCGACAGGTAAAAATGGAAAGCGCAAAATCATTTCCCCTAGGCTAGGCGCATCACAGTGGTCTAGGCACAGAGACCCCAGAGCCTTAAGTTTCTAAAACGATCGCCTGGCCGTGCGGCGTTCGTGCGGCAGCAGCTTCCCACGCGTGTTCTAAATCATGAATTTGATCGGCGGTGCCTAATTGTTTGGCCAGCACCATGGTTTCCAAGGCGTTGAGCCAGTGGGTGTAATAGGTGGTGCCGGTGTCTGCATCGCCAGCAGACTGCGCTTTTTGAATTTCACCGGTCAAGGACGCGGCCCATTCAGGCCAAGTGAACAAGCCCTTCTCATGCAGTTCAAGCGTGATGGCGAAAGCATGGGCTTGCCAAGGTTCTGCAAACACGGTGCGATTGGCTTCCTGCGCTGGCAATGGCATGTTGCCGCCGCACTGTTGGGCAATGTCTTCAAGGGTCAGATGGGTGTTTTTCATGGTGGTGCTTGTGAAGAGGTCAGGCAACTGCTTCTAAATAAGACTCCCAGGCGTCCACGGTCACCTCCACCGTGGGATCGCTGTCAGCACCCCACAAGGTGGGCCCGTCAAAGACCACGGTGTAGAGCCACTCAACGACCACATTGAAGGGCGGCAATGCGCGAAGCGTGTGCTGGTCAGGCAACACATGTCCGCCATGCAAGCTGACAATGGTCCCCTCATGGCCGCGCGCATAACGCGGCAAACGGGTGTGCCCTTGGGGATGCATATTGAGTGCACGTACTTTTTGGCCGACTTTGAACAAGGCGGGCTGAGAGATAGGGCGCTTGGTGGGGCTGCCCGCTTTCAAGGCAGCGTCCACGGTGTCGCGCGTTAGAACTTTGTTCACTTTGACGGGCGGCGCGATCAATTGACCTGCTGAAAGCTCTGCCTGCGTGACCATGTTGCGTTCCAACAAAAGTTTTTCCAGCCCGCGAATCCAAATCTCGTAATAGCTGCTCGACAAATAGACGGCGGGAGGCAATGACTCACGCGCCGAGCGGCTCAGGTCAATGTTCCATTGCCCGCTGGCGCCCATGGCCACAGTCATGGCCATGGCCCGACTTTCCCAGTCTGCGTGGAACAATGCTTCGACTTCTTCGAATAGAACGGGACCAAAACCTTGTTGGCCGCCCATGTCGTGAACGCCATTCATATCAGAGCCGTCCCAATCATGGCGTCGCGAGTGACCAAACCAGCAAGCTCTGTTGTTGACAAATGGTCTGTGCCATGGGGACGCTTGGGCAAAACCAAATAGCGAACTTCGGCGGTAGAGTCCCAAACGCGGATGCGGGTGTTTTCGGGCAATGGCACGCCAAAGTCGGCCAAGACTTTGCGGGGCTCAAGGACCGCGCGTGAACGGTAAGCTGCGCTTTTGTACCAAACGGGTGGCAGGCCTAAAACGGTCCAGGGGTAACAACTGCACAGGGTGCAAACCACCATGTTGTGTTGGTCAGGGGTGTTTTCAACAACAACCATGTGCTCTCCTTGCCGACCTGTGAAGCCCAAAGAGGCGATGGCGGCGGTGGCATCCTGAATCAGCCAAGCTTTGAAGTCGGGCTCTGCCCAGGCTTTGGCCACCACTTGCGCGCCGTTGTGAGGGCCAACTTCTTTTTCATAGGTCTCAATGATGCGGTCGATGGCGGCTGGGTTGATGTAGCCTTTTTGGGCCAGCAAGGTTTCCAGGGCGCGAACTCTGACTTCCATCTCACTCAAGATGGAATGGTCGTGATCATGAGAGTGATCGTGGTCATGAGAATGGCCGGTCATGGTCGTCTCCCGAGTTGGACAAGGTCATTGGTTGCCATCATAGCCCCGCATACAATCGGAGATTGGCCTAAAAAGGCGGCTTTAAGCCAATTTTTGGGAATTACTGTTTATTTATTCGTGGAGTTCGTCGATGTTCATTTCATCCGCATTTGCCCAAACTGCCCCAGCCGCTGCTGCCGGTGGCGATATTCAATCTTCTTTGATGAGCATGCTGCCCTTGCTCTTGATGTTTGTGGTGCTGTATTTCGTCATGATTCGCCCCCAAATGAAAAAGCAAAAAGAACACAAAAGCATGATTGATGCGCTTGCAAAAGGCGATGAAATCATCACGGCCGGCGGCTTCTTGGGCAAAGTGAGCAAATTGGGCGATAACTTCTTGAGCATTGAAATTGCCAATGGTGTTGAAGTTCAAATGCAGCGTTCTGCAGTGGTTCAAGTTTTGCCCAAGGGCTCTATCAAGTAATTGCCAAATCACCCTGAGCATTCAATGTGCCGGGTAATTTGCTTGTTGCTCTTTTCTCTTCTTTGAAGCGGCTGCCATCATGAACCGTTATCCGGTGTGGAAATTTGCGATCATCGTGATCGCTTTGTTGTTGGGCGTGGTGTACACCTTGCCTAACTTTTTTGGTGAAGCGCCGGCTGTGCAGGTGTCTTCTGCCAAGACGAGCGCGAAGGTGGACAACGCCACGTTGGCCCGTGTCGAAGACGCCCTCAAGACAGCCAACGTGCCGACTGCAGCAGTGACGCTGGAAGGTGCCTCCATCAAAGCACGTTTCGATACCACGGAGCAACAACTTAAAGCCAAAGACGCGATTCAAAAAGCCTTGATCCCAGAAGGCGCAGACAACGGTTATGTGGTGGCTTTGAATTTGTTGTCGCGATCACCCTCTTGGTTGACCGCTTTGCATGCTTCGCCCATGTACTTAGGCTTGGACTTGCGCGGTGGTGTGCACTTCATGTTGCAGGTGGACATGAAGGCCGCATTGACGCAAAAGACAGATTCTCTGGCGGGCGACATTCGCACCACATTGCGTGAAAAAGATGTGCGTCATGGGGGCATCACACGAAGCGGGCAGAGCATTGAAATCAAAGTCAGAGATCAAGCGCAATTGGACGCAGCACGCCGAGTCTTGGCGGATCAGTTTGCAGACTTGCAAGCTGTTGATGCGGCTGAAGGCGGCGAGTTCAAAATCACGGCCAGTATCAAGCCGGAGGCAGCACGTCGTGTGCAAGAACAAGCCTTGAAGCAAAACATCACCACCCTGCACAATCGGATCAATGAACTGGGGGTTGCAGAGCCGGTGATTCAGCAACAAGGCCTCGACCGAATTGTGGTGCAGTTGCCTGGCGTGCAAGACACGGCAAAAGCCAAAGACATTTTGGGGCGCACCGCAACATTGGAAGTTCGCTTGGTGGATGAGAGCACTGAAGCTCGCACAGCCGAACAAACCAACGGCCTGGTGCCGTTTGGCGCGGAACGCTACTTAGACCGCAATGGGCAAGCTGTGATTGTGAAGAAGCAAGTCATTCTGACGGGTGACAATCTGACAGATGCCCAGCCTGGCTTTGACGGTCAAACGCAAGAGCCTGTGGTGAATTTGTCTTTGGACGGTAAAGGTGCACGCATCTTCAAAGACGTGACTCGAGAAAACGTTGGCAAACGCATGGCCATTTTGCTTTTTGAAAAGGGCAAAGGTGAAGTGGTCACGGCCCCCGTGATTCGATCTGAAATTGGCGGCGGTCGCGTGCAAATTTCTGGGCGCATGACCACCAGTGAAGCCAACGACACATCGCTGTTGTTGCGCGCCGGTTCTCTGGCTGCACCGATGGAAATCATTGAAGAGCGCACTATCGGCCCCAGTTTGGGTGCTGAAAATATTGCCAAAGGTTTTAACAGCGTGACCTGGGGCTTCGTGGTGATTGCCGCCTTCATGTGCATTTATTACATGATGTTCGGCTTGTTCTCAAGCATCTCATTGGCTGTCAACTTGTTGTTATTGGTTGCGGCACTGTCAATGTTGCAGGCCACCCTCACATTGCCCGGCATGGCTGCCATGGCCTTGGCATTGGGCATGGCCATTGACTCTAACGTGCTTATCAACGAACGTGTGCGTGAGGAACTCCGCATGGGCGCTTCACCTCAAGCCGCCATTCACACCGGTTACGACCGTGCTTGGGCAACTATTTTTGACTCGAACATCACCACCCTGATTGCGGGTGTGGCCCTGTTGGCATTTGGTTCTGGCCCTGTGCGCGGTTTTGCGGTGGTGCACTGCTTGGGTATTTTGACCAGCATGTTCTCTGCGGTATTTTTCTCGCGCGGCTTGGTCAATCTTTGGTATGGCCGGCAGAAGAAACTCAAGACGGTGTCTATCGGCACAGTGTGGCGGCCTGATGGTTCTGCACTGCCGCCAACAAGCAACCACAAAGAATAAAGCGGAGCAGCACCATGGAATTTTTCAAAATCCGCAAAGACATCCCGTTCATGAAGCATGCGTTGATTTTCAACGCGATCTCCTTGGCGACCTTTTTGTTGGCAGTGTTCTTCCTGTTCAGCCGCGGCTTGCATTTGTCAGTCGAGTTCACGGGCGGTACGGTGATGGAAGTCAGCTACAGCCAACCTGCAGACTTGACGAAAGTGCGCGGCGTGGTGTCAAGCTTGGGCTACACCGATGTGCAGGTGCAAAACTTTGGCACGGCGCGTGACGTGATGATTCGTTTGCCTGCGCAAAAGGGCGTGAGTTCTGCGCAGCAAAGCGACAAACTCATGGAAGCTTTGAAAGCGCAAAACGCAGAAGCCACGATGCGCCGCACAGAATTTGTCGGCCCCCAAGTGGGTGAAGAATTGGCGACAGATGGCCTGAAGGCTTTGGCCTTCGTGGTGATCGGGATCATGCTGTATTTAGCCGTGCGCTTTGAATGGAAATTCTCTGTGGCGGCCATCATTGCCAACTTGCACGACGTCATTATTATCTTGGGCTTCTTTGCCTATTTTCAGTGGGAGTTCTCATTGGCCGTGCTCGCCGCTGTACTGGCAGTGCTGGGTTATTCAGTGAATGAATCGGTGGTGATTTTTGACCGAATTCGCGAGAACTTCCGGCGCTATCGCAAGATGAACACGGTTGAAATCATTGACAACGCCATCACCTCTACCATCAGCCGGACCATCATCACGCACGGTTCCACGCAAATCATGGTGCTCTCCATGTTGCTGTTTGGTGGTGAGACCTTGCATTACTTTGCCATGGCCCTGACGATTGGTATTTTGTTTGGTATTTATTCATCTGTGTTTGTGGCTGCGGCCATTGCCATGTGGCTGGGCATTCATCGCGAAGACTTGATCAAAGCCGCGCCGAAAAAAGACGAGGATCCAGACGATCCCAACTCTGGCGCCGTGGTTTAAAGAAGAGGGTTAACGCCGTCGGCTGAGTTGTTGGTACAGGCCGCCTGGCAAGCTGCCTAATGCGCCGATCAATTCCAATTGGAATAATTCGGCCTGCAGCTGCGCTGTGGGCAAGCCGCTTCGCAGCTGCAACTCATCAAGGCCCACGGGATCTTGACCCAAATGGTCGATCACCTTCAACGAGGTGGCACTCATTTGATCGTCGTTGAATCCTTGCGCAGAGGACATGCTGGAGCCTGAATCGCGTTGCGCCTCTTTTGATAAACATTGAACCTCTGGCAGGTCTTTCAATTCCTCCAAAATATCTTGCACGCAATCAACCAACTTGGCACCTTGCTTGATGAGGTCATGGCATCCCTTTGACACGGTGGTGTGGATGGAGCCTGGAATGGCAAACACCTCCTTGCCAATTTCCAAAGCTTGGCGCGCTGTGATCAATGACCCCGAGCGAGTCGCGGCCTCCACCACCAAGCAAGCCTGTGACAAGCCAGCGATCAGGCGATTGCGTTTCGGAAAATTAGAGTGGAGGGGGGCAGTGTTCAAGGGGTATTCGCTGATCAACAAGCCATGCGCAGCAATCTCTAAGGCCAAGGCGTGATTTTGATGGGGGTAGACGCGGTCTAAACCAGTGCCCACCACGGCCACTGTGTACAAGGGATGGTGGGGTTGACCCCCTTTCAAAGCGCCCTGATGGGCTGCTGTGTCTATGCCCAAGGCCAAGCCAGAAACCACGGTGAGACCCGCTTGGGCAAGGTGAAGGGCAAAGTCGTGTGCATTCAAGCGACCTTGGGGTGTGGGATTGCGACTGCCCACCACGGCAAGGGCTCGTGGCGCATGGTCGAGTGCAGGGCTGAGTAAATGCAGGTGCTGCGTCTGCCCTAAAACATAGAGCAGACAAGGGGGGTCAGGCGTGAGCATCAGGGTGCTGGGGTAATCGTCATCGGCCAGTGTGAGAATCCGTTTTTGAAGTGTTTTGGGTGCGGCGGGATAGGCCTGTGTTTGAAGCCAATGCCAGGCGGTCTCTAGCGCTTCTTCTAATTCAGGGGGGATCAGTTGAAGCTGTTGACTCACAGTTGCGCTGACAAGCGATTGCAACTCGCGAGTGCTTCTCTCAAAAATGGCCTCGGGCAAGCCAAATCCCTGCAACAAAGCGCGTGCAGTGATGTTGCCCACGCCAGGCGTGAGGCTCAAACGAAGCCAAGCCTTGAGACTTTCTCGAGTCGAAACCATTTGTTTTCCTAAAGATGAAGCCGCAGGCCGGGGGGCCAATTTTGGGTACGATCTAAGACTTGGGCAAGGCTTCTTCAAATTGGAGAAAATAGAGGTATTGCTGAATACAAAACACCATGTCACTTTTAAATATTCTTTGCTATCCCGACTCACGCCTGCACAAGGTGGCCAAGCCTGTGACTGAGTTTGATGACAAGCTGCGCGCCCTTGTGGCCGATATGTTGGAAACCATGTATGAATCCGAGGGCGTTGGCCTGGCGGCGACCCAAGTGGATGTGCATCAACGCCTGGTCGTCATGGACACATCTGAACAACGCAATCAGCCTGTGGTTTTGGTAAACCCCGAAATTACGTGGGCCAGCGAAGAGCGAGTGAAGGGTGATGAAGGTTGTTTATCGGTACCTGGCATTTACGATGGCGTCGAGCGTGCCGTGGCAGTGAAAGTGAAAGCAGCGGATGAGCATGGCCAAGTTCGTGAGTTGGAAGCAGAAGGCATGATGGCGGTTTGTGTGCAGCACGAACTGGATCACTTAATGGGCAAAGTGTTTGTGGAATATTTGTCGCCTTTAAAGCGCAACCGTATCAAAACCAAAATGCTCAAAGCCCAAAGAGACGATGCGTAATTGTTGAGACAGAAAGAAGTTCCATGCGCGTGATCTTTGCGGGTACTCCAGAATTTGCCCGCAGCGCATTGGCGGCTTTGCACGCTGCTGGCCATGACATTGTGGGGGTCTTCACACAACCCGACAGGCCCGCAGGCAGGGGCATGAAATTACAGGCTTCTGCGGTCAAGCAATTTGCCCAGCGCCATGACTTGCCCGTCGTCCAACCGCACAGCTTGAAACTGGATGGCAAATACCCAGAAGAAGCTGCCGCAGCACAGGCCTTCATCGTGCAAGCCAAAGCCGATGTCATGGTTGTGGCCGCTTATGGCTTGATCTTGCCTCAATGGGTTTTGGATGCGCCCCGTTGGGGTTGCCTGAACATCCATGCGTCTTTGCTGCCACGCTGGCGAGGCGCCGCGCCCATTCACCGTGCGATTGAGGCGGGTGATGTGCAAACGGGGATCACTCTCATGCAGATGGATGCCGGATTGGACACGGGTGACATGTTGTATGAACAAGCCGTGCCGATTGGGGCAGAGGACACCACGGCCAGTTTGCACGACAAGTTGGCCGACTTGGGCGCAGGCATGGTGGTTCAGGCTTTGATGCACGTGGGACATTTCAACCCGGTGAAGCAACCCACTGAAGGGGTGACTTACGCACACAAAATTGAAAAGACAGAAGCTGCCATTGATTGGACGCTCAGTGCTCAAATTTTGTCACAGCGCATTCGTGCATTTGACCCCTTCCCGGGTATGACGGCGCAAATGGCGGGTGAAGTGGTGAAAGTCTGGCAAGCGCATGTGACAAAGCACACCACATCGGAATGCGGAGCTCCTGCTGCTGGCACGTTGTTGACCCTCAGTGAGAACGGTCTTGAGGTTGCGTGTGGTGAAGGGGTCTTGTGCCTCACGCAATTGCAAAAACCAGGGGGCAAGCGTCAGCCTGCAGCCGATTTTGTTCGAAGTTTCAATGGCGCAGTTGGCGATGTTTTTTAAAGCTGAAAATTACCGTCACTCGGCTTTCGTCGAGGGGTTGCGTGATGCAGCGCCGCAAGCGCCTGGCGTGGCGGCATGGGGCCTGATGATTGGCGTGGCCATGATCAACTCTGGCATGAGCGTCATGGAGTCGATCGCCATGACTTTGTTGGTCTATGCGGGCAGTTCTCAATTGGCGGCCATTCCCTTGATTGCGGCAGGCGCTCCAGCTTGGATCATTTTGGCCACTGGGTTTTGTGTGAATTTGCGCTTTATGGTGTTCAGTTTGCACCTCAGGCCTTACTTGATGCATTTGCCAAGATTCGAAAGAGTGATTCACGGCTACCTCACGGCAGACCTCAGCTATGTTTTGTTTACAAGACGCTTTCTCAAACCCAGCAGTGATTCAGCAGAGCAACAGATGCAGACGGCATTTCTCGCAGGCAACACGTTCATTATTTGGGTGAGTTGGATGGTGGCCAGTTTATTTGGCATTTACCTTTCCAACTTCATTCCTAGCACTTGGGGTTTAGGTTTCGCTGGCACGCTGTGTCTGGTGGGCATTTTTTGTTCATTGGCAAGTACCAAGATGCGCTTCTTTGCTGCCGGTGTGGCGGCCTTGACCGCCATTGCTGCCTATCAGCTGCCCTTGAAATTAAACATTGTGCTGGCCATTGGTGTGGCGGTGATTCTAAGCATGAGTTTGGAGCGGTTTCGAAAACACCCGCAAGGGAATAAAACATGACTTTTTTCGAAGGCACGGATGTTTGGACCGTCGCAGTGATTGCGGGCCTCACGCTGGTCACTTTCATCACCCGCTGTTTCTTTTTCATTTCAAGTGAAGAGTGGACCTTGCCCGAATGGGCGCAGCAAGGCTTGCAATATGCGCCGATTGCAGCCATGGCGGCGGTGGTATTTCCTGAAATACTGATGCAACAAGGCCATTTTTTACAAACTTGGATGGACGCTCGGTGGGTGGGTGCGTTGGTGGGTGGCGCTGTTTATTTTTGGAAACGCAATGTGCTCCTGACCATTGTGGCGGGCATGCTGGCTTACCTGCCGCTGCATGTGTGCTTGGCTTGGTAAACATTCGCATTAAAATCGAGGCTCTCTTGGGCGCTTTATTTCACGCGTCATCCCCCCATCTTCCGTGACAGAGACACCCCATGAACGTCATCCGCTTTTCAGATTTGTGTGCGCAAGGCAAGGCCAAGGGTCAGCGTGTTTTCATACGTGCAGATTTGAATGTGCCGCAAAACGATCGCGGTGTCATCACGGAAGACACGCGAATTCGGGCCTCTGTGCCTTGTATCCAAATGGCCTTGGATGCAGGGGCAGCGGTCATGGTCACCAGCCATTTGGGTCGACCGACTGAAGGCGAGTTCAAAGCCGAAGACTCATTGACGCCTGTCGCCAAACGTCTGACTGAATTACTCGGACGCGATGTTCAACTCAAAGCCAACTGGGTAGAAGGTGTCGACGTGGCTGAGGGCCAAGTGGCCTTGCTTGAAAACTGCCGCGTGAACAAAGGCGAGAAAAAGAACAGTCCCGAGCTTGCACAAAAAATGGCGGCTCTGTGCGATATTTTTGTGAACGATGCTTTTGGTACAGCACATCGTGCAGAAGGCACAACTTACGGCATCGCCGAATACGCCAAAGTCGCCTGTGCCGGCCCTTTGTTGGCAGCAGAAATAGACGCCATCACCCAAGCGCTGGCACACCCCGCGCGACCTTTGGTCGCCATTGTGGGCGGCAGCAAGGTGTCAAGCAAGCTCACCATTTTGAAAAGCTTGGCTGACAAAGTCGACCAACTGATTGTGGGGGGCGGTATTGCCAACACCTTCATGCTGGCGGCGGGTTTGAAAATTGGCAAGAGCTTGGCCGAGCCCGATTTGTTGGAAGCAGCGCGCGCTGTGATTGAGATCATGAAAGAGCGTGGTGCAGAAGTGCCCATCCCAACCGATGTGGTCACCGCAAAATCATTCTCTGCGGATGCAGTTGCCACAGTCAAGAAAGCCACTGAAGTGGCCGATGATGATTTGATTTTGGACATTGGTCCCGAAACAGCGGCCAAATTAGCGATGCAACTCAAAGCGGCTGGCACCATTGTCTGGAACGGACCTGTCGGCGTGTTTGAATTTGCTGCGTTTGAAAATGGCACCCGCGTGATTGCAGAGGCGATTGCTGCGTCAAGCGCCTTCAGCCTTGCTGGCGGTGGCGATACCTTGGCGGCCATTGCCAAGTACGGTATTGAAAAGCAAGTGGGCTACATCTCTACCGGGGGTGGCGCATTCTTGGAAGTACTCGAAGGCAAGACCTTGCCAGCCTTCGAAATTTTGTCGCGCAGAGCGCAATAAAACTCAAGACTTTGCTGGCAAATTGCCGCGCACTGGGCTGGTCATCTGGCCTTGAAAATCTGTCCAGCATTCGCGAGTGAAGTCGTACAGTTTGCAAGCTTTGGCTGTTTTGAAATACCACGCCCACGAGAAGGGCTGGACAATGATGCGGCCAGGCAGCATTTCTTCTAACTTGGCTTGCGCTTGTTTCAAGCGATACAGCGGAATGCTCATGTCCACGTGGTGCGCAGTGTGCTCCATGATGTGGTGCACCATGTTGCCAATTTTCATCGGAAAGGTCAGGTGCACCGTGGTGGACACAAAGGGCTGCGCCTTGGTCCAAGCCGATTTGTCGTTGTGCCATGAAACGCGGACATGGGTGTGGTGAACATAAACCACAAAGCCAATCATGGTGTTCCAAAACAAGAAAGGAACGAACACGCCCATCAGCAAAGACAGCGCAATGGACTGACCCGTTGCCACTGCGGCATAGCCGATGACGCTGACCCACAGAGCGCCAAACAGCGTCACCAACAGGCTGTCTTTCAAGAAAATGGGGCGGCGTGTGGGCATGTGCGTTTTATTCGGGAAGAATTCGCGCTTCCACCAAATCTCAATGAGGTAGTAGAGGCCTGGCGCCCATCCGCTGCGATAGAGGTATTGAAGCAAACGGTCAATGGGGCCCAAAGCCCTGAACTCTTCGGCCGTGAGGGGCGTCCAAACAAAGTCGACACCTTTCAAATTGGTGTAGCCATGGTGGACCACGTTGTGGCCAGTGTCCCACAGGCTGAAAGGTGTCAGCGAGTACAAGAACGCATAGCGACCAATCCACTTGTTCAACTCGCGGTGAGGTGTGAGGCTCTGGTGGCAAGCGTCGTGCCCAATGATGAACAGACGGCCAATCACAAAGCCGGCAACCAAGCCGCACAAGAGTTTGAGCCAGGCGCTTTCCAAGACCACCGTGCCGGCAATGAGCGCTAAAAAAAGCACAGTGTCAAAGGCCAGCAGCACAAACGCACGGAAAGTGGACCGTGCAGACAGCGGGACAAGCCACTCGCGAATTGTTTTGCGATGCGGCAGGGCTTGGTCCAAAGGAATGGGTTGCAAATGGTCAGTAGATGAATGTGGAGTCATAGAGAAGGCACAAAAGCAAGGCTTGGAAGCTATCAGAATAGATGGGCTAGTCTAAACCGAGACCCTTTTCCTGTGCCTGACTTGGGTCAATGGGCGGGCCCTATGGGGCCCTGCCCGGACGCTTCACCTATGATCTAGCCCTCTTCAGACTTATTTTCTGGGCTTTTTTTGCCTTTTTGACACATGATCGCACGCAATACCACCGTCATTGCCGACGCCAATGCCCCTGCCATTACCCAATTGCTGGCCGAACTTGTGGTCCATCACCCTTCCAGGGGCTGGTCGGATGCCGTGGAAGCGCAAGCACATCGCACTTTCGCCAACTGGGCAGGCTGCGCTGTGGGCCCCAGTTCCCATGAAACCATCGAGGCCGCCTTAAGCGCTGTGAGAGAACTGGCGCCTTCTGCCCAAGCCTCTGTCTTGGGTCGATCCGATCGCGTCGACATGGCCAATGCAGCCTTGCTGAACGGCATCAGTTCACACACCTTTGATTTCGATGACACGCATTTGAAAACCATCATTCACCCTGCGGGCCCCGTGGCTTCTGCCATCTTGGCTTTGGGTGAGCATTTGGGGTCGAGCGGACGACAGCTTTTGGATGCCTTGGTGCTGGGTGTCGAGGTTTCTTGCAGGGTGGGCAATGCTGTCTACCCCAACCACTACGATCGCGGATGGCACATCACGGGCTCTACCGGCATGTTGGGGAGTGCTGCTGCTTGTTCGCGTTTGCTGGGGCTCAATGCCAAGCAAACACAAATGGCTTTGGGCATTGCAGCCTCACAGCCTGTGGGATTGCGAGAGCAATTTGGCACCATGACCAAGCCTTTCCACCCGGGAGGTGCTGCGAAGGTGGGTTTGATGTCTGCCTTGATGGCCAAGCACGGTTACACCGCATCGACCCGCGCCTTGGAAGCACCGCGGGGTTTGATGCAAGTGTTCTCTGACAAAACCGACTGGCAGGAAATCACAGAAAACCTGGGAACAAGCTGGGAAATTGAGCTCAATACCTACAAGCCTTTTGCGTGCGGCATAGTGATTCACCCGGCCATTGATGCTTGCGTGCAATTGCGTGAGAAGCACCACTTGAAATCTGAGCAAGTGGCCAGGCTCACTTTGAAAGCCCATCCTTTGGTGCAAGAGTTGACGGGTAAAAAAACACCAACCGATGGTTTGTTGGCCAAATTCAGTGTGTTTCATTCATGTGCTGTGGCCCTCATTTACGGCCGTGCCGGCGAACATGAATATGCCGACGATGTGGTGCGCTCGCCCTTGGTCATCGGGGTCCGCGACAAAGTGGAATTGGTGGTGGACCGCAGCATTCACGAAGCTTCGGTTGATGTCACCTTAGAAACCACAGATGGCCAAAAGCACCATGTCTACATCGATCGCGCCATTGGCAGTTTGGAAAAGCCGATGACCAACGAACAACTCAAGTCTAAGTTTGTAGATCAAAGCGCACCCATCTTGGGGGATGCCAAAACTGAACAAGCCTGGGCTTTGTGCATGAATTTGGCAGCGCAACCTGATTTGAAGGCTTTGCTTCAAAGTTTGACGCGTTAAAAATCTGTGACGCACGACCCAAGCGGGCCTTGAATATTGTTCTCCCAGTGTGACTGATTTCGTGGGAAAATTGAAATCTCATGACACCGGAGACAAGTCCACATGCCCAGTCGCGCCACCAAAATTGTTGCCACCTTAGGCCCTGCATCCAGCGATCCTGCTATGTTGGAAGCCATGATCCGTGCTGGCGTGAACGTGGTGCGTCTGAATTTCAGCCACGGCAAAGCACAAGATCACATTGACCTGGCTCGATTGGTGCGCGAGGCCGCAGCCCGCGCCGGTCGCGAGGTGGCCATCATGGCTGACTTGCAAGGCCCCAAAATTCGCGTGGGCAAGTTTGCCGAGGGCAAAGTGATGTTGGTCCCCGGCGCCAAGTTTGTCCTCGATGCGTCGCGTGCTGAGTTGGGTGATCTCACGGGCGTGGGTCTTGACTACAAAGAACTGCCCCGTGATGTCAAAGCGGGCGACGTTCTGTTGCTGAACGATGGCCTCATTGTGCTCACAGTGGATGCTGTGCAAGGTGAAAAGGTCCATACCACCGTGAAGTTGGGCGGAGAGTTGTCCAACAACAAAGGCATTAACAAGCAAGGTGGTGGCCTCACTGCGCCCGCACTCACAGGCAAAGACATGGAAGACATCAAAACGGCCATGAGCTTTCAGGCCGATTATTTGGCGGTGAGCTTTCCAAAAAATGCCACCGACATGGAAATGGCGCGCCAATTGGCCAACGTGGCTGCGGCCCAATACAACCACAAGCCAGGTTTGATTGCCAAAATTGAACGCGCGGAAGCCATTCCTCGCTTGGAAGAAATTTTGCTCGCCAGCGACGGCATCATGGTGGCGCGAGGCGATTTGGCGGTTGAGGTTGGCAATGCCGTGGTGCCCGCACTGCAAAAGCGCATGATCAAATTGGCGCGAGCTCACGACAAGGTGGTCATCACAGCCACCCAAATGATGGAAAGCATGATCACCAATCCAGTGCCGACTCGGGCAGAAGTGAGTGATGTGGCCAATGCCGTACTCGATGGCACCGATGCTGTGATGTTGAGTGCAGAAACTGCAGCAGGCAAATACCCCTTGGAAACGGTCGAAGAGATGGCCAAAATTTGTTTGGCTGCCGAAGCTGCTGAAGAGTTTGAGTTGGACGCAGATTTCAGCGGTCAGTCTTTCAGCCACATCGATCAGTCCATTGCCATGGGCGCTTTGTTCACCGCGCATCATTTGCACGCCAAAGCCATTGTGGCACTCACTGATTCTGGCTCAACCGCTTTGTGGATGAGCCGTCACCGCGTGAAAATTCCCATTTACGCGGTCACCACCAAACTCAGCTCGCAGCGAAAGATGGCCTTGTACCGAAATGTTCGCCCCCTCCTAATGGACACCAGTGCCGACAGAGACACGGCTTTGGTTCAAGCTGAAAACCATTTGAAGAGCCGCAGCATTGTGGCCTCGGGTGACATTTACGCCATCACGTGTGGCGAGCCCATGGGCGCGCCGGGCGGTACCAACATGTTGAAAATTTGCCGTGCAGCTTAAGGCCGCACACTGGTTTGAGCTTGCACTCGATTGAACGCATGGTGGCTGAGCCAACCTGTGGTCCAGCACAGCCATGCTGTCCAAAAGGTGTGACTCATAAAATGAGCACCGCGCATTTGCTGTGAAACTCCCAACACAATGCCTGCGATCAACGCAATAGCCAGCCATTTCAGCGCGCGCCTGTCACCACTTTGCCGAATTCCAAAATAGGCGCCCATAAATGCAAAACCAGTAGATGCATGTCCCGCTGGAAAGCAGTGGCCCCCTGCGCCGTCCTGTTGCCAAAGGTCCCAGTGGGGGACATAGGCGGCCAGGCCACCAAAAGCTTGCAGGTCCCATGGACAGCTTGTTTGGCTGAACCCCTTGATCAGGGTGACAGAAAGAAGAGCACACAGGACAGAAATGAAGACTCCCGCACGATCACTGGTCGAAAGTGATCGCAAAGCACCCCAAGGTCGCCAGATGCCCACTAACAAGGCGATAAAAATCCCCCATCCCACGCTGCGAGTGCCTTCGTGCATGACCTTGCGCATCCACCAGTTGTCTCGCAGTGGAAAACCGCTGCTGTTGCCCCACCAGTGGGCCAGTGTCAGGTCCCAAGGGGTGGCGTCCCAGCCTAGAAGGAGCAACAAAAAAAACAGACTGATCCAAGCGTCGGTCCGCCAAAGCGCAGTGCCCTTGTTGGCGAAATTCAATGTGGGCAAATGAAGCATGAGCGAAATCATAGTCGGACTGGCTAAAAAAGCAGCCAATCATCAGCTTGGCTTGTTAAAATCTTTCGCAGTGACAAGCCGTTGACATGCCTCAAGCCAATGAAAATTGGGCTGCAAGGCATGACACCTTGGCTTGCGTCAGAATTTATAACTCTTTGGGGCTCTTCATCATGGCACTCGTTTCAATGCGCGAACTGCTGGACCACGCGGCCGTTAACGGCTATGGCATTCCGGCTTTCAACGTCAACAACTTGGAACAAGTTCAGGCCATCATGGAGGCGGCCAAAGAAACCGGTGCTCCGGTGATCATGCAAGCTTCGGCAGGTGCTCGAAAATATGCGGGTGAAGGCTTTTTGAAGTTGTTGATTCAAGCTGCCGTCGAGTCCTATCCCGAGATTCCCGTGGTGATGCACCAAGACCACGGCCAAAGCCCCGATGTCTGCCAAGGTGCCATCCATCTGGGTTTCAGCTCGGTCATGATGGATGGCAGTTTGGAAGCCGATGGCAAAACCATTGCCAGCTACGAGTACAACATCGAAGTCACCCAAAAAGTGGTTAGCATGGCGCACAAATTGGGCATCACCGTGGAAGGTGAGTTGGGTTGCTTAGGCTCCCTTGAAACGATGCAAGGCGACAAAGAAGACGGCCACGGCACAGACTCTGTGATGACGCGCGATCAGCTCTTAACGGATCCCGAACAAGCGGCTGATTTTGTAAAACGCACCCAGCTCGATGCTTTGGCCATTGCCATTGGCACCAGCCATGGCGCCTACAAATTCACCCGCAAGCCCACAGGCGACATTTTGGCCATCGATCGCATTCAAGCCATTCACAAACGCATTCCCAACACGCACTTGGTGATGCACGGATCTTCCAGCGTGCCGCAAGACTTGTTGGCCATCATCCGCGAATTTGGCGGCAACATGAAAGAGACTTACGGCGTGCCCGTGGAAGAAATTCAAAAGGCCATCCAATTTGGTGTGCGCAAAATCAACATTGACACCGACATTCGCTTGGCCATGACGGCCGCAGTTCGCAAATTCATGGCGCAGAACCCTGATAAATTTGACCCCCGCGAATGGCTCAAGCCAGCCCGCGAAGCGGCCAAACAAATTTGCAAGCAACGCTACATTGAGTTTGGTTGTGAAGGTCAAGCTTCCAAAATCAAGGGTCACAGCTTGCAAGTGGTGGCAGGTCAATACGCTAAAGGCGAGTTGGCGCAAGTTGTTCACTGAAATTGGCTCGATAATGCAGTCACTATGACCCTCGTTGCTGCATTGCATACTTCTGCTTTAACTTCTCTCACCTTGCTTGCACGAGGCAAGGTGAGAGACAACTATGCAGTGGGCACCGACCGAATTTTGATGGTGGCCTCCGACCGCATCAGTGCCTTTGACGTCATCATGGGTGAGCCCATTCCTGGCAAAGGTGTGTTGCTCACGCAAATGGCCTTGTTTTGGTTCGACAAACTCGGCCCTCAAGGTTTGAACCTTTGCCCCACTCACCTGACAGGCGAAGCGCCTGAGAGTGTGGTCAGTGCAGCTGAAGCTGCTCAGGTCAAGGGCCGCTCCATGTTGGTGAAGCGCTTAAAGCCCCTTCCGGTTGAAGCGGTGGTGCGTGGCTACTTGGCGGGCAGTGGTTGGAAAGAATACCAAGAAAACCAAGCGGTGTGTGGTGTGAAGTTGCCTGCAGGTTTGAAAAATGCCAGCAAGTTGCCTGAGCCAATCTACACCCCAGCCGCCAAGGCGGCGGTTGGCGAGCACGATGAAAACATCACGTTTGAAAAAACGGTAGAGATGATCGGCCTCGATTTGGCCACCCGCATCAAAGAGATCAGCATTGCAATTTACAAAGCCGCCAGCGCCATCGCAGCTGAAAAAGGCATCCTCATTGCGGACACCAAATTTGAATTTGGTTTAGATGCTGAGGGCACCTTGGTCTTGATGGACGAGGTGCTCACGCCCGATTCATCGCGTTATTGGCCAGCTGAAAGCTATGTGGAAGGCGAGAACCCGCCCAGCTACGACAAGCAGTTTTTGCGTGATTGGCTAGAAAGCACTCAGCTCAATGGCAAGCCGTGGGACAAAACGCCACCCGCCCCTCGTTTGCCCCGTGAGGTGATTGAAAAAACCGCTGCAAAATACGAAGAAGCGCTGCAGCGATTGACGCGCTGAAGACGTTCAGCTCAGCAGGATTCAGATTTAGTTCAGCATCATGCTCAGTTTGCGGCGATAGCTGGACACCATGGCCGCTTGCGGATCTTCTTGCACCGCACTTTTACCCATGAGCTCAATGCCACCCGCAGACTTGCCGGTGTGATCGACGCCACTTCTGGGCGCGGCCGGTGTGAGCAACTCCAACAAGCCCACCATTGTTTTGCGAGGTGCTTCGTCCTGCCATTTTTTGTCGCGCATGATGATCTCTAAGAGTTCGTCCATGGCGCCGGTCCAATCGTCGCTGGCCAAAAGAACGCGTGCTTTGGCGAAGCGTGCATCGAAGTCGCGCTTGTTGGCGGCAATGAGCGCGTCAAACTTCTCAAGCGACCATTGACCCATGGGGTCGGTGGTGACAAAGCGCAAGGCATCGAGCCACTGCTTCAATGCTTCAAAGCGAAGTTTGAGAGGAATTTGTGACAAGCAGGGCTTGAGCACGGTGCTGGCGGTTTCGAGTTGGCCCATGCTGATCAGCAGTTTGACCAAGTCAAAGCGTGCGTCGTCGTTTTCGGGGTTGGCTTCTAGTGCTTCGAGCAGTTTGGTTTGGGCGGTTTCTAAATCGCCCGATGCCATCAGGGCTTCTGCTTCTTGGACCTCTGTCGCAGCCAAGACCTCGTTTTCACCGGGCACATGTTTATCAAGGAATTCGCGCAATTTACCTTCGGGTACGGCGCCCATAAATCCGTCCACGGGCTGTCCGTTTTTAAGGAGCACGCAGGTGGGAATGCTTTTGATGCCAAAGGCAGCGGCCAGTTGCTGCTCTTGGTCCGAGTCAATTTTGACCAATTTGAAACGGCCCCCATAGGCTTCTTCCATCTTTTCCAAGAGGGGACCCAAGGTTTTGCAGGGGCCGCACCAAGGGGCCCAAAAGTCAACCAATACGGGCGTGGTCATAGAGGTCGCAATGACCTCGGCTTCAAATGTTTCTACGGTGACATCAATCATATTTACCAGACCTATGGGCTAAACCTTAAAATTCAAGAAATCAACTGAAATTCAGTTGAGACAATTTTTCTTTAACGCTTCATTAAAGCCAAACATGCCAAACACAGCATCCAAAGCCAAAACTCGCATTGGCGTGGTCATGGGATCCAGTTCTGACTGGGACACGATGCAACACGCAGTGCAGATTCTCCAACAGTTTGGCATCGATCACGATGCCAAAGTGGTTTCTGCGCACAGAATGCCTGACGAAATGTTCGCTTATGCCGAAACCGCACTAGAACGCGGTTTGTTCGCGATCATTGCGGGCGCAGGCGGCGCTGCCCACCTGCCCGGTATGTTAGCGGCTAAAACAGTGGTGCCGGTACTGGGCGTGCCTGTGGCCAGCAAACATTTACAAGGCGTAGATTCTTTGCACAGCATTGTGCAAATGCCCAAAGGCATTCCCGTGGCCACCTTTGCCATTGGCGCGCCCGGTGCTGCCAATGCGGCCTTGTTTGCCGTGGCCATGCTGGCGCAAAACGATGCGGCCCTTCAAGCCAAGCTGGAACAATTTAGAAAAGATCAAACGGCTGCGGCGCAAGCCATGAGCTTGCCGCCGGTGGGTGGTGCGTGAACGGCATGACCCATTCAGTGTGTTTGTTGCCAGGCGGCAGGGCTGCCACAGCGTCCTCATCCTCTTCTTTTTCCGCAGAACCGCTCACCTTGGGTGTGATGGGCGGCGGGCAGTTAGGCCGCATGTTTGTGCATGCTGCGCAAACCATGGGGTATTTCACAGCGGTACTTGATCCCGATGCGCAAAGCCCTGCAGGCCGTGTGAGCCATCGTCATTTTCAAACCGATTACACCGATCCAGAGGGGTTGAAGCAATTGGCGGCATGCAGCGCAGCCATCACCACCGAGTTTGAAAATGTGCCCGCCCCTGCATTGCGTGAACTGGCCAAGTTGCGGCCCGTGTCGCCAGGCGCGGATGCGGTGGCCATTGCACAAGATCGTGCCGCTGAAAAAGCACACTTCGTGAAATGCGGTGTGCCTTGTGCGCCTTACGCGGTCATTGAATCTGCAGATCAACTGGCCGCAGCCTTGTCGCAAAATTTGCTGCCTGGCATTTTGAAAACTGCGCGCATGGGCTATGACGGCCAAGGTCAAGTGCGGGTGAAAAATTCAGCGGCTTTGCGCGCGGCATGGCAAGAATTAAAAAATGTGCCCTGCGTGCTTGAAAAAATGTTGCCATTGTCCTTGGAGTGCTCCGTCATTTTGGCGCGTGGTCGCGATGGGCAGATGGTGAATTTTCCGGTACAGCGCAATTTGCACCGCGAAGGTATTTTGGCAGTCACAGAGGTTTACGAAGGCCATTTACCCGAAGCACTGCAACAACAAGCAGTGACTGCTGCGCGCGCCATTGCCGAAGGTTTGAATTATGTGGGTGTCTTGTGCGTAGAGTTTTTTCTTCTGCAAGATGGCAGCATGGTGGTGAATGAAATAGCGCCCCGCCCACACAACAGCGGCCACTACACCTTGGATGCTTGCGACCAATCACAATTTAATTTGCAAGTTCGCACCTTGGTTGGTTTGCCTTTGACGCAGCCTCGGCAACACAGTCCCGCCATCATGCTCAATTTATTGGGCGATGTGTGGTTCGATGCCAAGGGTGAGATGCGCTTGCCAGATTGGTCTGCCGTGCTGGCATTGCCCGGCACGCATTTGCATTTGTATGGCAAAACCGAAGCCCGCAAAGGGCGCAAGATGGGGCACCTCAATGTCACGGGTGCTTCTGCGCAAGAAGTTCGCGATGTGGCCCTGAAGGCCGCTGCCATTTTGGGGCTTGAAGCTTTTTAAGCGCCAAGCCTGCGGCTTCGAACTTCCACAATCACCTTACCTTGCGCCGTCACTCATGATCATTTCTGGCAACAATCCTGGCCATGTCCAACAAGCAGCTGATGCCTTGAGTGCAGGCGAACTCTTGGGTTTGCCAACAGAAACGGTTTATGGATTGGCGGCCGATGCCAGTAACGAATCAGCCGTTGCGAAGATTTTCAAAGCCAAAGGCAGGCCTTCCAACCATCCCTTGATTGTTCACGTGGCTTCAGTGGATGAGGTGAAAAAATTCGCCAGTGAAGTGCCTGACTTTGCGCACAAACTGATGACTGAATTTTGGCCGGGCCCGCTCACCCTGATCTTGCCTCGACGGGCAGAGATGGCGGCAGTTGCAGCGGGTGGGCAAAATTCTGTGGGTTTGCGTTGCCCCTCACATCCGATCGCACTGGAGGTATTGAAGGCGTGCGCTGAAAAAGGTGTCTGGGGTGTCGCTGCGCCCAGTGCCAACTTGTTTGGGCGTGTGAGTCCAACCACAGCGGCTCATGTGCAATCTGAATTTGGACAAGATCTTTTAATTTTGGATGGCGGTGAATGCGATGTCGGCATTGAATCCACCATCGTCGATTGCACCCGAGGTGTGCCAGTCTTGTTACGGCCTGGACAAATCAGTCGCATTCAAATTGAACAGGCATGTGATTTGAAATTGGTGAGTCCCGATGCCTTGAGCTCAGATGCGCCTCGGGCTTCGGGTACTTTAGAGTCACATTACGCGCCCTCGGCTCAAGTGCGATTAATGAGCCAAGCAGAATGGCAAAAAGCGTTGACTGCGTTGGGACCTCACACGCAAAACTTAGCACTGTGGTCTGTTGACAAACCTTCTCAAGAACTCTTGGGTGCTGGCTTGTTTTGGCGTCTTATGCCCACAAGCGCATCGCAAGCGGCGCATGAATTGTTCGGCGCACTGCGTGATTTTGATGCACGGGGTGTTCGCACCATTTGGATTGAAACGCCCCCCGATACACCTGAGTGGGAAGCTGTGCGTGACAGGTTGCATCGCGCAGCAGCTTGAAAACTTGAATTGCGGCAGTCCCTTCAAAGATTGCAGCAATTCAAGGGATTGATCAGAACTTCATTCCCAAGCCGATACTGAAGGTGTCGGGGTTGAGCGTTGTATCGATGGTTTGTCCGGTCGAAAACGTCGTTCTATTTTTAAGGAATGTTTTGCTGTAGGAGGTGTCCAATGTCCACTTCTCATTCAGTACATAACTAAAGCCAATTTGCGGCGTTAACGCAAACTTAGAACCTACACTGAGCTTGGTTGGCGAACCACCAGGATTCGTGGTTGCAGTGAGTGCGCCACTGCCAGTCTCATCATAAAAGTAGGCATAAGTGATGCCAATGCCCACATAGGGTCGAAACAATGCAACGGGTTCGTTGAATCTGTATTGGCCAAAAACTGTGAAGGGAAGCGCCTTGACGCTGCCGACTTGGCCTGCACCTGCCAAGGCCCCTGCGCCCAAGAGCTTGTGGGTAAATGGCATGGCCAATGGCAGATCGATTGAAAGATTGTCGGTGTACATGTAAGTCAAGCCGCCACCCAGTTGTGTGTCACTTCCCACATCCGTTTGGGTGTTGGGAAAACTCGGTGCAGTCATTTTGCCGCTGGTGACTTGGGGTGTAATTTGAGTGCCACCGATGCGAATCATTTTTGTGCCAGCAGATTGCGCATGGGCCCCAAAACAAATCGTCATTAATGCGGCTGTAGCGATGATCTGGTGTGTTTTATTCATGAGTTTCTCCTGAAAGTCCAAGGCATCAGAACCATTTGGCCAGAACCAACTCTTTTGCGACCAACTGCGCAATGAGCTGATAACCGTAAGGGGTTGGGTGTACCGAGTCTGCGAAGATGTATTTAGAGACATCACCAGCGATCACATTGGTTGAATTGCAGACCAATGAACTGCCAAGGGCATTCTTGCTTGGGTTGTCGAGAATACAAGCGGGCGTCGTTGCATTGCTGATGCCGTATTGGGCAGGGTTGGTCGTTTCGTCTTTGCTGGCGGTGTAAGCGTCTACAAGTAAAACGCCTTGCCTATCTTGAAGATTGGCTTTGAGTTGCGCATTGAAAGTTGTCACCATCAAGTCAATTAATCCTTGCGTCGCCGCATCCGTTGACATGCCAAAGGGGGTGCTCTTGATGTCAGGAATGTTGAGGACAAGAACTTTGCTTGCGCCCTTGTCCAGAATGAAGCTTTTGACGTAAGCGGCCAATTCGACCCCTGCGGTGCCCATGGCGACGACGGCGGCTTGAGGCGCTCCAGCAGCGGCTTTTGCATAGGCAGCGGCAGTTTCAACTTTGACTGCATCGCTTGGGTCGGCGGCTGCGGCTGCGCCAGCTGTTTGCGCAGCGCTGACCGTTGCCCCAACCGTTGCCAATTGGATGAAGACATCGTTGGCGCCCGCCATGACCGTCACCATTTCGGTGCCCGAGAATTTACCGCCCACTTTGGTGAGGTGGTTCTGGATTTGGGTGATGATTGGCACAGTCAATTGTCCAAGGGTTGCATTGCTTCCACCCAAAAGTTTATTCCCTGGGCCCACTGGGTTGGTCACTCTTGAGCCACCTTGTGCATAGTTCAGGCAGGCTGCAGTGTTAACAACGGGAACAGACATGCCATAGCTGGCACTTCCGTCTAAGCCCTTTTGCGCAGGGCAAGGTGCTGGGAGCGCCATTTGAGCGGCCAAGAGCTCAGTCCAATTTTTTGTCGTTGCTGAGTTAACGGTGTAGGTACCCCCACCCAACGCAGCCACACCACCCACTTGATAAGTTCCAACATCACTCAGACTGTCGCCAAAAGAGACCAAGGAAGAGTAGCTGACGCGTAATGTTTGATTGCCGTCACTGCTACCGCCCCCACAGCCCACCAACATTGCGACAGCCGTCGTGGCAAGCATTGCAACATTCCATTTCATGGATTTCATCTTTCGCCTCTTTGTCTTGCTTATCTTGTTGTAAAAAATGCCCATCTATCGACAATTTAATCTAGCGGGCAGTCTAGGGTGAGGGGGTAACTACTACTCGGGCCTCAGATTTTTTTTGATCCTTGACGGTCCATTCCAACAATTTGTCAAAAGCAGGTCGGGCTGCATTGGCGTTGGGGTGATTGATCAGCACCACAAAGACATAGCGCTGTCCGCTCAAGCCTTCAACATAGCCCGCTAAAGAAGCAACATCCCTCAAACTGCCAGACTTCAAGCGCGCTCTGCCGATGGCCACAGAATTGGGGAGGCGGTCTTTGAGCCTTGAAACGGTACCGTCCACGCCGGCGATGGCCAAAGAATTCTGCAAAGCTGAGAAAAAGTTGCTGTTGGCCGCCCATTGCAACAAGGCGCCAAGCGCCAAGGCATTGCTGCGCTCTTCGCGCGAGAGGCCAGAGCCGTTGTCAATGACAGGCAAGGCTTGCGCCGGCAGTTTTTGTTGCCACCAGCGCAACACAATTTGGCGCGAAGCTTCAAAGTTGCCAGGTCCTTGCTGACTTGACAGTGTCAGAAACAATTGCTGCGCCATCACGTTGTTGGAGAACTTGTTGATGTCAGCCACGATGTCTGACAAGGGCAAAGAAGCCGCTTCATGCCACAGCCGGGCCTGCAAGGGCAAAGCGCCCTCGCGCACTTGTCCTTTCAATTTGCCACCCGCTTGCTGCCACATGGCTTGCACCATGCGGACAGCAAAACTCGTGGGTTCGATGAAGGCCACGGGCCATTGTTGCTCGCCGCAGGTGCTTGGGTAAGCGCCATTGAAACGAATGACGTTGGGGCTGGAAAAATCGGCGCGCAGTTGCGAGCGCCAGTCGATGCATGGACTATTCGACATCGGAACGCTCAAGGGTCGCTGCACACCCGCCAATGGTGGTTCGGATTCAACCTTGGCCTCGCCTTTAGAAGCGTCTGGCGTGAACTTGAACAACAGGGCGTTGAAATTAAGCAGCAAACCTTGTGGTGCAACGTTGTAGGGGCGCAGGGGTTCATCGTCAAAACTGGCAGCGTTTTTGGGTGGCAGTTCAAACACGCTGCCGTCCAACACAATGTCGCCCCGAACTTCTTTAATGCCTTTCGCCATGACTTCTTCAAGCAAACTTTGAAGTCTTTCGACCACCAGTTTGGGATCACCGCTGCCTTTCAAATACAGGTTGCCCTGCAGCACACCCTCTTTGATGGGGCCATCCACCCAGACACGATTGCGCCATGTGAACTCCGGCCCTAGCAATGAAAGGCCTGCGACAGTGGTGATGAGTTTCATCACTGAAGCGGGGTTGACTTCAGCTTGAGCGCGGTAACTGAGGCGAGGCTTTGAGGTTGTGGGAGGGGCTTGAGTGCCTGAGCTCACGGGCGTAATCAAGATGCTCACTGCATTCAATGGCACCTTGGCTTGTTTGAAAGCCTGTGCAACATCACGCGGCACCTGCTCGACATCCCGTCCCTTGTCTTTGGCATGGGCGGGTAGCAAGGGGCAAATCAGCAAAGCTGAAAAGACAAGGCAACTGCAGGGGATCAAGCGAAATACAAGCATGATTGAAGTCTAGCGGTCTTGGAAAGCTTTGTCCTTGCGAGGACGTATCATTGGCACATGTCTTTGTCACCCCGCCTGATTGGCCGCTTGTCGGCCGTGATCACTGTTTTCATTTGGACCTTTTTCATCATCGTGACCCGAGCTTCTGCCTCGCACGTCTTGATGCCTTTGGACATTGTGTGTGCTCGCATTGTGGGGGCGAGTTTGCTGCTACTGCCCTGGGCTTGGTGGCTCATGCGAGATGCTCGCAGCAAGGGGGAAGACGTGGGGTCATTGATGGGCCTGTCCCCCCTGCCCCTCAGAATCACGGTACAGGCGGGTGTGTTTGGTGGCTTGTTGTATGCCGTGTTTGCCTACATTGGATTTTTCTATGCCCCGGCCGGTCACGCTTCTGTGTTGATGCCAGGCAGCTTGCCTTTGTGGACCACGCTTTTGATGTGGATTTTCTTGCGGGAACACATTGGGATGAACCGTGCCATTGGCTTGGCCATGATTGTGGCCGGCGACATGCTGGTGGGTGGTATGAGTTTGTTGAAAGCATTCGAGGGTGGCGAGGTTTGGATCGGTGATTTGCTCTTCATGTCAGCCGCTTTTTGTTGGGCCGCCTACAGTGTCACGGCGCGTCGATTTGGCTTAGATGCTGTGCGCGCCACCATGGCCATTACCGCCTTTTCACTGGTTAGCTTTGTCCCTGTCTATGCGTTGTTGGTGAGCTTGAATATTTTGACCAGCCACATCGCGCAAGCCTCATGGTTTGAAATTTTGTTTCAGCTTGTTTATCAAGGGGTGTGCTCCGTGGTGATTTCTGGCATTGCCTTCACGCAAATGATTCGCTCCTTTGGCCCCGTCAAATCCACCATGATCACTGCGGTGGTTCCCGGCTTGTCTGCGCTGGGCGCGGTGGTGCTGTTGGGCGAGCCCATGTCTTGGAATCTGCTGGCAGGGCTGGCACTGGTCACCAGCGGCATCTTGTTTGGCGTGCGTCAGGCCACGGTGAAACCGGACTGATCATCATTGATGACCATGAACAAACCCCTGAAATTTCTAGCTTTCGAAACCAGTACGGAGATGCTGTCGGTGGCACTGGGCGATGCTTCGCAAACATGGCATCACCAGGGTGTGGGCGGCGCCAATGCCTCTGCACAATTGATTCCAGTGATTCATGACTTACTGGCCAAGGCGCAATGGCAATGGCCAGACCTCACGGCTCTCATTGTGGGGAAAGGTCCAGGCTCTTTCACAGGATTGCGCACCGCCTGCTCAGTGGCACAGGGCTTGGCCTTGGGTGCCAATCTGACGGTCATTCCCGTAGACACTTTGTTGGCCGTGGCTGAGGATGCACGTTGGCAAAAATACGAGAGTGTGGGCCAAAAGGCTGAAAATTTTTCGGTGGGCGTCGTCATGGATGCGCGCATGGGGGAGGTTTACATGGGGGCTTACACGTGGTCTCTTGAAGCCAGGAGCTGGCAGACCGTGTTAGCGCCGCAAGTCGGTGCGCCAGAAAAGATGGCGCAACTTTTAAGAGGGCTCAGCTTGCCTAAGCTCATGCTCGCAGGCAACGGTTTTGAGGTGTCCAAAGATTGCTTCCCTTTGCAAGTTTTTCATACGGAGCAAGGCCCTGTGCGTTGCGAGCCAGCCATGCCGAACGCTTTGGCGCTGCTGCGATTGGCGCCCGCCCTTTGGATGACAGGGCAAGCCGTGGCGCCAGAGCTTGTTCAGCCTCTGTACATTCGCGACAAAGTGGCGCAAACAACGCTAGAACGTGAAGCCCTTCAATTGGCCAAAGCCGCCGCGGTCTTTAAAAAGGGGGTCTGAGCATGATGGCTTTGCCTGCAGACCTGCCGAAGAAAATTGCCCCCCATCTTCTGGTGCAATTGCGTCCTATGCTGGAGGACGACCTGGCAACAGTGGTGGCCACAGAGCAAGCTGCTTACGGTCATCCATGGACCTTGGGAAATTTCAGAGACGCTTTGAAGGCAGGTTACGCCGCTTATCGTTTAGATGCGGGTGAGCAGTTGGTCGGCTACTTGGTGGCCATGAAAGTGATCGATGAAGTGCACTTGCTCAACATCACTGTAGCACCCGCATTTCAAAGGCAAGGTTGGGCTGCTTGCCTGATGCAGGCGCTCAGTCTCTGGGCAAAAGCCCAGGGTGCCGTTTGTTTGTGGTTGGAGGTCCGTGAAAGCAATGAGCGCGCCTTGAAACTCTACAAAGTATTTGGATTTCAGCAGGTCGGCCTCAGAAAAGACTATTATCCTGCCAGCAGAACCGCCAGAGAATCTGCTGTGGTCATGAGCAAGCCACTCCACACGTAAACCATGACAGACACCCACATTGACACTCGTTTTGAATTAGACGATCGCCAGCGCGCCATGTTGGCTGAAATGGGTGTGCGTGTTTGGATGCCGCAGTCTGTGCCCAAGGCTCACCTGCCCGTTGCGCCAGCTTTGGTGACGGAACCCAAGGCTGAGCGCACTTTAAAGTTGGCGCCCTTGCCCAAAGACATTGCCCTCATGGATTGGACCTTGCTCCAAACCACCGCTTCTGCTTGCCAATCATGTGGCTTGTGTGAAGGCCGCCAGCAAGCTATTTTGGGGGAAGGCTTGGCAACGGCAGATTGGATGGTGGTGGGCGATGCACCAGGTGAAGACGAAGACAAGTCGGCGACCAGTTTTGCAGGCCCAGCAGGTGAATTACTGGACAACATGTTGCGGGCCTTGAAGCTCACGCGCGAGCAGGTTTATTTAACCCACGCCGTGAAGTGCAAAACACCCGCAGGGCGCAGTGCCAGTCAAGAGGAACTCCTCCAGTGCGGCGCTTATTTGGCAAGACAAGTGGCCTTGGTTCAGCCCAAAGTAATTTTGGCAATGGGCCGCACGGCGGCTTTGGCGTTGCTGCAAAGCACGGAGCCCTTGGGCAAGTTGCGCTCTCAAGTTCAAAGCTTTCAAGGGGTGCCCGTGGTGGTCACGTACCCGCCTGTCTATTTGCTGCGCAATCAGGCCGACAAAGCCAAGGCCTGGGCTGACTTGTGTTTGGCAGCCAGCTTGCTGAATGCTTAGGCTCTTTTTAGATTTTTCACCTTAGGTTTGATCCGCTTCAGAGCTTGTTTGAGCTCGCTGTGGCCAGAGCACGCTCACAATGGCGAGCACCATCAAACCTGTGGCGACCCAGTCTTGCCAATGCAAGACTTCGTTCAAAATCCAAGCGCCACTGAACACACCCAAAACTGGAATCATCATGACGCTGATGGTGGAGGCAGCCGGTGGCAGCGTGCGCGCCAAATAAAACCAAGCGGAGTGCGCAAAGACAAAGACCAAAATGGCATTGTACAACATGGACATCCAATGCGTCGATGTGGGCGCGTGCCATTCCGATGATTCAAATACCAAGACCAGCACCGCCATCACGCCGGCGGTCATGAGCGTCATCCAAAAAGACAAAGTGAGGGTTGGCAAAGGAATCTTGGTTCTGCGCAGCATTTGGGTTCCTAAGGCCCAGGTGCTGGCGGCCCCTAAGGCCAACAGCACCCCCACAGGTTTGCCAGACAAATTGGCCAGTTCATGCCACAACAAAAAGAGCACACCCAAAGCTGCGGCTGCAACACCGCCCCAAGCGCGTTTGGACAGTTGGTTGTGAAACACCAAGGCACCAATCACGGCAGAAAATATGGGCATGGTGTAGCCCAAGATGGCTGACCTGCCGCTGGAGAGAGACTGCACCGCCAAAATGATGAAAGCATGCCAAAAGAACATGTTGAAGACGGCCAACATTAAAAGTTCAGGCCAATAAGCGCGCGGTACTTTCAACGGAACTTTCAGGAACCACAAGGCCAACCCTAAAATGGGCGTGCCAATGAGCAAGCAGATGAGCCTGTAGGTAAAAGGGGGAAAGCCGGTCACGCCAAGTTTCATGACGGGCCAGTTGAAGCCCCAAACAAAGGTCAGGATCACCAAGATCACCCATTGGCGTTTTGTGAGAGAGTTCATTGACTCCGATCTTAGAGGGAATTGAGCCTTTAAAATCGCTCCCATGACCTTCTTAGAACATTTGCAAGGCGCTGAGCGCCAAAACGGCTCCCTGTTGTGCGTGGGCCTTGACCCTGAGCCCAGCAAGTTCCCAGCAGGTATGAAGGGCGACGCTAGCAAAATCTATGATTTTTGCGCTCAGATTGTCGACGCCACAGCCGACCTGGCCATTTCCTTCAAACCGCAAATCGCTTACTTCGCTGCACACCGCGCCGAAGCTCAGTTGGAAAAACTGATGGAACACCTGCGTCGCAATGCGCCGCAGGTGCCCGTCATTTTGGATGCCAAACGTGGCGACATTGGCGCCACAGCGGAGCAATATGCGAAGGAAGCGTTTGAGCGCTATGGCGCCGATGCAGTCACGCTGTCGCCTTTCATGGGCTTTGACTCGGTGCAAGCTTATCTGACATACCACGGCAAGGGTGCGTTTTTATTGTGCCGTACCTCCAACCCTGGCGGCGATGATTTGCAAAACCAGCGTTTGGCCTCCGTGGAAGGCCAGCCCTTGATGTACGAGCACATTGCCCAATTGGCGCAAGGCCCGTGGAATTTGAATGGCCAGTTAGGCCTGGTGGTGGGTGCCACCTACCCTGCTGAAATTGAACGTGTGCGCAGTTTGGCGCCCACTTTGCCTTTGCTGATTCCCGGCGTAGGTGCACAAGGCGGCGATGCTGTGGCCACCATCAAGGCCGGCTATCGACAGAGCAACGGTGTGACCACTGGCGCGGTCATTGTGAGTTCATCGCGCGCTATTTTGTACGCGTCATCGGGTGATAATTTTGCGCAGGCGGCGCGCCAAGAAGCCATGCGCACGCGTGACCTTCTGCGAACAGCAGCGCAGGGTTAATTATTTTTCAAGCAATCGCTTTAAGTATCGGCCGGTAAAGCTGGCAGGATTTTGCGCCAGTGTTTCGGGAGTTCCGACACCCACCACAGTACCGCCACCTGAACCGCCTTCAGGTCCCATGTCGATTAACCAGTCGGCTGTTTTGATCACATCTAAGTTGTGTTCAATCACAACAATGGTATTGCCCGCATCGCGAAGCTGGTGCAAAACCTTGAGCAGCAAGGCAATGTCTGCAAAGTGCAAGCCCGTGGTGGGCTCATCCAAGATGTACAGCGTTCGGCCCGTGTCACGCTTGGACAACTCTAAAGCCAACTTCACACGCTGCGCTTCACCACCTGACAAGGTGGTGGCCGCTTGACCTAAACGGATGTAGCTCAAGCCAACATCTAACAAGGTTTGCAGTTTCCGCGCAATGGCAGGAACGGCATTGAAGAATTCAAACGCCGCCTCGACCGTCATGTCGAGCATTTGAGCAATATTTTTGCCTTTGTAAAAAATTTCCAAAGTTTCGCGGTTGTAGCGTTGGCCATGACACACATCGCATGGCACATAGACATCAGGTAAGAAGTGCATTTCCACTTTCACCATGCCGTCACCTTGGCAAGCTTCACAACGACCGCCGCCATTTGACGCACTCACGTTGAAGCTGAAGCGTCCAGGACCATAGCCGCGCTCCCGAGCTGCTGAAACTTCGGTCATGAGGTCGCGAATGTGGGTGAACAAACCGGTGTAGGTGGCAGGGTTGCTGCGAGGTGTGCGGCCAATGGGCGACTGGTCGACGTTGATGACTTTGTCGAAATGGTAGAGCCCCAAAATATCTTCATGGGTGGCGGGTTCATCGTGCGCACGGTGAATGCTGCGGGCTGCGGCGGCGTACAAAGTTTCGTTGACCAAGGTGGATTTGCCAGAACCCGAAACACCTGTGACGCAGGTTAAAAGTCCCACAGGAAAGGCCGCACGCACATTCTTTAAATTGTGTCCTTGAGCGCCTACAATTTCAATAAAGTCTTTGCCAGGTGCATGGCGTTTGGTGGGCACCTGAATGGCTTTGCGACCCGACAAATATTGGCCGGTCAAGGAATCTGGCGCCAACAATATATCGGCGCAGGTGCCTTGCGCCATCACGCGGCCGCCATGCACGCCTGCACCTGGGCCCATGTCAATCACATGGTCGGCAATGCGAATCATGTCTTCGTCGTGCTCCACCACCAGCACACTGTTGCCAATGTCGCGCAAGTGTTTGAGGGTGCCAATCAGGCGATCGTTGTCGCGTTGGTGCAGGCCAATGCTGGGCTCATCTAAAACGTACATCACGCCAGTCAGACCGGAGCCAATCTGGCTGGCCAATCGAATGCGTTGTGACTCGCCGCCCGAGAGCGTGTCGGCGCTGCGATCAAGGCTCAAGTAGTTCAGACCCACATCGTTTAAGAACTTCAAGCGCGAGCCAATTTCATGCACCACTTTGTCGGCAATCTCGGCTTTGGCGCCTTGCAGTTTTAGGCTGTGAAAGTACGTTTGGGCTTCACCTAAAGTGACATGGTTCACTTCATAAATAGCGCGCGCTTGCGAGCCCTCACCGACACGCACATGGCGGGCTTCGCGTCGCAAACGGGTGCCCTTGCAATCGCTGCAAGCATGGTGACTGCGCAAGCGCGCCAAGTCTTCGCGCACCACGCTGGAATCGGTTTCTTTGTAACGGCGGGTGAGGTTCGGAATGATGCCTTCAAAAGCATGCTTCTTAGACACCTTCTTGCCCTTGGAGGCGCCTGATTCCATGATGTAACTGAACTTGATGTGTTCTTCGCCCGAGCCCCACAAGATGCTGTGACGTACTGTGTCTGTCAGAGATTCGAAGGGCGCTTCCACATCAAACGCGTAATGCTTGGCCAAACTCTCTAACATGCTGAAGTAAAAACCATTGCGACGATCCCAGCCTTTGATGGCGCCACTGGCCAAGCTCAAACTGGGGAAAGCCACCACCCGGTCAATGTCGAACACTTCTGTGGTGCCCAGACCATCGCATGCAGGGCATGCGCCCATGGGGGAATTGAAGGAGAACAAACGCGGCTCAAGTTCGGCAATGGCGTAGTGACAAACAGGACAAGCAAATTTGGCGTTGAACAGGTGTTCTTTCCCAGAGTCCATTTCAATCGCCACAGCACGCTGCTCTGCCAAGCGCAGTGCTGCTTCAAAACTTTCAGCAATGCGCTGGCGCAGGGCATCGCGGGCAGGCGCTTCTGCTTCATGGCGAATTTTGAGTCGGTCTACCACCACATCAATATCGTGCTTTTCGTTTTTCTTCAAGGGGGGTAAATTTTCAACCTCATAAGTTTCACCGTTGATGCGAAAGCGCACATAGCCCAAGGCCTGCATTTGCTCAAAAACTTTTTCAAATTCGCCTTTGCGCTCCCGCGCAATGGGCGCCACGATCATGAGACGCGTGTCTTCGGGCAATTCCAAAACGGCATCGACCATTTGGCTCACAGTCTGTGCTTGCAGGGCCAAATTGTGGTCGGGACAGTAAGGTGTGCCAGCGCGCGCAAACAACAAGCGCAGATAGTCGTGAATTTCTGTGACCGTACCCACGGTGGAGCGAGGGTTGTGGCTGGTGGCTTTTTGCTCGATGGAAATGGCCGGCGACAGGCCCTCGATCAAATCCACATCGGGCTTGTCCATCAGTTGCAAAAACTGGCGGGCATAGGCCGACAAACTTTCGACATAACGACGCTGGCCTTCTGCATACAAAGTGTCAAAAGCCAAACTCGATTTACCCGAACCGCTCAAGCCGGTGATGACCACCAACTGGTTGCGCGGAATATCGAGGTCAATGTTTTTGAGATTGTGGGTGCGAGCGCCGCGAACGCTGATGTGCGTTTGACGCAGGGCACTGGCCAAATAGGCCCCATCCTGTGGGGAGCCTTTTGACGTGAGACCGGCCTCTTGCCGTGCCGCTGCCAAAGCGGCTTCCAATAGGCGAACTTTTTCCCTGGCAGCTTCCAGTTCAGTGAGGCTAGCAGGGGCGTTGGGAGCGTTCAAAATTGAGGTGCCAGACAAAACTCTCGATTATCGCTAAAGAATGGCTGGCTGCAATGAAAAAAGCCAGCAATTGCTGGCTTGAGTGGGGAGAGACGCTTGAGTGCCTAAAGCATCTCAAGCGTTACAGAACTTGGATTTAGGCCTTCTTGGCATAAGCGGAGCACCAGCCATTGCCAGCGACTTGCTTGCCCGCAAACAAGGGGCAACCGCCCGCTGCGTCTGTGGCCTTGCCCTGGTACAAAGCGCAGTTGTTGCATTTTTGTGCGGCAGCGTGTTTTGGGAATTTTTTGGCATCAACTTTGGTGGTGTCGGCCGCATAACCCAGCGCAACAGCTTGCGGGTCTTTTTCATTGACCAAGGCTTGCGCCATGGCTTGCTGAGTTGCCAAAGCTGTACCACCCAGTGCCACTTGCATCATGAAAACGCGACGGTTGGTTTGTTTCATAAAAATCTCCAATGAGGTTGCTAAAAATCTTGACGGACGAATATTAACGTTAAAAATCCATGTCTGTCGGCGGCCTAAGGCTGAACAGGGATGAATTTATTGCGGCAGGGTTGAGGAGAAAGGGGTTGAGCAGGCAGGGGGGTGAGGCGGCTTCCTCATACTGGGGTACCAGAAATCGTTCAGCCACCTCACCCCCCTGCCTGCTCAACCCCTTTCTCCTGAACTTCGCGGTTTGAGATCCCTTTCTGAATCAGGGACAATCGGGGTTCTAGCTTATTCATATGAACGCATCACCCACCCCCAACCCTGTTTCACCTTCCGAGCCTGTAGAGGGTTTGAAGGCCTCGCTCATGACCTCCTTGGAGAAGCGCTCCAGTATTTCATTGGCGGCCATTTATGGCTTGCGCATGTTGGGGTTGTTCTTGGTTTTGCCCGTATTTGCCATTGAGGCTGCCCATTATCCTGGGGGCGACGACCCCGCCCTGGTGGGGCTGGCCATGGGCATTTATGGCCTGACACAGGGGGCGCTGCAGTTGGCGTTTGGGGCGGCTTCCGACAAGCTGGGTCGCAAAAAAGTCATTGTTTTTGGCTTGCTGATTCTGGCTGTGGGCAGTTTTTGGGCCGCAGCCGCAGACAGCTTGTATGGATTGCTCATTGGGCGATCTTTGCAGGGGGCGGGCGCTGTCTCGGCCGTGGTCACGGCCTTGCTGGCAGATCAAACGCGCGATCTGGTCAGAACCAAGGCCATGGCCTTGATTGGCGCCAGCATTGGCCTGATGTTCGCTTTGTCCTTGGTTTTGGCGCCAGCCCTCAACTCGATAGCGGGCTTGTCAGGCTTGTTCGTGCTGACAGGGATTTTGGCTTTGGGCGGTGTGGCTGTGGTCATTTGGGCTGTCCCGCCTGAGCCTGCTCACCCAACCGTGGTGCCCAAAGGCAGTTTGAAGGAAGTCCTGACGCACATCCCCTCCCTGCGCAACAACCTGGGCGTGTTTGTGCTGCATGGCGTCCTCTTGGCGATGTGGGTGGCTGTTCCGCAAATGTTGGTAGATGCGGGTTTGCCAAAAGAGCATCACTGGTGGGCTTATTTGCCGGCCGTGTTGTTTGGATTTTTGGTCATGGGCAAAACGCTTTTCCCGCTTGAGCGAAAAGGTTATCTGCGCGCGGTATTCCTAAGCTCGGCCTTGGTCATTGCGCTGGTCATGTTCAGTTTGGCCTTGGTGGCTGGCGGGACGCCCAACTTGTGGTGCATTGCCGGCATCCTGTGCGTTTTCTTTTCCGCCTCCAACATTTTGGAAGCTTGTCAGCCCAGCATCGCTTCTCGCGGTGCCCCGCCTCATGCGCGCGGCATGGCCATGGGCTTTTACAACACCTTGCAGTCGCTGGGCTTTTTTGTGGGGGGTGCAGTTGGTGGCGCCCTCATGAAATCAGGCGGCGCGCAGGTTTTATTTGGGGTTTGTGGCCTGGCTACGCTGGTCTGGCTTTTGGTTGCATGGTTCATGGAACCCATTGAGGCACCGGCCCGCTAGCAAGCATAATTGCACCTGTTCACCCCAAGAGATTTCAAGGAAATAAACATGGCATCCGTCAACAAAGTCATTCTGATCGGCAACTGCGGCCGTGACCCCGAAATTCGTTACCTGCCCTCGGGCCAGGCCGTGGCCAACATCAGCATTGCCACCACCAGCCGCCGCAAAGACCGCACCTCTGGCGAAACCGTTGAAGACACTCAGTGGCATCGCGTCACCTTCTATGACCGCTTGGCTGAGATCGCTGGTGAATATGTCAAAAAAGGCCGACCCATTTACGTCGAAGGTCGCCTGAAATACGGCAAATACACAGACCAGGCCGGGGTGGAGAAAAACACAGTCGACATCATCGCCACCGAAATGCAATTGCTGGGTGGCCGAGAAGGAATGGGCAGCCCGAGCGGCGGCGATGAAGACGGTGGTGGCGCACCCGCGCGTCGCCCTGCCGCTGCGCCTCGGCCTGCAGCCGGTGCAGCTCCAGCGGGCAAACCCGCCGCGAAGCCGGCCAGCGGATTTGACGACATGGACGACGACATTCCGTTTTAAGCAGCATTGGCAGCCAAGGCCCTTCAATGCCTGCACAGTTTGACAGTGCAGCTACTTTGGCGTTCTCTGCATGGGTAGGGGTCAATTTGTTCCAGGTCTGGGATTGAGATCAACTCAAGGTCACAGCCGAGTTGATCACGCCACCGCCTAAGCAAACCTCACCGTCATACAACACGGCACTTTGCCCCGGCGTCACAGCCCATTGGTGATCATCAAACACCAGTGAAAAGTCAGCAGGATGGGACGTTGCCAAGGCGCAGTGGGCATCGGCTTGTCGATAACGTGTTTTCGCCGCATACCTGCCGGCGGCAGGTGCTTTGCCCGAACACCAGCTGGCGTCAGCGGCCTCAAGTTGAAGTGACAACAGCCAAGGGTGGTCATGCCCTTGCACAACCCATAAAATATTTTTTTCCATGTCCTTGCGGGCCACAAACCAAGGTGTGTGTTCGCCGCCGCCACGCTGTGCACCTTTGGCTTTGATGCCACCAATGCCCAAGCCTTGGCGCTGACCCAGCGTGTAAAAACTCAAGCCCAAATGCTTGCCAATGGTTCGGCCCGAATGATCTTTGATCGGTCCTGGCTCTTTCGAGATGTAACGGTTTAAAAATTCGCGAAAGGGTCTTTCGCCAATAAAGCAAATGCCTGTGGAGTCTTTCTTTTTGGCATTCGGCAAGCGAATTTCTTCTGCAATTTGGCGAACCTGAGTTTTGAGTAACTCACCCACCGGAAACAAAGTTTTAGAAAGCTGGGCTTGGTTCAATCGGTGCAAAAAATAACTTTGGTCTTTGCTGTTGTCTAAACCTTTGAGCAACTCAAACAGCGTTGTCGTTTTATTCAAACGAACGCGGGCGTAATGGCCGGTGGCAATTTTTTCTGCACCCACTTGCATGGCGTGGTCTAAAAAAGATTTGAACTTGATCTCAGCATTGCAAAGAATGTCAGGGTTAGGTGTTCGGCCGGCCTGATATTCCTGTAAGAACTCTGCAAACACGCGGTCTTTGTAATCGGCAGCAAAGTTGACATGCTCGATTTCAATGCCCACCACATCTGCAACCGCAGCAGCGTCGACAAAGTCGATGTTGGAAGAACAAAACTCGCTGTCGTCGTCGTCTTCCCAGTTTTTCATGAAAATGCCGATCACCTCATGGCCTTGCTTCTTCAGCAAATGGGCCGTCACGGCCGAGTCGACGCCGCCAGACAAACCCACAACAATTCGATGATGCTTCATGGGCGCAATTATCCCTTGAACTAAATATCTATACTTGCACTGATCATGTCCACACCCTCAAGCCCTTCTGCCATGGCCAAAGTGAGCGCCGCAGCCGGCATCTTTTTGCGAGATGTGGGCAGGGGGGTGTTCACGTTGACGCACAGTGGCTTGGCCATGTTGGGCTTGGTGGTGGTCTTGGGCGTCAGCGTGGCCGTCTTTCGGCCAGATATTTTGGCTCAAACAGAATCTACCGTTTACGAGTGGCTTCGCTCCCGTCAATTCAGTTTGTGGTGGGAGCCTCAAAATACGGCAGACCGAGCAACCGCCACTGATTTGAAAGACGTTCCGCGCAAGCAAGCGGCGGTGGCGGCATGGCTGGCCACCAAATATCGGGTGGCACCTGAGCCTATTGCGGCCTTGGTGGCCGAGGCCTATGTGTTGTCAGAGTCCACCAAAATCAAACCCCACTTGATTCTGGCAGTGATGGCCATTGAGTCAAGTTTTCACCCCTACATCCAAAGTCAAGCGGGTGCACAAGGCTTGATGCAAGTGATGACCGATATCCACATCAAAAAATATGACAAGTACGGTGGCAAGATTGCGGCATTTGACCCCTTGACCAACATGCGCGTGGGTGCACAAGTGCTTCAAGAGTACATCCGTTTAAAGGGCGGCGTGGTGGAAGATGGCCTGTTGTTTTATTTGGGCGGTGATGCGCTGCAAAGCGATACCGGTTATGTGGCCAAAGTCTTGGCAGAACAAGCTCGTTTGGACCAAGTGGCGGCAGGTGAAAAGGTCAGCACTCAGCCTTAAGGTCTTAGATGTGCCAAACCGATAAGTCGGTTTGCACCAGGTGCAGCGGATAGCGTTTTCCACTGGCATGGTCTTCGATGCATTTCAGAACCAAGGGGCTTCTGTGACGCGCTGCACTTCCCCTCACTTCTTCTAGGCTCAGCCATAACACCCTGACAATGCCATGGTCCAAAGATTGACCCTGAATGGCTGTGCCCAGATCACCTGAAAAAGCGAAGCGCAGATAGGTGATGTCTTCTTCAGGCTGGCCGTTTTGAGCTGCACGGTGAAATCGTGATTGGTACACCCCCACCAAGGCCGTGGGTTTGAAGGGGTGGGCGGTCTCTTCGAGGCATTCTCGTTGGCAAGCTTCGATCAGGGATTCACCAGGATCTAGATGACCTGCAGGATTGTTCAAGCGCAGGCCCTCTTGCGTTTCTTCCTCAATCAGCAAATAGCGTCCTTCGTGTTCAACAATGGCTGCAACAGTGACACTGGGTTTCCAACGGACATTCATTTTTCAGGATGCAATAAGGGGTTTCATTGACTTGGATTGTCGCGTATCGAACAATTTATCAAGCACAATAGCGTGAAATTTAAGGTTTGTAAGTATTCAGGAGACATCTATGCGCATTGGCGTACCTGCCGAAACCCGAGTTGGCGAGACACGTGTCGCCATCACACCCGAAACGGCTAAAAAATTAAAAGCCCAAGGTCATAGCTTGCACGTTCAGTCTGGCGCTGGCGTCGCGGCCAGTGTCACCGATGCAGCCTATGAAGCTGCCGGCGCTGAAATTTGCGATGCAGTTGGCGCCCTAGGATGTGAGATCGTCCTCAAAGTGAGCGCGCCAACCGCCGATGAATTAAAGCTCATGAAGACAGGCACTGCCTTGGTCGGCATGTTGAACCCCTTTGATGCAGAAGGCCTTGCCCGACTCGCTGGCGCCGGTCTGACCAGTTTTGCTTTGGAGGCAGCGCCTCGCACCACCCGTGCGCAGAGCATGGATGTGTTGTCGTCTCAAGCCAATATTGCTGGCTACAAAGCCGTGATGGTGGCGGCTGACAAATACCAACGCTTTTTTCCCATGCTCATGACTGCTGCGGGAACTGTCAAAGCGGCGCGCGTGGTCATTTTGGGCGTGGGTGTGGCAGGCTTGCAAGCCATTGCCACTGCCAAACGTTTGGGCGCCGTCATTGAGGCTTCCGATGTGCGCCCCAGTGTGAAAGAGCAAGTGGAATCTTTGGGTGGCAAATTCATCGATGTGCCCTACGAAACGGCAGAAGAAAAAGAAGCGGCTGAAGGTGTTGGCGGCTACGCAAGGCCCATGCCGCCGAGTTGGTTAGAGCGCCAAAAAGTGGAAGTAGCCAAACGCGTCGCGATGGCCGATGTGGTCATTTCTACGGCGCTCATTCCTGGACGTGCCGCACCTGTGCTGGTGACTGAAGAAATGGTCAAAAGCATGAAGCCTGGCTCTGTCATTGTCGACATTGCAGCGGGCAAAGCGGCCGATGGTGTGGGCGGCAATTGCTTGCTCACCGAAGCAGGCAAAACAGTGGTCAAGCATGGTGTGACTTTGGTCGGTGAAACCAACCTGCCAGCCTTGGTTGCAGCCGATGCGTCTTCCTTGTATGCACGCAATGTGCTCGACTTTTTGAAACTGGTTCTCACCAAAGAAGGTGAATTCAAAGTTGACATGGAAGACGACATCGTGGCGGCTTGTTTGATGACGCAAGGCGGCGACGTCAAGCGCAAATAAGCACCGAACTGCCCAACTTATTTAAAAAAGAAACCGGAGATTTCCATGGAAGCAGTGTCCCCCACCCTTCTCAATCTGATTATTTTTGTGCTGGCCATTTACGTGGGTTATCACGTTGTATGGACCGTCACCCCCGCACTTCACACGCCCCTCATGGCCGTGACCAATGCCATTTCTGCCATCGTCATTGTGGGCGCTATGTTGGCCGCTGCGTTGACTGAAACCACACTGGGCAAAACCATGGGCTTGTTGGCGGTTACGTTGGCAGCTGTCAATGTGTTTGGCGGCTTCTTGGTGACCAGGCGCATGCTTGAGATGTTCAAGAAGAAAGAAAAAAAAGTGATCAGCACTGAAGGAGACAAAGCATGAGCATGAACCTTGTCACCTTTCTGTATTTGATTGCCAGTGTTTGTTTTATTCAAGCCTTGAAAGGCTTGTCGCATCCCACAACGTCCATTCGGGGCAATGTGTTTGGCATGATCGGTATGCTGATTGCGGCATTGACCACCGCGGCCCTGATTGTGACCTTGTCGGGTGGCCAAGCGTTGGGCATGACCTATGTCTTCGGTGGTTTGGTGGTCGGTGGCGGCTTGGGTGCCTACATGGCCCAAAAAGTTGAAATGACCAAAATGCCAGAACTCGTGGCCTTTATGCACAGCATGATTGGCTTGGCTGCGGTCTTCATTGCCATTGCGGCGGTGGTCGAGCCCTATGCCTTTAGCATCGTCACCAAAACGGCTGACGGCACCGTGCCCCCTATCCCCAAAGGCAACTTGCTGGAGTTGTTCTTGGGTGCCGCCATTGGTGCTGTCACCTTCAGCGGTTCAGTCATTGCGTTTGGTAAGTTGTCGGGTAAGTACAAATTCCGTTTGTTCCAAGGCGCTCCGGTTCAGTTCGCAGGCCAACACAAATTGAATTTGGTGTTGGGCTTGGCCACAGTCGGCCTAGGCTTGGTGTTCATGTTCACTGAAAGCTGGACAGCTTTCTTTGCCATGCTGGCCTTGGCCTTTGTCATGGGCGTGCTCATCATCATTCCAATTGGCGGTGCCGACATGCCCGTGGTGGTGTCCATGCTGAACAGCTATTCAGGTTGGGCTGCTGCGGGCATTGGCTTCAGCTTGAACAACAGCATGTTGATCATTGCCGGCTCTTTGGTGGGCTCTTCGGGTGCCATCCTGTCCTACATCATGTGCAAGGCCATGAACCGCTCGTTCTTTAACGTCATCTTGGGTGGCTTTGGCGGCGAAGCCGCTACAGTGGTTGGCGGTGCGCAAGAGCAACGCCCCGTGAAAAGTGGCAGTGCCGACGACGCAGCTTTTGTTCTGGGCAATGCCGAAACCGTGGTCATCGTGCCGGGCTATGGCTTGGCCGTGGCGCGCGCGCAGCATGCCGTGAAAGAGCTGGCTGCCAAGCTCACCGAAAAGGGAATCACCGTGAAGTACGCCATTCACCCTGTGGCGGGCCGCATGCCCGGTCACATGAATGTGCTGTTGGCCGAGGCGGAGGTGCCTTACGACCAAGTGTTCGAAATGGAAGACATCAATGGTGAATTTGGCCAAGCCGATGTGGCCATTATTTTGGGTGCCAATGACGTGGTGAACCCAGCGGCTCACATCAAGGGCAGCGCTATTTATGGCATGCCCATTTTGGAAGCCTACAAAGCCAAAACCATCATTGTGAACAAGCGGTCCATGGCCGCGGGTTATGCGGGCCTCGACAATGAGTTGTTCTACATGGACAAAACCATGATGGTGTTCGGTGATGCAAAGAAGGTGGTTGAAGACATGGTGAAAGCGATCGATTAATGACAGAAGAGCGCGTTTGGTTAGGCAGTTACCCTGAAGGCGTACCGACCGACATAGACGCTTCTCATTACGATTCCTTGGTCAGTTTGATGGCCGACAGCTTTGCCAAGTATGCCAATCGAACGGCCTACAGTTACATGGGACAAGACATCAGTTACGAAGAAACCGATGTCAAGAGCCAAGCTTTGGCATCTTATTTTCAATCGCTGGGACTGGACAAAGGCGACCGCGTAGCCATCATGATGCCGAACGTGCCACAGTACCCCGTGGCGGTCGCGGCAATATTGCGAGCGGGCATGGTGGTGGTCAATGTGAATCCTTTGTACACCCCGCGCGAACTTGAGCATCAGCTCAAAGACTCCGGCGCCAAGGCCATTGTGATCATTGAAAACTTTGCCATCACACTTCAAAAGTGTCTCGGCCAGACCTTGGTCAAACACATTGTTTTGTGCGCCATGGGCGACATGCTCAGCTTGCCCAAAGGCGTGCTGGTGAATTTTGTGGTGCGCAACCTGAAGAGTTTGGTCCCAGAATTTGATTTGCCCGGTGCTGTCAAATTCAACCAAGCTTTGAGCCAAGGCAGGCAGGCAGGCTTTGTCAAGCCGGTCATTCAAAGCGATGACATTGCTGTGCTTCAATACACCGGCGGCACCACGGGTGTCTCCAAGGGTGCCGTTCTTTTGCATCGCAACGTGATTGCCAATTTGCTTCAGTCTGAAGTCTGGAACGATCCCGTCATGAAACGGGTCCCTGCCAATGAGCAGCCTACATCGGTGTGTGCTTTGCCGCTTTATCACATCTTCGCATTCACGGTAAACATGATGCTGGGCTTGCGCACGGGGGGCAAAAATATTTTGATTCCCAACCCCCGCGATTTACCTGCGGTGTTGAAAGAGCTTTCCAAGCAAAGCTTCCACAGTTTCCCGGCGGTCAATACCTTGTTCAATGGTTTGGCCAACCACCCTGATTTTGACAAAGTGAATTGGACAAACTTGAAAGTGTCGGTGGGGGGTGGTATGGCCGTGACCAGTGCTGTTGCCGCTTTGTGGTTGCAGAAAACAGGCTGTCCCATTTGCGAGGGCTATGGCTTGTCCGAGACCAGCCCTTCTGCCAGTTGCAACCCGACCACCAGCACGCAGTTCACCGGCACCATTGGTGTACCTCTGCCGAGCACTAGCATGAAGTTGCTCGATGACGAAGGTCAAGAAGTGACAGAGTTGGGTCAGCCTGGCGAAATTGCCATCAAAGGTCCTCAAGTGATGGCGGGTTACTGGCAGCGCCCCGACGAAACAGCGCGCTGCATGACAGCAGACGGCTATTTCAAATCGGGTGACATTGGCATTCGCGATGCACGCGGCTATTTCAAAATTGTCGACCGCAAGAAAGACATGATCTTGGTCAGCGGGTTCAATGTCTATCCCAATGAGATTGAAGAAGTCATGTCTTTGTGCCTGGGTGTCCTGGAGTGTGCCGCTGTCGGTGTGCCGGATGAGAAAACAGGTGAAGCTGTCAAGCTGGTCGTTGTGAAAAAAGTGCCTGGCCTCACAGAAGCGGATGTGCGAGAGCATGGCCGCGCCAACTTGACGGCTTACAAGCAACCCAAGGTGATTGAGTTTAAAACCGAGTTACCGAAAACAGCGGTTGGCAAAATTTTGCGCCGCGAGCTGCGCGATGCACCGAAGTGACAGCGTAGCGCGCCTTGCACTGGTGGGTGCGATGCAGGAAGAGTTGTCAGCGGTACTGGCGCTCATGCAGGATGCGAGCTGCGAAACAGTCGCTGGCCGACAATTCTGGCGGGGTCAATTGAACGGACATGCGGTGGTGGCTGTTTTGTCAGGAATTGGCAAAGTGGCTGCTGCTATGACGGCCACCGTTCTCATTGAAAAATTCCAAGTCGAACGAATTTTGTTCACAGGCGTTGCGGGTGGTTTGGCTGCTCACGTGAAGGTGGGCGATGTGGTGGTAGCCTCAGAGTTGCTTCAACACGACATGGATGCATCGCCTTTGTTTCCTCAATATGAAGTTCCTTTATCGGGCCGCGCGCGCTTTGAGGCTGACCCTGTCATGACCCAAGTCTTGATCGAAAGTGTTCAACAGGTATTGCCTCAAGTTCAGGTGCATGCGGGCTTGGTCATCAGCGGTGATCAATTTGTCTCCAGCGCGTCAGAAAGTCGGCGATTGCAAATGGAAATAGCAGATGCATTGGCTGTAGAGATGGAGGGCGCCGCACTGGCGCAAGTGTGCAGAGATTACGGCATTCCCTTGGCCGTGGTGCGAACCCTCTCCGACCGTGCGGATGACGATGCGCACACCGACTTTTCTAAGTTCGTCAAGGACGTGGCCAGCCACTACAGCGTGGCCATCGTGTGTGAATTTTTAAGACGGCAAGCTACTTGAGCCAACCGCGCCTGCGGAAATACCACATGGGCACCACGGCACTGGCCACCATGAGACACAAGGCATAAGGATAGCCCCAGGTTTGCGACAGCTCTGGCATGTACTGAAAATTCATCCCGTACAAGCTGGCAATGAGCGTCGGCGGCAGCAAAGCCACGCTGGCCACAGAGAAAATCTTGATGATCTTGTTCTGGTTGATGTTGATGAAACCCACAGTGGCGTCCATCAAAAAGTTGATCTTTTCAAACAAGAACTCAGTGTGCGAATCGAGCGAATCTATGTCGCGCAAAATTTGACGCGCCTCTTCAAACTGCTCGGCATTGAGCATCTTGCTTCGCATCATGAAACTCACCGCGCGGCGAGTGTCCATCACGTTTCGGCGAATACGGCCGTTCAAGTCTTCTTGGCGTGCGATGGCGCCCAGCACTTCACCGGCCATGGCATCGGTCACGTCGCCAGACAACACCAGCTTGCCAGCAATTTCTAACTTGTCGTAAATGTTTTCCAATGTATCGGCTGAGTATTCGGCATCGGCGTCGAACAACTTCAGCAAGACTGCTTTGGCATCTTCCAACAAGCCAGGTGCGCGGCGCGCACGCAAGCGCAGCAATCGAAACACGGGAACATCTTCCTCGTGAATGGAGAACAGCACGCCTCTGCTTCGCAAGTCGGCATTGTGCTGGTTCAAAATGAACGCACAGCGAACGGTTCGGGGTTCGTCTTCGTCGGCAATTAAAAAGTCGGAGCGAATGTGCAATTCGCCATTGTCTTCTTCGTAAAAACGTGCAGACTCTTCAATGTCCTCGTCCATCGCGTCCTCAGGAATGGACAGGCCGTAGTACTGTTTGATCCAGCGTTTTTCTTCCACGGTGGGGGACTCGAGGTCCACCCATATCGGGTGAAATTTTGACAACTCTTCCAAGGATTCAATTTCTTCCTGGACGAGTCGGCCATTGGCGAGGGTAAAAATGTTGAGCATGGCTGGTCTCCTTCAGCCCCCAAAAAAACGGGGAGCCAAGTGTTCGATAAGGCGGCGATGGGGTTCAAGCAGCTTTCGAACGACTGGCAAGGCTGCATCAAGGCGTGCAGCAAAGAGACCAACTCATTCGAAAGCTACCAACTAGGGTGGCTTTCCACGGAGCAAACTCCAAAATAATGATGGGTCGGATTATGGCACCGCAATGTGTTGAATGAAACCCCGAGGACACTTAATCGGTAAAAAATGCCAAGAGTTCTTCTTTTCGTTGCACGACATCTTTGGCACCCAGTGCCATGAGTGCGCGCAAGAAGCCTGGCTCAAACAACAAATAGCTAGACAGCGCAGCGCCAGATCCTTGCAGTGCACCCAAGCCTTCCAACACACGGTGCACTGGCTTTGGCAATTCATCAACATGGGCTTGTGCCAATGCATCCAAAGACTCGCTGGGTTGCAGTGCCAATACTTGAACTTCATGAAAGGGCAAGGACTCCGCCAAGGCTTGACTGTGATGATCGGCTAGATGCTGTTTAAGTTGTTGAATGCTCTGGTTCACTCTTTGAACTTGTTCAACGTCCGCCAACAAGGCGTCATTGAACACGCTGGCCATGGCATGGCCGGCAATGTTGCCCAAGCTGGGGCCTCGCTGATGACTTGTGAGGGCGGGATTTTGCAACTGCATGCGCCCCATCTGACTTCTTTGAGGTTGTCCCACTCCAATGGCCAATATTTTGTTGGCGCCTAAATGAACGGCGGGAGACAGGGGTGAGCTTTGTCGCATGGAGCCATCTCCGAAAAATTCCATGCCGCCATCGACCCACAAGGGGGTTGCGGGAAACAGGAAAGGGATGGCACTCGAGGCCATCAAGTGCTCAATGGTGATGTCTTGAATTTCGGCCCGACGCCCTGGGCGATTCCATTTTTTGAAATCTGGGGACCCTTGGGTTTGGCAAAAAGTCCAATGCACCCCCGTGGTGTAGCTTGAGGCCGTCACGGCCAGGGCTTTCAGGTCACCGCGTTGCAATGCGAGGTCAATGTTGTTGAGTGCAATTCGGCGGTGCAGGGTGTCAACCAAAGGCATGCTGTTCAGTGCGGCCCCTTGTCGCCGTACCGACAAACTGACGCCCAAGGCCGTGGCCCAGCGACTGAACTTGGCCATGGGCGTGTCGGGCAAGTGATAAATCAAGTTTGAATGAAGTCCTTGCCAAAACTCGCCCAGGCCCAACAAGGCGTCGACACCATCGACGGCGCGGCTGGCCAAGTAGCTGGCGTTCAAGGCGCCCGCTGAGGTGCCGACCAGTATTTGAAACGGGAAGGGCAGGCTCTGCTGAGGCGCAGAACCTGATCTTTGCAGAAGCAATTGAGCCAAGGCCTGCAAAACACCTGCTTGATAGGCTGTGCGGGCACCCCCGCCCATCAACACCAAGCCGCGAGTGGTGTTTGACGGGTTTGAATTCCCAAGCCCACCCATGGGTTGTGTGCGAGTGAGGTCATCAAGGTGCATGTTTGAATGATAGAGTCAGAGGCTTAAGAAAACCACCCATGACCCAACATTTGTCGCCCAAGCGGGAGCGCTGGCTTTTACTGACCTTGGCCAGCATTCAATTTACCAGCGTGCTGGACTTCATGATCATGATGCCCTTGGGGCCACAACTCACTCAATTGTTTGACATCTCTGCCGGTCAATTTGGTTTTTTAGTGTCGGCCTATACCTTTGCCGCTGGCTTGTCTGGCTTGCTGGCGGCCACCTACATTGATCGTTTCGGGCGAAAGCGAATGATGCTCACGCTCTACCCCTTGTTTGGGCTTGCTGCCCTGGCTTGTAGTTTGGCGCCCAATTTTCAGTGGCTCATGACGGCACGTGTGGCATCCGGTTTTTTTGGCGGGGTGTTGATGGCTTTGTCGCAAACCATTGTGGCCGAGGTCATTCCGTTTGAGCGCAGAGGCCGGGCCATGGGCTTGGTCATGACCTCTTTTTCGGTGGCCACCGTTGCGGGCGTTCCATTGGGGCTCTTTCTGGTGTCGCATTTCAACTGGCATGCCCCTTTCTTGGCCATCGCCCTCATGGTCACCCTGTTCGCATTGGTGGCCACCCGCAGCTTGCCCAGTTTAAAAGGCCATGTGGACGCCCATTCATCGGGCGAGTCGGCGCTGGGGATGTTGGCCAATTTGCGAGCGGTCTTGGTTGACCCCAACCATTTGCGAGCCTTTGCCATGTCAACGAGCATGGTCTTTGCTGCCTTTGTGGTCATTCCCTATTTCACCTTGTATTTGCAGGCCAACGCAGGATTTTCCACGGAACAAATTCCCTTCGTCTACCTCTGCGGAGGGGTGTGTACGTTGATTTCAGCGCGCTTCATTGGCCAATGGTCGGATCGAGCGGGCAAGGCTCATGCATTCAGGCGCTTGGCACTGTTGATGCCCTTGCCCTTGTTAGGGATGACGCTCTCGGCGGCGCTCCCCACCCTGGGTGTGATAGTGGTCTCGTCCCTTCTTTTTGTGGTCATGAGTGGCCGCATGATTCCTGGCATGGCTTTGATTGGGGCATCAGCAGATCCACGCAGGCGGGGCAGTTTCATGACCTTCAATTCGGCCATGCAGTCGCTCGCCATGGGCGTGGCTGCGTTGGTGGGAGGGCAGATTTTGGGCCGCGATGGCGAAGGAAACCTCACCCATTATTGGGTGGCAGCCCTCATCGGCGGAACTGCGAGCCTGCTGAGCTTCGTGCTGGCTTCAAAACTCAGGTTGCACGACGCAGAACAAGCCTGAACGATGTAAAGGCGAACCTTCAAGATGGGAATTTATCAGCTTTTTGCTATTAAAAGTGAACTACTTGAGCCTCGCTAAGGGTTAAGTGAGGCTCGCTTGCATTTCTGATAGGCGGGGCGCATAGTGGATTCAACCCACCCCTTCATTGGCGGTGGTTTTTCAACGAAGCGCAACAGGAGGTTTTTTTATGAATCTGACAATCAGCGGTCACCATCTCGAAGTCACCCCCGCTCTGAGATCCTACGTCACGGGCAAGTTAGACCGAATCAGGCGGCATTTCGACCAGGTGGTGGATGTGAAGGTGTTGCTCACGGTTGAAAAACAAAAAGAGAAAGAAAAACGTCAACGTGCAGAGTGCAATATTCATGTCAAAGGCAATGATTTATTTGCGGAAAGTTCGCATGAAGACCTCTACGCCGCCGTGGATGATTTGGTAGATAAATTGGACCGGCAGGTAGTGAAGCACAAAAATCGCCTGACGGATCACCATCACATCTCGCCTAAGCGAATGATGTGAGCCCCCCCATTGCCATGAGTGGCCAATAGCCGCACCCCTTGGGTGCGGTTTTTTTTCGGCGGGTCCCCTTTAAGGGTGCATAATCCGCCCTCGATATGAACCGACTTGCGTCCATCCTCCCTGTTGAACAAATTCTGGTTGGCTTAGATGTCACCAGCAAGAAGCGCGCTTTTGAAGAGGCGGGCCTGCTGTTTGAGAATTTGCACGGACTTTCCAGAGCCTTGGTGACCGACAGCCTGTTTGCCCGCGAACGCCTTGGCTCCACGGGTTTGGGCCATGGCGTGGCTATTCCGCATGGCCGCATCAAGGGGCTGAAATCTCCCATGGCGGCTGTGTTTCAGTTGAACCAAGCCATTGGCTTTGATGCGCCCGATGAGCAGCCTGTCAAATTGCTAATTTTCTTGCTGGTGCCCGAAGCGGCAACTCAAAAGCATTTGGAAATATTGTCTGAAATTGCAGAGTTGTTGAGCAATGCCAATTGGCGCGACAATTTGCTGTCCAGTGTGACGTCTGAAAGTTTGCATGCGCTCATTGCCAACTGGGCACCTGCCCTATGAGCATGAGCGTTCCCTCTTTAAATACGAACTGAGGTTGAGATGAAGCCTACCGCTGTCAGCGCCGATGCGCTGTTTGAAGACCACCGAGGCAAACTCAAGTGGCAGTGGATTGCGGGCTTGGGTGCTTCAGAGCGCCGATTTGATGAAGTGGCGGTCAGAGCCGCCCGCTCAGGTGCCGACTTGGTCGGATATCTGAATTACATCCATCCGTACCGAGTTCAAATTTTGGGCGAACGGGAAGTTGCTTATTTAAATCGCGGCTCTGAAGAGGATTGCGCCCGGCGCATCTCCCGCATTGTGACCTTGGAGCCGCCTGTTTTGGTATTGGCCGACGGCCAAACCGCGCCTGAAGCATTGCTGCGGGTTTGCGAGCGCGCGCAACTTCCCATGTTTGCCACGCCCGAGTCGTCGGCCTTCGTGATTGATGTCCTTCGGGCCTACTTGTCCAAGCATTTTGCCGATCGCACCACCATGCATGGCGTGTTCATGGACATTTTGGGTTTGGGTGTCTTGATCACGGGAGAGTCAGGCCTAGGCAAAAGTGAGTTGGGTTTGGAGTTGATTTCGCGCGGTAATGGCCTGGTGGCCGATGACGCGGTCGATTTGTTCCGAATCAATCAAACGACCATAGAGGCACGATGCCCGGATCTCCTGCAAAATTTATTGGAAGTCCGCGGCATTGGCCTGTTGGACATTCGCGCTATTTTTGGTGAGACTGCTGTTCGCCGAAAAATGCGCTTGAAGCTGATTGTCCATTTGGTACGCCGAGAGAATTTTGAAAGAGACTACGAGCGCATCCCTACAGAGCCGCTCACACAAGATGTGTTGGGCATCCCGGTTCGCAAAGTGATCATTCAGGTGGTGGCAGGTCGAAACATCGCGGTGTTGGTCGAGGCTGCAGTTCGAAACACCATTTTGCAAATGCGCGGCATTGACACCTACCAAGACTTCATGGAGCGCCAGCGCGCGGCCATGGGTTGATTTCAAGCCTAGCCCCGGATGCGGTGGGGGCAGGGATTGCGTGTGCAGTGCGCATACAAACTCAAAGCGTGATCAGCGATCACAAAGCCCTTTGACAGCGCCACATCATGCTGGCGCTTTTCAATTTCTGCGTCATAAAATTCTTCAACTTTGCCGCAATCTAAGCACACCATGTGGTCATGGTGCTGGCCTTCGTTGAGCTCGTAGATGGCCTTGCCACTTTCAAAATGGTTGCGACTTAACAGACCTGCTTGTTCAAATTGAGTCAGAACACGGTAAACCGTGGCCAGTCCGATGTCGGCATTGTCATTGAGCAAGTGCTTGAAAACATCTTCGGCCGTCATGTGCCGCTGCACGCCCTTTTGAAAGATTTCAAGAATCTTTTGCCTGGGAATGGTGGCTTTCAGTCCGGTGCTTTTCAGTTCGTCCATGTGTTTACCGTTGCAATTGAAAGTGAGGGGGCTTGGCCTGCTGGGCTGAACCCCTGTCCTATGCTAACGCTACAATGACCCGATCATATGGCCTGCCACGCTCCCATGAACCAACTCATTCATTTTTCTCTTCGCCCAGCTTGGCTCTTGTCACTTACATTGGCTGCACTTGTGAGCCTTCTGAGCGCCTGTACTTTGCCAAGATGGCACATGGCCACCGAGGCGGTTCTGTACATTCCGGAGGTGGTTCAAGGCAACTTTGTTTCGCGCGAGCAAAAGGACTACCTTAAAACTGGCATGACACGTCAGCAGGTGCGTGATGTTTTGGGCACGCCTTTGGTGGCCAGCATCTTTCACGAGCAGCGCTGGGATTACGTTTTCACCATTCGGCGGCAAGGCGTTGCACCGCAAAGTTTCAGCCTCAGCGCCTGGTTCAAAGGCGACACGCTGGAGCGCATCACCAGCGATGACTTGCCCAGTGAAACCGAGTTTGTGACCAAGCTGGTGGTCAAGAAATCGGGGTTGAAAGTGCCCGAGTTGGAGGCCAAAGAAGAAGACTTGCGCAAATACCCAGCGCCTGCTCGCAAACTTGAGTCAGCGCCTTCGCAAGTGACACCCCTGCCAAGCGCCTATCCGCCGCTTGAACCCGCTACACCCTGATGAACCCCATGACACCCGTGAACTCTCGAAATGCTGAACAAAACTTGCATGCTGTGGCTGTGGCGGGCGCATCTGGCCGCATGGGACACATGCTCATTGAGGCCATCGGCCAAGCCGAAGACTGTCGCCTTGCTGGCGCCTTAGATTTGCCCAGCAGCGCATTTGTAGGAACCGATGCTGGGGCTGCCTTGGGCAAACCCAGCGGCGTGCTGGTCACCGGCGACCTCAAAGCCGGATTAAAGCATTCACATTACCTGATTGACTTCACGCGCCCAGAAGGCACCTTGGCGCACTTGAAAGTGTGTCAAGCCTTGGGTGTCAAGGCGGTCATTGGCACCACCGGCTTTTCCGACGCCGAGAAAGCTGAAATCAAAGCCATTGCCAAAGACATCGCCATTGTCATGGCCCCCAACATGAGCGTGGGCGTGAACGTCACACTCAAATTGCTTGAAATGGCCGCTAAAGCTTTGTCGACGGGCTATGACATCGAAATCATTGAGGCGCATCACCGCCACAAAATAGATGCACCCTCGGGCACTGCGCTCAAAATGGGCGAGGTCATTGCCGATGCTTTGGGCCGCGATTTGAAAGACTGCGCCGTTTATGCCCGCGAAGGCGTCACGGGTGAGCGCGATCCTTCCAGCATTGGCTTTGCCACCATTCGCGGTGGCGACATTGTGGGCGACCACACCGTCTTGTTTGCCGGTACAGGCGAGCGCATCGAAGTGACGCACAAGTCTTCCAGTCGCGCCACCTATGCACAAGGCAGCTTGCGCGCGGTGCGTTTCTTGGCCGGACAAAAAACGGGCCTCTTCGACATGTTTGATGTGTTGTCTTTGAAATAACAAACGACCTATGAATTTGCTGACTTTTTGGTATCAAGGAGACGGCGTCATTCGCTTTGTGGCCGTGGCGCTGTTGGCCATGTCTGTCAGCACTTGGGTGGTCATTCTTTGGAAATTCAGTTTGTTGCGTCGAGTCAAGCACGATGTGCCCCAAAGTACGGCGGCCTTTTGGCAGGCGGCCCAATTTGAAGAAGCCCATGCCCGTGTGGCGCACCTCGATCGCGATCAATCTGTCACGCCGCTCTTAGATGCGACGCTGCTGCCTTTGGGGGGCACCTTGGCAGCCTCTGGCGAGCGACAGCACCAACTGACGCGCGTCTTGCGGAACAGCATGCAAGACACCCTCAACCGGCTTCAGTGGGGTCAATTGCTGCTGGCCACTGTTGGCGCCATTTCCCCCTTTGTGGGCTTGCTTGGCACGGTTTGGGGTATTTTCAACGCCTTGAGCGGCATGGCCGAGGTGGGTCAAATCACGCTGGACCGCGTGGCCGGCCCCGTGGGCGAAGCCTTGGTCATGACGGCCGCTGGTCTGGCGGTGGCCATTCCTGCTGTTTTGGCCTACAACGTGTTTGGCCGCACAGTGGCTTACATTGAGATTGAGTTGGAAGGTTTTGTTCAAGACCTTTTGAACCTGCTCACGGGTCGTCAACACTAAGTCGTCAGAACTCAAAGCCATGGCATTTGGTCGATTTCCGCGCGCGGCACAAGCCAAACCCTTTAGTGACATCAATGTCACACCTTTGGTCGATGTGATGCTGGTGTTGCTTGTGATTTTCATTCTCACAGCACCTCTTTTAACCAGCGCCATTCGTCTGAACTTGCCCCAATCCAAGGTCGCTCAATCGGGTGAGGCGCCCGAAGCGCTGAGCCTCAGTCTCAAGCCATCGGGCGAATTGTTCATCAACGACAAGCCCATTGCTTTAGAGAATCTACCTGCTGAATTGCAGCGTTTGTCGGCACAAAAACCGAATCTCGAAGTGCAACTCCGGGTCGATCAGGCCGTGCCCTACGGCCAAGTTCTCGAACTCATGGGCTTGGCGCAGCAAGCGGGACTGAACCGAATCGGCTTTGTCACGGCGCCTGGCCAAGACACTTCCAAGGCCACCTCGCGCTGATTGTGCCTGCGGGGGGAAATCACCCCGCCAACCCCCTACAATTTGCACCATCATGCAAGACAAGTACAACCACCTCGAAATAGAGCCCGCGGCGCAAAGCCAGTGGAATGCTCGCGATGCCTACCGCGTCACCGAAGACGCCAGCAAAAAGAAGTTTTACGCCTGCTCCATGCTGCCCTACCCCAGCGGTAAGCTGCACATGGGTCACGTGCGCAACTACACCATCAACGACATGCTCACGCGCTATTTGCGCATGAACGGCTACAACGTGCTCATGCCCATGGGTTGGGATGCGTTTGGTTTGCCTGCCGAAAACGCGGCGCTTAAAAACGGTGTGCCGCCTGCCAAGTGGACTTACGAAAACATCGCTTACATGAAGAAGCAGATGCAGGCCATGGGTCTGGCCATCGATTGGAGCCGCGAAGTGGCCACCTGCGATGCCACTTATTACAAGTGGAATCAATGGTTGTTTTTGAAGATGCTTGAAAAGGGCGTCGCCTATCGCAAAACACAAGTCGTCAACTGGGACCCGGTGGACCAAACTGTGCTGGCCAACGAGCAAGTGATTGACGGCAAAGGTTGGCGCACGGGTGCCGCGGTCGAGAAGCGTGAGATTCCAGGCTACTACTTGAAGATCACCGATTACGCTGACGAGCTGCTCGACTTTGTGACGGGCGACAAACTGCCCGGTTGGCCTGAGCGCGTGAAGCTCATGCAAGAAAATTGGATTGGCAAATCCACCGGTGTGCGCTTTGCGTTTCCGCACGACATTCGCGGCGAAGATGGGCAGCTCATTCAAGACGGCAAGATGCATGTGTTCACCACACGGCCCGACACCATCATGGGTGTGACCTTCTGTGCGGTGGCCGCAGAGCACCCTTTGGCTGCGCATGCCGCTCGCACACAACCGGCATTGGCCGCGTTCATTGAAAATTGCCAAAAAGGCGGTACCACAGAAGCCGAGTTGGCGGTGAAGGAAAAAGAAGGCATGCCCACGGGCTTGTTTGTCTCGCACCCGCTCACCGGCAAGCCGCTGGAAGTGTGGGTGGGCAACTATGTGCTCATGAGCTACGGCGATGGCGCGGTCATGGGTGTGCCTGCGCACGATGAACGCGACTTTGCTTTTGCCCTGAAATACCAGTTGCCTATTCAACAGGTGGTGGCCTCTCAAGGGGTGAACTTTAGCCACACCGAGTGGCACGATGGCTTTGCTGACAAGACCAAAGGCGTGCTGGTGAACTCTGGCCAATACGATGGCTTGCATTTCAAAGACGCACTCGAAGCCGTTGCCGCCGATTTGGCGGCCAAAGGCTTGGGCGAGAAGAAAACCACTTGGCGTTTGCGCGACTGGGGCATCAGCCGCCAGCGTTATTGGGGCACGCCGATTCCCATCATCCATTGCGCTGAACACGGTGCTGTGCCCGTGCCAGAAAAAGATTTGCCCGTGGTCTTACCGCTTGATTGCATTCCCGATGGCTCAGGCAATCCACTCAACAAACATGAAGGCTTTCATGCCGGTGTGGTGTGCCCTGTGTGCGGTAAACCATCGCGCCGCGAGACCGATACCATGGACACCTTTGTCGATTCGTCTTGGTACTTCATGCGCTATTGCGACCCGACCAATACCGACAAGATGGTCGCCGAAGGCGCCGACTACTGGATGCCCATGGACCAGTACATTGGCGGCATTGAGCATGCCATTTTGCACTTGCTCTATGCGCGCTTCTGGACCAAGGTCATGCGCGACTTGGGCTTGGTCAAAGTGGACGAGCCCTTCACCAAGTTGCTCACGCAAGGCATGGTACTGAATCACATTTACTCACGCCGCACCGACAAAGGCGGCAAAGATTATTTCTGGCCACAAGATGTAGAGAACGTTTTGGCCGAAGACGGCAAAGTGATTGGTGCGCGTTTGAAAAAGGCTGTGGGTAATTTGCCCGAAGGCACCGCCATCGACTACGAGGGCGTGGGCACCATGTCCAAGTCGAAAAACAACGGCGTCGACCCACAAGACCTGATTGAAAAATACGGTGCCGACACTGCGCGTTTGTACACCATGTTCACGGCACCGCCCGAAGCCACTTTGGAGTGGAACGATGCTGCCGTGGAAGGCAGTTACCGCTTTGTGCGACGTGTATGGAACTATGCCGTCAAAGTAGAAGGCGCCTTGAAAGTAGGCTTGGGCGTGGACCGCTCCCAGCCCATCACCTTCAGTGCCGAAGCCAAAAAGCTGCGCCTCGAAATTCACTCGGTATTGCGCCAAGCCAATTACGACTACGAGCGCATGCAATACAACACCGTGGTCTCGGCGCTCATGAAGATGCTCAACACCTTGGAAGATTCACCGTTGTCGGCGTCTCAAGATGTGAACGACAACGCCGCCTTGGCTGAATGCTATTCGATCTTGTTGCGCGTCATGTACCCCGCTTGTCCGCACCTGGCGTTTCAGTTGTGGAATGAATTAGGCTACGGCGCTTGCTGCGGCGATTTGCTCGATGTGGCTTGGCCTGGCATCGACGAATCGGCGTTGCTGCGCGATGAAATTGAACTCATGTTGCAAATCAACGGCAAGCTGCGAGGCTCGCTCACAGTGCCTGCCAATGCCGACAAAGCGGCCATTGAGCAAGCGGCCGCCTCACACGAGCAAGTGACCAAGCAAGCCGCTGGCGCTGCACCGAAGAAAATCATTGTGGTGCCTGGCCGTTTGGTCAATGTGGTGCTTTAAGCGTTCAAGTCAATCATGAAACCCACTCTGAACCGCCGCCAGTCCTTGCGAGCTTTGTCGCGAGGCTGCTTCGGTTTCATGGGCCTGATGGGTGCAGCGGGTGCCCTCAGCACTCACTTGACCGGGTGTGGTTTTCAATTGCGACAAAGCGCCGACTTGCCCTTCAAATCCTTGTTCTTGATCTTGCCTCGCCAGTCAGCTTTAGGAACAGACTTGGGCCGAAATCTGGCCAGCACTACAGAGTTGAAAATTTTCACAGAGGCCAGAGACATGGCCGCGTCGGAAGTGATTCTGGAGATCATGTCGGAATTGAGAGAGCGCGTGGTGGTGGGCTTGAACGCAGCAGGTCAAGTTCGAGATTTGCAGTTGCGTTTGCGGGTGAAATTTCGATTGAGAACGCCGCAGGGAAAAAACTTGATTCCGGAAGTAGAGTTGCAACAGCAACGCGATTTGAGCTTTTTGGAAACAGCAGCCTTGTCAAAAGAAATTGAGGAAGCCATGATGTACCGAGACATGCAAGTGGACATCGTGCAGCAAATCTTACGGCGTTTAGCGGCTGTGAAGTCTTTGTGAAGCGCAGTCGATCATTGGCTTGCTGGGTGCATTTTTTGAGATTGTGGAGTCATTGATTCATGCAATTGACACTGTCTCAACTCCAAGCGAATTTGCAAAAAGGTTTGCGCAGTCTGTACACCTTGCATGGCGATGAAGCCCTGTTGGTTCAGGAGGCGGCTGACGCCATTCGAGGTTCTGCACGTGCGCAAGGGTTCTCTGAGCGAAGTGTGCATGTTGTTTCTGGCGCCCACTTTGACTGGAGTGAGGTGCTTGCAGCCAGCGGCTCTCTGAGCCTTTTCGCCGATCGCCAAATTTTAGAAATCAGAATTCCCTCGGGCAAGCCAGGCAAAGAAGGCAGCCCCATGATTCAGCAATTGGCCCAAAGTGCTGAGGGCAACGACAGCACCCTGACCCTTTTCATTCTGCCTCGCTTGGATGCAGCCACCAAAAAAGGCGCATGGTTTGGTGCCTTGGACCAGTATGGCGTCACCCTGCAAATTGATTCGCTGGAGCGTGCTCAGTTGCCTCAATGGATTGCACAACGTTTGAAATTACAGGGCCAAGGCGTGGTGGCGGGACAAGAAGGACAAAGCTGTTTGCAATTTTTTGCCGACAGGGTCGAAGGCAATTTGCTCGCTGCGCACCAGGAAATTCAAAAATTGGGATTGCTCTACCCTCAGGGCGAGTTGTCCCTTGAGCAGGTTGAAAGCGCCGTGTTGAATGTGGCGCGCTTCGACGTTTTCAAGCTTTCGGAGGCCGTGTTGTCGGGTCAAATAGCCCGCGTCCAACGGATGCTTGACGGCTTACAAGCAGAGGGCGAGGCCGCCGTTCTGGTGCACTACACCTTGGCCGAAGACATTCGAGCCTTGAAACGGGTGAAAGATGCCATGCTTGAAGGACGGCCGATGCCAATGGCTCTGAGAGAGCAGCGCATTTGGGGCGTTCGAGAAAAGCTGTTTGAGCGTGTTTTGCCACGCCTGAGCGCTTCGAAATTGGCCCAATTGCTGCAAAACGCGCATCAGGTGGATGGCATTGTCAAAGGCTTGAAAGTGGCCGATTGGCCCACCGACCCATGGCAGGCCTTGCAAAGACTGGCTTTGCGCGTCTCTAGCGCTTGTATGGCAAAGACTTGAAGGCAATTGCCAAATCTGCTCGCAAGAGTGCGAAAATGGCGGCATGAACGCGCCTTTATCTGCTTCCCTCCCCCCCGACGATGTTACGCACGGATCGGTGCATGACCAGGTGCTCGCTTTGGGTCAACGCGCCAAAACAGCTTCGGCTGGCATGGCCCGTGCCTCTGCGGCTGCCAAAAACCAAGCCTTGAAACGCTTGGCGGCTTTGTTGCGCGAGAACACGCAAGCCTTGCAAGCTGATAACGCCAACGACCTGGCCCGCGCAGAAGCCGCCGGTTTGGCCGCCCCCATGGTAGACCGCTTGCGCTTAAGCCCCAAGATCTTGGCCACGTGTGCAGAAGGTTGCGAGCAATTGGCCGCCATGCCCGATATCATCGGTGAAATCATTGGCATGAAACAACAAGCCAGTGGCATTCGGGTGGGTCAGATGCGTGTGCCCTTGGGCGTGTTTGGCATGATTTTCGAAAGCCGCCCCAATGTGACCATCGAAGCCGCCAGCTTGTCGATCAAAAGTGGCAACGCTTGCATTTTGCGCGGCGGCTCAGAGGCCATCGATTCCAACAAAGCGCTGGCCCGCTTGGTGCAACAAGCTTTGCAGGAATCGGGCTTGCCTGCGGATGCTGTGCAGTTGGTTCAAACCACTGACCGTGAAGCGGTGGGTCATTTGATTGCCATGCCCCAGTATGTGGACGTCATCGTTCCTCGCGGTGGCAAAAGTTTAATTGAGCGCATCAGCCGTGATGCCAAGGTACCCGTCATCAAACATTTAGATGGCAATTGCCACACGTATGTGGACGACCCTTGCGATATGGCCTTGGCCGTCAAAGTGGCTGACAACGCCAAAACGAACAAGTTCAGCCCCTGCAATGCCAGTGAAGGCCTTTTGGTGGCGCAAGCTGTGGCGGCAGAGTTCTTGCCGCTCATTGGCAAAATCTACGCTGAAAAAGGCGTCGAAATGCGTTGTTGTGCCAAGTCCAAAGCCATTCTGTCCCAAGTGGCGGGCGCGCAGTTGGTGGATGCCACAGAACAAGATTGGTTTGAAGAATATTTGGCGCCCATCATCAGCATCAAAGTGGTGGAAGGTCTAGATCAGGCCATTGCGCACATCAACCATTATTCCAGCCATCACACCGACGCCATCCTCACGCGCGATCACGTGCATGCGCAGCGTTTTCTGCGCGAGGTTGATTCAGCCAGCGTCATGGTCAACACCAGCACCCGTTTTGCCGATGGTTTTGAATTTGGCTTGGGTGCAGAAATTGGTATCTCTACCGACAAACTCCACGCGCGTGGCCCTGTCGGCATAGAAGGACTCACCTCGCTCAAGTACGTCGTACTGGGTGAGGGTGAAGTTCGAAATTAAGAAGGTATTTATGGTTCCGCATTTAGTCACCGCCTTGAATGGCCCCATCAATGAACTCGAGCAGCGAGTGCTCGATTCCATGCCTGCCATTGAGCGTTGGTTTCGCCTAGAGTGGATGGAGCACACACCGCCCATCTACACCTCCGTCGACATTCGCAATGCGGGCTTCAAGTTGGCGCCGGTGGACACCAATTTATTCCCTGGAGGCTGGAATAATTTGTCGCCCGAAATGTTGCCCTTGGCAGTGCAGGCGGCCCAAGCAGCGATTGAAAAAATTTGCCCTGAAGCCAAAAACCTTCTGATCATTCCCGAGAACCACACGCGCAATACCTTCTATCTGAGCAACGTGGTGCAGTTGCAGCGCATCTTTCACATGGCTGGTTTGAATGTGCGCATTGGCTCGATCAATCCTGAAATCAAGGAGTCCACTCTCATCGAATTGCCGGGTGGTGAGCAAGTCACGCTAGAGCCCGTGATTCGGAACAAGCATCGCTTAGGCTTGAAAGATTTTGACCCCTGTACCATTTTGCTGAACAACGATTTGTCAGCGGGTGCACCTGGTATTTTGGAAGAGTTGCATGAGCAGCATTTGTTGCCGCCTTTGCATGCGGGCTGGAGTGTGCGACGCAAAACCTTGCACTTTCAAAGCTACGAAGAAGTGGCCAAGCGCTTTGGCAAATTGTTGGGCATTGATCCCTGGCTCATCAATCCGATGTTCAGCCAATGTGGCGAGGTTAATTTTGCAGAGGGTCTTGGCATTGAGGCCTTGCGCAGCAATGTCGATGCCTTGCTCACCAAAATCAAGCGCAAGTACAAAGAGTACGGCATCAGCGAGAAGCCTTTTGTGATTGTGAAAGCCGACAATGGCACTTATGGCATGGGCATCATGACGGTGCGTGATGTCTCTGATTTAGATTTGCTGAACCGCAAAACACGCAACAAAATGAGCGTGATCAAAGATGGTCAAGTGGTCAGCGACGTGATCATTCAAGAGGGGGTGCTCACCAACGAACGCATGAACGATGCGGTTGCTGAACCGGTGGTTTACATGATGGACCGCTACGTGGTTGGCGGTTTTTACCGCGTCCATGCGGATCGCGGTGTCGATGAGAACTTGAATGCCCCTGGTGCCAGTTTTGTTCCCTTGGCGTTTGAGGAAACACCGCATTTGCCGCAACCCGGTATGAAACCCGGTGCCAGCGTGCCAAACCGCTTTTACATGTATGGCGTGATTGGCCGCTTGGCCATGCTGGCGGCCAGTTACGAGCTCGAAGCGACCGACCCCGAGGCCGAGGTTTACGACTAAAGTATTCTGAAAGTGGTGCCAGTTGTTGCGGTGCAACATTTCCAGACAGCGCTGTCTTTTAGAACCCTAAGGGCATGGCAAAGTTTTGAAAACAGGCGCAGAATCGCACTCATTCTGAACAACAAGCCTAGCCGAGATGCTGGGCTAATTTTTTGTGTCTTCTAGCAAAACTTCTTTAACGGCCCTGACTGTCGGCGCTATTGGCGTGGTCTACGGCGACATCGGTACCAGTGTCTTGTATGCCATGAAAGAGGTCTTCGGGTCGGGGCATGTGGCCTTCACACCTGAAAACATTTATGGCATTTTGTCCATTTTCTTTTGGACACTCACCACCATTATTTCGGTAAAGTATGTAACCCTTGTGCTTCGGGCCGACAACCACGGCGAGGGCGGTTTGGTCGCCATGTTGGCGCTGGCCTCTCAGTCCGTCAAAGACAAGCCTCGATTGCGCAAAGTTTTGCTGATGGTCGGCATTTTTGGCACGTGTTTATTTTATGGCGATGGTGTGATCACGCCGGCCATTTCCGTGCTTTCCGCCGTAGAAGGTTTGGAGATTGTTTCTCCTAACTTTAAAAAGGCCGTCATTCCCCTCACCTTGTTGATTTTGTTTGCCTTGTTTGCGGTGCAAAAGCGAGGTACCGCTGGCATTGGCAAATTCTTTGGGCCGATTACGCTGGTTTGGTTTGCTGTGATTGCCATTTTGGGTGTTTATCACATCTCGACTCACCCGGAAATTTTGTGGGCCATCAGCCCGCACTATGCGGTGATGTTCATGTGGGAGAACCCTGGCACCACCTTCATCATTTTGGGTGCCGTGGTCTTGTGTGTCACGGGCGGCGAGGCGCTTTATGCGGACATGGGTCACTTCGGTAAAAAGCCCATCCGACTGGCGTGGTTCACCACCGTGATGCCCGCATTGACCTTGAATTATTTTGGCCAGGGAGCGCTGTTGTTGTCCAACCCCGAGGCCGTCAAAAATCCTTTTTACATGATGGCGCCTGATTGGGGCCTGATCCCATTGGTGTGCTTGGCCACCATGGCCACTGTGATTGCTTCTCAAGCCTTGATCACAGGTGCGTTCAGTGTCACCAAGCAAGTGATTCAGTTGGGTTATTTGCCCCGCTTGCAAGTACTCCATACCAGCGTGAAGGAACTGGGCCAAATCTACATTCCCTTCGTGAACTGGGGTTTGTTTGTCTTGATTGTGCTGGCTGTGGCATTGTTCAAATCATCAAGCAATTTGGCAGCAGCCTACGGCATTGCGGTGTGTACCGACATGTTGATCACCACCATCCTCACCTTCTTTGTAATTCGCTACAGCTGGAAATTGCCGCTTTCACTTTGCATCGGTGCAACCGGATTTTTCTTTGTGGTGGACTTTGCATTCTGGGCTTCTAACTTGATGAAACTCTTTGAAGGTGGCTGGTTCCCCTTGGTCATTGCGGGCGGTATTTTCTTGCTGATGGTCACTTGGAGCGATGGTCGTCGTTTGTTGAATGAATCGAGGAAGGCTGACGGATTTGGCTTGGTAGATTTCCTGGAAGCTATTTTTGTGGCACCACCGGCCCGCGTGGAAGGCACGGCCGTATTTTTGACTGCTGAAATTGGCAGCGTGCCCAACGCCCTGTTGCACAATCTTAAGCACAACAAAGTGTTGCACCGCCAAAACTTGTTTGTCACGGTGCGGAGCCATGAGGTACCTTGGATTGGTTTGAACAAGCGAATAGAAATCGAACCTTTGCACCACGACTGCTGGCAAGTGATCGTTAACTATGGCTTTAAAAATGATCCCGATTTGCCGAAGGCCTTGGAGCAGTTGAAAGTTCATGGGGCAGATCTTGATCCCATGACTACCAGTTATTTCTTGTCCCGCGACATCGTCATTCCAACCATTGGGGGCGGCATGGCCAATTGGCGTGAAAAGCTGTTTGCGCAAATGCACTTGAATGCCAGTGCGGCTGCTGAGTTTTTGAAACTGCCAAACAACTCAGTGGTGGAATTGGGCTCGAAGATTGAGATTTGAAGACGCCTGTCTTCGCGTGTTGCCCGCTTAGTTTAGAGGCTACTCATGGCCTCGCCCATTTGAATGGGCCGAGCACTCACCCACTCTGATGGGAATTGAATGCTGCTCTCTGGAAACAGCATGACCACGGTAGAACCTAATAAAAAACGACCCATTTCTTCACCTTGCTTGAGGCGAACATCTTGGGTGTCGTAACGCCATTCGCGGACCATGCCAGGACGCGGTGGGTTCACTTGGCCATGCCACACAGTGGCCATGCTGCCCACAATGGTGGCACCCACCAAGACCAAGACCATGCGGCCTTTTTCGGTTTCAAACTCGCACACCACTCGTTCGTTGCGAGCGAACAATCCGGGCACGCCGCGCGCTGTGGTGGGGTTCACAGAAAACAAATCACCCGGCACATGAATCATGCGCAATAACTTGCCCGCAATCGGCATGTGAATGCGGTGATAGTCGCGTGGGCTCAAGTACAGCGTTGCAAATTGGCCATTTTGAAATTGCGCTGCAAGTGCGGCATCGCCACCCACCAAAGCGCGTGTGCTGTAGTGATGCCTTTTGGCTTGAAAAACCTGATCGCGTTCAATCGCACCGCATTGGCTGATGGCGCCATCCACAGGGCAGATCCAAGTGCTGCTGGCTAAAGGGCGCGCGCCATCTTTCAAAGGCCGAGTGAAAAATTCATTGAAACTTTTGTAGTGAGCAAGCTCTGCGTGGACTGCTTCGGCCATGTTGACCTTGTAGCGTTGCACAAAGCGCTTGATGAGCCAGGTGGTGAATGCGCCCAACTCGGCGCTGGCCAAGCTGCCAGCCAAGCGGGTCAAGGCCAGCTTGGGCATCAGGTATTGCGGCAACACCGCCAATTGATCAAACACGCAGGCTCCCTAAATTCACAGTGGCCCTATTGTAGAAGTCTTGTGAATCACTCAAGTTGCGCCGCTTCTTTCAAAACTCCTGATAGAAGCCTAACGCACGTTGGGTGGGTGCGTCATCGACATGGAACAAATACGCATTCCCGTTGCTGGCGCGGTGTGTGATTTGCGCATGCGTTGGAATGGCCACCGTATCGCCTTCTGACCATTTCAAAGTCACACCATCGATCTCCGATTCGCCGCGGCCCTCAATGACGTGCATGACGGCGCTGGCAGAACGTGGGCGCGGAGAGAAGTCCAGGCCGCCTCTTAACAGTTGCGCAGAGAAGCCCAGTGTGGGCAAACAAGGCGCGCCCGTTTCGGGGTTAACGTATGCCAGTTGAACGGCGGCCTCCCTGGGCGTCCCTTGATCAAGAGCTAGCAAAGCTTTGCGAACATCCACCCAGGGGTAACGAATTTGAGGGTATGGCGCACGCACGGCTTGGCTGAGAGACCCGAAAGGAACCAAGCCCGCACGTTGGTATTTTGTTTGAGAAGCATCTAAATCGGGCCTTGCATTTTGTGAAGGCCCCTCAATGGCGTAGGAAGCCTCCATGCCATAGACCATGGGCAAGTCAAGCGCATCCAGCCAGACCACGGGGCCATTGCCATCATGCCCATGTTCATGCCAAAGTCCTGCGGGCGTGAGAATCAAGTCGCCTTTGTGCATCGGACATTTTTCGCCCTGCACCGTGGTGAATCCGCCTTCGCCTTCCACCACAAAGCGCACCGCGCTGGGTGTATGGCGGTGATTGGGGGCCACTTCGCCTGGCAAGATGAGTTGCATGCCGACATAAATGGTGGGCGTGGCCACCAGTTTTTCAATGCCATGGCCTGGGTTGCAAAGAACCAAAACGCGACGCTCGGCTTTTTCAATGGGGGTGAGTTCGCCTGCGCGCATAAGTTGGGGCCGAACGTCTTTGTAGTGCCATACAAAGGGCTGGGTGACGCGTGCTGGTTTGCCCCGAGGCAACAGTCCACGCAATTGCGGCCACAAAGGCGCAATCGACAATGCGGTCATGTCGGCAATGTAGTCGGCAGGCAGGTCTTCTAAGCGTCCCAGCGAATCGGCAGGGTTGGAGGGGTTCAACGACAAGCTCCTGAAAAAAGTTGCTTCAATTTAATAAGTATACGTATTAATCTCCAAGCTGCAAGGTTTTCCAGTACAAAACCTGAGACGGGTCAGCGAGCCACTAGGATGTCCGAGGCACAATCGAGCCATGTCGTATTTATTGCACGTTGAGAATCTCGTTAAACGCTTTGGCGAAAATACCGTGGTGAACGATTTGTCGTTTCACATCTCGCCAGGAGAGTGTCTGGGGGTCATTGGACCTAACGGCGCGGGCAAAACCACCACGCTGCGGATGTGCTTGGGCTTGACGACGCCCGATGCCGGCAGCATGACCTATTTTGAAAATTTGTCCATGCCCGAAGAGGCACTTGCCATCAAAGCGCGCTTGGGTGTGGTGGCGCAAATGGACACGCTAGACCCAGACTTCACGGCCGAAGAAAATTTGTTGGTCTATGGCCGTTACTTCGGAATGAAAGATCGCGACATCAAAGCGCGCATTGCACCCTTGTTGGAATTTGGCGCGCTGACCAGCAAGGCCAAAGCCAAACCGGGTGAGTTGTCGGGTGGCATGAAGCGGCGCTTAAGTTTGGCGCGCGCACTGATCAATCAACCCCAAATGCTCATGCTCGATGAACCCACCACAGGCCTTGACCCTCAAGCCAGGCATTTGATGTGGAAGCGTTTACAGACGCTCATGCAAGAAGGTAAATCAATCTTACTGACCACGCACTTCATGGACGAAGCCGAACGTTTGTGCGACAGGCTCTTGGTCATTGACCATGGCAAAAAAATTGCAGAGGGCAAACCGCGTGATTTGATTGCCCAACATTTAGAACCCGATGTGGTGGAGTTGTATGGCCAAGGGGCTTTGGCCTTGGCGGCCGAGGACTCTCCCTTAAGGCAGCACGCAGCGCGGGTCGAAGTCAGCGGTGAAACGGTATTTTTCTACACCCCACAAGCACAACCCCTGCTCATTGCTTTACAAGCCTGGCCGCACATTCGAAGCTTGCATCGACCCGCCAATTTAGAGGATTTATTTTTGAAACTCACAGGTCGACAAATCAGGGAGAACGCATGATGCATCGGAAACATGTGACCCCATCGGTTTGGGCTCCGCCACAACTGTCGATGCGTTGGTGGCCCGTATTTTTGCGCAACCTCTTGGTCTGGCGCAAGTTGGCGCTCCCCAGTTTGGTGGGCGGCATCGCCGAACCACTCATGTGGCTGGTGGCATTTGGCTACGGCTTGGGCGCGCTGGTGGGCGAGGTGAACATGGGCGGCCAGCAGGTGCCCTACATCTTGTTCTTGGCCAGCGGTAGCATTTGCATGAGCGCCATGAATGCTGCGTCTTTTGAGGCTTTGTATTCTGCTTTCTCTCGCATGCACATGCAAAAAACGTGGGATGGCATCATGAATGCCCCCGTGCGTTTGGACGATGTGGTGATGGCCGAAATGTTATGGGCCTCCTACAAGGCATTGTTCACTGTGACTGCCATTTTGGGTGTGATGCTGGTGTTGGGTATCAGTCAGAGTTGGAAGTTGTTTTTGGCATGGCCTGTCTTGTGGCTTGTGGGCGTCACGTTCAGTTGCATCGCCTTGATTTTCAATGCCTTGGCCAAGGGCTATGACTTTTTCACGTACTACTTCACTTTGTTTTTAACGCCCATGATGTTTTTGTCAGGCATCTATTTCCCACGCACGCAATTGCCAGACTGGTTGCTGAGAATCACAGATTATTTGCCACTGACGGCGGCCATTGAATTGGTTCGCCCCTTGTTTTTAGATCAGTGGCCCAGCAATGTGGCGGCCAATTTCGGGCTCTTGCTGGCAGTGGCAGTGGCTGCCTTTTGGATTGCATTGGCCTTGACTCGCAAACGATTCAGAGCGTGAAGTCGTCATTGTCAGCCAGCGTTTTTTTCTTTTTTAACTTTCCATCTTTTAAATCATGATCATTCAAAAAGTAGGCATCATTGGCGCCGGCACCATGGGCAACGGCATTGCACAGGCTTGTGCCATGTCAGGCATTCCGGTGGTGATGGTCGACATTTCTGAAGCGGCTGTGGCCAAGGGCATGGCCACAGTGTCTGCCAGCTTAGACCGCCTGGTTAAAAAAGAAAAAATAACCGAAGCTGACAAGGCCGCTGCATTGGCCAAAATTCATGGCGGCACGCACTACGATGATTTAAAAAGTGCAGACCTGGTGATTGAAGCCGCCACAGAAAATCAAGATCTCAAGGTCAAAATCTTGAAGCAACTCGATACTTTGCTGGCCCCTGAAGTGATCATTGCATCCAACACATCCTCTATTTCAATCACCCAATTGGCGGCAGTCACTGGCCGCGCTGACCGCTTCATAGGCATGCACTTTTTCAACCCCGTGCCGATGATGGCTTTGGTGGAAATCATTCGCGGATTGCAAACAAGCGACGCCACACACGACGCTGTGCACGCCTTGGCCACTGCCTTGGGCAAAACACCCATCACTGTGAAAAATGCACCCGGCTTTGTGGTCAACCGCATCTTGGTGCCCATGATCAACGAAGCACTTTTTGTGTTGTCTGAAGGCTTGGCCACACCCGATGACATCGACGCCGGTATGAAGTTGGGCTGTAACCAACCCATTGGCCCTTTGGCGTTGGCTGACATGATTGGTTTGGATGTTTGCTTGGCTGTCATGGAGGTGTACCTCAAAGAATTTGGCGACAGCAAATACCGTCCATGCCCTCTGTTGAAAGAGTTGGTGGCCGCGGGTCGCTTGGGTCGCAAAACAGGCCATGGTGTCTACCAATATTGAATGCAATGACCGTGAAGCTTGATCAGTGAAAATAGCGCTGCTCTCTGACATTCATGCCAACCTGCAAGCGCTGAATGCTTGCATGGCACATGCCAAGGCGCAGGGCATCGACCGTTGGGCTTTGCTTGGGGATTTGGTGGGCTACGGTGGCAACCCTCAAGAGGTGGTGGACACCGCCATGCGCTTGGCCGATGAAGGTGCTTGGGTCATTCAAGGGAATCACGATGCCTTGGCGGTCAAGCCACCCGTCGATGATCAAAGTTTAGGCAATAGTACAGCGCAATGGACGCATGATCAATTGGGAGTTTCCCAGCGCGGATTTTTGAAAGCTTTGCCCTTGATCGCACTGTCGGGCCCTTTGTTGATGGTGCATGCCAGCGCGCACGTGCCCGAACGTTGGCACTATGTTGACACCGAACGCGCAGCAGACTTGTGTGCAGACCATGCCCTTCAAGCCTATGACGCACGACACGTGGTGGTAGGTCACGTGCATCAGCAAACGGTGTATTACCGCGGCACTGGCCACAGCATGATGCGCTTTGAACCGACAGCAGGTGCGCCCGTGCCGATGCCCGCGCATCGCAGATGGATCGCCACGGTAGGGTCTGTAGGACAACCACGTGACCACCAACCCGATGCCATGTATGCAATCTACGACGAAACCGCAGGACGCATGACATTTCACCGAGTGAGTTACGACCATCAGGCTGCAGCGGCAGCCATTCGCGAAGCCGGTTTACCAGAATTTTTTGCTGAACGTTTGGCGCTGGGCAAATGAAACTACTCAAGCCTGGCGAAGAGATTGACGGCTTTGAGATTGAAGCGTGTCTGCATGCGGGTGGCATGGCTCACATCTACAGCGTTCACTTTGCACAGAGTGCAAACGGGATGCGCCGCGAGCCTGAGTTTTCCATGGCCATGAAAATTCCCCGGATGACCGCGGGCGATGGTGCAGAGAACATCGTCAGCTTTGAGGTTGAACAGCAAATCTTGCCATCACTGACAGGCCCGCATGTGCCGCGTTTTGTGGCCGCAGGCGATTTGTCTCGGACATCTTATTTGGTGATGGAATATGTCAAAGCCACCACCCTCGAAACTTGGGCGGAAAATTTCCACAAAGAAAATTTTCAAACAGGCTTACACGACAGGGCCATTGCCCGATTGGGTGCCGAGTTGGCACATGCTATTCACAGTTTGCACAAACAGAATGTGTGCCACCTTGACCTGAAGCCTGCCAATGTTTTGATTCGTCCCAATGGCAAAGTGGTGCTGCTTGATTTTGGTTTGTCATGCCATGCGCACTACCCTGATTTGTTGGCAGAAGAATTGCGCAAAGCGGTGGGCTCACCGGCTTGGATTGCGCCGGAACAAGTGGTGGGTGTGCGCGGTGATCCGCGCTCCGATATTTTTGCCATTGGCGTCATGCTTTATGAACTGGCCACAGGTGAACTGCCCTTTGGAGAGCCGGCTACAACAGGTGGCATGCGCCAGCGTTTGTGGATGGACCCTGCACCACCGCGAAAGCGCAATCTCAATGTGCCAGAGTGGTTGCAAGAAGTTATTTTGAAATGCTTGCATCCTGAGGCTGCCAAACGTTACCCATCGGCTGCACACTTGGCCATGGACTTGCGCAATCCCGAGCAAATTCTCATCACAGAGCGTGGCAGGCAACTCAAAGGCACAGGTTTCAAAGAGCACTTCAAGCGCTGGATCAAAGCCGCGGGAATGCATTACCAGGCCAGCCCTTTAGCTTCAAGGCAAATCAAAGAAGTACCGATCTTGATGGTGGCGTTGCCGCATGCTGATGTGAGCGATGCCACATGGTATTCTTTGCGCGAAGCAGTAGACCGCTCTTTGGGCATCCGGCCAGGTGCACGCTTGGCGTGTGTCACCGTCATTTCACCGAGTGACACCAGCAGCATCGAATCGGATAAGAGCGAAAGCAGTGTGCACCGAATGCACCTGGCGCGCATGCAGCAGTGGTCGCAAGCGCTTGATTTGCACGACCATCAAATTTCTTTCCACGTGTTGGAAGCCAGTGATGTGGCCAACGCTTTGGTCACTTATGCGCAAGGCAATGAAGTGAGCATGATCATCATGGGCGCTGCCACGCACGGTTTGCAAATGCAACGCTTTGTGGCCACGGTGCCCATCAAAGTGGCGATGGAGGCGCCTTGCACTGTGATTTTGGTCAAGCAAGATGTGCCATTTGAATTTTTAGGAACATTGAATGACGAATGACCTCCCACAAGGGCCTGCCGAGTGGGACGCTTTGCACCCCTATGCATCGCTCACACCAGATGCTGTCTTGGATGCTTTGGCAGACATCGGCCTGATGGGGGATGGGCGACTGACGACACTCAGCTCCTACGAAAATCGCGTTTATCAAATTCAACTTGAAACTGAACGTGAACCCACACAAACCGATGGCACACCTGTTTCAGACAGTGTGGTGGCCAAATTTTATCGGCCAAGCCGGTGGACCGATGCACAGATTCAAGAAGAACACGACTTTGCAGCTGAACTGGTGGCTGCGGAAGTACCTGTAGTGCCGCCTTTGAATTTGCAAGGGAGAACTGTGCATCACAAAATTTTCAGCAAGGGCGTGAGCAGTTCTCAGAAAAACAATGCGCTCCAAGGATTTTCTTTTTCAGTCAGTGAGCGCAGAGGAGGACGTCCGCCTGAACTGGATGATGGGGAAGTGTTGGAATGGATTGGCAGATTCTTGGCGAGGATTCACACCGTGGGTGCTGCCGCAGTTTTTAGCAATCGCCCCACTTTGAGCGTCGACACCTTCATGCAAGAGCCTCAAGATTGGTTGTTAAAAAACAAAGCCATTCCCATGGAAGTAGAGCGTGCATGGCAAGTTGCTTGGCAACAAGCCATGGATGTGATGCATGCCAGTGGCTTGGGCGCTCCGCATGGCAGTGACTGGCCGAATTTTCAAATGCTGCGCTTGCACGGAGATTGTCACCCTGGAAATATTTTGTGGACGCCTGCTGACTTGCCTGGGGGTGGCCCTCACTTCGTTGACCTAGACGATGCACGCATGGGACCTGCAGTTCAAGATTTGTGGATGCTTTTGTCGGGCGATCGCAAACAACGCGCGGGACAGTTAAGCATGTTGCTGGAGGGTTATGAGCAGGTGCGAGATTTTGATCGGCGTGAATTGGCCCTGATTGAGCCATTGCGCACCTTGCGCTTGGTGCATTACAGCGCGTGGTTAGCGCGCCGTTGGGAAGACCCTATTTTTCCGATTAACTTCCCTTGGTTTGGAACGCCAGATTACTGGCGCAGCCAAGTACAAATGTTGGAAGAACAGATCGAGCAAATGCAAGAGCCACTCTTGCTGGTTTAAGCTTGCTTGGCTTCAACCAGCAAGGCATTCACGCGTCGAACATAAGCCGCTGGGTCTTCCGGCATGCCGCCTTCCGCCAGCAAAGCCTGGTCAAACAAAATGTTGGCCAGGTCATGGAAGTGCACAGAGCCTTCAAGTTTCTTGACCAAGGCATGTTCTGGATTCACCTCCAACACAGGCTTTGATTCTGGCGCTTGTTGACCCGCTTGTTTCAACATGCGAGCCAACTGCATGCTCATGCCGTTGTCGGTCACCACAAGACAAGCAGGAGAGTCGACCAAGCGACTGGTCACACGCACGTCTTCGGCTTTGTCCTTCAAAGCCTCTTTCAGTTTGGCAAGCAAAGGTTTGAAGGCTTCGGCCGCTTCTTCGGCTGCTTTCTTTTCTTCTTCGTCTTGCAAAGTACCCAAGTCGACAGCGCCTTTGGCGACACTTTGCATGGGGGTGCCATCAAAATCATGCATGAAGTTCAAGGCCCACTCGTCCACCCGATCGGTCATGAGCAAGACTTCAATGCCCTTCTTCTTGAACACTTCCAGTTGGGGGCTGTGTTTGGCCGCTGCCAAGGTGTCGGCGGTGATGTAGTAGATGGCTTCTTGACCTTCTTTCATGCGCGCTTTGTAGTCGGTCAATGACACGCTCACTTCGTCCGATGATGTAGAAGCAAAGCGCAACAATTTGGCCAAGCGATCGCGGTTGCCAAAGTCTTCGCCCAAGCCTTCTTTGAGGACGGCGCCAAACTCTTTGTAGAAGCGGGTGTATTGACCTTGCTTGGCTTTGTCTTCTTCGCTCACCACGTCGGTCACTTCGTCGGCCGCATGAGAGGGTGCTGCGTCGTGCTTGGCCAAGTCTTCCAACATGGACAACACACGCTTGGCGCAGCCTTCGCGAATTGCTTTGACATCGCGGCTTTCTTGCAATAATTCGCGGCTCACATTCAAAGGCAAATCTGCGGAGTCCACTACGCCTTTTACAAAGCGCAAATAGCTGGGCATCAAGGCTTCAGCGTCGTCCATGATGAAAACGCGCTTGACGTACAACTTGATGCCCGCTTTCTTGTCGCGGTTCCACAAGTCTTGCGGTGCTTGTGACGGGATGTACAAAAGCTGCGTGTACTCGGTGCTGCCTTCCACACGGTTGTGCGTCCAAGTCAGAGGCTCAGCAAAGTCTTTGCTAATTTGTTTGTAAAACTCTTTGTACTGCTCTTCGGTGACATCTTTCTTCGGCCGCGTCCAAAGCGCCGTGGCTTTGTTGATGGCCTCCCATTCGCCGGTTTTCACCATGCTGCCAGGCTGGCGGCCTTCACTTTCATCCTTGCCAATCAGTTCGCCATCTTTCCACTCTTCTTTTTCCATCAAGATGGGCAAGCTGATGTGGTCAGAATATTTGCCAACGATTTCTTTCAGTTTCCAAGTGTTGGCGTATTGCAAAGCGTCTTCGCGCAAATGCAAAATGATGCGGGAGCCGCGATCAGCGCGCTCGATGTTTTCTACTTCAAAATCGCCAGTGCCGCCACTGATCCAGCGAACGCCTTCAGAGGCGGGTGCGCCTGCGCGGCGTGTTTCAACCGTGATTTTGTCAGCCACAATAAAGCCAGAGTAAAAGCCCACACCGAATTGGCCAATGAGCTGTGCATCGGCTTTTTGATCACCGGATAACTTGCTCACAAAGTCTTTGGTACCACTCTTGGCAATGGTGCCCAAGTTGTCGATGGCCTCTTGCGCGGTCATGCCAATGCCGTTGTCGTCGATGGTCAGCGTTTTGGCTTCGGTGTCAAAGGACAAACGCACTTCCAAGTTGGGCTGACTCTCATACAGCGCGTCGTTGTTCAAGGCTTCGAAGCGCAGTTTGTCACAGGCGTCTGATGCGTTGGAGACCAGTTCGCGAACAAAAATTTCAGGGTTGGAATACAGTGAGTGCGTCACCAAGTGCAGCAGTTGGGCTACTTCGGCTTGGAAGGCATGGGTCTTTTTAGTCATCTTCTGGCGATTGGTTAGTAAGGGGTTGAGAGGATTTTGCCGCACAGGCGACAGGGGGCTGATTCAGCCGCAACCTCGAATTTGGGGGTGCGGTTGGAAATTTCAAGAGGTGTTTTAAAAGGACTCTTTGGGCCCCAGATAGCGCCATTGGCCCACCGGCAATGCCCCCAGATGGATGCGTCCCATTCGGATGCGTTTAAGGCCCACCACCTTCAGGCCTACTTGCTCGCACATTCGCCTGATCTGCCGTTTCTTGCCTTCTTTCAGCACAAAGCGAAGTTGCTCAGGGTTTTGCCAATCCACCTGAGCCGGCTTCAAAGGCTTGCCATCCAAGCTCAAGCCGTGCCGCAGCCTTTGCATTTGTGCCGCTGGAAAATGCGCTTGCACATTGACTGAAATATCGCCTTGTGGCCCAGCGCAGGTGACACGCACCAAGTATTCTTTCTCCATGTCGGCGTCTTCACCGATGAGCTGACGCGCCACGCGGCCATCTTGCGTCATCACGAGCATGCCAACGGAGTCAATGTCCAAGCGGCCGGCCGGCGCCAGGCCTTTGAACTGCGCAGGGCTGAATCGAATGTGTGTCGTGTCGCCCGACCATTGATTGCGCGCTTGAAACAAGACCATGGCGGGCTCGTGTCCGTCTTCCGCCTGGCCACTGACGTAGCCCATGGGTTTGTGCAGCAACACCGTCACTTGTTGCTCTTGCTGAGCTTGCGCTTCACGTTCAACCGTGATGCGATCGGTGGAACCCACTTGCATGCCCATCTCGGCCACTTGGCCATTGACCAAGACCCAGCCTTGTTCTATCCAGGCATCGGCTTCGCGGCGGGAACACAGACCCAGCTCCGCCATGCGCTTGTTCAGGCGCACCGTGGTGGCACCCGAGGCACTCGGATGAGCCGATGACACGGCATGTGCAGGACGAGGGGCTCTAACAAATGAGGGCTTGGGAGGTGCTTGAGTCATCAAAATTTCTCTTTGGACTGATTGTCCCTGTTTCTGCGGTCAATCATGCGAGTTCGAAGACCCTGCAAGTCCAAAATTCGCAGACCCCCATATTCAACCCGAATGAGATCTTCTTCCTGCAGGTGAATCAAGGCCTCGTTCACGCGCTGCCGAGAGAGACCCACGAGATAGGCCAATTCTTGCTGGGTGATTCGAAGTAAGTCACCAACGCCGGAAAACAACACAGGGTTGAAAAGGGCTGCCAAATTTCGCGCCACTCTTAAATCAGTATTGCTCAATCGATCAAACTCACGTGCGGCAATGAACTGCGCCAAACGTTCATTGAGTTGGTTCATGATGAAGCGGTTAAAGCCCAGTGAGTTGTCAACCAGCCAATGAAAAGTGTCAAGCGGTAGGCCCGCCACCACACTGGCGCGCAGGGCTTGGATGTTGTAGCGGTAGGCCTCGCGTTTCAAGGCCGTGCCTTCGCCAAACCAACCGCCTGGGGGAACGCCGGTGAATGTGATGGTCTGGCCATCCTCGTTGTCAGTGCTCATTTTGAGCAGGCCCGACACTGTGCCAAACCAGAAGGTGACAGGGCGACCCACACGGCACACAAGATCGCCTTTTTCAGCATCACCCACTCGCAGTGCATTGACGGCGCGGTCACGCTCTTTGGCTTGCAACAAAGAAAGCCACGGAATATTGGTCAATTCCTCCCCAGTTGGGGGCCGTCTTCTTTGATACAGGTCAGATTTCATGTCATTTTGCTGTAAGACGTTGAAAATCCTAGGGAAAATCCTAGGGGAGGAGTCCTTGGATTGTCGTCGAAATGACAACTTGGCGTCAAATGAGAGTCTAGCATGCAGTCCAAGAAATCAACAAGTCTCTCTTTCTTGGATGAGACGGTGACCCAACAAGGATTCGGATGCAGACGACCTTCCCTAAACTGCTAATCAAGCACGCCGCTGAGCGCCCCGAGGCGGCTGCCATGCGTGAAAAAGAATATGGCATTTGGCAATCCATCAGTTGGCAAGAAATGGCCATCATGGTGGGACACATTGCTTGCGGACTCCACCAAGCCGGCTTGAAGCGCGGTGAGCACATGGTGGTGGTGGGTTCCAACCGCCCCCGTTTGTATGCAACGATGTTGGCTGTGCAATCTTTGGGTGCCATTCCAGTTCCGCTTTATCAAGACGCTGCCGCAGCCGAGTGTGTGTTTCCCATGACCAATGCCGAAGTGCGTTTGTGCGTGGTGGAAGACCAAGAGCAGGTCGACAAAATGTTGGAAGTCCGTGAGTCCTACCCTGCGCTCGAACACATTTATTTTGACAATCCACGCGGCCTGCGAAAATACGATGAGCCCGGACTCGGCTCGCTGGATGAATTGTTGGCAGCTGGCGAAGCATTTTCCAAGCAGCACCCCCACTTTTACAAAGAACAAGTTGAAGCTGGCACCCAAGAAGACGTGGCGGCCATGTTTTTTACATCAGGCACCACTGGCAACCCAAAAGGCGTGGTCCACACGCACGGCACCTTGATAGACCGCGCGCAAGCTGGCGCAGAGTTTGACCACCTCACTTCCAATGAAGATGTGCTGGCTTATTTGCCACCCGCATGGATCGGTCAAAATATTTTCAGTTATGCACAGTGGTTGGTGGCCGGTTATGTGGTCAATTGCCCTGAGTCGATGGCCACCGTCACCATCGATTTGAAAGAAATAGGCCCCACCTATTACTTCGCACCACCTCGCGTGTTTGAAGGCATGCTCACCAGCGTAAGCATTCGCATGGAAGACGCCAGCAGCATCAAACGCAGCATGTACAAATACTTCATGAGCTTGGCCAAAGAAGTTGGCCCCAAGCGCATGGATGGTGAGTCCATTGGCTTGTTCAACAGCCTCATGTACGCCTTAGGCAACTTCTTTGTCTTTGCTCCTTTGCGCAACAACCTCGGCTTTAGCCGTGTGCGCGTGGCCTACACGGCCGGCGAAGCCATTGGCCCCGACTTGTTTACCTTCTTTCGCTCCATCGGCGTGAACTTGAAACAACTCTACGGTTCCACAGAGACCGCAGTCTTCGTGTGTTTGCAGCCGGACAACCAAGCACGTGCAGACACCGTGGGCGTACCTTGCCGCGGCGTAGAAATCAAAGTGGCCGATAACGGCGAGATCTTGGTCAAGTCACCTGGCTTGCTCAAAGGCTATTACAAAAATCCTGAAGCTACAGCTGAAGTGCTGACGGCAGATGGCTGGTACCACACCAGCGATGCTGGCTTCATAGACAGTCATGGCCATCTGAAAATCATCGACCGTGTGAAAGACGTGGGCCGCATCAAAGGCGGCAGCAACGATGGCGCCATGTTTGCGCCCAAGTATGTCGAAAACAAACTCAAATTTTTCCCGCACATCAAGGAAGTGGTGGCCTATGGCGACCAGCGCGAAAAAGTGTGCGTCATGATCAACATTGATTTTGATGCCGTGGGCAACTGGGCTGAACGCCGCAATTTGCCTTATGCCGGTTACACCGACCTGGCACAAAAACCGGAAGTCTATGCACTGATCAAAGAATGTGTAGAACAAGTCAATGCTGACTTGGCCGTTGACGTTTTGCTGGCCGGTAGCCAAGTGAGCCGCTTCTTGGTGCTTCACAAAGAGTTGGATGCTGATGATGGCGAACTCACACGCACCAACAAAGTTCGCCGTGGCTTCATTGCCGAGAAATACCTGCCTTTGGTCGACGCTTTGTATGGCGGCTTGACCACCCAGTTCATTGAAACGGTTGTGAAGTTTGAAGATGGCCGTTCAGGCAGTGTGAGTGCAACGCTCAATATTTCAGATGCCCAAACATTTGTCCCCGTGAAGGCTGCAGCTTGATCGCGGCGGGCCTCAACACAGAGAAAACAACATGACCAAAAAAATTGGCGACGTCATTTTGGATGTGAACAACATCAGCCTTCGATTTGGCGGTGTGAAAGCACTGACGGACATTTCTTTCAACGTGAAAGAGCATGAGATTCGCGCCATCATTGGCCCCAACGGTGCTGGCAAAAGCTCCATGCTTAACTGCATCAATGGCGTTTACACCCCTCAAGAAGGCAGCATCACGTTTCGCGGTCAAACCTTTGACCACATGGACAGCCGCCAAGTGGCCGAAATGGGCGTGGCCCGCACTTTCCAAAATTTGGCCTTGTTCAAAGGCATGAGCGTGATCGACAACATCATGACGGGTCGCAACTTGCGCATGAAGAGCAATATTTTTCTGCAAGCCTTGCGCATTGGCCCTGCTGAAAACGAAGAAATCAAACACCGTGCACGCGTGGAAGAAATCATCGATTTTTTAGAAATTCAAGCCTTTCGCAAAACACCTGTGGGCCAATTGCCATACGGTTTACAAAAGCGCGTCGACCTCGGCCGTGCTCTGGCCATGGAGCCCAAGGTGCTTTTGCTCGACGAGCCCATGGCTGGTATGAACGTCGAAGAAAAACAAGACATGTGCCGTTTCATCTTGGACGTGAACGATGAGTTTGGTTGCACCATTGTGCTCATTGAGCACGACATGAGCGTGGTGATGGACATTTCTGATCGTGTGGTGGTGCTCGATTACGGCAAAAAAATTGGCGATGGCACGCCTGAAGAAGTTCGCAACAACGAAGAAGTGATCAGCGCCTATTTGGGCACTTCACACTAAGCACAAGGACAACAATATGGGCTTTTTTCTTGAAACCTTGATTGGCGGCCTGATGGCCGGCATGCTCTATTCTTTGGTGGCCTTGGGTTTTGTGCTCATTTACAAAGCTTCTGGGGTGTTCAACTTTGCTCAGGGTGCGATGGTGCTATTTGCCGCATTGGCCATGGCTCGTTTTGCCGAATGGATTACCGTGTATGCCGGCATTAAAAGCCCTGTGGCTGCCAACCTCATCGCCTTTGTTTTGGCGGCCGGCGTCATGTTCATCGTGGCTTGGGTTATCGAATATCTGGTGCTGCGTAATTTGGTGAACCAAGAGGGCACCACTTTGTTGATGGCCACCTTGGGCATCACTTACTTCCTAGATGGTGTGGGCCAATCTATTTTTGGCAGCGACATTTACAAAATCGACATCGGTATGCCCAAAGAGCCCTTGATGGTTTTGCAAAATGCCTTCGAAGGCGGCCTCATGGTCAACCAAGAGGACATGGTGGCGGCTGCCATTGCGGCTTTTTTGGTGGCAGCACTCAGCTTGTTCTTCCAGAAAACAAGCACAGGCCGTGCGCTTCGCGCCGTGGCCGACGATCACCAAGCGGCTCAATCGATTGGCATTCCCCTGAATCGAATTTGGGTCATAGTGTGGTGTGTGGCTGGCATTGTGGCTTTGGTGGCGGGCATGATTTGGGGCTCCAAGTTGGGCGTGCAATTCTCGCTGTCGTCCATTGCGCTGCGAGCCTTGCCAGTGGTGATTTTGGGCGGTTTAACTTCCGTTCCTGGCGCCATCATTGGTGGCCTGATCATTGGTGTGGGCGAGAAGTTGTCCGAAGTATTCTTGGGCCCTTATGTGGGTGGTGGCATTGAAATTTGGTTTGCCTATGTGCTGGCCTTGGGTTTCTTGCTGGTTCGCCCCCAAGGTTTGTTTGGTGAAAAGATCATCGATCGCGTTTAAACCTCAACGCCAACACTGAACAATCACGATCGCAGAAAGAATGTATGTTTTACAGAGAAAACGGCCAATTCAAAACCAGCTACAAAGCTGACCAGCAAATCTTTCCCATCGCGCAAGACCGTTGGGGTGTGTTGATCCTCATTGCCTTTGCATTTTTGGCCGTGCCATTTTTGGCAGACGAATACATGATGCGCGCCATTCTGATTCCTTTCCTTATTTTGGCGCTCGCAGCATTGGGTGTGAACATCTTGGTGGGCTATTGCGGACAGATTTCTTTGGGCTCGGGCGCGTTCATGGCGGTGGGCGCCTATGCAGCCTTCAACTGTTGGGTTCGTTTAGAAGGTATTCCTTTGATCGCCGCATTGTTGGTCGGTGGATTTTTTGCCACGCTTGTGGGCATCTTCTTCGGCATCCCCAGTTTGCGTGTGAAGGGTTTGTATTTGTCGGTGGCCACATTGGCGGCGCAGTTCTTTTGCGATTGGGCTTTCCTGCGCATCAATTGGTTTACCAACAACTCTGCTTCTGGCACAGCCTCCGTGTCCAACCTGACTGCGTTTGGATTTGACATCGTCACCCCGTTGCAAAAATACATTTTTTGCTTAAGTGTCTTGGTGGTGTTCGGTGTGTTGGCCAAAAATTTGGTGCGCGGCGCCATTGGCCGTGAGTGGATGGCCATTCGCGACATGGACGTGGCCGCAGCCGTCATTGGCATTCGACCCATGTACGCCAAGCTCAGCGCGTTTGCTGTGAGCTCTTTCATTGTGGGTGTGGCTGGCGCTTTATGGGCCTTCATTCACTTGGGTTCTTGGGAGCCTGCAGCCTTTTCAGTAGACCGTTCATTCCAATTGCTGTTCATGGTGATCTTGGGCGGCATGGGCTCCATCATGGGCAGTTTCTTTGGTGCCGCATTCATCGTGGTCTTGCCCATTGCCATCAACATTTTCCTGCCGCTTTTAGGTTCGCTGGTGGGCATAGAAGTAAGCACGGCAGCTTTAACGCATGCCGAGCAAATCATTTTTGGCGCATTGATTGTGTGGTTCCTGATTGTGGAGCCCCATGGATTGGCCAAATTGTGGAGTGTGGGCAAGCAAAAAATGCGTGTCTGGCCTTTTCCGCACTGAGTTCATTGCATTTCACACGTCAAAGTTTTTTTCACCGCTTCTTTTCATTTTTTTAACAGGAGACAAACCATGAAGCTTCGTCAACTCGTTCTTGCTGCATCGGTGGTGGCTGCGGCCGCTTCCAGCGCGCTGGTCAGCACTGCTGCCTTCGCGCAAGCCAAGGAGCAATTCTTTCCCGTGTTGCCATACCGTACCGGCGCTTATGCACCGAATGGTGTGCCATGGGCCAACGGTTATTCCGATTACTTGAGATTGATCAACGCACGAGATGGCGGTATCAACGGCGTGAAGATCAGCTCTGAAGAGTGCGATACAGCCTACGCCACAGACCGCGGCGTCGAGTGCTATGAGCGCCTGAAGGGCAAAGCCAAAGGTTCGGTTTTCCAACCGCTGTCCACCGGCATCACCTTTGCGTTGACTGAAAAAGCGCCTGGCGACCAAAACCCCTTGATCACTGGCGGCTATGGTCGTTCAGAGTCCAGCGATGGCGGCGTGTTCAAGTGGAACTTCCCATTGATGGGCACCTATTGGTCTGGCGCTGACATCATCATGCAATTCATTACCAAGAAAGAAAATGGTAACTTGAAAGGCAAGAAAATTGCGTTGGTCTATCACGACAGCCCTTACGGCAAAGAGCCCATTCCTTTGTTGCAAGAACGCGCCAAGATGCAAGGCTATGACTTGCAACTGTTGCCCGTGACAGCACCTGGCGTAGAGCAAAAAGCCACTTGGCTGCAAATTCGCCAAGCGCGTCCTGATTATGTGTTGCTGTGGGGCTGGGGTGTGATGAACTCTGCTGCTTTGAAAGAAGCTGTGGCCACAGGATACCCCCGCGAGAAGATGTATGGCGTGTGGTGGTCTGCTGCTGAGCCCGATGTGAAAGACGTGGGTGAAGCCGCCAAAGGTTATAACGGCTTGGTAGCGACAGGCCTTGGCGGCAAAGTGATTGAAGACGTGAAGAAGTTTGTGCACAACAAGAAGCAAGGCACCGGCCCTGCAGATGAAGTGGGCACCACTTTGTACAACCGTGGTTTGGTCAGCGCTGCTTTGGCTGTTGAAGGTGTGCGCGCTGCACAAGATCGCTTTGGCAAAGGCAAAGTGATGAATGGCGAGCAAATTCGTTGGGGTTTGGAAAATCTGAACATGGACGAAAAGAATTTGAAGAAATTGGGCCTTGACTCTGTCATGAAACCCCTTAGCACTTCATGCCTTGACCACGAAGGCTCACGCTCAGCCCGCATGCATTCTTGGGATGGCAAGAAGTGGAACTATGTGTCTGACTGGATTGAGGCCGACACTTCCATCATCAAGCCCCTTGTGAAGCAGTTTGCTGATAAATATGCCGCAGAAAGAAAGCTGACACGCCGCACACCTGCGGATTGCCAGTCTTAATCTGAACCGTGAGCGGGTGGCATTTTCAAATGCCGCCCCTCTACTTCAAACCTGCGTGCAGATTTGAAGCAGAGTTTCAAATTCATTGAGCAGGGTCATCATGGACGCTAAAAATATTGTTCTCAACGTCAATGGCATTGAAGTCATTTACAACCACGTGATATTGGTTTTGAAGGGCGTTTCATTGCAGGTTCCGCAAGGCAGCATCGTGGCCTTGCTCGGCGGCAACGGCGCTGGTAAAACCACCACTTTGCGCGCGGTTTCCAACCTGCTACAGGGTGAGCGTGGCGCGGTGACCAAAGGTTCTATTGAACTGCGCGGCGAGCGCATTGAAAATTTGTCGCCTGCTGATTTGGTCCAGCGCGGTGTGGTGCAGGTCATGGAAGGGCGTCACTGTTTCGCCCACCTCACCATTGAAGAAAATTTACTCACGGGTTCTTACACGCGCAAAGACAAAGGTGAAATTGCTGCCAATTTAGAAAAGGTGTACAACTATTTTCCTCGCCTTAAAATGCGCCGCACTTCCCAAGCTGCTTACACCTCTGGCGGTGAGCAGCAAATGTGCGCCATTGGCCGCGCCCTCATGACGCAGCCCAGCATGGTTTTGTTGGACGAACCTTCCATGGGTTTGGCACCTCAAATTGTGGAAGAGGTGTTCAACATCGTGCGCGATTTGAACACCAAAGAAAAAGTAACCTTCTTGTTGGCCGAGCAAAACACCAACATGGCTTTGCGATATTCCGACTACGGCTACATCATGGAAAGCGGCCGAATTGTGATGGACGGCGCTGCCAAAGACTTGGCCAGCAACGAAGACGTGAAAGAGTTTTACCTGGGCATGGGCGGGGGCGAGCGCAAGAGCTTCAAAGATGTGAAGAGTTACAAGCGCCGTAAACGTTGGTTGGCATAAGAAGCCCAATCACAGACAAAGGATGGATATGAACACGCACATGGATGCATTGGAAACACGCGACCCTGCAGCGCGTGAGGTGGCCTTGCTGGCTGCATTGCCTGCGCAGATTGCACTCGCACAAAAAAACGCCCCCGCATTCGCAGAAATTTTTAAAGACATCCGTGCGGCGAATATCACGTCGCGCGCTGCACTGGCCACCTTGCCAGTGATTCGCAAACATGAGTTGCTTGAAAAACAAAAAGCTTCACGTGCAGCAGGCGGCAGTGTCTTTGGCGGTTTCAGTGCTGTGAAATATGGCCAACAAATGCCTCGCGTGTTTTCCAGTCCTGGCCCGCTTTATGAGCCTGAAGGCTCGCGCGCTGATTACTGGCGCATGGCGCGTGCCATTGCTGCCGCCGGCTTCCAGTCGGGTGAGCTTATTCACAATTGCTTCAGTTACCACTTCACACCGGCCGGCTCCATGATGGAGACAGGCGCTCATGCTTTGGGATGCACCGTGTTTCCGGGCGGCATCGGCCAAACTGAACAGCAAGTTCAAACCATGGCTGAGCTTCAGCCGGCGGGCTACATTGGCACACCCAGTTTCTTGAAAATCATTTTGGAAAAAGCGGCTGAAATGGGCGTGCCCTTGCCTTCTGTTAAAAAAGCCTTGGTCTCTGGCGAAGCCTTCCCCCCCAGTCTGCGTGATTGGTTGCTGCAGCGCGGTGTCAATGCCTTCCAATGCTATGCCACGGCTGATGTGGGCCTCATTGCATACGAAACCAGTGCGCGCCAAGGGTTGGTGATTGACGAAGGTGTGATCGTTGAAATTGTTCGGCCTGGCACAGGCGATCCTGTGCCCGAGGGAGAAGTGGGTGAATTAGTCATCACCAGCTTGAATCCAGACTATCCTTTGATTCGCTTTGGCACCGGTGACTTGTCGGCTATTTTGAGTGGCCATTGCCCTAGCGGCCGAACCAATCAGCGCATCAAAGGTTGGATGGGTCGTGCAGATCAAACCACCAAAGTGCGCGGTATGTTTGTGCATCCTGGGCAAGTGGCCGAGGTGGTCAAGCGCTTTCCCTCTGCGTTGCGCGCACGTCTTGTTGTTCAAGGTGAGATGGCCAATGACAGCATGTCTTTGCATGTGGAAACCACAGCGGCCCACGGTGCTGAAGCCGAGTTGAAGGCGCAGATTGCAGAGGCCATTCGGGATGTCACCAAGTTGCGCAGTGATGTGCATTTGGTCGCGCCAGGTACGTTGGCCAATGACGGCAAAGTGATTGAAGATGCGCGCAGCTATCAGTAAGTTTGGAGAGCCAGTTCAAGCCCAAGGCCGGCAAGGCCCAAAAGCACCCATGCAGTGCAGCGACATTTGATTTATCGCAAATGCTTTTGATTTTCTTGCCGATTAGCCCCTGATTTCTTGGGTGCTCAGTGTTTCCGAAAGCGAGTATTTCACCTCGATGCGGCTACACTGTCTCGTTATTTCACAGGAGATGAAGATGAAACGTTTGTTAGTGATTGCCGCCGCCATTTTAACTTTGGTTGCGCAAGCTCAAAATTTCCCGGGCACCAAGCCAATTTCAATTGTGGTCCCCTTTACTGCAGGTGGCCCGACCGACAAAGTAGCCCGTGACCTTGGTGTTGCCATGTCCAAGACCTTGCCAGGTGGCAATTTTGTGGTGGAAAACGTGGCAGGTGCCGGTGGCACGATTGGCGCCAGCAAGGTGGCTCGCGCCAACCCAGACGGTCATACTTTGTTGCTGTTTCATATCGGCATGGCCGCTACGCCAGCCCTGTATCGCAAACTGTCCTACAAGCCCCTCGAAGACTTTGAGTACTTAGGCATGGTCAACGATGTGCCCATGACCTTGATTGGAAAGCCTCAGTTGCCAGCCAATACTTACCGGGATTTTGAAAACTACATTCGTACCAACGGCGGCAAGTTGAACATTGCTCATGCGGGCCTAGGTTCAGCCTCGCACATTTGTGGCATGTTGTGGCAAGCTCAGTTGGAGACAAAAGAAGCCATGACCACTATTCCTTTTGGCGGTACAGCACCTGCTATGAACGCGCTGGTCGGCGGTCAGGTCGACGTGATGTGCGATCAAACCACTAACACCACTGCGCAAATTGAGTCAGGTCGTGTCAAGGCTTTTGCTGTCACAACTGCTAAACCATTGTCAGATCACAAATTCCTGAGGTACTACCCTTCATTGCAAGAAATGGGCATGAAAGGTTTTGACCTCACCATTTGGCACGGTCTTTATGCGCCCAAAGGCACACCCGAAGCGATTACAACAGCCTTGAATGAAGCCCTGAAAAAAGCCTTGAAGGATCCTGAATTCATCAAGAAGCAAGTAGACTTGGGCGCTTTGGTTGTCACTGACAAACGAGTGCAGCCTGCAGAACACAAAAAGTTTGTGGCTGGAGAAATTCAGAAAATCAAGACGGCAGTTGACGCCAGCGGTAAGTACGCTGACTGATGGCTGCTTTGAAACTCATCTTCAGATTAATGAGCGAGAAACGCCCAGCAGTGCGGGCGATTCTGGTGCATTGATGACCCACACAGGAATGTCTTTGAGGTAAGCCCTAAAGCGGCCTTTGGCTTCAAAGCGTTCTCTGAAGATAGAGCTTTCGAACCAGCCTAACCAACGAGGCACAATGCCACCGCCTAGGTAAACTCCGCCGCGTGCCCCCAATGTGAGTGCCAAGTCACCCGCTACTGATCCCAAGAAGCCTGCAAACATTTCAATACATTGATAGGCCAGAGGATCTTTGTCTTGCAATGCCCAAGCCGTAATTTTTGCAGCACCCGTCACATCGATGGGTGTTTTTTTTTGCAATTGACGCAATGCCACATACAAGTCAACTAAACCGGGGCCAGACAAAATACGCTCCGCTGACACATGACCATAGCGTTGTCGGATAAGTTCAATCACTCGGTATTCAGTTTCTGTCTGCGCTGCCAAAGTGGTGTGGCCACCTTCTCCGGCAACGGCGACCCAGTGATCTTTTTGATCTGTAGGTAACAAGCCAGAAACGCCTAGCCCAGTACCAGGCCCAATGAGTGCCTTGGGCGAAAAATTGAGTGCGTTTTGTCCACCAACTTTCACCAAGTTTCCGGATGGAATGGAGGGCAAAGCCAGGGCCAATGCAGTGAAGTCGTTGATGACTTTCAATCGTGCTAACCCTAATCGGCTTTGCATTTCGGAAATTGAAAATGACCAATGGTGGTTGGTCATGCGAACCTCATCACCCGTGATGGGGTTGGCAATGCCCAGTGCGCAAGCACGTGGCGTGGGCAAATTTTTCAGTGCAAGGTAAGCCCGAATGGCGGCTTCCAGCGTTTCATGCGCAGCGCATGGCACCACCAGCACATGCTCAATGTTGCTGATGGCATTGGCTTGCCAACCGAACCGAGCGTTGGTGCCGCCAATATCTGCCAATAAGTGCGGAAAGGTTTCAATCACACATTAAATTTTCACAAGCTTTAATTTACAAACTGTTCTGAACCCACAATGCCCAGCTTGTTCAGACCCATGCGTTGAGCGCTGGCCATCACCAGGACCACCGCTTCATACTTGGCTTTCGCATGAGAGCGAATGTGCAATTCGGGTTGCGGTTGGATGGCCGCTGCCTCTGACAGCTTGGCCTCCAACTCTGCACGGCCTGTGATGGGCTTACCGTTCCAATTGATCACGCTCTTGGCGTCCACATCAATTTTGATCACTACAGGATCCCGTTTTTTAACAGGCGGTGTAGAAACAGGCATGTCCAAATTCACCGAGTGTAACTGTGCTGGAATGGTGATGATCAACATGATGAGCAGTACCAACATCACGTCAATCAAGGGCGTGGTGTTGATCTCCATCATGACTTCTGGCTCGTCGCTGCCAGAACCGGAACCGAGGTTCATTCCCATGGTTTTGTTCCCTTATTGAGGTTCCGTGATGAAGCCGACCTTGGTGATGCCAGCGCGCTGTACCGCATACATGACACGGCCGATCGATTCGAAATCACTCTTGCCATCGCCCCTGATTTGAACTTCAGGTTGCGGCTTCATGGCCGAAAACTTCTTCATGCGCTGCAGCAAATCATCTGAATTTTTTATGGGCGTGTCGTACAAAAAGATCTTGCCCTTGACATCCACCGAGATGATCACGTTTTCTGGCTTGGTTTCCCGCACCATGTTTTTCTCTTTGGGCAAGGCCACCTTGATGGACGTTGTTACCACAGGAATGGTGATCAAGAAGATGATCAGCAAAACCAACATCACGTCCACCAAGGGCGTGGTGTTGATCTCACTCATGATTTCATCGTCTTTGTCTAAACCGATGTTCATTGCCATGAATGGCCTCCCGGTGAAATAAGCTTTGAAGTCTTGTCAGACTTGAATTACTTGTTGCTAGAAGCCAGCAACACAGAGTGCAAGTCAGAACCAAACGCGTTCACATCTTCCATCACTGCCTTGTTTCGGCGGACCAGCCAGTTGTAACCCAGGACCGCAGGCACGGCGACTGCCAAACCAATGGCCGTCATGATCAAGGACTCGCCCACAGGGCCGGCCACTTTGTCGATCGAGGCTTGGCCGGACATGCCAATCTTCACAAGCGCGTTGTAGATACCCCAAACTGTGCCAAACAAACCAACGAAGGGAGAAGTAGAGCCGACTGTTGCCAATACTGCCAAGCCGTCTTGCATCCGACTTTGAACGTTGCCAATGGCGCGCTGAATGCTCTGTGTGGTCCATGTGTTGAAGTCAACAGCCCCGAGCAAGCCTGTGTGTTTGTTGGCACTTTCTAGGCCTTTTTCTGCAATGAATCGGAAAGGGCTGTCTTCAGCCAAGGCGTCTGCGCCTTGACGCAGTGAGGCGGCGGTCCAGAAAGATTCTTGCGCAGCCTTGGCAAACTTAGCCGCCTTCGATTGCTCAAAGAATTTGGTGATGATCACGTACCAAGAGCCCATGGACATGATCACCAAGATCAGCAAGGTGCCCTTGGCCACGATATCGCCCTGAGCCCACAAGGCGCCAAGGCCGTAGGGGTTGTCGTCGTGTGCGCCAGCGGGCGATGCCGATTCTGCCGCTGCGGGCGCGGGAGCAGCCGCGGGTGCTCCCGCGTCGGGTGCTGGTGCGGTGGCCGCAGCAGGGGGAGCAGCAGGCGCGGCCTCTTTAGGCTTGGCCGCAAAGCTGCTGCTGGCCATGGCGATGCCCGCCAGCAAACCGACAGCGAGAACGAGAGTTTTGAGTTGCTTGATCATGTAAGGACTCCTCTGAAACGAATTCGATTCAATTTAAAAAATGCTCAACAAATATGTTGGGTGATTGGATTTATTCCAAGCGCCATGTGTATTTCAAGCTTGCCCAGCTTTGCTGAGGTTTGCCGTCAATCGTGGCGGGCTTGAATTGACATTTCGACAAACCAGCCCTTGCTGCTTCATCCAAACGTCTGAATCCCGAAGATTTTTCAACGGCTGACTCAATGACCTTGCCGTCAACGCCTACCAAGAATTTGAGCTGCACGGTGCCTTCCTCTTCCATGCGCTTGGCAGCGCTTGGGTACTCAGGCTTCTCGCAACTGGTGGCGCTGATCACTGCAGATGTGAACACAGGCGCTGCAGGCGGCGCAGGTGGTGCAGGTGGAGGGTTGATTTGCACGGGCAAAGGTGAAGGGGGGGCAATGGGCTGTGGCGCATTTGAAACCGCCGCAATTGCGTTGACTGGCGTTGGCGCGGCCACCTGAATGTCCACGGGCGGCACATAGGCAGGCGGTGGAGGGGGTAAATTCTTTGGCGGAGGGGGCGGTGGTGGCGGCGGAATGTCGGGTTTGGTTTCTTCTAAAAGAATGGCTTCGACTGGGCCTTGAACGACCTTGACAAACTTGCGTGCAAGGCCTGAGTTGATGGCCCAAAACAGCAATCCATGCAGCACCACCACTGCGGCCAAGCCAATCAGATGTTTCCTAGGTGTCCGCTGCCGGCGGGCGTAATCAATCATGTCGCGGGTACTCTTTGGGGTGTCGAGATGAAATTGGGTAGGCTTGAGGAATTTCTCTATAGTAACCTAGCCAATTCCCTCAGCTCAAAAACTGAAGTGGCAAGCAAGTCATGCGCCAATGCTTTAGGGCCACGGGTCTTTCGCGCTGGACGCTGAAGCCGCCGCTTTCAATGCAAATTCAGCGCGAAGCGCCCGCAGCTTCTCACGTGGATCTTCTTTCACCGTATTTTTGTCAAGTGCCATCTCCGCAATAAACCGACTGGGCAAGGCGGCAATGGTGTCACGTCCTTTTTTGCGGCGCTTGGTCCAACTGACAGACAAGGATCGCTGAGCGCGTGTTATTCCCACGTACATCAAGCGCCGCTCTTCTTGAAGCCTGTTGACTTGTCCCTCTGCATGCACATCTGCGTCGATGGCTTCTTTGTTTTCTTCGTCCATTTTGAAAGGCAGCAAGCCTTCAGTCACGCCCACCAACATCACGTGAGGCCACTCTAAACCTTTGGCGGCATGCAAGGTGGAGAGAGTGACCACGTTGGGGTCACTCTCTCGTTCATTCAAAGTGGAGAGCAGAGAAATGGTTTGAGCCACCTCCAACAAAGACTTCCTTTCAGTGACACTCACGCCCGCTGCATCATCGATGGTGCCACCACACCGGCCAGACATCCAATCACAAAACTCCAAGACATTGGTCCAACGGGCTGCTGCCACTTTTTCATTGTCTTCGCCGTCATACAGGTGTTTTTCATAAGCAATGTCTTTCAGCCACTGCAACAAAAAAGTTTTGGCGTCTTCTGCACCCTGAGTGCGTTTGGCGCGGTACGCCAAGTCATTCATGAAGCGACCAAACTCGTGCAAGCTGCCCACAGCGCGTGCAGACAAGCGACTGCCTAAGCTGTTGGAGAAAAGGGCTTCGAACAAACTCAACTTGGACTGACTGGCCAGCGTGCCAAGGCCTGCCAAGGTTTGATGACCAATGCCACGTTTGGGGCTGGTCACTGCGCGCAAAAACGCCGGGTCATCATCATTGTTAACCCACAATCGAAACCAAGCGCACAAATCTTTGATTTCGGCGCGGTCAAAAAAACTTTGCCCGCCCGATACTTTGTAGGGAATTTGTGCGCGCCTCAAGGCCTTTTCAAAGGGCTTGGCCATGTGATTGGCGCGGTACAAAATGGCAAACTCTTTGTAGTCTCTGTACTGCACGCCACCGGCCGTGGTGGCAGTGCCCGCCCGCAAGGTCTGAATTCGCGCCACCATTCGCTCGGCTTCATGCTCTTCGTTGTCGGCATCGACCACCCGCACGGGCTCCCCTTCGCCCAACTCAGAAAAAAGCGTTTTGGGATAAAGCTTGGGGTTGGTCTCGATCACGTTGTTGGCCGCGCGCAAAATGGCACTGGTGGAGCGATAGTTTTGCTCCAACTTGACCACCTTGAGCTGTGGGAAATCTTGAGGCAAGCGTTTGAGGTTGTCCAAAGTGGCACCTCGCCAACCATAAATAGATTGGTCATCATCGCCCACTGCTGTAAAACGCGCCCGCTCACCCACCAAATGTTTGAGGACCTCATATTGGGTGGCATTGGTGTCTTGGTATTCATCGACCAGCACATGCCCCATGGTCGATTGCCAGCGTTCACGCACTTCTGGAAATTGCGCCAATAATTTCAAGGGCAGGCCAATCAGGTCATCAAAGTCCACGCTTTGATACGCTGCCAAACGCTCCTCATACCGGCCCATGATACGGGCGGCGATTCTTTCGCTGTCATTTTTGGCAACAGCCTCCGCTTGAGCGCCAGTCAGCCCACTGTTTTTCCAAGCACTGATGGTCCATTGCCATTGGCGCGCTGTGTTGGCATCGGTGGTGCCGCCACAATCTTTCAAAATGCTGGTCACATCGTCTGAATCTAAAATACTGAATTGGGGTTTCAAACCCAAGACATGACCGTCTTGCCGCATGATTCGCACGCCCAATGCATGGAAGGTGCAAATCAACACTTCTTGCGCACTTTTGCCAATGAGTTTCTTTGCGCGATCGCGCATTTCACTGGCGGCTTTGTTGGTGAACGTGATGGCAGCAATGCGGCCAGGCTCAAGACCCAGATCAATCAAATGTGCAATTTTTTGAGTGATCACGCGGGTTTTGCCCGAGCCGGCACCCGCCAAAACCAAACTAGGGCCTTTGACGTAGTTGACGGCCTCAAGTTGGGCCTGATTCAAACCAGATGTGGGGGTCGACATGCGTGTAAAAAAAGAGCACCGCATTGGGGAAATGCCAACGGTGTGATCTGCGATCATAGCGGGCAATTGCCTGTCGTTCACGGCAAGTGGGTGGCTCATTTCAAGGCACAATGTGGCCCATGCTAGATGTCTTGAGAGTCACCTTTCCCTTCTTCGCTTTGGTCCTGTGTGGCTACTTGGCAGCGCGCCGCAAGTTGCTGCCCTTTGAAGCCATTCCTGGCTTGAATGGCTTTGTGCTCTTCTTTGCGTTGCCCTGCATGTTGTTTCGCTTTGGTGCCAATACACCCATTGCGCAAATACTCGATGCAGGTTCATTCTTCATGTATTTGTTTTGTGCTTTGACCATGGTGGCCTTTGGGGTGGCTGTCACACTCAATAAGCGAATTGGCTGGAACGATGCCGCCTTTGGCGCACTGGTCGGGGCATTTCCCAACACGGGTTTTATGGGTGTTCCTTTGTTGGTGGCCCTGTTGGGCGCTGCGGCGGCTGGCCCTGCCATCGTCACCATTGTCATCGACATGGTCATCACCACTTCATTGTGCATCGCACTTTCAAGACTGGATGGTGCGGGACAGCAAGGTGTGACGTCAGCCGCTAAAAATGCATTGTTGGGCATGGTGAAAAATCCATTGCCTTGGGCCATTTTGTTGGGAACATTGTTCTCCGCATTTCAAGTGGCGTTGCCCGGGCCCGTTGAAAAAACCGTTGCTCTTCTAGGAGAAGCGGCATCCCCGGTGGCCTTATTTACCATTGGCGCTGTGTTGGCTCGTTCTCAAAAAATTGCCCACCACGGTCAGCAAGGCCCGCTCACGTGGCTCGACTATGTGCCGGTTGCGCTCATGAAACTTTTCTTGCATCCTTTGTTGGTTTTGGCGGTAGGACTTGCGGCCATTTCCATGGGCGTTCCCATTGACGTCTTTGCGCTGAAAGTGATGGTGCTTGTGGCCGCTTTGCCAAGTGCCAGCAATGTGTCTATGTTGGCGGAGCGCTTTGGTGCCGACAATGGCCGCATCGCCAGAATTATTTTGGTGTCAACGGCCGCAGCGTTCTTGACATTCTCTGGGGCTGTGGCCTTGCTGCAGTAAGTTCAAATGGCCAACGGATCGACATCCACAAGCCAGCGAATCAGTCCTTTGTAGTCAGGCAGACCGCGCGAGTCATGCAGCACTTGTTGAATATTTTCTAACGCGAAATGCAATGCTTTTCGAGAGGTGCTCTCCATCAACATTTGCGCGCGTTCAACGTTGGCCACGCGCTGAATGCTCATGGGGACCGCTGAATAAATACTCACTTCTGGCTGCTCAATTTTTGCTGCACCAGAGGTTTGCTGCAGCAACTGCCACTGCGCATTGGCATGGTTTAAAAAGGCTTGTGCCACTGCTTGGGTGCGTGCATCGCAGCGAACCAAGGCTTGAAAACTGCTGGGTGGCAAGCCAGCTTCCAACCGCTCCTTCAACTGCTGTTCTGCAAAGGCTGGGTAGTCATGTTGTTTCAAGGCTTCAAACAAGGGGTGAGAGGGGTGAAATGTTTGAACCCACATCTCACTGGTTGCGCTTTGTGTTGCATCGCGTCCGGCACGCCCACCGGCTTGCATGAGCAAAGCGAACAGACGCTCGGGCGCTCTGAAGTCACTTGAAAAAAGAGCGCCATCTGGATTCACTGCGGCAACCAAACTGATGTGCCGGAAGTCATGGCCCTTGGCAATCATTTGGGTCCCTACCAAAACATCGATCTCGCCGCTGTGAACCCCCGCCAGCTGGGCTTCAAGTGAGCCCTTGAGTTTGGTACTGTCGGCGTCAATGCGCATGATGCGCACCGCTTGGCCATCGGGACGCTTCACATCGACCAGCAACTCAGACAAATGTTCTTCCAGTTGTTCGGTACCCCGACCCATGGGTGCGATGTCTGTGTTGCCACATGCAGGACAAACGCGAGGAACACGGTCTGTCAAACCGCAATGGTGGCATCGCAAAGTGCGATCAATCTTGTGGAAAACACGGAATGCACTGCAGTGAGCGCATTCACTTTTCCAGCCGCAATCGGCGCAATGCAATACGGGCGCATAGCCTCTGCGATTGAGCAACAGCATGCTTTGCTCACCTTTGGCTACCCGCGCTTGAATGGCCGCAATCAGAGGCGCTGACAACACCGTTTTTCGAGGTTGGTGGTTCATGTCAACCCTGCGCACAAAGGGCAACTTACCTTCGCCAATCCGAGCTGGCATTGGCAGTCTCAAATAACGGCCACCTTGCGCCGTTGGGCGGCTGTGATGCCAACTTTCAAGAGAAGGCGTTGCAGATCCCAAAATAAGCTTGGCACCTTCTAAGCGCGCGCGGTACACCGCCAAGTCTCGCGCGGAATATCGAGCACCTTCTTGTTGCTTGTAACTTGCGTCATGTTCTTCATCCACCACAATCCATTTCAATTCAGGCATCGAAGCAAAGATGGCCATCCGTGTGCCCAAGACAATTCGCGCGCTGCCATTGTGTGCAGCCAGCCAACTTTGAAGGCGCTGGGGCCCTGTCATGCCGCTGTGCATGGACACCACGCCCGCATCACCAAAGCGAGCTTTGACGCGTTCTTCCAATTGAGGTGTGAGGTTAATTTCGGGCACCATCATCAGCGCTTGGGAAGTGGGGTGGTCAGCCAAGCAGCGCACAATGGCCTGCAGGTAGACCTCGGTCTTGCCACTGCCAGTGGCACCATGAAGCAAAAAAGGGCCGGGCGATTGCGCCATTTGATCGAGTACGTGAACCTGCTGTTCAGACAAGGGCCAGGGGGACTGCAAAGCAGAGGCCAGCTCATGCGTCTGAGCTTTGTTTTTTTTCAAGCGTCTGGCCAATTGCACTGTCGTTAAATCGCGCAGTTGCGGTGGCAGCGCAGCCATGGCCACCTCACCCAACGAGCGTTGGTAGTACTGGGCTGAAAATTGAACCAACTGCCGCCAAGCCACAGACATCGGCGCAATGCCTTCTAAGACAGCTGAAATATGGCGAAGCTTGTGACCTTGAATACTTTCAGGTGCCAATTCATGGACAGCCCAAACCACACCCAGAACTTCCCTTTTGCCAAAAGGCACTCGCACCAATTGCCCCACCTGTGCGCCGCCTGTCTCATCGAGGTAGGTGAGCAAGCCACCCGCATGCCCTACTTGGCTGTGGGCCGGCGTTGAAACTGCAACATCAAGCCACTGTGACATGCAGCACCTTGCTCATAAATTTTCTTGGAACCACGGGTAAGTTGTTGTTTTTCTTGCTCTTTAAAAGGTGTCCCAAGAAACTGTGGATAACTTTGTTGAAAACCTTGCCCGATGCCTCGCAAAGCCTTGAAAAATAAGGCCTTGATCGGTTTGCTTGCGAACTGAGCAAAAGAATAATTTCAAATAAAATCAACAACTTAGATTGTGCGGGGCGCATGTCTGATGTCTATGTTGAGGGTGCTCATTTAAAAATCTAAGGAATTAAGTTTTGTGCATAAGTCAATAGAAAAAACCCAAAAATTTATATATTTTTTGGGTTTTTTGGGCAGTTTATGCTGTAGCAGTGGCCAATTGAAATTTCACCGGCGCAGCGCTTTGGAATGGCTGTGAACAGCCTCTACCAAGGCCGAAACATGCTCTGGCGGGGTGAACTGGCTGATGCCGTGCCCAAGATTGAAAATGTGCGTGGGCCCCGTGGTTAGCGGGTCTGTGTGCGGCTTGCCAAAACTGTCCAATACGCGAATGACCTCTTTTTGAATGTTTTCGGGTGGGGCAAACAGGACATTGGGGTCAATGTTGCCTTGCAGAGCTTTGCCGGGGCCATTCACAGCGCCCCCCACCAGTTGACGTGCTCTGGCCAGGTTCATGGTCCAGTCAAGGCCCAACACTTCGCAATCTAAGCGTCCCATCTCTTCCAGCCACAAGCCGCCGCCTTTGGTAAAGACCAGCCGAGGGATGGTCGCGCCTTGGTGTTCTTTTTTCAACAGGGCCAAAACTTTGGCGGTGTAGGCCAGGCTGAACGCTTGAAAGGCTGAGTCTGCCAGCACGCCGCCCCAACTGTCAAAAATCATCACGGCTTGTGCACCCGCTTCAATTTGCGTGTTCAGGTAGCTTGCCACGGCTTGCGCGTTCACCTCCAAAATTCGGTGCATCAAATCGGGACGGCTGTACAGCATGGACTTCACCAAGCGGTAGTCATCTGAGCCTTTGCCCTCCACCATGTAGCAGGCCAGTGTCCAAGGACTGCCAGAGAAACCAATCAAAGGAATCTTGCCATTCAGGGCTTTGCGGATCGAGGTGACGGCATCAAAAACATATTGCAATTTGGCCATGTCAGGCACCTGCAATGCATTGACGGCAGCTTCGTCGCGAACAGATTTTGCAAAGCGGGGCCCCTCGCCCAATGCAAAACTCAAGCCCAGCCCCATGGCGTCTGGCACGGTCAAAATGTCGCTGAACAAAATGGCCGCATCGAGGGGGTAACGTTCTAAGGGTTGAAGGGTGACCTCGGTGGCAAAGTCGACATTGGTTGCCAAACCCATGAAGCTGCCAGCCTTGGCACGCGTTGCACAATATTCAGGCAAATAACGACCGGCTTGACGCATCAGCCAGACGGGGGTGTGATCTGTCGCTTGACGCAGGCAGGCACGCAAAAAAGTATCGTTACTGAGGGGGGCGAAAGTGTGAGAGTCTTGGCGGTCAGTTGTCATAGAAATTAAAGCTTTTCATTGGGACTGCTGCATTCTCTCAGACTCCCTGCACTCAGGCTTGAAATTGATGTGGATCAATTCAACTTTATGGCGAAGATTTAACTTCGCGCAAGAAATTTTGAATTTCTTTGACGGAAGGCAGTTCAGACAGCAGACTCACATTTTGACTTGGGGCGTACCAGGCATAAACCGGTACACCATTTCGACCCAGTTCATTCAAGGCCTGCGTGATGGCGGGATCGTAACGTGTCCAGTCTGCCCTAAAAAGCGCCACATTCTTCTGCGCAAACTCCGCCAGCAAGTTGGCATCTGAAAAAGTGGTTTTTTTGTTGAACTGGCATGTCACACACCAAGCTGCAGTGAAGTCTATGAAGACGGGCTGACCCGCTTTTCTAGCGGCTGCAACTTTGTCTGCAGACCACGCTTCCCAGACCACCTGCTTTTCAGGGGAATTGTCCGATGAGCGGATCATGTCAGAAGATACTTTCGATTGTATTTCAGGCGCCGCGATTTGTGTCCATGTGGGACCCCAATACCACAGGCATGCAGCCCATAAAACGAAAGTCAGACAAAACATCACGCGGCCTAGGGTGCCCTTCAGCGTTAAGGTCCAAATGAGCATGGCCAAGCTGAGCAAAGTGGCCAAAAATCCGGTGGCGCCATCCAAGCCTACTTGCTGACCCAGCACCCATACCAGCCAGATGACGGTGGCATACATGGGGAATGCCATGAACTGGCGAAAAGTTTGCATCCATGCACCAGGCCTTGGCAAAAAGCGAACCCAAGCCGTGTTCATGGAAACAGCCAAGAACGGCAGCGCCATGCCCAAACCCATGGCCATGAAAATAGGCAGTGCCTGCCAAGCTGGCAGGCCAATGGCCAGGCCTAAAGAGGCACCCATGAATGGTGCTGTGCAAGGTGAGGCAATGAGCACCGCAAATACGCCCGAGCCTAAAGCGTTAAGCCGCGGGTTTTGCCACTGATAGGCGGCCAAAGAGCGGGGCAAAAAGACACCCAATTCAAACATCCCCGACAAGTTCAGCCCCATCACTGCAAACAGCATCGCCAGAGATCCCACCACCCAAGGGGATTGCAGCTGGAATCCCCACCCCATTTGAGAGCCTGCGGCGCGCAGGCCCAGCATCAAAGCACCCAATAAAAAGAAAGAAACCATGACACCAAAACTGAAAGCCCAAGCAGAAAGTTTCATCTCCTTGGGCGAATCAGAGTATTGAGTAAAGCTGAGCAACTTGATGGCCAGCACTGGAAACACGCAGGGCATGAGGTTCAAGAAAATGCCGCCCAACAAGGCACCCAACAATGCAAGACCCCAAGTGACCCCCGTTGCAGCAATGGGGTTTTGAATCCTGAATTTGTTTGAAACGTCAGTCGATGAAACGTTGCGACTATCGTCGGTGAACTCTTGCCATTGACCTTTCACCGGTGTTTCAAACGTCCACTGCAATCCAGTGGGTGCGTCCGCTTTCCCCTGAACCATCAGCCAAGACATGCTGGCTGGTTTGTCCATTCTTTCAGCCGACACTTTGAAGCTCACGTGGGTGTTGGCATCAGAGCGCAAGCTTGCGAGCTGAATGTTGGGCGCTGCACTGTTTTGAACAATGTTGCCGGTTTGTGGGAAGACTGTCCAATCGCCTGATTGCAATGCTGAAGGCAAGGCTTTCAGGCTCAGCGTCAGATTCCGGCCGTCTTCCGAAATCAGGGCTGTGTGATCGCCAGGCAGTTTTTGGGGCTGTTGCTGAATTGTTTTTTCAAATTCGGCAGAGGCCATCACGATGGCTGCATTCAAGGGCAAAGTTAATTGGAAGTCGCCCTCTTGCGGAATACATTCTTGTTTGCATACAAGCCAATTGGCATGGAGTTGCACGTTGACTGTGGTCTCAGTGCCAGAGGGTTTGAAATTTTTCCCGATCTGAAAAGGTGCCACCAGCAGCGTGGTGCCCTCGTAGCCAAAATTGGCCAAATTGCCGATGGGAATTTTTTTGGGTACGGGCCAAATCAGTTCTGCGGCCGTGATGCCCTGCGGCAATTGCCATTGAAGCGCCGTTGCCAAACCAGAATCGCCTGGGTTGCGCCAATAGGTATGCCATTGGGCTTGATGAACCAATTGCAAACCTAGCCACAAAGTTTGGCCGGCCTGAATGCCCTTTGGGGCAAAGGCCATCAGAGTTGCTTTAACTTGGGGTGTGCTAACGACATGGCGTTGGGTTTTGTCACCCATCACGCTCGTTTGAGCCAAACTTCCCAAAGCCCACAGCAAGCCCCAAGTCAACAAAATCAAGGGTTGAAGGCGGTGTGCAAGGCGTTTGAAAAGGAAATTGGGCAGCATGATCGAACGCGTTCAAATGGACTTGGATGAGAATAACTGGACTCTACACCCCAAAATCATTTCCGCACAGGCCGCAGCTCTATTAAACTGACAACATGAAAAGCAAGTTTCAAAGGCCCGCCTTCCCTCCCTACTGGGCTGAATTGTCCACCAGTGACTTTGCCGCTCTTGACACATCGCGTGCCATCGCTGTTTTACCTTTGGCGGCCACTGAACAGCACGGTCCCCATTTGCCCCTTTCGGTGGACACCGACATTGTGAACGGCGTGGTGCAAGCCACCCTTCCCCATTTAACAATTCAGTCCTCTGCGCCGCCCGTCTTTTTCTTGCCCACCCAAACGATTGGTTTGAGCCCAGAACATGCTGCGTTTGCCGGCACCCTCACCTTGAAGCCAGACACATTGATTCGCTTGTGGACCGACATTGCCGAGTCAGTGAAGGCAGCTGGCGTCAATAAGTTGGTGTTGTTCAACGCGCATGGCGGCCATGTGGGTGTCATGGACGTCGTGGCCCGTGATTTGAGAGCGCGTTGTGGCATGTTGGTCTACAGCGTGAATTGGTATCAATTGCCCCTCACGAACGCAAAGGGTGAAGACCTCAATGCGCTTTTCTCCGATCACGAACATCGTTTTGGCGTGCATGCCGGAGAGATTGAGACTTCTGTGATGTTGGCACTCAAGCCTGACAAGGTTCGCATGAGCGAGGCTCAAAATTTCCGCTCCACGTCTGAAACGCGCGCAGCTCTTTTTCCCATTTTAGGCAATGGCCGCAGTGCTAAATTGGCATGGCAAATGCAAGATTACAACCCTCTCGGTGCTGTCGGCAACGCAGCCGCCGCCACCGCCGAAAAAGGACAAGCCTTGTTGACCGCTGCAGGACTGTCCTTGTCGAATTTGTTGTTGGAGATTGACCGTTTGCCAGCCGATACGCTCAAGACCTGAGCTTCACAGAATCACACGCTGGGCAATTCCAATTCACACGCGCTTGGGTAAATTTGTTTGGGACATTCGCGCGTGGCATCTAAACAGCCGCCGTTTTCATAGACGTCCTTTGGATCGCGAATCTTCATCATCACCGACAAAACCATTTCAAGTTTTGAGGGATGCCGCAATGTATCGGCCACCCGTTCTTCAACGACAGTCTCGTCAATCCAAGGCTCACCATGCGCGTTGTGTTTCAAGCCATCACGCCAGTGGTAAATCTCAACACATTTCGTGACCAGCGTGAAGGGTTGATCGCGCTTCCAAAAATTACTGAACAAACCGCCGCCTACATAAATGACCCAAGAACCCTCATAGCCCGTGACGTCTGAAGAGGCTGCGTGAGGATTGCGAAACCAGAGCCGGTCGCCGGGCACAAAAAATTGAGGGGGCAGCGGCTCGGCCAGTGAGCCGTATTCGTGAAGATAAACTTCGTGGAATTGACCAGACCGAACAGCGTGAACCTCGTTCAATTTTTGCAAGGCTGTGAACAAGACAGGATGATGTTGAGCAGCCTCCTGCGCCAAGCCTAGCAAAATCACATATTCAGAGGCGCGATAACAAGAAAAGTCATAAAGCTTGCCCGTGATTTCAGGTTGTGTAGCGCTGATCAAAGCTTGAATCAGGCCCGTGCCGGGCTGCAAAATGAAGCCGGCATTCTCCTCATAATGCCAAAATTCAACAGGCCTTTCCGCGGACCCAGTTTGAAAAGCCAGCGCAGTTTGACGCGCGGCCAGAACAATGTTTTCCCTGACCCGAACGACACTGGCCAGCTCCTCCACTTGCATGTATTGGAATCGATGTGGCGAAACTAGCATCGACCATAAAATTTCTTGTTTTAAATTTTGCGCATGCGTGTGAAAAGACAGGGTGTTGCACTTCGGGGCAAATTCATTGACCCATACCTGAGACATGCGACATTGGACACTTCCTGCCCTTGACTCCACCTCCACCCCTTCGGTGAGCCCATGCATTTGCAAAAAGCGCATGCAAGCATCAAGCTTGCCATCCATGAAGTGGATGCCCTCAATGGGCCTTTGGCCTGCTGGAGAGATTTGATCAATCTGCATGCATGTCATTCTGACAAGAAAACACAGTCCACTGTATCAGGAGAAACACTGTCCCTTGAGTGCAAAAGTAGAACTAATTCAGTGCTAAGCAAATGTGACCCATGCTTGGTAGTCGGCATGCTCCAAATGCGGCAGATTGTTGTAAGACAAAAGCAGGTGCCGTGATGGGGTGGACACAAATTCTGTGACTGCGGTATTGCGAATTCGCAAGTTCAATTCAATGGTGGTGGCCGCTGGCGCGTTCAAAACTTGCCCTACCGCGGTAGAAATAGGGCCGCCACTTGACACAATCAACACGCGGCCGGGGTGGTTTTCTCGAACATATTGCAAGACACGTTGGATGCCGAAAACAAATTCTTCGTAGCTGGGCATGCCTCGGGGCTGGCCTTTGCCGTCCATCCAATGCTGCAATGCAGTGCGCAGCAAGCGAAAGTGATGCTTGTACAACTCGGGGGTATCGGGTTTTGCCAAGGGTTCAGGGTGAACCATTTCTATCAAGGCATGACTGTCGTACTCGTTCAAGCCCGGCCATATCTGTGGCGTAAGGCCGAAGCCTGCACCGGCTGCAATGCCTTCCCAAGTTTGGCGATGTCGTTTCAAACTGCCCATCAAGACCGCATCGAAGCCAGGCGCATCTTTCCAAAAAGTTCCAAGGCGCAAGCTTTGGCGTTTTCCCAAATCGCTCAGTTGATCGTAATCTTCAGCGCCAAAGGAAGCTTGTCCGTGACGTACTAATAAAAGCTGTCCCATGGTGATAATTTTAAAGACTTGTTTTGAACATCCAGACAGCAGTGAGTATCAAAGCGCTGGACATGAAGCGATTGAAAATCAGCAAACGAAGCGTTTCTGACAGCCACGTCTTGAGCAAACTGCCCATGAGTGCACAGGTCAAATTGCTGAGCAGGCCAAATGCCTTGATTGGCGGCCAGAGCCGTTGACAGCGTGGTGTTAGGGCCTGGCGTGAAGCTGGCAGCGGTGCCAAGTACCACTAAAGCTGTGAACGCTTCAGTTGTCAGCGAAATGCTCATGACGATGAGAGAACTTCCCAACGCTCGAGTGCGCTTAACAAGTCACTTTCAATTTGTGCATCTCTTGCATAGTAGGCCGTTGCCTTGGCTGGGTCTCTCACAAACAATTCACTGTCACTCAAAGCGAGTCGAATTTGTTGCTGTTCTTTTTCTAATGCTTCTAGCAACGCAGGCAGTCCATCAAGCTCGCGCTGCTCCTTGTAGCTCAGCTTATTAGGCGCTTTCGAAGGTGCTGATGGAGCCGCAAGCATGATCTTCGTTTCAAGGGGTTGTGTTGCTGCTGTGTCGGCTGAGGGCGTGGCGGCTGAAAGCTTGGTCGCCGCTGTTTTGTTTTGTGCTTGAATGCTTTGACTGCGTTGTGATTGAGTGAGCCAATCTTGAACAGAGCCTTCATACTCCCGCCAAAAGCCAGGATTCTCTTCAGTCGATTCACAGGCAATGATGCTGGTGACCACGTTGTCCATGAAGGCACGGTCGTGGCTTACCAAAAAAACGGTGCCCGTGTAGTCTTGAAGTAATTCTTCTAGCAACTCCAGTGTGTCGATGTCCAGGTCGTTGGTGGGCTCGTCCAGCACAAGAACATTGGCGGGTCTTGCAAACAAACGAGCCAACAGCAAGCGGTTTCGTTCTCCCCCCGACAATGACTTCACAGGGGACGTGGCACGTGCTGGGGAAAATAAAAAGTCACCCAAATAGCTTTTAACGTGCTGGCGCTTGTTGCCAATTTCAATCCATTCACTGCCAGGGCTGATGAAGTCTTCCAATGAGGCTTCAAGGTCTAATGCATTCCTCATTTGATCAAAATAGGCAACTTGTAAATTCGCACCTTGACGAATCTTGCCACTGTCGGCCGCAAGCTCACCCAGTATCATTTTCAGCAGGGTGGTTTTCCCTGCGCCATTGGGCCCTAGCAAACCGATCTTGTCGCCACGAAGCAGTGTGGCTGTAAAGTCTTTCAAAATCACTTTCACTTCGCCTTCTGGCGATGTAAATGATTTGCAGACATCCGTCAGTTCCGCAACCAATTTGCCAGTGGGTGCCCCGGAGGCCACTTCCATGCGAACGCGGCCCACTTGTTCTCTGCGCGCACTGCGTGTGGCGCGTAAATTCTCAAGTCTTGCAATTCGGCTTTGACTTCGTGTTCGCCGAGCTTCCACGCCTTTTCGAATCCAGACCTCCTCTTGCGCCAAGAGCTTGTCGGCTTTGGCACTGATCACAGCCTCTTGAGTGAGCTGTTCTTCTTTGTTGATTTGGTATTGTGCAAAGTTGCCGGGATAGCTTCGCAGACGGCCGCGGTCTAATTCAACAATGCAAGTCGCAATGCGATCCAAAAAGGCGCGATCGTGCGTGATGGCCAGAACACTGCCCTTGAAGTCAATCAAGAGTTGCTCTAACCATGCGATGGAATCTAAGTCCAAGTGGTTGGTGGGTTCATCTAGAAGCAGAACATCCGGATGCGTCACCAGTGCTTGGGCCAGAGCCACCCGTTTGCGGTTGCCGCCAGACAATGTGCCAACTTTGGCGCCCGGGTCCAAGTGCAAACGATGCAGAGTCTCGTCAACGCGTTGCTCCCACCCCCATCCATCCAGAGATTCAATTTGGCTTTGCAACACATCGAGATCACCAATGCAATTGCTGTAGTCATCAATAAGCTTCATGACTGGGGCCAAGCCGCGCTGTACCGACTCAAAGATGGTGTCCTCAGTTTCAAGCAGCGGTTCTTGAGCCACATAGGCAATACGAATGCCCTGTTGCACGTGCATCGTGCCGTCATCGGGCAGCTCCATCCCTGCCAAAATTTTCAGAAAAGATGATTTGCCTGTGCCGTTCCGACCAATCAGGCCAATGCGTTCTGACGTTTCAAGGGCAAAGTCTGCGTGATCGAGGAGTGCGACATGGCCGAAAGCCAAAGATGCGTTGAGTAATGTAATTAAAGCCATGCGGCGATTATCAATGCCAATACAAAATTTCCTTGGGCAGGCTTGCAGGCCCCCAAAAAACTATGCTATATTCGATCTCCTCGTTGAAAATTTAAAACTTTGAGCGAGTCGGGAATACCGGCAACAAGCATTCGATAATCCGACCACTTGTCTAAGGGTAAAAGCCTCCGAGCAGTTTTTAAAAGCCTTCAAACTTTGAATAAAACGAGAAAAAGTTCAAAATTTTTTCTCTTGGCCCAAAAAACCGTGCTAGACTGCAAGGCTTCGCTGAAAAGATTTGAAATTTAAACTTCAAGTATTCAGCAAATCGGAATAAGCCCCGAGCAGGTACAAAGCAAACGGTTTAGAAAGTTTCAAAATTTTTTTTAATCGCTTGCAAAAGTACTCAAAACAGTGCTACACTGCAAGGCTCCGCTGATCTCAGCGCAGTGCAACAAAACGACACTCTGTGACGCATTGTTGCCCTCAAGATCTTTAAAAATATACAGCCGATAAGCGTGGGCGTTTGATGGCGATTGCCAAGTTCTACGGAACTAAGTCTTAATTGACTTACAAACGCTCATGAGAATAGAAGTGAAGTTCACTTCAATTCCGTTTTTATGAGTTGCTCGAAAGAGCGAAAAAATTCAAGATCGAACTATAGAGTTTGATCCTGGCTCAGATTGAACGC